>ENA-UOOI01002384-UOOI01002384.1-fermentation-metagenome-genome-assembly--contig:-NODE-2384-length-16463-cov-3.555887_pt1 | contig 16463 bp, 12 predicted proteins | sample MGYA00245779_ERZ724027 | MGnify/ENA primary metagenome ERZ724027 (study PRJEB28704, sample SAMN03018318) | fermentation metagenome | biome: anthropogenic terrestrial biome; feature: soil; material...
AGAAGGCAAAGGCAAAAACAAAGGGCCGAAAAACCATAAATTCAAAAAATATATCCACTCCGTAAAATTCAGGAAAACGTCTATTTCTACTGCGTTTACAGTCGGGTTCATAGCCATAGTTGTGCTTATAAACATCATTGTGGGCATACTGGGCGACAAGTTCCCGTCAATGAACGTCGATATGACCAAAAACGGCCTTAATTCCCTCTCTGAGCAGTCTGAAAAGGTGGTTGACAGCGTAAAGATACCCGTGACCATTTACGTGCTTGCCCAAAAGCAGCAGATAGAAAGCGATTCCTCTTACCACCAGATAAGCAGCCTTGCCGCAAAGATAGCCGAGCGCAACAGTAAGATAAGCGTGCAGTACATCGACCTTGACAAGAACCCCACATTTGCCGCAAACTACAAAAGCGAAAGCCTCGCGAACGGCGACGTGCTCGTAACGTCAAAGAAGCGGTACCGCCTTCTGACTTCGTCCGACTTGTTCACGCAGCAGTACAGCTCCGACTACTCGTCGTCTGAAACTTACTCAAACGTTGACAGCGCCCTCGCTTCGGCGCTTAACACCGTCACGTCCGACAGCCTGCCGCTGGCGGCTTTTGACACGGCGCACAGCGAAAGCCTCGACTCAAGCGGCTACAAGTCGCTTTTGGAAAACAACAGCTTCAAGACCGACGACTTCAGCCTCCTTACTGACGAGATACCGTCAGGGACGCAGCTTGTCGTTTTGGGATGCCCTACAACAGACCTTACGGATGCCGAAGTAAGCAAGCTTGCCAACTTCCTTTCGGATAAGAGCCTTGCGGCAGACCGCTCCCTTGTAGTGACATACTCGCCTAACCAAAAGGATATGCCTAAGCTTTCATCTTTCCTCAAGGAGTGGGGCCTGTCCGTACAAAGCGGCGTTGTCGTCGAAAGCGACTCGCAGAAATACTGGTACAACCCGTCACAGAGCTACTCGCAGGTAAACATTATATCCGATATACAGAGTACGCCCGACCTTGGCAGCGGAAGCTCGTCTTACGGCGACTACTTCACCACGCCGCTTTCTTCAGCTGTAAATATACTTTTCGAAAACAGCGGCTCCAAGAGCACTTACCCGCTGATAAAATCTTCCGACAGCTGTTACCTTGTTACAAGCGAAACATCATCGTCCGACGAAATGAAGAAAAGCTCGTACAACATAGCCGCCCTTTCGCAGGATACCGTGACCTCCGGCAGCAAAGAGTACAAGTCAAACGTCATAGTAAGCGGCAGCACCGATATGTTATCGAGCAGCATTATAAAAGCGACAAGCTTCGCTAACGGCAAATATGTCGCCGCGCTTTCAAAGTACGCCACCGGCACACAGAACTCGGCCAACACCGTGGATATAGAGTCCAAAGATGCCAACGTGCAGGACATCACGCTGAGCGCCGGCATGACGACGGTATGGGGCGTATGGGTATTTATGTTCCTTATTCCGTTTGCCGTCATAACAGCCGGCATAGTAGTTTTTGTAAGGAGGAAGAAACTGTAAGCGTATGAAAAAGACTACCAGAAATCTTATAATAGTCGCAGTTTGCGTAGCCGCATTAGGCGGTACGGCCGCCGCGCTGTCTTTTTCAAACGGCGGCAGCAGTTCGTCATCGTCGTCTTCATCGTCAAATATAGAGCTTGTTTCTAAAAAGAGCCAGGATATAGCCTCCATGCAGGTTGAAAACAAAAAAGGCAGTTACACGCTCGTGCCGGTTTCAAATAAGCTGTCCGCAAGCAGTTCCGGCAGTTCCTCAGGCACGGCGGACGTCACCTACACGGTAAAGGAGCTTTCCGGCGTGCCGGTAAACACGTCGGAAACAGGCTCCGTCGTAAAAAACGGTTTCAGCCTTGCCGCCACAAGGAACCTCGGCACCGTCAGCAGCCTTGGCGACTACGGGCTTGACGACCCGCAGGCAACAGTCAAAGTTACGTTTAAAGACGGCAGCACTTTCAACTACAAGATCGGCAGCACTACGGCGACAGACACATCAGCCTACTACATGTGCGGCCTCGACTCGAACGCTGTGTATATCGTAACCATTGACTCCGGCCTGCTTGAGGACGCCAAGTACTTTGTAAACAAGGAAATCCTTTCAATAAGCAGCTCCGAAGGCAACAACGACTTCACCAGCATAAAGCTAAGCGGGACCAACTACCCGCAGGCGGTACAGATAGCTAAAAAGGGCAATTACTTAAGGATAACCGCGCCGCAGGCTTACGAAATGGACTACAGTAACTCAAGTTCTCTTGAGTCGCAGCTTGCCGGCCTTACCGCAAGCTCTGTCGAAGCCGTTAACCCCGACGCAAAGACCCTTGCTTCTTACGGCCTTGACAAGCCGTGCGCCGTGTGTGAATTTACCGTAAACAAGGGCAGCTACAAGATTTCCGCAGGGAAAAAAGACGGCAGTTACTACGTCATGCTTGACGGCTCAAACGTAGTTTACGGCGTTTCGCAGGACAGCGTCAGCGCGTGGGCCGACTCGGGGCTTTTCGGCCTGAGGGAGAAAATCATCCTCACAGAGCTGACGTCAGACGTTAAGTCCGTAACCGTCACAAGCGGCAGCACCGTAGACGTGCTTAACGTAACGCGCAAGGAAAAAACTTCGTCGAAGTCGTCGTCGTCAGGCAGCACTCCCGAGTACACTTACACCGTTACGGGCAACAACGGCAAAAAGATTAACTATGACAGCGGCTTTACCAGTTTTTACAATAAAGTGTCCGCTACGGAGATACTTGAGGATGCATCGGAAAAACCGTCGGGGAGTCCGGCGCTTACCTTAGAGTACACCTATTTTGACAGCAGCAATAAAGACAAAGTGGAGTTTTACGATACAGGCGACCGCAGGTACACAGTAGTCCTTAACGGCAATGTTTTCGGCAAGGTCACGGTTGACGACATAAATACGATAAAGTCGGAAACCTCGTCCGTCGAGGGCGGTTAAGCCGCTTCTTCCGTTTAATAAAATGCCGCCCCGTGTAGACCGGAAGGTTTACACGGGGCGGCATTTACGTATATTTATTATTACTTTTCAGTGTAGTTGCCAAGAAATGAAAAGCGCGGCAGTTCGTCGTAAAGGGAACATATAAGGCCGAGCGTATCCGGGTCACTGACGTTGCCCGTAAAGTCAAGGTAAAAATCGTACTCGAAGTTTTTGTCCGGTATGGGGCGCGACTCCATTTTCGTAAGGTTAAGGCCGGCCCTGGCGAAACGCTCAAGCACCGAGCAAAGCGTGCCTGTGCTGTGCGGAAGTGAAAAGCACAGGCTTATCTTGTTGGCTTCCGGCGGTATAAAAAGCGTGCGGCTTATGACGATAAACCTTGTCCTGTTGCCGTCACAGTTCTGTATGTTGTCGGCAAGTACGTTAAGCCCGTACCCGTCTGCGGCGTGCCTTGAGCAGACCGCCGCGGTGCCGGGAGTTTCGGCAGCCATGCGCGCGGCCTGCGCCGTGCTTTGGTACGGGCAGACCTTAAACGTATGGCCGGACAGGAACTCCGAGCATTGTTTAAGCGCCTGCGGGTGCGAGTAGACCGCCTTCACACCGGCTATATCTTTTTCGCGCGAAGCAAGGCAGTCGCGTACAGGCAGGCTCAAAGCGCCTGAAATGTAAAACCTGTATTTAAGTATGAGGTCATAGACTTCGCCGACCGAGCCTGCGGATGAATTTTCCACAGGCAGCACTCCGCAGTCTGCGCGGCCGTTTTTCACAGCTTCAAAGATATCGCCGAAGCATGAAAAGAACTCGGCTGAAGCGCCGGGAAACAGGCGCCCGAGGGCTTCATGCGAAAACGAGCCTTTCTGCCCAAGGCACGCCGCCGTTTTTGCTTCCGGTACAAAAGGCGGGGCGTTTTTTATGGTGCCGCGCAGCGCTTTCCCGCTTCCGAGGATTTTGTACTGCGTGTCGCGGCTCATAGACATAATATACGAAAACAGCGCGCGCGTTTCGCCTGCGTGCCTGCCTGACTTTTCCGCGGCGGAGCGGAGTATCTCGCCCTCCCTGCCGCCGTTAAAGACGGGGAGGCCCTTTTCAGCTTTTATTTTTGCCACTTTTTCGGCGCACTCCATGCGTTTTATGAAAAGCGGCAGAAGCTCGGAGTCTATGCGGTCGATTTCTTCCCTTATATCGTCTAATTCCATAGTAAATATTTCCCCACTTTAAATTCTGTCATAAACAATAATTTACAGTACCGCCGACAAAGCCCACACAGCCGCCGCCGCTTCCACCGCGGGTACGGCGCGCGGAACTATGCACGGGTCGTGCCTGCCGCGCACCGTCAGCCTGGCACCTGCCCGCGCCTCAAGGTCAACGCTTTCCTGCTCCATGCCTATTGACGGGGTGGGCTTAAACGCCGCGCGGAAAACAACAGGCATGCCGTCGGTTATACCGCCGAGTACGCCGCCGCAGTTATTTGTCCTGGTTTTTACTTCTCCGCCGCCGTAGTAAAACGGGTCGTTGTTTTCGCTGCCGAGCATTTGGGCTGAGGCAAACCCAGCGCCGAACTCTATGCCCTTGCAGGCAGGTATGCCGAAAACAAGCGATGAGATTTCTGACTCCGCCCCTTCCGCAAGCGGGCCGCACAGGCCGGCCGGCAGTCCCGCTGCGGCACACTCGACTATGCCGCCCACACTGTCGAGGGAGTTTTGCGCTTCCGCTATCTTTTCGCGCATTGCTTTTTCGGCGGCACCGTCTATGACCGGAAAATACCGCCCCGAAAGGCTGTCGAGAAGCGACGGGGATATGTCCGCCATATCGAACGGTTTATCTTTTACACCGTATATGGAATAAACGTGCGCGCCTACCGTTACGCCCCGCCTGCGGAGTACCTGCCTGCACACGGCGCCCGCAAAGACGAGCGGCGCGGTAAGCCGGCCTGAAAAATGCCCTCCGCCCCGCACGTCGTTAAACCCGCCGTACTTTACGTAAGCCGTATAGTCTGCGTGCCCCGGGCGCGGGATGCGGCTTATGTTTTTATAGTCTGAGGAATGTGTGTCGCTGTTTTTTATAACGGCGCAGAGCGGCGCGCCTGTGGTCCTGCCGCACTGCATGCCGCTCAGCACCACAGGCTCGTCGTTTTCTTTTCTTTTTGTCGAAGAAGCGTCGTTTCCCGGGGCGCGCCGCGCCATCTGCCTTTTTACTTCTTCAAAGTCTATTTCCTCACCGGCCGGAAGCCCGTCAATAACAGCGCCTATTGCCGCGCCGTGGCTTTCGCCGAAAACAGATAATTTTATTTTATCTCCCCAGGTCATATGCTTTTCCTCCCAGTCTCCTGTAATCGTCGAAAAAGGCGGGGTAGCTTTTGCTTACGCTTTCACTGTCTGAAATGGTAACTCCGCCGTCCGCGCGTGACGCGGCCACGGCAAGCGCCATGACTACCCTGTGGTCGCGGCATCCGTCCGCTTTGCCGGCGGTAAGCTTTTTAACGCCGTCTATAACAAGGCCGTCCGGAGTTTCACGCACCCTGCCGCCTAAAGAGTTAAGCCCGCCCGCCATGGCGGAAAGACGGTCGCTCTCCTTAAGCCTGAGCCGTTTCGCGTTATATATGACGGTGCGGCCTTTGCACAGCGCGGCCGCTGCCGCAAGCGCCGGCACGAGGTCTGGTATCTGGGATGCGTCAATCTCCATGCCGCGCAGGCTGCCGCGGCTTACAGACAGCATCCCGTGTTTACGCGTTACGGCGGCCCCGAATTTTTTAAAAAGGCTTTCTGCCGCCATATCGCCTTGCTTAGATGAGAAATTAAGCCCTTCTATTTCTACGTCGCCGCCTAAGGCACCGGCTTCAATAAAAAACGCCGCCTGTGACCAGTCCCTCTCGACGGCATAAGCTTCCTGCGTTTTGTATGACTGCCTGCCGGGGATAAGCCAGCCGCGCTGAGTCTTTTCGACATGCACACCGAAGGCCTCCATAGTCTGCACTGTCATGCCTACGTACCCTGCCGACTCAAGCGGTGACGAAAGGCGTATTTCACTTTGGCTTTCGAGCAGGGGGAGCGAAAGCAAAAGCCCTGTTATGAACTGCGAGCTTACATCCCCCGGCAGTGTGAAAACGCCTGGCGTAAGTCTTCCGGAAACTTTAAGCGGCAGTCCGCCCGCGCTTTCACAGTTTACGCCGCGGCGCGGCAGGCAGTCAAGGTAAACGCCTAAAGGACGCGACGGCAGCCTTCCATGCCCTGTGAAAACGGCTTTAACACCGAGTGCCGCGGCAACCGGGATTAAAAAACGCAGTGTCGACCCCGACTCGCCGCAGTCAACGGTTATGCCGCCGGTGCCGCTTTCAGACGCGTTTATTATTTGCGCGGCCGCCCTTTTTGTAGCGGCGACGTCATCGCTTAACGGCTCGTTTTCGGGCAGTACGCTTAAGTTGCCCGCGAGCGCCGCGCATATGGCCGCCCTGTGTGCGGCGCTTTTTGAAAGCGGAACCTTTACCCGTCCGCTGAGCCGCGACGGCTCTATAAGTATACTGCTCATTGCGCCGCCCTCAGAAGTTTTATCACGTCTTTGCGTCCTACCGTATATATAAAGCTTTCGCCGATTTTTTTAAGCATAACGAGGTTTATCCTGTCACCGCGGTTCTTTTTGTCGGACGCCGTGGTTTCCGCTATCTTCTCTATATCGGCGCTGTCGCGCACCGGAAGGCCGTACTTAGCAAGGACTGATTGTATGCGTCCGGCAGTGCCTTTTTCAGTAAGGCCGGCGGCCTCGCCGCATTTTGCCATCATAACCATGCCTATGCCTACGGCGGCGCCGTGGGTAAGGCCCCTGTAACCGTGTATTTTTTCGAGTGCGTGCCCGAACGTGTGGCCGAAGTTAAGCAGCATGCGGCAGCCGCTCTCGAACTCGTCTTTTTCCACTATATCCCTTTTTATATCAACACAATTAAAAATGATATTTTCTATATCTTCTTTAACGATACCGTTTTCGAATTTTTCAAAAAGCCCGCCGCCCGCTATGCAGCCATACTTGACGGCCTCGCCCATACCGTCCGAAATGAAAAGTTCGGGCAGTGTTGAAAGCGTGTCAGGGTCTATCAAAACAAGCGAAGGCTGGTGGAACGCGCCGACGAGGTTTTTCCCTTCGGGGAGGTCAACGCCCGTTTTGCCGCCTACGGAGGAGTCTATCTGCGCCAAAAGCGACGTTGGCACCTGTATGAACTTTATCCCGCGCAGGTATGTTGCCGCCGCAAAGCCCGCCATATCGCCTGTAACGCCGCCGCCGACGGCAACTATGAAGTCGCTTCTCGTAAAGCTGTTTTCCGCGAGGAAAGAGTACATTTTTGTTATTTCCGCCAGGCGTTTGTTTTCTTCGCCCGCGGGGAATTTATAAAGGAAGGTTTTAAATCCGGACTTTTCAAGGCAGCCGGCGATTTTTTCAGCGTAAAGCGGAAAAACGTTGGAGTCGGCTATGACGGCGGCTTTGCTTTTACTGCTGAAGATTTCCCCCGCCCTGCCGCCTATCCGGCCGGTACATCCTCGTTCTATAATTATTTTATAAGGACTGCTTGTCTTTACTTCAAGTTCCATTATTCCCCCAGCCTTTCTTTTATAATACGCGCTTTACGGAGCAGCTCCCTCAGCTTTTGCGCGTCGCTTCCGGCGACTGCGTCCCTTATTTCCGCTATGCTGCCGGTAAGCGTGTCAAGCTCTTCTACAAGCGCTTTTTTATTATCTATAAAAAGCTCCGTCCACATATCCTCGTTTATGCGCGCAACGCGTGAAACGTCGTGGTAACTGCCGGCTGAAAAGCCTTTGTGCTTAGGGCACTGCGGGCTCATTACGTAGGCGCACGCAAGCACATGCGGAAGCTGGCTCGTAAACGCTATCATGCGGTCGTGTTCTCCGGGCGTCGTTTCAACCGTACCGCCGAAACCTATGGAAAGCGCTATGTCTTTTAAAAGCCCGACGGCGCTTTTGGGTGCGTTCCCAGGCACGAGGATATAGCTCGCGCCCTTAAAAAGCTCGGCGTCGCTTGCCGCGAAACCGCTCTTTTCTTTTCCCGCCATGGGGTGGCCTCCAACATAGGTAAAGCCGTTTTCTTCCGCCGCACGGCTCAGCGCCGGAAAAATCGACGATTTTATGCCGCACGTGTCGGTCACTATACATTTCTTTTTTACAGAACCCAAATGCCCGTTTATAAAGTCGATATCGCCCTGCGGGTAAAGGCAGAGGTAAAGCACGTCGGCCGCGCGCAGGCTTTCATCATTGCCCGCGCCGTCTATGGCGCCGCTTTCGAGCGCGGCCTTAAGCACTTTGCTGTCTCTGTCAAAGCCGGTTACTTTGCAGCCGGTGTATTTTTTCAAGGCTTTTGCAAGGGAGCCGCCTATAAGCCCAAGGCCGGCCACCGCGATTTTCAGTTCCATGTCCGCCTCCGGAAAACAGTATAAATTTTTTATTAAAAAGCGTGTTTTGCCATATGCTTTTACGGTTTAAACCATTATACCAAAAAAGCGGCGCTTAATCCACATTTTTTCCGAAGGCTTTTGCGGCGGCTTTTATATGCGCCGCGGTTTTGTCAAACTGGTCGGGAGTAAGCGACTGCGCCCCGTCAGAGAGCGCCTTCGGCGGGTCGTTGTGCACTTCTATTATGAGCCCGTCCGCCCCCGCCGCCACGGCTGCGAGCGACAGCGGCTCCACAAGCCACGAGATGCCTCCGGCGTGGCTCGGGTCTACGACTACCGGCAGGTGCGAGTGCTTTTTAAGCACAGGTATGGCGGAGATGTCGAGCGTGTTGCGCGTGTAAGGCTCAAAGGTGCGTATGCCGCGCTCGCAGAGTATGACCTGGTCGTTGCCGCCCGCCATGATGTATTCAGCGCTCATAAGCAGCTCCTGCAGCGTGTTCGACAGGCCGCGTTTAAGCAGCACCGGCTTCCTTATCCTGCCGAGTTCCTTCAAAAGCTCGAAGTTCTGCATATTGCGCGCGCCCACCTGAAATATGTCCACGCCTTTTTTTAGGAAAAGGTCGATGTACTTTTCGCTCATTATTTCCGTTACTATAGGCAGGCCGGTAACTTTTTTGGCGGAAGCAAGCAGGTCGAGGCCCTCGGCTTTAAGCCCCTGGAAAGAGTACGGCGACGTGCGCGGCTTGAAGGCGCCGCCCCGCAGGAACTTAGCGCCTGACTTTTTTACCCTGCGCGCGATTTCGCATATCTGCCCTTCGCTTTCGACAGAGCACGGCCCCGCTATGAGCGTAAGCCCGCCGCCGCCTATTTTCTGCCCTCCCGGCAGGGTCACCACGGTGTCGTCCGGGTGGAACTTGCGGTTGGCTTTTTTATACGGCTCCTGCACGCGCCTTACGCTTTCGACGAAGTCCTGCGCCGCCACGAGGTCTGTGTCTATGGCTGAGGTGTCGCCTATAAGCCCCAACACCGTGCTCTGTGTGCCGACCCATTTGTTGACTTTCACGCTGTACTGCTTTTCAAGCATATGTGAAAATTCTGCCGTTCGTTCTTCTGAACATCCCTGTTTTAATACTATTATCATTTTTTAAACCCTCCGTAAAATATAAAAATACGGCGGAGCTTTAAAAAAAGCCACGCCGTATTTAATGCAAAATTATGAAAATGTACCTTATTAAAGGCTACGAGCCATTTTCGGGTACGGGTCTTATTTTTTTGCATACGGCATTGGCCCCTGTTGTATAGCGGGGGTAATAATAATATATAAATCGTGTGCCGTACGCAAAATTTTTCATAAAGTACGAATTTACTCCTGTCCGGTAAGATAAAATTACTATAGTACAAATGTTTGCGGCTGTCAAGGGTTATTTACAAATCCTGTGCGCCGGCGGCGTAACCAGCGTTAACTGTTACGTGCCTTTTTAATTATTCTGTTATTATATATATGATTTAATTTCACAAAAATATAAAAAGTACGTAAAATATTGATATTATTATTATAATGAAAGTAAGTAAGTGCTTTATTAAATAGATTTCAGCCGTAAAAAGGCGATATAAACGCGGCCGGAGCACGGTGTCTTTTTATATGTGGAAGGAAAGAATATTGAACATGGAATGCGACAGCTTTAACAGTAAAGATTGCGAGCAGAGCCTGCAAAGTCTGGGGTTCAGCGTACTGTGCTGTGCAAACGACGCCAGCCTTACCATAAGGCACGCAAGCGAATCGTTTTACAGTACGCTCGGGTACCGTAACGGTGAGATCACTTCCCTTCTAGGGAACCGCCCCCGCAGCGTTCTGCGCGGCGACGAACCTATAGACTGGAAAAAAGTCCGCAGTGAAATAAAAGAGAACGGCAACGCCACACGCGAGCTCCGGCTTATAAAAAAAGACGGCCACCACATATGGATGCAGTACCGGATGTACATTATCAAAAAAAACGGGCATGAGTACTTCATGGGTATCGCCAACGACATCACCCTTAAAAGGCGCTCCCATAATGAGACGCGCGAGCAGGCGCGCGAGCTTAAGGCTCTGAGCGAAAACATCCCCGGCGGCGTGCTGCGCTTTAAAAACGACGATAAGCTTACGTTTGCTTTCATAAGCGAGGGCTTTTGCCGTATAACGGGATATACAAGGGACGAAATAAAAGAAAATTTCGGCAGCAGCCTTTTAAACATGGTTTATAAAGACGACCGCGCCATGCTGAGGGAGCACGTCCGCAAGCAGGAAGAAAAAAGCGAAACCATCGAGATAACATACCGTATAAGCGCCAAGCACGGCGGCTTCATATGGGTTATGGATAAATTCAGGCTTATAACCGATTACGACGGTAAAGTATGGCTTTACAGCGTGCTTATAGACATTACCAACGCAAAAAAAGCCGAGGACGCGCTTGCCGAGAGCGAGGCACGCTACCGGCTTATCCTCGACTACGCCTCCGACCCGGTGCTCGACGTAGACATTAAAAACAGCAAGCTTTATTTTTCACCGGTTTTTTACTCTAAATTCGGCAAAAGCCACCGTAACATAACCGACTTGGCGGAGGGCCTGCGCACGACGTCGTTTGTCCATCCCGATGACAAGGAACACCTCAGCGTAAAGCTCAGGGAAATTTTAAACGGCGGCGGAAACGGGGACATCGAGTGCCGTTTAAAAGACATCTACGGCAAATATATATGGTGCAACATACACCCTACCATACTGCGCAGCAGGCAGGGAACCCCCACGCGTATCATCCTGCTTATCTCAGATATAGACAAACACAAAAAAGAAACGCAGCTGCTCCGCAGCAGGGCCGAGCACGACCTGCTTACGGGGCTTTACAACCGTGTGACCGTCACAGGCATGATAGACACGATACTTAGCGAAAGCAAGCCGGCAGACCGCCACGCCATGTTTGTAATAGATATAGACAATTTTAAAAACGTAAACGATACTATGGGCCACCTGTGCGGCGACAGGCTCATAGTCGAAACGGCAGCGCTGCTGCAAAAGCAGTTCCGCTCCGACGATGTAGTCGGCAGGATAGGCGGGGACGAGTTCGTCGTCTTTATGAAAAACATAAAGTCCGCCGCAATGGCCGAAAACAAGGCCAAGCGCATATGCGGCCTTTTCCACTCCATAAAAAAGACGTCGGCGCACGCGTGCGGCATTTCAGGCAGCGTGGGCGTCGCACTGTTTCCGCGCGACGGCGATAATTACGAAGAAATCTTCCAAAAGGCCGACCACGCCATGTACGAAGCTAAAAACAACGGCAAGGATAATTACCACATCTACTCCGCTTAAAAAGCAGCAGGCCGTCAGGCCCCGCCGCAGCGCAGCTCTTTAAGCACGCATCGCGCAACGGTTTCAGGCGCGCCGTCGGCGTTTACTTTCAGTTCCGCCGCCGCCGCGTAGGCTCCGCGCCTTTCGGCGTATAGATTTTCGACGGCTTTTTCTCCGCCTTCCCGGAGCAGGGGGCGGCTGCTGTCGCCTTTAAGGCGGCATTTTACAGCGTCAAGGCTCGCGTCAAGCATAACCGTTATGCCGTTCGCCTTTAAAATATCCGCGTTCACGCGGTTAAGCACCGTACCGCCGCCGGACGCTATGACAAGCCCGCTTTGAAGCGAAAGCTCCCCTGCGGCTTTTGTTTCGGCTTTCCTGAAGTAACCTTCACCGCGGCGCCCAAAAATCTCCGAGACGGACATTTTTTCTTTATCTTCTATATAACTGTCCATATCCACAAATTTCCGGCCGGCGGCCTGCGCCAAAAGCCTGCCGACGGTCGTTTTGCCGCTTCCCATAAAGCCGCATAAAACAATATTGCCGAATTTTTTCTTCATTTCAAAAGAAGCTTCGCGGCATATCCTCTCTATGCCGCTTTCATCAAAGGCGCATCCGAGCCATATGGACTGCGCGGCCGCCGCCTGACGTACAAGCATGCCCATGCCGCTTACGGTTTTTGCGCCGTTTTCACGGGCTGTACGCAGCATGAGCGTTTCGGCGGGATTGTAAACCGCGTCGAAAACGTACTCCGCTCCGGACAATATCTCCGCGCCCGCGGGGCTTTCTGCGGTGTAAGGGTACATGCCCGAGGGGGTTGCGTTTACGAGCAGTTCACAGCTGCCCTTTAAATCTTTTATAAGGCTGAACGACGCGCGTGTCCCCGGAACCAGGCGCATAAGGTCGGCGCACAGTTTCCTGCCGGCCGCAGCGCTGTGTTCCCTTGCGGCTAAGGTTATGTCAGCGCCGCGCAGGGCGGCTTCAAAGGCTATGGCGCGCGCCGCTCCGCCGGCGCCGAGTATGGTGACTTTTTTCGTAAGGTCGGCGCCGGCCGCTTCCGCCGTACGCCTGAAGCCGTCGCCGTCGGTCGTGTAACCCGTCAGTACGCCGTTTTCGTTTTTAACGGTGTTTACCGAGCCGCACAGTCCGGCTTTGCGGTCAAGTTTGTCAAGCAGCGGTATAACCGCGCGTTTATAGGGTATGGTTATATTACATCCGTCAAGGAAAGCGCCGGTCCTCATTCTGCCTATTTCTTCCTTTAGATTCTCGGGGGCTGCGTCTTCAGTCCCGTAAAAGAACGGCAGCGAGTTAAGGGCAAAGAGGCGCGAATGTATAAACGGCGACATAGTGTGCCCTATGGGATGGCCTATGACGGCGTATCTTTTTATTTCCATTTTAAAACCTTTCCTAAAAAAAGCTCAAAAAATATTGACAAAATAAAACTTTGCTAATAATATGTGTTGTAGGGCTGTACTCATAATTGCTTAATGCAGTATAGGGCCGCTTTTAAAAATATAATAATACGTGTTTTTAATTTTAGCACGGCACGGCGGCTTTGTCCACATGATACGGCGTTTTCCGAATGAGTTGTACGCATTTTATTAAACGAAGGAGAAAGAAGTTATGGTTTTTGAAAAATTAAAGAAAATACTTGCCGACCAGTTCGACGTCGAGGAGGAAAAAATAACCCTTGACACAAACATGGTTGACGATTTGGGAGCCGATTCACTCGACGTAGTAGACCTGCTTATGTCGGTTGAAGACGAATTTGAAATTGAAATTCCCGATTCAGACGTTGAAAATATGAAAACAGTCGGCGACGTCGTAAAGTACGTCGAAGACCACGTGGATTAAAATGCGGGAAGCGAGTTATCCGCCGTGCGGTACGCACAGCGGATTATTTTTTTGCCGGTTGGGGCAGAGCTTCCCCCGCGGCGCCAAAAAGGATATTTTTTACACTAAAACGGCGTCCGGTGCGGTTGACAATGGCATGAAAAGGGCGGTATAATTTATATTGACTGTTTATAAATTTAACGTGCCGCGGAGCAATACCCGGTACGGGATACCGCCCCAAAAAGGCGGCATTATAACATTACGGAATTTGGGGGAAAATTAAAACGGAGGATATTATGTCTGCTAAATTTATTTTTGTAACCGGAGGAGTCGTTTCCGGACTTGGAAAGGGCATAACCGCGGCTTCGCTCGGCCGGCTGCTTAAGTCGAGGGGGCTTCGCATAACCATGCAGAAGTTTGACCCGTACCTCAACGTCGACCCAGGCACCATGAACCCTTTCCAGCACGGTGAAGTGTTCGTAACGGACGACGGCGCCGAAACGGACCTCGACCTCGGCCATTACGAACGTTTTATAGACGAGAACCTTTCACAGAACAGCAACGTCACTTCAGGCAGGGTTTACTGGAACGTACTGCAGAAGGAGCGCAACGGCGACTACGACGGCGCTACGGTGCAGGTCATACCGCACATAACAAACGAGATAAAGTCAAGGATATACGCCGGCAAGGAAAACGTCGATGTCGCCATCATAGAAGTCGGCGGTACTGTAGGCGACATAGAAAGCCAGCCGTTTCTGGAGGCCATCCGCCAGTTTGCAACGGAAGTAGGGCGCTCCAACTGCCTTTTTATCCACGTAACGCTCGTCCCTTACTTAAAGTGCTCCGACGAGCACAAGTCAAAGCCGACCCAGCACAGTGTGAAAGAGCTTCTCTCCATAGGCATACAGCCTGATATAATAGTCCTCCGTTCCGAAAAGCCAATCGGCGAAGAGGTGAAAAAGAAAATCGCCCTTTTCTGCAATGTGGAAGAAAACTGCGTCATAGAGAACCTCGACCTGCCGCTGCTTTACTCCGTACCTCTTGCCTTAAGGGAAGAGCGCCTCGACGACATAGTCTGCAAACGGCTTAAGCTGGACACGCCCGGCCCCGACCTTAAGGACTGGATCTCTATGGTAAACACCGCCATGTCGCTTACCGACAGCGTCACCATAGCGCTCGTAGGCAAGTACATCGAGCTGCACGACGCGTACCTCAGCGTCGCCGAAGCGCTCACCCACGGCGGCATAGGCAACAAAGTGAAAGTAGACATCAAGTGGGTGGACTCTGAAACCATTACGGAGGAGAACGTCGGTGAAATCCTTTCGGGGACGGACGGCTTGCTTGTGCCGGGCGGCTTCGGCCAGCGCGGCATAGAGGGTAAGATAACTGCCATACATTACGCGCGCACACACGACATGCCGTTTTTAGGCATATGCCTCGGCATGCAGCTCGCCCTTGTAGAGTACGCAAGGAACGTTTTGGGCCTTGCGGACGCAAACTCCGCGGAGCTTGACCCGCAGAGCAAAAACCATGTGATAGACCTAATGCCGGAGCAGAAGGACGTGGTGCAGGTCGGCGGGACCATGCGCCTCGGAAAATATCCGTGCAAAATAAAGCCCGGCACAAAGGCGGCGGAGCTTTACGAAAACGCCCCGCTCATCTATGAACGCCACCGCCACCGTTTCGAAGTAAACAACGACTACAGGGACCTGTTTGAAAAGAACGGCGTGGTTTTCAGCGGCTGCTCACCGGACAACCGCATCATCGAAATGATGGAAGTACCTGCCAACACGTGGTTCATGGGCTCACAGTTCCACCCGGAGTTCAGGTCGCGGCCAAACCGCCCGCATCCGCTGTTCAACGGGCTTGTCGGGGCGGCAAAAAAATACCATAAAAATTAACGGATACGGCTTATTTTCCGGTTTAATATTATTTATAAATTAAAACCGGCAGTTATATGTGTATAATCGATATAATTATTTGTTTACCGTATATTAATGTTTGACGGCGGTACGGCCGTAACCGGGCGGCAGCATGGCAGATGCGGGCTGCCGGCTGCGGCTTTCCGCCGCATTTTAGGGGTGAAGATTTGTTATGTTTCCGATTTTAGAAAAGCGAAAACTGAACGACGCAATGACGCTTATGGTTGTAAGCGCCCCTTTCATTGCAAAAAAAGCGAAAGCCGGCCAGTTCATTATACTGCGGGTGGACGAAACGGGCGAAAGGATTCCGCTTACCATTGCGGATTACGACCGTGAAAAGGGCACGGTGACTATCATTTACCAGATAGTCGGCAAAACCACCATGCTGCTCGACCGGCTCAGCACCGGCGACTCTATCCTCGACTTTATCGGCCCTTTAGGCAAGGCAAGCGAGATAGAGGGTTACAAAAAAGCGGCGGTAATAGGCGGCGGCGCCGGATGCGCCATTGCGTACCCGCAGGCCAAAGCCCTGCACGCGCAGGGGACAAAAGTAGACGTTGTCGCGGGTTTCCGCAATAAGGGCCTTATTATACTCGAAGATGAGATGCGCGCCGCGAGCGACAACCTTATATTAATGACGGACGACGGCTCCAACGGCAATAAGGGCTTTGTTACGGACGCGCTTAAAAAGCGCATTGAAGGCGGCGCCGGATATGACCTCGTCGTTGCCATAGGCCCGCTTGTAATGATGCGCGCCGTATGTAACCTGACGAAAGAATATTCTATAAAAACTATAATAAGCATGAACCCTATAATGATAGACGGCACCGGCATGTGTGGCTGCTGCCGCATAACCGTCGGCGGAAAAACAAAGTTTGCGTGTGTCGACGGCCCTGACTTTGACGGGCATGAAGTCGACTTTGACGAAGCTATAAGGCGTTCACGGACTTATTCCGAGATGGAAAAAGAGTCCGCCCGCGACTACAAATGCCATTTGATGGAGGGTGCCGACAATGCCTGATATGAACCCGAAAAAGACT
>ENA-UOOI01002385-UOOI01002385.1-fermentation-metagenome-genome-assembly--contig:-NODE-2385-length-16459-cov-13.539807_pt1 | contig 16459 bp, 16 predicted proteins | sample MGYA00245779_ERZ724027 | MGnify/ENA primary metagenome ERZ724027 (study PRJEB28704, sample SAMN03018318) | fermentation metagenome | biome: anthropogenic terrestrial biome; feature: soil...
ATTGCCTTGAAATATCTGATAGCCGTTTATATCAAACTCCTTTGGAAAATCGCAAGGTTTCCTCATCAGATTAGATTTTATAGAGGAGAGAGAAATCGGGAAGCCACCTGCAAGCCATTTAGCGTCTGCTTCATGTACTGCGATATCAGCAAAAAGACCGTGACCGCCAATATGATCCCAATGTACATGTGTTGTTACTACCAAAACAGGTAATTCGGTCAAGCTATCTACTACTTGTCTTATATTTGATACGCCCAATCCGGTATCGATCAGGACGGCTTGGTTTGAGCCAAGCAAAAGGTAACAATGGGTTTCCTCCCAATGCTTGTATTCACTGATGGCCCAAGTTTCCCTATCAATCATTTCTATTGTGAACCAATCATTCACATATACCGCCTGCTTTCAAGCTAGTGTTTATCTGCGTGTTATATCTAATAATGCATTACAATTATCAAAGCCCTTGCGCACACAAAACTATGAGAATGTTATGTGTGTACCTACCGCCGTGTCATTTGCTCAATTGGATGGCAATGTTGTTCAATCATCGCTGCCGCTCTTGTCATTTACCTTTTTTATTATGGCTACAATTAGCGAAATGAGTAAACCAGCAGCCGATACAATAAATAGAATTATCGCAGAATTATCATTTGTATCTTTAACAGCAGATTGAGCCGATAAATTTCCAAATAGGTTAAAGGCAGTTATAGTAAGAGCAACAGAAAACGCTATCGCTACGACCAAGGCTATTACAGTTTTTCTGTTTTGAGCTTTTGGAGGCAGATATGCGTTTGCCGCTATCATTCTAATAAGATATATACCCATGCAAACCGTGATAATTAGCATAGTGTTTGCGGGATATTTAATCCAACGGATCCCTACACCATAGAGACCGGCATCAAGTAAAAGAGCATAAGACATGAACATGAACATTTGATTGCCGATGCTGTTACGCCTTTCTTTTTGCATTTCGTCCAAGCCATTTTTACTTTTATTGATTCTCATACTCATCATCCTCCCAGAAAAGTTGGTCAAGGGTTTTGCCAAGGACCTTGCAGATCGCAATGCACAGGTTTATCGATGGGTTATAATCGCCTTTTTCAATAGCGTTCATTGTTTGGCGGGCGACTCCAACAGCATCCGCAAGGTCCTTCTGCGTCATATCTCTTGCTGCTCTTGCGGCTTTTATTCGCAAATTCTTTCCCACCGTTACCACCTCCTATAGAAATAGTAACATAACAAAGCCATAATGTCAAATAAATAAGACAAATATTTATATATATATGACTTGTAGGTTAATTGTAGAGAGAGATCCCGTTTGTACTGCAAAAGTCCCGTTTTGAAAATGAATTTCTGATTTTGTAATCGGAAAATCCACCTCTGCATCGGCAAATATTTTTAATTTATAGCTGGTGGCTTTTGTGTTAATTTACGTGCTACTTTTTGAGAAGTCTTGGCTTCAGTATGATGTTTTCAGCGTTAACTGGTGAACATCCAAGCTGATGAAGCAATTCTTCTCCGTGGTAAAAGCTGAACGCGTCGTATGGGCTACGATTGTTCAGCTTCTTTCTTTTGTAGGAGTTAATGTGATTCATCATAAGAAAGACATCATCCTGGGTTAATCCATCAAATGAACTACCTTTTGGAATAATTCTTCGAACCAATTCATGATTGACCTCAATAGAACCTTTCTGATATGGTGCACTGGGATCACAATAAAATATCTTAGTCTGTAGTAGTCCATCCGGCCCATATTCAATTGATAGAGTACATATTTATTGTATTGAACACATGCATTACATACGTATGGAGGTTTAAACAGTGCTGTACAGATTTGTTCCTCAAAATCAGGACAGATATCATTACAGTAACTACACAATCTGCAGTTATATGCAGATGGACGCTTACATTTGGCCTTACCGCATATATCTTTTACCTTACAGTTAAGACGGTGTATGCAAGCATTATATGTACAGCCACTGTAGCCGGTTTTTTTCTCATAGGAATGTCTCTTGATTTCCTTTGCAATCGTGGTACGATCTTTTCCAAGCTTGCGGCCAATTTCGCCAAAGGAGAGACTTTCTTTTAAGCAAGCTTCTATTTCAAGTCGTTCCTCATAAGTTAAATATTCAGACATGTTAGTTCTCCTTTTCTGCCACCAACAGATTAAGGATAACAACCAGAAGAACCATAAGTCAAATTTAAAGAAGACTAACTTCTTCTTTATATGGTTAGTCTTCCAATTGAAAAGTTTGTATTATAAAAATCCATACTCACTATTATGACAATTATTTTGTTAATTTCATTTTATGTAAATTACCTACTATGGATTTTCATATTACAACTAAGGAATGAGAAATAAGAAAAAGTAAAAATACTGATCTTTTAAGAATAGAACCATCAGCGTCCACAGGTTTCGCTCTTTTTTCTTATAAAATAAATTACCAATAATAGCATGACAGCCATCCAAGCACTGAAAACCCATGTACTTATATGCGAGCCGTAGTTTGGGAAGATACCCGTTGTTACATTTATCATAGTATGAAAAACCAATGCGGTAAACAAGCTTTTCCCGCCATACATATAGCTATAAATCATTGCGATCCTCATAAGAACATTTAAAAGGCACATTCCTGCAATCCATCCTATGGGATGCGCCCAGCTCCAAGGGATAATATGCCAGACGGCCCAAACTGCTCCGATAATTATTCCCGACTTGATTGGGCCATATGCTCTAGTTAGAGGTTCGGTCAGCGTGGACGTCCATCCGAATTCTTCAGGTATTGCTCCTAAAAAATAAAGAACGAGCATCAGCAAAGTCTCTTTATAAGGAATCGCTATTTCTGTCGGCAGCGAAAAGTGGAAAAAACTCATTGTAAAATATGATAGTGCTGCAACTAACGGCATGCATACCAAGCAAAAAATAATTGACCATCGATTTGCCCTGCCTGCATCAAAAATGCTTTTAAATAGAAAAGCAGCTCCCTTTGTCCCGTTTTCCTTCCATGCATATATCAATGACAAAAAGAACGGTATAAAAATCATTAAAAAACTGATTGGCAATCCAAACGGCAATCCTTCAACCGGAAAAAATGCTCCCAAAATATAGAATGGTATCGATAATATTAATGTTAACAGCAAAAACAAAAAGTATTTCACATTTGATTTTGTCATATTATTCCTCACAAAATATAAGTAATCTTTATTTGGCAGTAAAGCCGCCCAAGGCGACAAAGCTCAAAAGGTTTATTTATTTCACATTAAAAATCGCTGTCAATCGGCCTCGTTCCCGCTTGCTATATGCACGTTCATGTTAAGATATATCGCATATCCCAAAGAAACGGCCGTCAAAATGGCCGAGCAAATGATTTGGTTTACAGTATTGCCAAGAGTGGCAAACATGCTGAGAGCATTCACGATTCCATGGACAACAATACATGGGATAAGATTTTTACTTTTGACAAAGAACACTGTAAACAAATACCCTATCGCCGTTGCATATATGATTTGCAGTATAGTGGGCAATACTTCGGCGCCATTTAGCAGATTTACAATATGGCCGAGCCCAAACGTAACACTCGATACAATCACTGCGGCTTTAATATTTTTCTTTGCAATAGCTTTAAAAAGAAATCCTCTGAAAATCAATTCCTCAATAAATCCTACACAGAGCATGCTTGCAATGAACAGAACCGTTTCAAAAGCTGAATATCTTATTGTGATTCCGTTCCATAAGTTTGATGAAGCAATGACTACAAACGGTATGAAATAGATGTATCGACTGTATTTTATTCCTTTGAAACGGCACACGCCGTAATACTCCCATAAATGGTCTTTCCTTATGAAAGCAACAATAATAAGTGCAAGAACAACCGTAATCGGTAAAGTAATGATTTTAATGATGCCGATACTATCCGATATTGCATCCGCAATACTGAACAGTACAACATATGATACAATCCATAGCAGCGAAAATACAAGTTCGTTTTTTCTATATAGTTTTTCCATACTTGATTCCTCATTTTTTTCGTTTTTTAGTTTACAGAAAGCAAGATCATATAAATAAATCCGTAGTTCAAATCTCTGCTTGTCTGAACGGATATAATAACTTTTATGTTCAGGCTCTGTTTAATAAGGATGTTGGTTTTGAGCAATCCAAGTGAGCGGTGTGAGCACTTTTGCTAAGTTCTTGGCGAAATTGCCGAAGCGAATCCTAGAACTTTTGCTTGCCTGAACGTAGCGAGTTTGCAAAAGTTCTTGATAAGCGAGGCAATAAGCCCTAGAGCTTAAAAAGTGCGAACAGGCGAATGGGATGCTCAAACATCAACACTATACTTTAACATAGCCTATGTTTATCATATCATGTTTGTTTACATAAAAAAAGATATACCTTCCCCTTGGTGAAATATATATCTTTTCTGGCAAGTTAGGTGAATATGATGCACATTTGTATCCTTAAAAACCTTCTTAAATAGAACTATCCCTTTACGACTCGACCCTTGTGTTTCCTTTATAGCATCGAGGACCAAGTATAAGTATTAGTGTAACAGGGATATTCAAAACAAGAGGACCAAAAGGAATACATATATGCCTCTTGCGTTCCGGAAACAAAACAAGAAGAGGTTCCCTTTAGTATCGCTTTCGCCACAAATACAAAAAAATTTCCAGCAAAGAACAAGACGATACGAGCAGCGAGCAAGATTGTGATAGCCAGAAGAAGTTATATTTTATATCCGATTTTATCTGTAGATCATCTGGCAGGAATCTCTCCCAGAAAAACCGTTAAAGATAAGACCGCTTCCAGAATGAAAAACTGCGAAATTGTTATCCCGCGTTCCGTCCTTATCAATAAAGCCACAGGAGCATAGAAAACAAGCCCACCCCAAAAAACAGTTCCATTCTAGAAGGCGTAAAACTTTCTTTATTTTTCCATTATCAGGCTCTGACATGGTTTGTCACTTTCTTACTTAAAAGTATTTTCTTTATCTGGGGAATAAAAATATTATTTATAAAACAATAGAAGTTTTCCTTGTTCACCATCAGATTTCTATCCATCAGGATTACATAAAATTCCTGCAACGATAATACCATGCTTTCACATAAAAAGGCAAATCCATAGGATTTGCCTTTTTATGTGTTACTTTTCATTTTAAATACTGATGTTTTATATACTTATTTAAGCTTCTTTACTTGTCATTTAATTTATCGTTTATCTGAGTTATACGCCTTTTGAGAGCAGAATACTGTGATAACCATATTACCATATAAACCGCAAAGAATATGCCGAAGTAGCAAAGAATCCCTTTAAGGTCGTGGCTCATCCAGCGGGTAAGATATGCGATCGGAAACGTTGCTATAGAACAGATGATAAGATGGATAATTGTTTGCTTCAAAATACTCCAGTTATCCATTTCCCAAATCGCAGAAGCTCCTCCCCATACTGCGCCGTAAACCAAAGACAGGACAGCCTGTAATATGACCGCATTTAATTCATTGCCGCAGTCATTGATCAACTCCGGCACAACGGCATAATATACACCGTCATTTACTGTAAGCGAAATTATGATTGTAATAATTGTGCTTATTGCAAGGCCGATAGGTGCGCCTATAAGGCACCTCGTAAAAATTTTCTTTTTCATCATACACACCTCATATTCCCAATATTTGTTTGATTTTGGCAACATATCGTCTTGAAACATACGTAACCGTACCATCCAACAGATTAACGCAAATCGTTCCCGCAAAGCTCAAATCAAAGCCTTTGACTTTTTTAAGATTGATTATTTCCGAATTGGATATGCGAACAAAGCTTGATTTGTCCAGCCTATCCTCAAGCTCATAAAGACGCAATCTAAGCAAATATTCTCCGGACTCTGTAACGGCATAAATCTTGCCTGCTGCGGCATATATGCGAGATATTTGCGACTGGTCTAAAACCTTAATCGTATCACCGCAAAAACCGGTAAGCATTTGCGGAACATTCTCGGATAGTTTTTTAAAAATATCGTTTATCTCATCAGTCATTCTGTCAGTCAAAATTATAATTTTGGGTTCTTTACAATTTTCATCAATTTTGATTTCGATTTGCATTTCATCATCTCCTCGTTACGGTTACATCATAGCGAATATGAGTTTTGATTTCTACTGATTTTCAATATGTGGTTTGTTTTGGACGATAGATGGTAGATTATATAAATAATCTTAAACTAGTATATCATAAGCGCTGCACAAGCAAAAGGGCTCGAGCCTGATGGCTTGAGCCCTTTTGCCCCCTTTAAAAATGCGTTATCTTCTCATTTTATCAGTAAAAAATCATATATAAAAACTGCCCTATTTTAAAGCAGTGAGTATGATACTAAAAGTAAACAAAGTTTTAAAATTGATTGGACGATTCCATCAGAAGATACTGATTGAAAATCTTGGCCTTCAATATTTTTGCAGCGCATCCAAAAGATATTTCAAATATTCATGCGCCTGATCCTTAGAGCAGCCCTTTCCTTTCAAAAAGCTCCACTCTAAAATGAGAAGAAGCGTATTGCAATAGTGGTCTGCTATGATCTCATAAGGAATCTTATAATGGTTCTTGCATGAAGACTGCTGAAAAATTTCTCGCATTTGGGTACCAAGATAGCCTCTGAAATGATTAATCAGAAAAGAATCCATAGAGTTGAATTTCAAAATTCGTTGGATATTTAACAGATAAGTGGATGCAAAATCATACGCGCGGTCGAAAAAGATGTACAGACTTTCCTCCGGATCAAGCTCTGCATATTGCTCAAGATGGATATGTCTGCCGATGCTATACCAGCAATAATTCAACAAATCATACTTATCGTCAAAATAGTTGTAAAACGTGGCGCGGGGATAATTGCTTCGCTGGCAAAGCTCATTTACTGTGATTTTTTCAAAGGACTTCATCGAGAGAAGCTCAAACATAGTGCCGGAAAAAGCTTCTAATGTCCGTTCCGCTCCCTTGGTTGTTTTTTTCGTAATATCATATTTCATAAATATACCTCTTTTGCAGATTCAATGCTTTTGTCCAAATTTGTACAAAAGCATATTTTTGATTCTTGATAACTTTTATATTTTAGTCTACCTTAAAGTACAGAGGTTTGCAACTGTCTAAAACTTGGCGGATGAAAATTATCTTCAAGTTTAGAAAGTATGCTATGCATCAGCCATATGAACTTTCCCATAGGTTGTCGAGCAGATTTGGAGATGCGCAATGATTTATTATTTTTCAGGGACTGGGAATTCCAAATGGGCTGCTAAACGGCTCGCCCAAAAAACAAATGATATTGCCAGGTCCATGGTGGACATGGTAAAGGCAAAAGAGTCGCCGGCGCCTGTCGATGAACATGATGTTTTGGGAATCGTATTTCCCATTTACGCATGGTCTACTCCAAAATATGTAACGGATTTTGTAAAACGAATCAAGGTCCACAAAAGGGCGTTTGTTTATGCGGTAGCTACCTGCGAAAGCGAAACCGGGTTTGCCTTTGCATGGCTGAAACGGCATGTCCATTTGAACAGCTGCTATTCGGTCATGATGCCGAACAATCATATTTTAATGGGATTCGGCGTGGAAAATGAAGCCTCGCAGCACCGCAAGATTGCCGAGGCGAGGATGGAACTGGAAACAATCGGGGATAGTATTCTTGCGAGACGGGAAGAAAATAAAATATTTCCTGGGGCTATGCCCTTCCTGAATTCCTTTATCATTGCGCCGCTTTTTCGCCTGTCCCGCTCCGACCGGAAATTTTACGCCGACAAGAAGTGTATTGGCTGCGGCAAATGCGAGGATGTCTGTCCCATATCCGATATACGGTTGGAGAATGGAAAACCTGTCTGGCAGCACAAAAAATGTATGCAGTGCTGTGCGTGCATCAACCGCTGTCCCGTCAGAGCCATTCAGTACGGCAACGCTACGCAAAATAGCGGCAGATATGTTTTCCCTGATTGAATAATTTCATTATCTTCCCGGCAAAGAAGTTGCTTAGATGTTACGGGAAAATCAAGAAATCAAAACAACAAAAATAGAAAGGAGTAACCACAAATGTCTGTTGCAGTTATAACTGGTTCGTCCTCTGGACTTGGCAGGGAATACGTCAACGTGGTAGTCAACGAATTCCCAGAAGTAGATGAAATATGGATGGTTGCCCGCAGATTGGAGCGCCTTAATGAAATCGCAAAGCAATACCCACAGAAAAAATGCAAGGCTATTGGACTTGACATCTCAAAGGATGAGAGTTACGAAACACTCAATAAAATTCTGACGGAGGCCAAACCCGATATCAAACTGCTCATCAGCAATGCCGGTGTTGCCAAACGCGGCAATTTCGATAAAGCAGGGCTAAAGAGCCAGTTGGATATGTGTGATTTGAATGTTAAAGGCGCTACAGCAGTGACCCACCTTTGCCTGCCCTATATGAAAAAGGGCAGCATCATTATGGAAACTTGTTCGGTTTCAGCTTTCGCTCCGAACCCACATTTAAATGTCTATAGTGCAACAAAAGCTTATTTAATGAGCTTCTGCACGGGTTTGCGACAGGAGTTGAAGCCACGCGGTATCAATGTCTGTGCAGTCCATCCCGGCTGGATGAACACTGAAATGAATGCTGGCGGAAAAAATACAAACCATACTAGTGTATCTAAATTTTTACCAGAAGTGGATGTTAAAAAACTTGCATCAAAATCGCTGGCAGCAGCAAGGAAGGGAAAAGCTTCCTATACGCAAGGTGCTTTTTATAAATTTTATCATTTATTGGCAAAAATTCTACCGCATACCTTAATCGTGAAATTTTCTGCAATGTGATTCCATTGAATAGCTTCTGATATTTCATGATTATGCTGAATAAATCCATTGTATGAGATACGGAGCGGATTATGGCAGTGTTCCCGGAAAGCAGTCGATATGTTTTTCCTGATTGAATAATTTTTTTGTTTTTAGTGCTATATAAAGAGATAAGGAGGTTAAGATCATGATCTTTTATTTTTCGGCAACCGGAAACAGCAAATATGTCGCTTTGAAAATTGCAGCGGAAACAAAGGATGAACTCATTGCAATCACAGACTGTGTAAAAAATCATGAATTCACATTTGAAGTAAGGAGTAATGAAAAAATCGGATTTGTTACGCCGACCTATTTCTGGGGCTTGCCTTCCATCGTATGTGAGTTTCTTGAAAAATTGGAACTTAAAATTCCGTATTCACACCATCCATATATCTATCATGTGGCAACATTCGGAACTACAACCGGGCAGGCCGGCCATATGCTCAATGAACTTCTGAAAAAAATAGGCTTATCCCTAAGCAGTAGGTTCAGTGTACAGATGCCTGATACGTGGACACCGATCTTTGACCTTACCAATAGGGAAAAAATAGAGAAGATCAATCATGATGCTGAAAAGCAAATTGCAGAAGCGGCCTATAAGATCAAGCGGAATCTCTTTGGAGATTTCAGCCGCCGAAAGGTGCCTATGGCCGCGTTCAAATTGTTTTACCCCCAGTATGAGAAGCAACGAGAAACAAAGCATTTTACGGTGGAGGATAGCTGCATCGGGTGTGGACTATGTGCGAAAAAATGCCCGGTCGGGGCGATTGAAATACGCGAGGGAAGACCTGTTTGGGTCAAGGAAAAGTGTACGCTCTGTCTTGGATGCTTGCACCGCTGCCCGAAGTTTGCAATCCAATATGGAAGGAAAACCCAAAAACACGGTCAGTATGTCAATCCGAATGTAAAGATATAAGGGGGCTTAAAATATGAGAATCATTGAATCACTTTAATCCCCGTCATAATCATCTGCTCAGCTAAATCAGCCATATGTTCCGGAGATTCTTTAAGCCCTGTTTCCAGCCACCTCTGTAAAAGTCCAATAGAACCGGAGACAATAAAAGAACAATAATATTCAAAGTTCTCGGATTTATTAAATATTTTCATCCAATCGCTTAAACAACGCTCTTTAACCAATTCTTCCAAGCGGTTAACAAATGATATATCTCCGTTTTTACTGATTAGGCCCCTGCACATATCAGAGTTTTCTTTTACAAAGCGGAAAATATCTATGAGCATTGGCAGCGGTTTTCCTTTTAACACCTCCAGAGGATATTCATACAATACACTGCGGAAATTTTCAAACATCTCCTTTTCAATCTGTTCCACCATATCAAACACATCTTTATAATGCAAATAAAAGGTCCCCCGGTTGATATCCACCAGATCAGACAGTTCCCTAACAGTAATGTCTTTAATGCTTTTTTCTTCAAGCAATTTCGTCAGGCCCTGGCGAAGCTGCTTTTTTGTTTTACGCACGCGACGGTCGATCTTATCGTTTCCCATAATTTTCTCCTCTATTCAACACATTTATTTATAACCGTTGATTATTAAACGTTATACTCATAAATTGATTATTGTCCCTTTTTCTACTTGTTATTATAATAGACTTATGTCAATTAATCAATTTCAGAGCATTATTTCTATAGTACTGAATGAAGAATAAAAGGGGATTTCTGCATATGAAAATGCGCATTAAATTACCGACCAAGCATAATGTTATAGATTTTATTGTCAACCAGCGGAGAACAATCGAAATCATATTTAGCGTTCTTGTTGTTCTCAACCTTTTTTGCAACCTGTTCGTCGAAGTCAATTATGATTTAAAAAAATACCTTCCAGCCGACGTTCCTTCGGAAACCGGAATCAACCTGATGGAGAAAGAATTCGGGTATCCCGGAACCGCGCGCGTGATGGTGGATGATGTGTCATTATATGAAGCCAGGACCTATAAAGACAAAATAGAAGCAGTCGACGGTGTTGACCGCGTGATTTGGGCCGACTCCAAAACAGATGTTTATCAATCCGGAGAATTCATCGAAAGCAAAGATATCGAGGATTATTACAAAAACGGGCGTTCGGTCATGGATATCGTTTTTAAGGAAGGCGACACAAGCAAGCGCACTTCGCGGGCAATCGATGATATCAAAAAAATAACCGGAACAAAAGGCCATTTGATTGGTCCCGCAGTACAGGATAAATCTATCAGAGAAAGCCTGAACGGCGAAATGAGCGGTGTGATGGTGCTCGCATTCGCACTGATCGCTCTGGTCCTGTTCCTGTCTACGACCTCATGGTTCGAGCCGGTTTTGTTTCTGTTTATCATGGCTATCGTAATTATTATAAACAACGGTACGAATATTTTTTTAGGAAGAATCTCCTTCCTTACCTCAAGCGTCGCATCCGTTTTGCTGCTGGCATGTTCCATGGACTTTTCCATTTTCCTGCTGCACGCGTTCATCAGGAAAAAAGAAGCCGGCGAAGAGCCGGAACAGGCGATCCGAAGTGCCCTAGACGAGGCCATGAACTCCATTATTCCCAGCGGAATAAGCACCATTGTAGGTTTTCTGATGCTGGCGTTTATGAAATTCACAATTGGCTTTGATTTGGGAATCGTTCTGGCAAAAGGGATTGTCATCAGTCTTGTCACCGTGCTTTTCCTCATGCCCGCGCTTATTCTGCACAGCTACAAGCTGGTTGAAAAAACGGCTCACCGCCCCTTTCTTCCGAAATTTGGAAAGTTGGCCAAGTTTTCTTTCAATATCCGCTATGCAGTGCTGATTTTTGTCGCGCTTGTTGCAGTGCCGGCATATGTGGCACAGGGAATGAACGATTTTGTTTACGGCGGCGAAACCATGGGTGCAAGTCCCGGCACGCAGCTGTATGCGGACGAGCAGGCGATCGATGCACAGTTTGGACGCAGCAATTTACTGATGGCCCTGTACCCGAACACTTCCATGGTAAAAGAAGGGCAGCTTTCGGATGAATTGGAAAACCTTAGCTATGTGAAAAGCGTTACCTCGCTTTCCAATACGCTGCCTAAAGGCATTCCGACAAGCATGGTTCCGAAAAGCGAGCTGAAAGACCTTCACACGGATCGGTACGCGCGTATGATGATTTATATCAGGACCAAAGGCGAAAGCGAGCTGGCATTTAGGGCCTCCGATGAAATACAGGCGATTGTAAAGAAATACTACCCAAAGGATTCCTATGTGATCGGGGAAACCCCTTCCACACAGGACATCAAAACCACAATCAACGGCGACTACAATGTGGTCGACCTGCTTTCCCTTGCCGGAGTCGCAGTTATTTACGCGATCACGTTCAAATCCGCCCTTATCCCATTGCTGCTGCTGATTCCGGTTGAAATGACCGTATTCCTTGATATGATTTTCCCTTATCTGGCTGGAAGTTCACTCGTGTTTATGGGATACCTGATCGTCAGTAATATCATACTGGGTGCCACGGACGACTATGGCATCCTTATCACCACCACTTATTTGAACTTTCGTGGTAGGATGGACCGGAAACAGGCGTTCATCAAAACGATTGCAATGTGCACGCCTTCGATCATCTCTTCGGCCATGATCCTTAGCGGTGCTGGGTATATTCTGTACTTTACTTCCTCCATTAGGGCGATAGGCGATTTGGGACATCTGGTGGGCCGCGGCGCATTGCTTAGCATTATGCTTATGATTTTTCTGCTTCCTGCGATCCTGTACCTGTTTGACAAGCCGATCATATATGGTCAGCTGCGGCACGTGCAGCACCTTGAGAGGCTACGCGAGATGAAAAAAGAGAAGCCAGTGTTAAGAAAAGGCGGCCTGAAGAATTTTTGCAAGCAGCTGAAAAATTTTCTTCAAGGAGTCTTCAGATTCGGAAAAATTCGGCAGAAATAGGATGTCTAATCAGAATGCATCAGAATTATGATGGGAGGTTATATGATGAAAACAGTGAAAAGAATTTTGGCCACTTTTCTTGTTGCGGCCGTCCTGACTCCATCTTTGTCAATGCCCGCTGCGGCTGCGGCACCGTCTGTGACAACGGATGAGTCAATGTATGTCAATTTGGACCATTACGGAAAGGTGGACCAAGTCAATGTTGTGAAAAGAGCGAATTTAAACGGAAATAGCGAATTTACAGATTACGGCTCCTATGAAAAGGTGACCAATATGTCCAATCTGGCGGAACCAAACGTTTCCGCACAGGGCGTCAGTTGGAAACTTCCGGAAAGCACAGGGAGTTTTTACTACGAATGTGCGCTCAAACCGAAAGCCACGGTCCTTCCCTGGAGCTTTGACGTATCTTATAAGCTCAACGGTGTCCCCACCGACGCCGACAAACTGGCCGGGGCTTCCGGTATGGTGGAAATCAACATCAAGGTCGTACCAAACAAAAATGCCAGTGATTATTACAAAAGCAATATGCTTCTGCAGGTCGGTACCATGATCGATATGGAAGACACTTTAAGTATCGAAGCGCCCGGAGCACAGCTGCAGACAGTTGGAAAATCAAAGCTTGTGATGTTTGCCGCACTGCCGGGTGAAGAAACCAGCTTTATCATGCGGATCGGAACAAAGAAATTTGAAACCGACGGAATATTCATGATGATAGTACCGGGCACTTTAGAGCAGATGAAGGATATTAAGGAGCTTAAGGAAGACAAGGATACAGTGGAGGATTCACTGGATGCGATCCATGATAGCACCAATGTAATTTTAGGTACGATCGAATCCATGTCTCCCGGGCTAAAGCAGACACAGTCCGGGCTTTTCTCCATGGAACGTGTTCGCAGTACGATCAGCGCTGCAAAAGGCGGGCTATACGACAAAGCCGATGTTAGCCTTGCAGATCTATCCGCAGTCGCACAGCAGACGGCACTACTGGTTCCTCATCTGCAAAGTGCACAGCAGATGGTCGTGGACATAAACGACGATTTAAATGCACTGACAAAGACTGTCCAAGAAGCCAAACCCTACCTTAACTCTCTTGACAGCTCCATCGGTAAAATTCAGGATGATGTGAGGGACCTGCGGGAAGTGCTCGATGATATCGATGACGCTTCCAATGACCGGGACGCTGTCATCGACGATATGAAGGGAGATATCAAAAGTGCGAGAGCTGGTCTGAACAAGCTACAGCCGCTTCTGAATTCTTTAAGCAAAAGCCTGACAGATTTGAGCACTCTTCTTGGACAGTTGCAGCTGATATTGGAGGAAAGCAGCGACCCGGAGGCTCCTGCTAAAATCGCCTTATTAGGAAATACAGAAGCTGTGATCGATTCAACGAACAGACTCGTGGCTGCGCTGGAAACGGTATGCGAGCAGTCGGATGAATATCTTGACACGGCGGAGGAAACCATTGATCTTGCGGAAATTTACTTCGACGCGCTGGACGATGGCGTGGGCGCTGCAGATTCGATGCTGAAACATTCCAATAAGCTGGGCGACTCCACACAAAGCCTGCTGCGGCTGGGAGAAACACTGATTGATCAGACGACGGATTTGAATGCTACGATGAATCAATACGAGCCTAAAACTATCAGTGCGCTAAAGGACACCGAAGAGCTGATGCACCGCTTGACAAACGCCCTTAACAGTTCAAACGCTTTTCTCTCGTCGTTTGAATCAACCATGAAAGACAGCGACGGCGATCTGGATGCGGGAACCCGCGACAGCTTAAACGGCATGATCGATGTTCTGGGGAAGAGCCTTGATGGCATCTCCCAAACCTCAGTCATCAAAAAGGCTAATAACACGATTAAAGATGCGATTGATAAGGAAACAGACAAATATGAAGATGACAGCAACCTTTTAAATTTAGACGCCGAGGCAAAGCCGGTTTCTTTTACCTCCTCCAAAAATCCTTCTCCTGAAAGCATCCAGATAATTCTTCGCACAGAGGAAATCAGCCTTGATGAGGAAAAGGACAGCACAAAGGACTTGGAAAAGGAGAAGCAGGATATAGGAGCCTTTCAAAGAATGTTCAATGTATTTAAAAAGATTTGGCAGGCTGTGGTTTCCGCATTTAAGGAATGAGACGGGAAACCGCCGCTGACTTTTCAACCCAAAGTCGGCAGGCATCTTGAAAGGACTTTGCACCGCTTTGAATCATAACCAACCGCATAGCATTATAAAGATAAGGAAACCCGATTAACATTTACTGTTTATCAGGTTTCCTTATCTTTTTATACGTTAAAACAAATATAAAAATAACCTGAACGAAGCTTTAACATATCAGCGGATGCTCATTATCATGATCAGACATGGACATTCCTTCCCCCAGATTTCCGGGATGCATTCCAACTCTTTAAACCCCATTGCTTGGTAAAATTTACGTGCATTTTCATAGTGCATATCCGGATGCGATTTATCAAGGGTTTTTACCTGCAAAAATGACAAACCGTTATCCTTGCACCATTCATAACATAAAGAAAATAATCTTCTGCCATAACCCTTACGATGATATGCTTCTAAAATTCCCATAACATATATTTCGGCAGCCGTATCTGAGGTCTTCTTTACAGCGATGAACCCTATCGCATTGTTGCCATCATATAAAGCCCAAAATGGCATTTGAGAAGATTTCTTCACATATTCATCTATTGCCTCCGGTATCCCGAACCAATCGGGTAACGAACATAAAATACTTTTACAGACCGCCTTTTTTTCATCCTGCGAATCAACCATTTTTATATCCATTAGCCATTACTCCGCCTTCAAATAATTTCAACTCAGCATGCTATAAAAAGTAAGCGAATTAAAGAACCCAAACCACAAAGGTTTGGATACTTTAATTTATTCAATTTAGATGCGCTTTTCCTATGCTAATATTTCATTGATAAACTAAAATTTATTTTTTTCTGATAGGATGACGAATGACCGTTTTCCATTTTGACGATTCGACTTTGCGGGTATCTGATAGATAGATTTCATGATGCAGTCGGCTACTAGAAAAGTCATTTTCATATCCGTGCTCTTTTAGATAATTATCCATACGTGTAACAGTAACAGGTTCATCGTCAAATGGCCCAAAGTGCATGATCTGTACGCACAATCCTTCCCGAACGGTTAGAAACTCTGCCGATGAACAGTCCACTTTTTTCTTATATGTGGCTTCGGCTACTGCCCAGTCAAAATCGGCTTTCGTTATAAAATCGGGAAAGCGAATCAGAGAAATCCAGCAAAGCCGATCCTTCTTGCTATAATCCATGCCGTTTATACCATCTTGCCACCAAAATCCTTCCAGCGGAGGGACAACATATTCAAAAAAGCCCTTGATTTTATAATCGCCTTTATAGCTCATTTTCAGTGTATAAGCAATCGAGTATAGAATGCCGATTGCCTTCTGATAAGCACCATCCACTTCATTAGGATCTCCCGTTCCCCGCACAGCGACATAATTCATTTCCGGGACTTCAATAATTTCCGGCTTGTTCTTTGGCATATAAAATTCTTTATACTCTTTTTTAAAATCAAAGGCCATCATTTCCAACTTCCTTTCAAATTTCTGCTTATCTGTGTGTCCTATAAGTCATATATTTTATTATAACTTGTGGTGAGGAAAAGAGGAACAGGTGAATAATTAGAAATACATATCGCTACTTACCGTTACAAATCAGCTACCTTA
>ENA-UOOI01002388-UOOI01002388.1-fermentation-metagenome-genome-assembly--contig:-NODE-2388-length-16445-cov-6.701769_pt1 | contig 16445 bp, 14 predicted proteins | sample MGYA00245779_ERZ724027 | MGnify/ENA primary metagenome ERZ724027 (study PRJEB28704, sample SAMN03018318) | fermentation metagenome | biome: anthropogenic terrestrial biome; feature: soil; material...
TAAAATCTCAGGTGATTACTAACTTTCTATCTGGACGACTTTGGGGGGCAAGTCAATATCACACCCACCATATATATTGTCACCTGCCGCTAATACTGTGCCATCTTTTTTCAATCCGACAGCCCTATAAAATTGTGCTGATATTTGAGAAATATTTGTCCAAGCACTAATCGAATTTTTTATATCAGACAAATATTGAGACCAAAAAGGGTCTGCTGATTGATTCATTTCTTGAATTGACTTATCATTTATTGTAGAAATTACTGATCCATCTGTCTTTAATCCGACGATAAAACATTCTCCATTAGCAATTTCCTTTATATTTGCCCAAGCTTTTATATTCTCAAGTCCAGTATCTTTCGAATAGTACTTAAAACTATTATTACCCGCAAAACAGACAGTTCCATCATTTTTCAGTCCGGCAGTATAGCCATTATCAGTTATAACAGAAATAATGTTTTTCCATCCTTTAACATTATACTGTCCACAATCATCCGTATTTCCTGCTGACAATAATGTACCATCACTTTTGATCCCAACTGTATGAAATGTTCCGGCTGCTAGCAGATTTTGCAACCTATTCTGAGCTAACTGAGCATATTTGCTACTATCTTTATAATTCCCGATTTTACGGAACAAGGGAATTGACTTTCTGTTATCTGTAGAATTATAAAGCGATAACGCTGTTTTGTAAGTATTTTCTTCCTTTTGTAATAGTTCGTTATGTGCCTCTTCGGCCTGTTTCTGCTGAATTATTGAATGAACCGAAAATATAGATATTCCTACTACTATAAGAAGGACGGCAAAAACAGCAAACTTTCTAAGCTTCTTCCTAAATTTTTCATTCCGCTGTTGACGTAACTTTCTTGCCTCTTCAAGCTTGCTTTCTGCTTCAATTTTCTGTGTCTCAAGCTGTTTATGATATTTTTGCAGAGACTCAAGTAAAAAGTCTTTGTTAATAATCCTTAGTTGAGTGCTTCTATCTCTGCCACACCTTACACAATGGCCTTGATTATTGGTATTCATCTTACCGCAGGAACAAAGCCAATTATCATCTAATTCTTTCGGAATATAAATTAGAGGAAATGAGTCGTTATAATCTTCATGTACTCTATTCAATTCATTGACCAAGTTATCAGGCCAATCAGTAATACTTTCCCTATCAGGAATAGGAAGTTCTTTATCTTCAACGGCTGCTATTGCACCATCCTCAAACATCACTTTACTAAAATGTATATGTACTTTTCTAATCCGCTTATCTGGCAAATAAATAGGGTTTTGTTCCCCAAATGTAGTATGAGGAACCTGCTTCAAATCCTGATAAAAAAATTGAAATTCCGTACATAGTGACTCACCCATTTCATCAAAACCATCAATTAGAAGATGGACTGACTTAATGTGCTTATCGGAAATATTGCAAAGTTTTAATTGCAATAAAATTTTTCCTGTACTATTGTCGAATAAGATTGCACCTTTAATCCATTCAACAGGACTATCGGGATTCCATGTATCTGGCTCTACAGTTGTAAGACGTTTGAATCTTTTCATTATACATTCACCTTCATTCATTCCAGCGGCGGCAATGATGTTGATTCTGGCGTGTCATCGTGTTTAGCTTCAATGTTATTCAGATTCTCTTTTTTATAATGTAAAACTATACCTAAGCCAGCAAAGATTGATCCACAAATAAACGTCATACTTCCGATTGTTATGTAGCCAACGAAATATTCCGAATTGATAATATAGTTATAAGCGTCTCCACCAACATAAGCATTGCGGCTTAGGCTGGAATCTGTAGTATTGCTATAATAATTGTTTTTCTTATCAAATCCTTTGTAAAAAAATACACAACCGATAATGACTAGGATTGCCGCTCCGCTGTACTCAATATGTAAACATATGTAGTGTATGAACACTACTATTTGCAGGGTAAAATTATACATGGTGATATGAATGGATGATAATTTTGTAGTGCGTCCACGTAAATCTTATGGTAAAAGCACCGTCGTATCTGCAAGGCTCCCTAATGATCTTCTCAAGGGATTAGATACTGTCTGTACTAAAACTGGACGTTCTCACAATGAACTAATTACTATGTGTATAGAATATGCGTTACAAAGAATCAAGATAATTGACGAGAAAGATTAAAGTGCTATAATAAAAACAAAATATGTGGTATGTAAATTCCTTTGAACCAGCTCAAAAATGAGCAAAAGGGTCTTGGAAAATGCCCACCCCTTAGGGGAATCTATATATTCGTTTGCCTTACGTCAAATTTGACGCACCTTAAAATTTCAAGCAAGATATTAAAAGATTATTGCAAATTTGCAATTCTCAATCATGTTTATTCCCTTATTAAAATTAGATGAATTTGCCATAAAACTTTTAAGGGTTATAGTTTACCACCCATGCCATTAAAATTAAAAATCATATGTTATTATTACTGCTTATAAAACAGCGCATATGCTTTTGTAATTGTCTACAACCTTGATAGAGTTTGTCAGACTTGCTGAACCTTTACCAAGCTTTGCATAGTCTTAGGCTGTAAATCTAAAAAAACTCCCTTACTTTAAGGATAGAAATCAAAATTCATATCCAATAAAGCAAGGGAGTTGATTTTCATTAAAAAGTTTAGGTTTACGCTGTCTTCATGTGCAGCCTGAGCCTGTCTGAGATCATGGCAATAAATTCGGAATTGGTCGGTTTGCCGCGGGTGTTGTGGATCGTATAGCCGAAATAGGAATTCAAAATATCCACATCGCCGCGGTCCCAGGCTACTTCAATTGCATGGCGAATCGCCCTTTCCACTCGAGACGCCGTCGTGTTGTACTTTTTCGCCACGCTGGGATAGAGCTGCTTGGTCACCGCATTGATAATATCAGGAGTCTCAATCGCCATAATAATGGAATCGCGCAGATAGTGATAGCCTTTAATGTGTGCCGGCACTCCAATCTGATGGAGGATTTCCGTCACCTGGATTTCGAGCGACGGCTCTTGCTTCTGCTGAGGTGCCTGCATCTTTCCCTGCGCATTTGCGTCAAATCCACTCATGGTACACAGCTGAACCACACGGTCGGCCAAATCGGAAGCATCAAAAGGGCAAACGGCAAAATATGCCGCCCCGGACATCATAACTTCCCGTTCGAGGGTAGGACTTGTAAAACTGGAAACAATCACAAAAAGGGGTTTTGTCCCGGGAACCTTCGCCCGAATTGCTTTCATCACACCGATACCGTCCAGCCTTGGCATAAACAAATTGGCAAGCACAGCATCGGGATGGAGCGCTTCTATTTTTTCCATCAGCTTCATACCATCCTTCTGTGTATAACTTACTTCCAAGCCAGAACTTTCAAAAACTCGACCGTAGTCGTTGTGAAACTCTACCGTGTCATTCGCTATGAGCAATTTTATACGTTTTTCCATATTTTGATCCCCCTAATTGATTTATTATAGCCATATAATACCATATATTGGTAAAAATGGCAATACATTGATAACATTTTTTTTGCTTTAAGGGGAATTTTTTCTGTTTAAGACGCCTTTAAACGTTGCGCAGAAGAAAGAGCCTGCGTTTCTGACAGCATATTCTCCGCAAAGACTCCATAGCCACGCGTCGGATCATTGACAAAAACATGAGTAACTGCGCCGACCAGTTTGCCGTCCTGCAAGATGGGACTTCCGCTCATTCCCTGGACGATGCCGCCCGTCTGGGGAAGCAGTCTCTCGTCGGTAATATGGAGAACCATGTTTTTGCTGCGCAGTTGGTCTCTGTAATCGATTCTTTCTATTTCTGCGTCATAGTATCTGGGTTTTCCGCCGTCTATGGTTGTCAGAATTTTTACTCTGCCGGTCTTGACATCCTGTTTCATAGCAACCTTAACCGCACAGCCCGTCGGGGCGCTGTTTAAATGGCCGTAAACCCCGTCGGTAATATTGGCCGTCAGTTTGCCCATCGCATTACTGCCTGCAAAGTATCCCCGCAGTTCACCGGGCTTTCCTTTCAGGCCTTTTGTTACGCCGTTGATGTTGACCGGGACAATATCGCCGCTTAAAAGCGGCATCAGTTCACTTGTATCGGAATCGCAAATTCCATGCCCCAAGCCTGCAAAACTTTTTGTAGACGGGTCATAATAAGTCAGGGTGCCAATGCCCGCCGTACTGTCACGCACCCAAAGTCCGGCTTTGTAAAGTCCGTCGGTTTCCGACCGGACCGGATGAAGAATCACCGTAGAAACGGCGCCATCGCGGCGAATGGATAATTTCAGGCTTTTTCCGCCACAGTTTTCCACATCCTTTGCCACTTCGCTGTTGGTGTTGACTTCTTTGCCGTTCACGTCGGTAATCACATCCCCGATTTTCAGCCCTGCCTGCGCGGCAGGATTGACGGATCCGGAGGAAGTTTGAATATCCGCCAGCCCTACAATAACCACGCCGTTTGTAAACATTTTAATCCCAAACGGCGTTCCGCAGGGCACGACGCAGGTCTGGTCAACAATGCTGACATCTACGGACTTAATCGGAATCAGATGATAGAGCATCATGGTTCCCTGGTACGTTTTCGGATAAGGAACATTCTTGCTGGCTGTTACATCGTTGCTGCCTACCACCTTGATCGCCCCGGAAAGCCACTCCAGATGGTTTCCGTTGATTACGGTGTAGGAATTGGGAGTAAAGTAATCCGCCGTTAAAAGTACTGTCGCCAGCAAAAGTTCCAGTACGGCAGCGGATGCGGTTAGCATTGAAATAATTTTTTTCAAAATTTCACCTCCCTTGCGCCGCACTATTACTCTGCTCACAAGGGAGGTTTTTTATGTTGTCAATTCTGTTTTATTTTTCCAGATAATAGAAAAGGAAGCAGGTTTTCACCATTCGGCTCCAACCGTGCCGGATATTGCATAAGGTGGAACAATTTTATTGGAATGGAAATGTATAATCGGCGTTCTGTGCGGCATTTTAAAAAACCTTTTTATTCGCTCCCCCTGTGAGCCTCTGGCAAATTCCATTCCTCTTTTTGCCAGAGGTATACACAGATCCTCCGCTTTGCGGCCTTCACTTCGATTTTCTCTTCAATGGCCAGTCTTTGAATCATCTGCACTTTAGAGATCGTTCTTTTTTCTTCCGAAAGTTTCATTTTTTGAATCAGATCCAGCCGAAGCAGGGCGACATTTCCATGCACGCCGCCGCTTTTTGCGGGCACACTAACGCAGGAGGTGAGAAAAGTGGATGCGAATTCCTATGGCGGTGATTTTGACTTTCCGGCCAGCGCAACCCTGCCTGTTAATCAGGATGCCGACGAACGTTATTTTTTATCCCTGCCGGAAGAAACACAGCGGAAACTTTTAAAGCAGAACACTTCCGAAAAAGCGTTTCACCAGGCACTGGAGCGCCTGCAGGAAACGGAATAAAAAAAGACGGGTATCATAAAAGAATCGGAATTCCTGTCCCGAAAAGGATAGGAGTTCCGGTCCTTTATTTTTCAGCAACTGCTTCAACAAGGAACTTCTGTGGGAGGTTCCAGAAGATGGCAAGTATCAGAAGAACCCCTTCAAAGGCAACATGGACCTCAACAAGCTTCAGAAATTGATCGATGAAGTCGGTCCTGAAAACGTCCCGATGATTTATACGACTATTACGAATCATACGGTATGCGGGCAGCCTGTCTCCATGGCCAACATTCGTGCGGTCAGCAAAATTGCTCACAAATATGAGATTCCTTATATGCTGTATGCTGCTCGTTGGGCTGAAAACTGCTACTTTATCAAGACCAATGAGGATGGCTATGCTGACAAGTCTATCTTTGAAATTTCCAAGGAGTTATTCTCTTATTGTGACGGCTTCACTGCCAGCTTGAAAAAAGATGGACACGCCAATATGGGCGGTGTCTTGGCTTTCCGTGAAGTTGGAACCTTACGCGCCCACAAAAAAATAATTTTTCTTTATCCGACATATTTAAAACTATTTTGAACCAGACATACGGGAACGAGGCTTTCTGGAAGTTTGCTTCGATCAAAATCTGTTTTAGAATAAAAGAAAAAGCGGGCGGCCCCGGTAAGGGACCGCCCGTATATGTTTAATTTAAATACAAATTGGTCAGGTCAGGAAAGCCGGGTCTTAAAATCCTCATATCCGAACTGCCGGATCAACCGAAATCCTTCCGATTCCCCGTAAAGGAGAATCGCCGGCAGCCCAATCCCGTTAAACGTGTTGTTCTTCACCATGGAATAAATCGCCATGTCGCAGAATACCAGCCGGTCCCCGGGCGCGAGCGGCTTTGGGAATGAATAGTCGCCGATCACGTCCCCCGCAAGACAGGTCGGCCCGCCGAGGCGGTAGGTGTACGGCAGTTCGCCCGGCTTACCCGCACCCACAACCTCAGGGCGGTAAGGCATCTCCAGCACGTCTGGCATATGGCACGCGGCGGAGGTGTCCAGAATGGCAAGTTTCATCCCGTTTTCCACAAGATCCAATACGGTGGTAACCAGAAAACCGGCGTTCAGCGCAACCGCCTCGCCGGGTTCCAGATAAACCTGCACGCCGTACCGGTCCTGCACCCTGCGGATACAGTTTTCCAAAAGTTCAAGATTGTAGCCCGGCCTGGTGATATGGTGACCGCCGCCGAAATTAACCCAGCGGAGCCCTTCTAGAAAGCGGCCGAATTTTTCTTCAAAAACCTGAATCGTGCGGTCAAGTGTTTCCGCACCCTGCTCGCACATCGTGTGAAAATGCAGCCCCTCAATCCCGCCGAGCTGTTCCGGCCGAAAATTTGCAAGCGTTACGCCGAGACGGGAAAACGGTCCGCACGGGTCATAGAGGCCTGTCTTGATCTCGGAATATTCTGGGTTAACGCGGATGCCGCAGCTGATTTTCCGCGGGCAGGCTTTCACCGCGCCGCGGAACTTCTCCCACTGAGAAAACGAATTGAAAACAATATGGTCGCAGTTCTGCAAGATTTCCCCAAATTCGTCCTCCCGGTAAGCAGGCGCGTAAATATGGACTTCCTTCCCCATTTCCTCCCGGGCAAGCCGCGCCTCAAACAGAGAGCTGGAAGCAGCCCCGTCCAGATATTTTCCGATCAGCGGATAGACGGTATACATCGAAAACGCCTTCTGGGCAAGCAAAATCCGGCACCCGGTATGCCGCCGCACGGAATCGAGGATCTTCAGGTTTTTTTTCAGCAGCTGCTCCTCCACCACATAGCACGGGGTGGGCGGAATCATTGGGTCAAACATGTTTTTCCTCCGTCAGTCGATCAGTTTCGGAGCAAAATCTTCGTGCCAGGCCAGCCCGCAGCGGTTCATCGCTTCCATGAACGGGTCCGGATCGAATTCCTCCACGTTGAAAACGCCCGGTTTCTTCCATTTTCCGGTCAGCACCATCATCGCACCGATCATCGCCGGGACGCCCGCCGTGTAGGCGACGGCCTGACTGCCGACTTCACGGTAGCACGCCTGATGGTCGCAGATGTTATAAACATAGTAGTTGCGCTCTTTTCCGTCTTTGATTCCCTGGAAAATGCAGCCGATATTGGTTTTGCCTTTCGTCCTGGGGCCAAGGGTGGCGGGGTCCGGCAGCACCGCCTTCAAAAACTGGAGAGGGACAATCTGCTTCCCCTCGAATTCGATCGGCTTGATCGAGGTCATACCGACGTCTTCCAGCGCATGGAGGTGGTCGAGATAGCTCTGAGAAAATGTCATCCAGAACCGAATTCTCCGAATTCCCCTGATATTTTTTGCAAGGGATTCCAGCTCTTCGTGGTGCAGCAGATAAATCTCCTTCGGGCCGATCTGAGGCAGGTCGTACATCCGCTTGATCTCCATCGGCTCCGTTTCGATAAAGCGGCCGTTTTCAAAGTAGCTGCCTTTCGCGCTGACTTCGCGGATATTGATTTCCGGATTGAAATTGGTCGCGAACTTATATCCGTGGTCGCCGGCATTTGCATCGACGATGTCGATCGAATGGACCTCATCAAAATAATGCTTCTGGGCATAGGCGGAATAGACTCCCGTCACACCGGGGTCGAAGCCGCTGCCAAGCAGCGCGGTGATGCCCGCCTGCTGGTAGCGATCGCGGTAAGCCCACTGCCATTTATATTCAAAATGCGCAGTCTCTGGCGACTCATAGTTTGCCGTGTCCACATAATCCACCTTGGTTTCAAGACAGGCATCCATAATGGTCAGGTCCTGGTAGGGCAGCGCCACATTGATGACAATGTCGGGCCGTACCCTGCGGATCAGATTGGCCAGCTCCTTTGTATGATCCGCATCCACCTGGGCGGTTTCAATCTTCGTTTTTCCCCCGTCCAGCGCTTTCTTCAGCGCATCGCACTTGCTTTTGGTTCGGCTTGCAATGCAGAGTTCTTCAAAAACGTCTGGGTTCTGACAGCATTTGTGAGCGACAACGCTCGCGACGGCGCCCGCGCCGATGATCATGGCTTTTCCCATGGTTAATCTCCTCCTCTGATCGATTCTTCTTTGAGCGGCTCCACTTTTTTCAGCAGGTCGTTGACATAGGTCGGCAGCGCAAACGCGCCGACATGAAGCTTTGTATTATAATACCGGGTCACAAGGCCGAGGCGGTTCCACTCCTCCGCCCGCAGGTCTTCTACAGGGCGGTATTTCTTGGAAGCGAAACCGAACAGCCAATGTCCGGAAGAATAGGTCGGAATATGAGCCTGATAGACGCGGCTGATTGGAAACGACTGCACAATCCGCTGATGGGCCCGCTGCATGGCGACCGCGTCATTTTGGTAAAACGGGCTTTCCTGCTGGTTGACGAGAATTCCATCCTCTTTAAGCGCCTTATAGCAGTTCCCATAGAACTCTTTGGTAAAAAGGCCCTCTCCCGGCCCGAACGGATCGGTGGAATCCACCACGATCAAATCGTATTCGTCCCGCTTGTCGCGGACAAAGCGGAGACCATCTTCATAATGGATGCACACCCGCGGATCGTCCAGTTTGCAGGCGGTCTGCGGCAGGTAAGTCCGGCAGGCGCTGACCACCTCCCGGTCGATCTCAACCAGATCGATCTGCTCGATACCCGGGTATCGCGTCAGCTCGCGCACGGCGCCGCCGTCCCCGCCGCCGATAACCAGAACCCGCTTTGCGCGGGGATTTACGGCCATCGGCACGTGTACGATCATCTCATGATAAATAAACTCGTCTTTTTCCGTCAGCATCATGAATCCGTCCAGCGTGAGGAAGCGGCCGAACTCCGGGGAATCGAAGATATCGATGCGCTGGAACTCGCTCTGGCTGCTGTAAAGCTGGCGGTCCACTTTGATGGAAAAATCGACGTATGGAGTATTCTTTTCGGTAAACCAAAGTTCCATTTGTTAAATCTCCTTGAGGACCTGTATCGTTTCTAGGCTGGCATCCCGCATGCCGGTCAGCGCGGCACCCTTTTCCGCGGCATACTGAATATACTCCAGGATTTCCGGGGTGATCCGCTCCCCCGGCGCAACGACCGGGATGCCGGGCGGATAACACATCACCGATTCCCCGCAGATGCGCCCCGCGCTCTGTTTGAGCGGGAGGGGCTCCTTGTCCGCGTAAAAGGCAAGCTGCGGCGGTTTTACCACCTGGGGAGAAATATATTCTTGGGTCAGCAGCCCGGTCTTGTCGCGTTCGTACCGCCGCTTGATTTCGGACATGGCCGCCACCAGACGTTCCAGATCAAGCGTTCTGTCCCCCATGGAGACATAGGCAAGGATATTCCCCAGGTCGCCGAATTCAATTTGAATATCATATTCATCACGGAGCAGATCATAGACTTCGATTCCGGCCAGCCCGATGTCCAGCGTATGGACGGAAAGCTTGGTCACATCAAAGTCATAGATGGTTGTTCCATTGATCAGTTCGCGTGAAAACGCATAATAGCCGCCGATCCGGTTGATTTCCGTGCGCAGGTATTCCGCCATGGAAATGACCCGGCGGAAAATTTCTTTGCCGCGCAGCGCGAGATTCCGCCGCGAGATATCCAGCGAGGACATCAGCAGGTAGGAGGCGCTGGTGGTCTGCGTCAGGTTGACGATCTGGTCGACATAGCCTTCGTCTACAGCCGGCCCCGTCAGCAAGAGGGAACTCTGCGTCAGGGAGCCCCCGGTTTTGTGCATACTGACCGCCGCCATGTCGGCTCCGGCGGCCATGGCGGAAACTGGAAGCCCTTCTCCAAAGTAAAAATGCGTGCCGTGCGCCTCGTCTGCCAAAACCAGCATATGGTGCTCATGCGCCAGCTTGACAATCTCCTTTAAATCGGAACAGACACCGTAATAGGTCGGATTATTGACAAAGACGGCTTTCGCATCCGGATTGTCTTCGATCGCCCTGCGCACGTCAGCGAGCGACATGCCGAGGGAAATCCCGAGCCGCCGGTCAATCCCGGGGTTTACATAGACGGGAACCGCACCGCAGAGGATCAGCGCGCTGATTGCGCTGCGGTGAACGTTGCGCGGCATAATGATCTTTTCGCCCTGCTTGCAGACGCTCATCACCATGCTCTGCACGGCAGAAGTCGTGCCGTTGACCATGAAGAAAGTGTGGTGCGCCCCAAACGCTTCCGCCGCCAGTTCTTCCGCTTCCCGGATTACGGAGGAAGGGTGACAGAGATTGTCCAGCGGTTTCATGGAATTCACATCGACCGTCAGGCATTTTTCCCCGAGAAACGCCGTCAGTTCCGGATTCCCGCGGCCGCGCTTGTGGCCGGGAACATCAAACGGCACGATCCGCATTTCCTTAAAGCGGTTCAAAGCTTCCAGAAGCGGAGCCCGCTCCTGCCCCATCAGGATTTTGCCCCCGCGGGGGCGTCGTAGATGTTTGCGCCGCTGAAAATCTCGATCATTTCCCGGCGCAGGCTTTCCGTAATCGACAGACGCAGTTTGGGCGGCAGCTCATAGACATCCGTGTTGAACAGGTAGTTCTGAAGGTTGATATCCTTGATGAGCAGCCTGGTATGGAACAGATTTGCCTGGTAAACATTGATGTCGACCGCATCATATTTTCGCAGGGTCTCGGAATCGATATAATCCTGAATCGAGGTAATTTTATGGTCGATAAACAGTTTCTTCCCCTTGAAATCCCGCGTGAATCCGCGGACGCGGTAATCCGCCGTGATAATATCCGAATCAAAGCTGCCGATCAGGTAGTTCAGCGTGTTGAGCGGCGAGATCTCCCCGCAGGTGGAAATGTCGATATCCACCCGAAACGTCGCGATCGCGTTGTCCGGATGATACTCCGGGTAAGTATGCACGGTCGCATGGCTTTTGTCCAAGTGAGCGACGATCTCGTCGCCCCCGCGCCGGAGGACCCCTTTTCCCAGATTGCAGGAACGGTCGATCTGGTCGGGCGGAAACGCCTGTTCGGCAATCAGAAACGCAACGCTGGCCCCCTGTGGATCGTAATCCTGCTTGCTCACATTCAGCACCTGCGCACCGATCATTTCCGTCACATGGTAAAGGATATCGGTCAGACGCTCCGAATTATACTGTTCATCAATATAGGCAATATAATCGCGCTGTTCCCGCGCGCTTTTCGCATAGCAGACATCATAAATATTAAAGCTGAGCGATTTGGTGAGATTGTTGAAACCATAGAGTTTCAGCTTATTTTCCAACCTAAACACCCGACCTTTCCCCGGATTTCACAACCAGGATGCAAACCATGAATTTTTTAAATAAACCATTGAAAAATCATTGAATATCATGAATTTTATAAGTTAATCCCAAAAAATCTTCATCATTCTTCGATTTTCAGGCTTTTCTTTACCAATTCATCATAAAAAATCAATATATATTATATACACAAATTCTTAATAGTCAAGGGAATTTCCCGGATTGGCAAGAAAAATTATCTTTCCCCCGCGCCGCCGGATCTCAGGTTTCCCTTCTGGAAGGCATTTCTTCGGCGGCCGAATCTTAAGTTAAGTCATTTTTCCATCTTTATTATAACATAAATAGGAATGACAAAAGCTATGCAGAGGCAGAATTCGCGGCCACCTTTCCAGGCGCAGATTGAACCACCGGAAAGATCATGGTATAATAATAAAAATCGAAATCATTCGAAATGGTTTCAAAGGGAGGAATTTTGTAAGATGAAACTGACGCAATTCTTACGCGGCGGAGAAAAGCGGCTTGGAATACTGACAGAAAAGGGAATGGTTGACGCAACCGCCTTTTCGAATGGCAGGCTTCCTTTGGCAATAGAAGATGTGATCGGCGGCGGAGAAACCCTGTGGAACAAGCTCAGGGGTCTTGACTTCCGGGGGGCACAGACAGTCCCGGAACGGGAAATCACCTATCTCCCATGTGTGGAAAAGCCGGAAAAAATTATCTGCATCGGGCTGAATTATTCCCGTCACGCAGCCGAAATGGATCTGGAGGCACCAAAATACCCGACTCTGTTTAATAAATTCAACAGCGCGCTTTCGGCGCACAAGGAAAAGATCTTTTTGCCCGCCTCCGCGGAAAAGTTCGATTACGAAGCGGAACTGGTCATCGTCATGGGCAAAACCGCACGCCATGTAAGCCGGGAGAATGCCCTTTCTTATGTATTCGGCTATATGCCCGGCAACGATCTTTCCGCTCGGGATCTTCAATTTTGCACCAAGCAATGGATGCTGGGGAAGACCTGCGACGGGTTTGGGCCGATCGGTCCCTGCATTACGACGGCGGACGAGGTTGGGGATCCCCAATCTCTGAAGATTGAAAGCCGTGTCAACGGCGAACTGCGTCAATCTGCCAGCACCCATGAGATGATTTTCGACTGTGCGACCATTATCAGCTACGTTTCTCAGTATATTACGCTGCGCCCCGCGGATCTGATCTTCACGGGATCGCCGTCCGGTGTGATTAAGGGAATGCCGAAGGAGAAACAGCATTGGCTCAAAGCCGGGGACGAAGTCCGTGTCACCATCGAAAAGCTCGGCAGTTTGAGCAATATCATGGCATAAGCTGAAACGGTCTGCAGAATTAAAGACATTTATCATCCGGGCAATGCAGGAAGGCCCTCGCGGAAATGTTCCGCGAGGGCCTTCCTGCACCCAAAGGGATTTTTAAGGCAAAAAGTTTTTCCCCAGCAGCCGGTTTTGACGGCCGGAAAAGCAGTCACCGTGTAGGGAAGTTACTTTCCCAGTTTTCCCTTGTACTTCATAAAGTCAGTCCGAGTGCTCTTCAACAGGCTGAGCGCGTCGGAAGTATCATAATACGAAATCGGCTGATCGTAAGAAGCTTTCAGAGCATTTGCATAGGCTGTATCTTCCGTGACCTGTTTTGCAACCGAAGACATTTTTTTGATGATCGCCGGATTCGTTCCTTTCGGGAACGCAATGATATATGGCTTCTCCATGGCGAAATCAACGCCGCCCTCTTTCAGGGTTGGAATATCGCTCAGATTTTTATTCCTTTCGGAGTTAAACTGCCCGATTACATTCAGCTGACCGGTCTTCTTGTAATCTTTCACCGTACCATAAGTAATTGCAGCAAGGTCGATGCGCCCGGCAAGAAGACTGGAAACCTTATCGGAGGCAGAACCGGTGTCAACGATTTTAAAGCTGATCCCGGCTTTGTCTTCCAGCATGAGACCCTGCAGATTGGAATATCCGCCCAGTTCCGAACCATAAAGAAGCTTACCGGGCTTTTCTTTCGCTTTCTTGAGGAGATCCGCCACAGATGTAATGCCGGAAGCCTTGCTGGCAACGAGAACCGTCCCCTTATCGACCGCCGGGATGCAAGCGATGTCGAAAGAATCCATGTTGTAAGGAATCAACCCGGCAACCTCATTGACAATCAGCTGTCCCGTGTGGCCGAACAGCATCGTATAGCCATCTGCCATAGCGCTTTTCACAGTAGAGGTGGCAACGCTTCCGCCGCCGCCCTTTTGATTGGTAATCACCATGGTCTGGCCTGTAATCTTCTTAAAATAAGTTGCAAAAGTCCGTGCATTGAAGTCCGTGTCGCCGCCGGCGCCGGCCGGGACGATCACCTGCACTGTTTTTTTCGGCCAGTCGGTCGCCGAAGCCGCCGATTGAGAAGCGCCCCCCGCTGTTGATGAATTGGAAGAAGCCGTGTTGCCGGAACACGCGGTCATGCACCCGGCTGCCAATACCGCCGCCAATGCGACAGAACCCCATTGTTTCATTTTCATACTGTCTTGATTCCTCCCTAAGTTAAATTTGAATTTATATTGTTTCACGGCCTTCTCCCTATCAAGGCCGGAAAACGCTTTCTCAGCCGCGCCGTGTCTTCCATATGGCATCACACCGCCGCAGCCTTCTTTTCCCGGTTCTGTTTCAGCGCAGTCCAAATCAAATAGGCAACGGTGCATCCAAGGAACAGCGCGCTGATCGGGTGAGTAAAGAATCCGGAAAAGCTGTTTCCTGACAGCATCAACGCCCGCAAGAAATTGGTTTCTGTCATGGAGCCGAGAATGAACCCGATTACCATCGGGGCCTGCGGAACATGGAACCTGGTAAAGATGTATCCAATGATGCCGAACGCCAACAGAGCCCATACGTCAAACATGCGTCCCGACAGAGCAAAGGCGCCAACCACGCAGAAAACGAAAACAATCGGCAGCAAAATATATTTGGGCACCGAAAGCATCTTTGCAAACACGCGCAGCCCGAAGAATTCGATCAGCAGCATCAGGACGGCCGCCACGCAGAGAGCCGCAAAGATATCGTAAACCAGCTGCCCCTGCGTACTGAACAGCAGCGGGCCTGGGGCGATTCCGTGAACCATGAACGCGCCGAGCAAAATTGCCGTCACTCCATCGCCGGGAATTCCAAGCGTAAGAAGCGGGATCAGAGCGCCGCCGATGGAAGCATTGTTGGCGCTTTCCGACGCCACCAGGCCGTCCATAATCCCTGTTCCGAATTTTTCAGGATGTTTCGAGTGGTTTTTGACGGCGGAATAGGCGACCAGATTGGAAGTGGAAGCCCCGATACCCGGCAGAATACCGATTCCGGTGCCAATGAGAGAGGCCAAAAAGCCGTTTCCAAGCTGTGATTTGAATTCTTTGAGGGTAAAACCAAAGCCCCGGATATGCTTGTAACTGATCTGTGCGACGGACGAATTTTCGCCTTTTTTAGCGGTTTCCGCCGTTTTAATGATTTCAGAAACCGCAAACAGGCCAATCAGTACGGACAGCACATCAAAGCCGCTGCTCAGGTCTGTGCTGCCGAAGGTAAAACGCTGCACCGCATTAACCGGTGCAATACCGACGGTGGCAAAAACCAACCCAAGCGCCCCTGAGAAAATGCCTTTTACCATAGAGCCGGAAGACAGGGTCGCAATCAGACACAAAGCAAAAACGGACAGCGAAAAGTACTCGTGAGGGCCAAACGCCAAAGCACCCTTCGCAATCTGCGGTGCAAGAAAGATCAGAACGACGACGCTGAATATTGTCCCCAAAAAGGAAAATACGACGCCTGTCCCCAAAGCTTTGATTCCTTCGCCATGTTCAAGCATGGGGTGGCCGTCAAAACATGTAGCGACGGAGGATGGTGTCCCTGGAATTTTAAGAAGAATGGCGGAAATCAGTCCGCCCGACACGGAACCGATATACAGCGCCAGAAGCAGCCCCATGGCGATCGCCGGATCCATGCCATAGGTCATGGGCAGGAACAGGGCAATTGCCATGACGGAAGACAGGCCAGGAATCGCCCCAAAAATGATGCCGATGATGGTTCCGACAATCATCAGCACCAAACAGTAAGGCTGAAGAACATTTGCAAGTCCATTGATAAACAGCTCCATTTTCGATCTCCCTTATATGATTGTAAAAATTCCCTGCGGCAGCATGACATTCAGTTCCGTATACCGGAACACCAGGTAAATTGCCACACTGGAAACCACTGCAATCGCTGCATATTTTCCATAGCCTATTTTTTTGCCAGTCGGCGTCATCACAATAAATTGCAGGAAAAGATAAAGAGCGGTCGACAAAACAAATCCGAGATACTGCATCAAAGCGACATAGGCAACGATCAGCACCACCGTATACAGAACGGTCCGGCCATCTTTTTCACTGCCGGTTTCAGCTGTTTCCTGATCTTTATTTTTAAAACATGCCACAAATTGAAGGACCGTAAGAAGGAACATAACCGCATCAATAATCATAGGGAAAAATCTACCGTTAAACATTCCCCCGCTCACAGGCACCTGCAGGGTAAGAATGAGATACCCCACTGATACGATCAGCATAATCGTGCCAAAAATCAGGTCATTTCTTTTTTTTACAGAAAGTTTATTTTTTGCGTTCAATTAACATCCTCCCATTCACTCAAAACCATAGGGCGGCACCCATCGTATATGCCGTCGCAGAAGTCTAAGACCTCTGTCTGCCCGCCATCTTTCCTCAGAATGATGAGCAGTCCGCTGGTCTATTTTAAAGAAGCAGACACCGTTTCAAAAAGGAAAGCCCCAATAGCTATGGAACATTTTCTGGCTCCAG
>ENA-UOOI01002389-UOOI01002389.1-fermentation-metagenome-genome-assembly--contig:-NODE-2389-length-16445-cov-4.418731_pt1 | contig 16445 bp, 13 predicted proteins | sample MGYA00245779_ERZ724027 | MGnify/ENA primary metagenome ERZ724027 (study PRJEB28704, sample SAMN03018318) | fermentation metagenome | biome: anthropogenic terrestrial biome; feature: soil; material...
CGTTCCGCACAACAACTCTCCGGCTTTGGCCTGTTCTCTCGCTCCTGGTACATGTTCAAGGATCCATCGGATCTTAGTCGCAGAAAAATATGGATCCAGGATCAGGCCAGTTTTCTCTTTAATTACTTTGTCGTAGCCTTTTGCCTTTAGTTCATCACAATAGCCGGCCGTTCTCCTGCACTGCCAGACAATCGCATTGTACACAGGAAGTCCTGTCCTTTTATTCCAGACTACTGTAGTCTCTCTCTGGCTGGTAATACCAATTGCGGCGATATCGGTTGCATCCAATCCCGCCGTCGCCAAAGCTTCTCCTGTGACACCGATCTGTGAACCCCAGATCTCCATAGGATTATGCTCCACCCATCCGCCATGCGGATATATCTGTTCAAATTCCTTCTGAGATGACGCGACAATCTCGCCTTTTCGGTTAAAAATGATACATCTCGAGCTGGTTGTCCCCTGATCCAATGCCATAATATACTTTTTGTCCATTACTGCCTCCATTATTCATTACTGTCAAACAGATCTCTTGTCTACTACTTTATCATGATTAGAGGGATTCTTCCATACCCCAATTAGGATTTTATGGCCAAATAAAAAGCCAGAACCCAATATAGTCACATGGATTCTGACTTTATTCTACTTCACTTGTATCATCTCTGTTCCAGCATTTTTCAGTCTCTGCCGCTCTTCTTTTGAAAATGTAAAATCCGTGACTATGTGGTCATAGTCCTCCAGAGAATTTACATAGGTAAGTGCAGTTTTGTCAAATTTTGAATGGTCGGATACCAGAAAGGAATTCTGGCATTTCTTTACAGCCAGTCTCTTCAAAAATGCCTTATCCGTCGTCGGAGTCATCACACTCAAATGTTCATCTACTGCCGCCGTCCCAAAGAATCCTATATCAAATTTCATCTGCTCTAACATCTGTGTCGAATAGTAGCCATAGATGCTCCCGGTACTTTTCTGTACGTTCCCACCACAGACAATAAGTTCGACATCACTGTCCATCAGCAGTTTGACAATTTCAATGTCATTCGTCACCACTGTAATATCCTGTATTCTTGAAATCTGTTCTGCAATCTGATAGGTTGTCGTCCCGGCATCGAGAAATATAACATTCGACTCATGCACATAATTCCTGCACTCATTTGCAATCTTCAATTTGATATCGCTGTTGTGCACACGTTTGTCGGCATACAGCACCTCATGCTTTGATACTGCACCGCCGTGACAGCGATTTATGGCACCACAGGCATCCAGCTTTTCAAGATCCCTTCGTATTGTCATTGCACTGACATGCAGTTCGTCGGCGAGTTCACTTGCCTGTACACTTCCGCGTTTTTCTATGATACGTAGGATCTTTTCCTGGCGTTCTGCCATCAACATAACCTTACCTCCAAATCAAATCAGCCCCAGACAGCATTTAATATGAGTAGTGCAATCAAAGATGTCACACAGCAGAGGGTTGATGTCACACTCCACACCTTCATCTGTTCTTTCGTGTCTTTGATACCTATTGTTTCATTGATCACCCAGAAATAGGAATCATTGAAATAAGAGAAAAAGATTGCTCCGACACAGGCTGCAAGACCGGCGAATACCGGATCCAAACCAAGTGTCGCAAGCATGGGTGAAACTACAGAGGCTGCAGTCATCATGGCAACAGAGCCGGATCCCTGAATGACACGAAGCAAAAGAGCAATCAGAAAAGGCAGCAGAATTGCCGGAATACCTGTTTTTGCAATGCCTGATGCAATAAAATCTCCAAGGCCGCTCAGCTGAATGATCTTTCCGAGGACACCGCCTCCTCCGACCAAAAGCATCAGTTTCCCTGAAGCCTTCAAGCCTTCTTCCATAGTTCCCAGCGTCTGCTCTTTTGTCATACTCCCAGTCAAAGCAAAAATTGCAATAAACAGTCCAATTCCAAGTGCAATGATCGGTGACCCTACAAAGGCACTGATTTCACCTGCAGTTCCTTTAATCAGGCCGGCTGTCGTGAGAATATTATTGACAAGGATCAGTAGAATCGGAACTACAATCGGTGCAAAGGAACGAAATGCGGACGGAAGCGTCTCGTCTTCTTCTTTTTTGGCATCTGTCATTTCCAACTGCTTTTCCGGGCGAATCCAGGTATCATTCTCACCGGGAATCTGATAGATCTTTTTTCCAAGATATTTGGCATAAATGATCACAACAATCAATGATGGAATTGAAATCAGAGTCCCCATAATCATCATTCGTCCGATAGAAGCGTCTAAGATTCCCGCAACTCCGATTGGTCCTGCCGCAGGTGGTACCAGACTGTGACTTAAGACAAGTCCTCCGGCCAGAGCAACCCCCAAAGTGACAACAGATTTCTTCGTCTTCTTAGACAATCCTTTCACTAGCGGTGCAAGAATGATGAATCCGGAAGTACAGAATATAGACAGCGATGTGATAAATCCTACGATACCCATCGCCTCTGTTTCTTTATTTTTCCCCAAAAGTTTTAGCAGGGAGTTTGCCATCGTCGTTGTAGCTTTAGAGTCCTCAAGCAGTTTACCGAGCATCACACCAAAACCGATGATAATTCCAATACTCCCCAGTGTTCCGCCAAACCCCTCTGGAATTGCATTCACGATGTCCTGAAGATCCATACCTCCGATGACACCGATCACAACTGCGCTGGTAATCAAAGCAAGAAAAACGTGAACTTTTGTCCTGGTTATCATATAGATCAACAAAACCATACCTATCAAAAGGCCTATCAGCATTTGAACATTAGCACTCATAATATATCCTCTTTCATTATAATATATCAGATGACATCCTGCAAATAATCAATGCAGGTAATTAACGTGTTTTCATCGCCTACCAGACCACCTTTTGTGATCATATGTGTCCGGTTCATATCTTTATCAATAATCTCACTGTAGATGGCAAGCGGAATCACTTCATCCTTCACATCGAAGCCAATCGCCTTAATCCGCTCACAGTATGCCGCAGAGATATCCCCGCCAGTCAGATAAACCCCGCCAATTTCTTCCTGAAGTTCTTCTTTAATGCCTTCACAGATTTCTGCCATAGCTGTTGCAATATAAACAGCACATTCGCTCTTAGTCTTCCCCTTTAACCCTTCGATTTTCGAAAAATCCAGCACATCTGAATCGTCCAAAGCTGTCACAACGGCAAGAATATCAGAATATTCTTTCTTTTGCACAACATCTTGAATCACCCGGCTGATCTCTTCTTTTCTCTCAGATTCTTTAAAAAAAGCAAGTGTATTCACTTTGATAACATACGGATCTCTCTGATTTTTCAGCGCTTTGATTTGTATTCTGGTGAGTGCCGAGGCACTGCCGATCGAACAGAGAATCTTTTTGTTTTTATTTACGATCTCTTTTCCTTTTGGCTGATCGTTCGCATACAATTCGCGAATCACACTACCTGTGAAGGGACCTGGATCAATCGCTGTGAATTTTAGCTTTGAACCAATACATCCCTTAGCGATCTCTCGAATGTCCTCATCGGTTCTTGCATCTATAACAATCACCCGACAATCCTCCGCATTCTCCAGAACTTCATTTTTAATTTCTTCGTGCCCTTTCATAACCGTGCTAAGGGAAATATAGCCAACCTTATGTTTGCTCTGCAGCCTTACAATATCAGTTACCTTGGAAATTGTAACCGGTGAGATAGGATCTCTGGACACTTCTGTCTTTTCCAGCGGTACATGATTTACCATCAGATAATCACCGACAACGGTTCTTCCTGATCCGGGAAATGAAGCGACTACAACTGCGTAAGTGTCTTCACCCAATTCTTCCAAGATCGCATCGATTTCAGCGCCAACATTTCCACGAAGTGTAGAATCAATCCGTTTGCTGAAGAACTTACAGTCCATAGTTTTGAATCGAGCGGCAGCTTTTTTTACCGCCGCATATGCATTTTCCTGCTCCATACCACGGCTTTCCGTGCTGGTACTTAAAATATCATATCCCTCGAATCTGTCAATATAATCCAGATTCAAGACTGTTCCCACCGTGTATCCATCCTGTGCTATGATGGCTCCCGTATCGTTTGCTCCCGTAAGATCGTCTGCTACAATTGCTGCTTTTAACATAGAAAATCCCCTTTCCTTTATGCTGTCGAATACAGCAAGTGAATCAAATGATTCACCTTGCTTAATCGACAGGTTTTATCTTATTTAAAGTTTGGGCAGTATTTTACTGCCAGAAGAATTGCCTCGATCATGCTCACAGCACTTACTTTTCCAGTCCCTGCAATGTCAAACGCCGTTCCATGGTCAACAGAAGTACGAAGAATCGGCATTCCGCCTGTAATCGCAATTGTTCTCTCAAAATCCAGAGTTTTTGTCGCGATATGTCCCTGATCATGATAGAGAGAGAGCACACTATTATATCTTCCCTGCAAAGCCTGATGAAAGACAGAATCAGCGCCAATCGGACCGGCTACGTCATAACCTTCTTTCTTTAACTGCTCAACTGCCGGATAGATCTCTTCTTCCTCGTTTCCAAATAGTCCATGCTCACCACAATGAGGATTTAAACCGGCAATCGCCATAGTCCCCTCTCTGACACCGAGCTGTTTTAACATTTCCGTGCATCTGTGCACATAATCAACGATCCTGTCTTTCTTCACCATATCACACGCTTCCCGCAGGGCAACATGTCTGCTCAGGAAGAACACTCGCATCTCATGAACTTCAAACATGGTAAGCGGATCTTCCGTGTTTGTCAGCGCACCAAAGATCTCCGTATGTCCGATATATGGGATTTTTGCTGCTCTCAATGCCTCTTTGTTGATCGGAGTTGTCGATACTGCCGCGACCTTTCGATCCATGGCAAGCTCGATGCTCTTTTTAATATAGTCAAACGCCGCCTGTCCACACATCGCAGATACTTTTCCGAATTCGAACTGGTCACGATCTATGTTATGAAGATCGATCAAATTCAAAACATCCCGATCGTATTTTCCCTGATCTGGTTCTTCAATGACATTAATCTTCAAGGGAGCCTTCAAAATTTCCACTGCATTCTCCATCACACCCTTGTCACCAATCACTACAACCTTTGCTGATTCATAAACCTTTGAATCCAAAAGGGATTTTACAACGATTTCCGGCCCCACTCCGGCAGGGTCGCCGATCGGAACTGCAATATAATATCTATCCATGTTTTCATACCTCTTTTCTGTACATGTTTGAAAATGTTAATATGTTCGTTTGTGTTCATTATGATCTGCCATATCTTTCATGTCAATAAGATTCATTGAATTAATCATATTTTGTCGTTTTAGACAAATATTATGTGCATTTTTTATTACTATTTACATTCCCAAAAGGCCCCGTGTTTCATGCTCGCATGAAACAGCAGGACCTTGGGCACGAAAAAAGAAGCGTTTGAAGCGCTTCTTTTTTTGTAAAAAGCCATAAGATTAATATGAATCGACGATTTCCCGGCACAGATCCGGTTTATTAGTGATAATCGCATCCGCATCGTATCTTAACATGAGCTTCATATGCTTCTCGTCATTAACTGTCCATGGATGGATAAGGATACAGTTCTCCCTACATCTTGCCACAAAATCTGGAACCTGTAGAATGTTCATGGACGGATGGACTGCATCAAATCCTAAATTTGCAGCATAATCGGGTGCGTCTACGATGATATCAGAAATCAAAATACCTGTTTTGACTTTTTTCGACAGTTCCTTTAATTTCAACAATGAGTAATGATTGAATGAAGAGTAGATGACGCGATCTTCCATCCCGTATTTGGCTGCCAGTTCCAGCACCTTCTCCTCGATACCGGGATAGAAATTGACGGATGTCTTCAGTTCTACATTGACAGTCATTCCTGTCGGCCTGACAAGCTGATAAACTTCTTCCAGTGTCGGTATTGTCGCCTTTTTATACTTTGGAAATTTCTTATTTACGTTGATTTTCTTCAGTTCCTTCAGCGTATACTCAGCTACCAAACCCTTCTGTTCGCTGACACGATTCACGGTTTCATCATGAATGACTACAACAGATCCATCATGTGTAAGCTGTACGTCAAGTTCTATACCGTCCGCTTTTTGTTTTGCAGCCAGTTCATAGGCCTCCAATGTATTTTCCGGTGCGTAAGCGGATGCTCCCCTGTGTGCCCAGACTTTTGTTTTCATAACTTTTAACTTCCTCCATTTTTAGATTTCGTTCATCTGCCAAAGTTCCCTGCTTGATGCAGTCACTGCCACTGCTCCGGCTTCCAGAACAGACTGAATATCTTCCGGTGTACTGATCAATCCGCCTGTGATAATCGGAATATCCATCTTTTCTTTCATTTCAGAGATGATTTTTGGCATCAGTCCTGGGAGTACTTCGACATAATCCGGTCTCGAATTCTCAATAAAATGATAACTTTTATCGAGAGATTGCTGGTCAATCAAAAAGATTCTTTGAATAGCAAGCTTTTTTCTCTTCTTAGCCATGGAGATCACACTGGAATGTGTTGAGATGATACCTTCCAGTTTTATATTCTGACACAGGTATACGACAGCATATTCATCACAGCTTAGGCCTTTGATCAGATCTGCATGAACGATCAGTTTCTTCCTCCGTCTTTTCGCCATATCGGATATTCCCCTCAGCTCACCGATATAAAAATCCATGATGATACAGAATTCATAAGGACTTTCAAGAAACTTCTCATAATCCTTCATATTGGAAATTGCAGGTAAAACTTTTTGATCAATCATTACTTCCTCCTTCCAGCATGAAATGAGCACTGCTCCTACAGACATTATATCTTTCTGTACTGATACCCGCAAGCGCATCGTCATATTTTATTCATGCCTTTCGATGCAATGACATTCACTCCAAATCCCAATATATCTTTCAATATAACCTGATCCCCTGCCACAGGAGCCTCCACTTCAAGATGGTTTATCACTTGCATCGCCTTCATTAAGGATCCTTTTGGTATTTCACCATCTGTCACTACGGGCAATCTATCGTGAACTGCATGTTTTATCTTAACTGTCGTGGTCAGAACCCTTGTAGGATTGGTAAGTTCTTTCTTTGCATAAACGGGACCTCTTTTACATCCATTTCCGGTTACATGAAAGCCATCTTGATCTTCTGTGATTTTAAGATGGCACCCTTTCGGACATACTATACAGATCAAATCTTTTTTCTCCAATTTTATTCACTCCTTTGACACTTCAACGGTTAAGGTTCCTATATCGCCGCATAGCATAGAACGATCGATCTTTATCCGTTCCATCTCACCGGGTGCCATATATGATTTTTTAGTTGTTTTAATTATTTTGCCATCGCCTTTAACCAGCAGCTCTGCATCTGTGTATACACCTGTCGGCCTCATCGATAATGTGATCGTTTCATCTGACAGCTCCTTTACAATCATTTGGGGGATCACATAACCAATGCCTTCCCCAGCCTCTGTCACAATATGAGTCGAAGTTGTCTTTTTTCTCATGCTTTCTCCCAATACATACTTCGCCGCATTTCTCCCGGCTCTCTGACTTTCTTCTGTTACAAAATCTACCAGATCATGGACATGAAGTACATTTCCGCAGGCAAAAACCCCCTCTATGCTTGTTTCCATCCACTGATTGACTTTTGCTCCTTTTGTATGCGGATCCATCACCACACCCATCTCACGTGTCAGTTCATTCTCAGGAATCAGCCCGACTGACAGAAGAATCGTATCACAGTCATAATCAACCCCTGTTCCTTGTACCGGCTGTTTGTTTTCGTCTACTTCAGATATTGTAACACTCTCCACCCGATCTTTACCCCGTATATCCGTGATGGTATGACTCAGCAGAAGTGGAATGTCGAAGTCATGCAGGCACTGAACAATATTTCGATTCAGGCCGCTGGAATAAGGCATGATCTCCGCCACCGCCAGTACCTTGGCCCCTTCCAGTGTCATGCGCCTTGCCATAATCATTCCTATGTCACCGGAACCCAGAATGATTACCCTTTTTCCCACCATATATCCATCAATATTGATATATCTTTGGGCGGTTCCCGCTGTCATGATTCCTGACGGTCTCGTTCCCGGAATACTGATCGCACCTCGCGGACGTTCGCGGCATCCCATCGCAAGGATAATGCTTTTTGCATAAAAGGTCTGATAACCATATTCTTTGCTTACAGCTTGAATCCTTTTATCCTTTGTAATGTGAAGAACCATCGTACCCAGTTCGTACACAATACCGATCCGTTCGAGTTCTTCGATAAATCGGCCGGCATACTGAGGTCCCGTCAGCTGTTCTTTAAACTGGTGAATACCGAATCCATTGTGAATACACTGCTGCAGGATACCGCCCAGCTCCTGATCCCGTTCCAGCACAAGAATATCTTGTAATCCATTTTGATATGCCTCTATTGCTGCCGCCAGTCCAGCAGGACCGCCTCCAACGACAATTAAATCATATTTTGAATTGTTTTCTTTTGTTCGCCCTGTCAAAATATAGGAATCAGGACCATCATACATAATCTTCTCCCTGTTCACTTTTAGTTCCCTTGCCAGAATCTCCACTACTTTCGGTTCACAGAACCCCCCCTGGCATCTTCCTGTGCCCGGTCTCACTCTTTTCTTGATTCCTTTTACGGTTGTCGCTCCCGCATTGCGATGAATCGCATCGACAATTTCTCCCTCTGTAATTGTCTCACAACGGCAAATCACATTTTTATACCTTGGGTCTTTTTCAATCAGCTTCTCTTTTTCCCCGACAGACAAAGACTTAAAGGAGACAATGCCACGTCTGTTTGGATTGAACTTCCAATCAGGCTGTATATCTCCTAAAATTTCTGTCACAATCTTTTTCACTTCAAGTGCAATCGCAGGCGCTGATGTCAGACCAGGAGAATCAATTCCCGCTACATTGATCAGGCCCGGACATGCTGCAGATTCTTCGACGATAAAGTCATCCCGATCAGAAGATGCCCGTAAACCGGCGAAAGACCGGATCACATTCTGGAAGGGAATATGATCAACCAGCCGCATCACCTGACTGCGGATAAACTTTAGACCCTCCCCTGTCGTCTCCAGTCCGTCTTTATTATGCCTTTGCACAGAAGTTGGTCCAAGCAGAACATTGCCGTGAACAGTCGGAACAACCAGAACTCCTTTGCTCTCACGTGTGGGACATGGGAAAATTACAGAGTTTACCAATGATGATGAGTCTTTATCCAATACAAAATACTGACCACTCCTTGGTATGATATGAAAATGCTCACCGCCTGCCATGGCACTGATTTCGTCTGCATAGACTCCGGCACAGTTTATCAGAACTCTGCTCTTGCAGCTTTCTTGATTCGTTCTGATCTCAAATCCAGAATTTACTTTATGTATCTGAGTCACCATATGATTAAGTGCCAGTTCTACACCATTATCCATTGCATTTTCCATATAGGCAATGGCAAGTTCCCAAGGTCCGACAATCCCCGCCGTTGGCGCCAGCAGACCTTCCTTTACATCCTTTTTCACATTTGGTTCTCGTTTTAAGATCTCTTCTCTGTTAAGTCTCCTTACCGGAACACCATTTTCCTGTGATCGCACTTGCAGCTCATCCAGAATCCTTATTTCATCATCTGTAAACGCCAGTGTCATAGATCCTGTCTGTCTATATGGGACTTGAAGTTCCTGACAAACTCCCGGATATAAGCGATTTCCCTCTACATTGAATCTTGCCTTTTTCGTACCCGGAACCGGATCATATCCGGAATGAACAATTGCACTATTCGCCATAGTGGTACTGTTTGCTATATCATTTCCTTTCTCCAATACGAGAATATTGGCCTGATATCTGGATAATTCTCTTGCTATCGCTGATCCGATAATTCCTGCACCGATAATCACAATATCATACATAACAATCTCCTTTAAAATATCTCATACAGAAAAAGCACATTAAGCCGATCAGATATCTAAATCGGCTAATGTGCTTTCTCTCATTCTCTGCAACTATTAACTTAATTTCATAATATCATGTGAACTATTCAAAGTCAACAACTGTTGTGATTTATTTCTGACCTTTTTTTTAAATCTTCACACTTTTTTCTTGTAAAATGTCATATTGTTTGGTATAATAGAGACGGTTAGATTATATCACTTCTTGATATATCTCCTGAACTATCGGATATATGGGTGTCTGGTGTTTCAGGAGATATTTCCATTTCCGGCAAACTCTTATTGGCTTTTTGCCCATCTTTCTGTGAATTCTACCACATACATCATAAAACCGACCACTTAATTAAATGATGTTTACAATGTTGACTTTATATGATTATATTATTGTAAAGGGAGACGTGTTATGAAAATAAAATTTGAAACAGATGATTCCTTGGATGAAGATGAAATCATCGTAAAATGCCGTTCCTTCGATTGTCATATTCAGGAACTCAAGGCGGCAATTCAAGAAGTATATGATTCTCAAAGTAAGATTACTTTATATAAAGAAAGCACTGCTTATTATATACCGTTGGAGAATGTGCTGTTTTTTGAGACGGAAAACAGTCATGTACAGGCCCATACCGAAAAAGATATCTTTCAGGTGAAATACCGGCTGTATGAGCTTGAGGAAATATTGCCTGGATATTTTATACGTATATCCAAGTCATCAATCTTGAACATAAGACGTATCTACGGTATAGATCATTCCTTTCATACACCCGTCACCATTCATTTTCAGGACACACATAAGCAGGTCTATGTATCACGTTATTATTATAAATCGTTGAAAGAGCGAATCAAAGAAATGAGGTAGCGCTATGAAAAGGAAAAGAATTATCTTTGGAATCATATTAATTGCAGGGGCTGTTCTTCTGCTTCTGGGAAATATGCAGCTGTTAAATGGCATCCGCGTCAGCACAATTATATTCACAGTACTGTTTGCTGCTACGTTTTTTGAGAGCCTCTTCCGCCGCAGTATACCAGGCGTTTTATTCTCCATCGCTTTCCTGGCAATTGTATACTCCAAACCTCTGGGGATAGAATCACTGACCCCCTGGCCGGTGTTGGGTGCAGCTTTTCTGGCAAGTGCAGGTCTCTCCCTGATCTATCATCCAAAACGGAGATATCAAGCTCATAATGAGTGGTCTGCAAAAGAATGGGAAGATTTTTATGACACAGATGATATCATAGATGAAAACAATATAAAATTTACCACCACATTTGGAAACAGTATCAAATATGTAACTTCGGCAAATTTTAAGAGTGCCCAAATTGAGTGTAATTTTGGTAATATGAAAGTATATTTTGACAATGCTGTCATCCTGGAGCAAAAAGCAGTGATCCATCTTGATATCTCTTTCAGCGGAATAGAACTTTTTATCCCGAAAGGATGGACTGTTATTGATCATACAGAGAGACCTTTCAGCGGCAGTAGGCAGATAAACGAGAGCCAGCCCGATGGAAGCGCCACAGTTCTGCTGACCGGTGATATCAGCTTTTCTGAAATCACCCTCAACTATACCTGATGTAAAAACAAAAGTTTATGCTTTTTCATGCATGCATGGAAAAGCATAAACTTTATAACCAGAACACTCTACATTTCATCAAAGTACATGTTCAGTTTTTCTTTCATCTCTTCCGGAACTTTTCTGGCAAATGGGAAGATCTCGATATTTGCAAGGTTCTTTGCTATACATAGCAGAACATTGGCACTTCTTCGAAGCGACCACGGAGAAATAAGATCTATGGTATCAAAGCGTGTATGCATGCCGAAACCATCACGATTCAACGTCATGGCCGGAATCCCTTTCCATGCAAAACTATTCGAATCGCTTCCCCAGATATCATTCTTAATTGAGACACCCATGCCCGCCTCATGCATCATATAAGAAAGTATCTCGCATACCGATGAATCCGCGGTGACACCCAGTACTGTTCCTCCAATCAGTTGTCCGGCAAGATCAACATTCATGTTAAATCTGTGTTTGTCGAGTTCTGTCTCGTGTGCTTTTACGTAAGCCTGACTGCCGCAGAGTCCCACTTCTTCGGCTCCAAACCAGAGGAATTCAATCGTACGCCTCGGTGCGTTTTTCGCAAAGTATCTTGCTAGTTCCATAATAATTGCGGCCCCTGCAAGATTATCATATGCTCCTGGCCCCTGTGGAACCGAGTCATAGTGAGCACTCAAAGTCAGGATTTCATCCGGTTGGTCACTGCCTTCAATTTTAACGACAATGTTTCTGGAAGATCGTCTTACTTTTTTTTGTTCCAGAATCAGTTTTACCTGAGCTGCACCTTTCTCAACCAGCTCCACGGCATCTTTATAGTGTACACTCACTCCTTGTATCGGCGTCCTGGCCAAATCTTTCAGACGGAAACTATCCGGTTTTAAGTCTTCTCCCTCGTCATTCGGGGTACCTGATATTGTAACAAAGCCGGCGACTTTGCAATCCACAAGTTTCTCATAAACCGCTTTTTTCACTGGCCCATTAATCATGACAATCTTTCCCCCTGCGCCGGAAAGACTAATATCATCCCCGTTTTCAACATATAAAAACGGTGCTGTAACACCACCTTTAGGAGTGCTGCCACATCTTTGATATCCACTCACCAGATATTCTTTCTCATAAGGCTGTGTGACAATCAGCCTGGCCTGTGTAATCTCATACGCCGAAAACAGAAATTCTTCTGATGTCCCCGTAACACCTGCCTCAGCCAGACTTTGTAATATCTCGTCACCGGCCTTTTCTTCGTTTTCGGTTCCTGCTTCTCTACTGTATTGGAATTTTTCCATAAACTCGTATTGTCTTTTTCCACTAATTTCATCATAAGCCGATTCCATAATCTTCTCCTCCTTTCGTGTTCTTCATATTTCTCTTACGGTCTCCATGATTCGCAGCAGCATATCGCCGGTTCCCACATTATATCCGCTTTGTGCATAGACACAATGGAGCCTTTGGTCTGTAATAAAAATCAGCGGAAGTTTTTCGAAATCGACATACATACGTCTGCCTAACATCTCTATATTCTTTGCAAAGTCATCATAACAAACCTGTATCTTCGGGAACCTGTGAAGTACTTCAAAGATATTCTGATTCTCCAACACTTCTTTCGACCGCACAATAAATATCATACGTTCCTGATACTCTTCATACTCTTCCTGATTCTCCAGGATTTCGTTTAAGATATGCACAGTCGGCTCTCGATTCCCCTCCAGCCAGAAAAATATATATTTATGCCCATCGCTGATTTTGCTTCCGCTGATTTTTTCGCCGTCCTGATCCTCTACAAAGAAATCCGGCATATCAATATCGAGAAGCATATCTGCCAGATTCGCCTGCCTCATCTTAAGAGGAATTTGTTTTTTCTGGTTTCGATCGAGATCAAACTCGAATTTATTCGTCAGAACAGAGCCATTTGGCAGGCGGGCTGCCGTCAGGATCTGATATGTCCCGACTGCAAGATTCAACCGAAGTTGTCCCTCTTTCCACTCATGATCAGAAAGATTCAATGAATAAAAAATTCCATCTTGTTCTCGTGAAATGCTCCAATTCTGATGATAAATCCAGGAATCGTCGGGATCGGAACAAAGCGTCAGTATGCAGTCACAGACATCCTCTTTCAACACCGGAACAAAACGGTCCTCTCTCCAGTATTCCATCGCATCTGTGGCGGGATTTAATCTTGCCGCCAGCCCAAAAGTACGTGCAATAGCGACAAAAAGTACTTTTTTTGATCTGGTACTTGCTGTCTGAAGCCGCATACATGCCGCTGGAACTGTGATGAGATTGTCATACTCTCTCTTAGGATCTGAAGAGATATTCTCATCAATCCATTCCCAGATCTTTTCTGGATCATTTTGAAAACATTTTTTCTCTGTATCAGAAAACTTCTCGGAAATCTCTTTTCGCCAGGTGGTCAGTACTTCGTTCTCCACTCTGGGATTCACCACATATGACATGAATATCTCACTGTTTTGCTCCCAGCTTTCCTGATAAGATAGAGCATACTGCAGATGCTCTTCGAGAACCTTTCGGCTGCAGTCAGCTTGATCTTTTATAGTCAGACACCCAAGCATCTTCTCTCTTTGATCTTTCGTTTTTGGATCTGCACTCAGGAATGTTTCCCTGTCCGGATTCGAAAACCGATTGATCTTTTCCTGGCGAAGCTTAGCAGCATGAGTCAGGCGGATATCGTTTTCTCTGATCCGCTCGATGCTTGGGACCTCCGTGTGAACTGGCATGTCACGCGGAGCGGACAGATCATGGGACACCCATATATTCTTTGAACTATCTTCAACACCTGAGCTTCTTTTTTTATCGGATATAACCACTGTACAGTGTTCTTCTCTTCGCACATCAATGTATGCCTCTCCCAGACGTTTCTCGTGTTCTCCGGATACGACATAGATGCGCAGACTTCCCAGTCCGGTAAAAAGTTGTGTCTTTCCCTCATTGTCTGTTCTTGTCTCTGCAATCGGGACAAATTGCGCATAATTGACAACCTCAAAGAAAACCTGGGCATCCGAAACCGGCCTGTGAGCTTCATCTCTTACTTCGACGGTAATCCTTTTTACGACTGCATAACGGTCCAGTTCGTTTAGCACTGTAACTGTCTGTTTCTTTCCGATCAAGTTTATCTCATCTTGTGCAGAGTCAAACTTTCTGGAATGAATCATCATGGCCCGTGAAGACGCATTCAAAAACCATCCTTGATTTAAAATTGGCTGTGGTTCACAGGCTCCGGTAAAGTACCACGTTCCGTCACACCACATTTCCACCCATGCATGATTATCATCACAGTGTGCCCAGTACGGAGCATATACCTGTCTTGAAGGAATCCCGACACTTCTCAGTGCATTGACCATAAAGGTTGATTCCTCGCCACACCTTCCAATTCCTCTTTGATAAACGCCCAGAGCAGACAGCGTTCTTGCATCTGTACTCTGATAGGTAACCTCTTTGGCACACCAATGATTGACTTCCAGCAAAGCCTCTTTTTTGTCTAAATCCTTGATACGGTCTTTTAGACTCTCATAGAACAGACTCCTGCAGGGACGTATCTCTTCCTCATTGACCCTGTGAAACAGAACATAATTCAGAAAAATGTCCTCTGGCAGACTGCGGACTTCACTATATTCTTCATAAAGCCGATACCCGTGACATGCGTAGTCAAAAAAGTATTCAAACGGATAATTACCGATATCGCTGCAGGGCATGAATGCATAAAGGTACTTTACTGCCAGTGCCACTTCCTGCGTACAGGCAGCAATTTTATCATCTATCTTCGAAAATACTCTCGGAATCTCCTCTTTTCTTATAATATATTCCTTTTCAATTCGCTGCCTGTTTTGCTGTAAAAACATAGTATTCACCTCTTCTGCAGTCTGTTGATTATCTGTCTTGCTTCTTTTATCTTTCCTTCGTCTGTACGCCAGATCTCATATTCACTGATACCGGGCGCTCCCATATTCACGTTCGTTTTTCGGTATGTCATAGGGCTTTCAAGTACAATTTTTCCGGACATATGGTAACACGTGGCACCTGTATATGGGTATAACTCCTCGATAACCTGTGCATTTACTCCACTACCCGCCTGAATGGCAACCTTTCCCTCTGATGCCTGAACCAGTTCCCGGATCAGATCTTTTCCATCGATACAAAGATTTTCCTGTCCGGAAGTTAGAATCGTATCAATCCCCAGATTTATAACCTGATCCAGTGTGGTAAATGGATCCTTACATACATCAAAGGCACGGTGAAGCGTCACAGACATATCCCCACGTTTCTCCATAAGTATGTTCATCCGTTCCATATCCAGCGATCCATCTGCTTTCAGGACGCCGATGACAATCCCATCGGCTCCCATTCTGCGATAGGCATCGACAGCGTCACAGATCAGTTTAAATTCAAAATCTGTATAACAAAAGTCTCCAAATCTTGGCCGGATCAATACATGAATACGTATATCCGTCTTTTTTCGAACCTCGTCAAAAAGCCAGGGATCTGGTGTTGTTCCCCCAATGAGAAGATTCTGGCACAGTTCCAGCCGGTCTGCACCGCCCTTATATGCCGCAACTGCAGATTCTACTGAATCTACACAGGCCTCTAATGTGATATGTTTCATCACCCGTCCTCCTGATAAGTTGAATGATTTTTTTATATTAATGATGTTGGGGTCAAAAGTAATTTGACCCCTTATGATACACGGATTGTTACGCTCTTCGAGCTCTCACAATCCTAAAAACATTCGAATTCCACCCTAATCGGGTTGCGTTCTCATGTTTTTCGGGTCCCAAGATCATGCTTTTTCATGCAAGCATGAAACGCAGGACCTTTTGACCCTGGTATCATATTAATGTAACTTCAAGAACGGTATCTACATCATCCGGCAGAACCGGATCCGGTCCCAAATTAGCGAAGACAATATCCGGATAATCACTGTGAACCCAGCTTGTGGAGACCGGAATCTCTGCTC
>ENA-UOOI01002392-UOOI01002392.1-fermentation-metagenome-genome-assembly--contig:-NODE-2392-length-16433-cov-4.371535_pt1 | contig 16433 bp, 17 predicted proteins | sample MGYA00245779_ERZ724027 | MGnify/ENA primary metagenome ERZ724027 (study PRJEB28704, sample SAMN03018318) | fermentation metagenome | biome: anthropogenic terrestrial biome; feature: soil; material...
TGTACCACTAATTTTATTTATATTATTCTTTTTGATGCGTAAAGAAGCTAAAGGAAAGTAAAAAGAATAATATAAATAAAATTAGTGGTACAACGAAAACTGCTTCTACGGACATAGAAGCCCGATAGAACTTGTGCTTTTTCTTCATGATAAAAACATCCTTCCCAGATAACTGAATAACAAAAATGGTATAAAAGGTAATTCTGTATCTCCTTTAAATTTTTTTAAGGCCAACAGTACGGCGGAGAAGATAAACGCCATAAAAAGCCCTGTCGTGAGTGTAAGCAGACAATCAGTGAAACCAATCCAGATACCTGTTGTCAATATTACGAGGCCATCTCCATAGCCGACCTTTTCACGACTGATTTTTCCGATCAGCAGAAGAAAGAGACCTGGAATGAGGTCAGGGATTAGGTTATAGAGGGAGTGGCCTGCAGTGAAGAACTTATAGAGTATGCCTGCAAGCCCATAAATGACGGTGGGGATAAAACAGATTTCCCTGCTGCGCAGATCCCTCCAACTGTTGATGATCAGAAGAGCAAAAGTTATAAGGTTTTTCCAATCCATTGCTGACAAAGACCTCCTTACCGTCTGCCTTGCGACTCACATCTGCTGCAAAGACTAAGATCAGAAATTTGTGACTGATCAACTAACCGGACATTTCTTTTCAGACCGCTGCATTCAAGGGTGTTGTGATAAGCGGTTCCATGTTCCGACAGATAGACTTGCTGATTTGTGTGTGATTTTTGAATGCATTTTTCACATGGATGATAACGGGCACCGTCTATATTTCTGGATTTTTTTGCTTCTGAAAGAGATTTGGTGTATATATGGAGATCAAGATGCGTACAGGAGGGCTTTGTGTGGTATACGCTTTCATAATCGGTGACATACACCATCTTGCCGGAAAAATCGTTACCCGGCTGGATTCCCGCGCCCAGATATCCACACCAGATGTGAACTCTGGCATAACAAGGGACAGTAAGTGCAGGCAGTGGAATGGGGGAATAAGGAACTTTATACTTCACTTGTTTAGTGAGTGTCAGATAACCGTCAGAATCTGTAGTATCCCCGAATTCATATGCGTATGCGGCTGTTTTTTCAGCCTTGTCTTTTAAGGCGATGCTTTCTGATACATACAAACTATAAAAATTCAGCATACTGAATATGCCCAGACAGATTAGCAGGAAAAATGGAACTATAAGAGCAGCCTCAACTGTGAAAGAAGCCTTTTTCAAGGAGGTGAGGATGGCTGTCCTTTTACCGGACTTGACTTTACTGGTACAGGCAGGAAACTTCGGGGCAGATTTCCTTATGAAATTTTTATTCGTTTTTTCTTCTTCTCTGGGAGGAAAGCTCAACTTATTTTTTTGTGTATTATCCATGTAAAAGGACACCCATCCACACCTCCTTATTGATATCCGTATTTTCTGCATATCTTGTACTGGCTGTGATCTATTTCCCATTCACTCTCCATTTCCATTGATTCTACGCAGTTATCAATGCGAAAAGATTTATTCGGATTCTTCAGGTTCATGTTATATTCCACCAGATCCATCGCAGCCATTGTAAGAGTTTTCTGTGACTGCTTAAAAAGCAGAAATCTCAAATACCAGTTATAATCAAAACCTTCGCTATTGCTGTGCACTATGATTTCTTTACTGCTCAGAAAGGATGTAATACCTTCAAGTGATATCTTCCAGCAGCTGTCAGTCTTGATCAGGGGAGCATTCTGGCCGGCGAGAAGACCTCGCACATCGGATATGCTCTCCACATAAGCCCAGCTGTATAGAAGTGCCAGTGAGAGAACCGGCTGCGCCACAGGGATCAGCAGGGACGAGGAAATACCCGTTGCTGCAAGATCAATCTGTGCCTTTTTTTCTTGAGAAGAACAAAGATAGATCAGATTCGAAACTTGCCGGATTTTTAACAGCTGATTAACGACAGATTTTAGATTTTCCGTATCTGTATCTTTCCCTGCAATCACATATTCAACCTGACAGGAAAGTCCGTCGGTGTGGCCGGATGACGTATAGTTTGGAAATTTGTCCATGATATATTCCAACATCATCAATCGATCCGTTTCGTTTGACGAAGCGGCAGGAAGAACCCCCATTCCCTGATTCAAGCTTCTGCTTGAAGGCAGAACGAAAGAATCTATCTTAAACGGTGACAATGCATCCGGATCTGCCACTACAAGTCCAAGAGCACCTGACTTTCTAATGTTTTTAATGAGCTCAATGGGATTTATGTGATCGATTTTAGCGGGAGTGGCCTCGGGTGGCTCATCGGATTGTAAGGGCGCCGAAGCATTTATTTCCCGATCATATTCGGATATGGGATCGCTTTTTATCAGCGCTTTTATCTGGGTTAGCTGCGAGTCCATCTGTTTATCCTGTGTGTTTAGAGTGTTAGAAAGATCCTGTATACCAGAAGTCACGAGTGATGATTTCATATGTTCCGATACCTGGTGCACAAATGAGTTTCCCGTCTGATCTGTGGCCAGTATGTAACCGGTGATGCTGCCCGATACAAAGTCTGCTCCAAAAAAATTTCTATTTCCATGCCCGTATGGATCCAGGCTATCCAACGCATCGTGCCTGACCATCTCATATAAAGTTTTCATCTGAAGTGAATCGCTGCCAAAACCCCCGTCAATATAGAACAAATCATATTCTTCCAGGAGGTCTTTGTCATATTGAGCAAATAACGAAAACAGACCCTGGTCCATGGCTGACGCTATGATAACACGCCCTCCGGCAGTCCGGATGGATTTTAACATGGCAGTGAACAACGACAATATAATTGTCAGTGTCAGACAGAGGTAAATGGTGATGCTTCCCCGGCTGTCCTTCATGGTATACAGCTCCTTCCTATTAGGCAATTTGGACTTGCGGTTAAATGTTTTTACTTTCTTTGGTAATCTTTGACAGGATATCATTAACCAGACTTACTAATTGTTTTTTAAAAATAACCACGAGAGCAATCAAAACGACAAGGATCAGAATAACCTCGACGACTGCAACTGCATCTTCTTCTTTCCAAAATGCCGAAAGTTCCTTCATAAGCCTCACCTCCTTTCCAATAATTTTATATCTTCCGAATATCATGAATAACCTTTCGATCCCAGTATGATCAGATTTTGGTAAAAGACAGATAAGCGGGTACCATTAAGATCAAAAAGACGATGCCAAGCATCAGGATCATGGGAACCAGCAGTTTTGTTCCAGCTTTTTCACCTGTAATTCGGGCGTTCCTTTTTCTCTGGTCGAAAGCATTGTGCGCTTCTCTCTCAAGAATATCCATGATGGCTTTATTACCTTTTCGCGCGTTTTGTGAAAGAACGGTGGAGAATGTTTTATATGCAGGACATCCGCACCTTTTTCCGAGATTTTCATAAGCAGTAGTTTCTGAAACGCCACTCTTTATTTGTCGGTAAGTAAAGGCTATTTCTTCGTATACGGGATGATTCTTTTTATATTGTTCTTCCTCGATCTTTTTATAATCCATCGTGATTCTCTCAAAGCAGTTCCTTATACTGAGCCCGGCACTTAATAATAGAAGAAACTTGGATATTATGTCAGGATAGTCCAGCATCAGCTGCTCGTTCCGTGTCTGTATCAGCTGTTCCTGCTCCTTTTTGGGACGAAGATACAGGAAAAGAACGACAGCGAAGGTTAAAATCAAAAGAGAGACACCAGTAGATGAGGGCTTGAATTTCCATGTGATCTTATTTCCATCCATAGATTTTGGAAGAATGAAGTGTTTTCCCTCCAGTTCACTGTTTTCATCTTCAATTTTGTAATTTAGCTGTTCTCTAACCGTTTGGGGAGTGGGAGGGAAGAGTTTTAAATTTTTCTGATAGATTTCTGATTGTTCCATGAGACTGACTTCGGCCTCAAGTAAAACTTCTGTTCCGTTTTTTGGGATATCGCGGCTTAAGATGCCTTCGAAATCGATGAGATCTGGCCGACTGCTGCTCCATGAGATAGAGACAGGGCTGTCTTGAAGGGAATCCGGCAGGTTTAGATTGCGGTCCACGTGGGAGAAAGACTGATTATCTCCCAGGATCTGTTGATCTAGCTGAGACAAAGCGTCCTTTAGCAGCTTCTTTCTTTCTCTTGGCGTATTAGTCTCTTCTGGTATCTGTAAAGTTATTTCTCCCTTTACTCCATCACTGATTTCATAATCCAGAGTCTCTTCTCTTTGACCGCTTCCAAATGGATTGCGTTCCAGTCTGTACCCTGTAATTATTCTATTGGTGCTGTAGTCTTTTATCATACATGCAGCGCTTAAGACAACCCCGGATATGGCGAAAATTATCAAAGGTTTCTTTTGCATAGGATTCACCTCCGGTGAGATTTATACTTCGATATCTACGATTTTGCTGCCCAACAGATATGCAGCGGCGTATAAGATAAGTGAAAAAGTCATTACGATCCTGCCGACGGATGTCGTGTACATCTCCAAAAGGAAAGAGGGCATGGTGAGCTGGAGATAAAGGATGATACATGCCGGCATCAGGCTCATGATGTTCTGCTCGAATTTTTTTGCAGCAAGCTGTGCATCTATTTCCTGCCTGGTTTCTATCTTCTCGCTCAGAGTATTCCAGGTAGCCTGCAGAATCTGATTCAGGTTACCGCCAGTTCTTTTGGCGATTCGTATGACATGTGCAAAGGTTATGATATCGTCAATTTTACTTCGGCTTCCCAGATCTGCAAACAACTCTTCTACAGGGATTTTTAAGGATATCTGATTGCACATCATATGAAGTTCCTGAACCATCACATCGGACTTTCCGTAGGCCTTTTCCAGTTCCAGGTAAGCTTCTTTTACAGAGTTCTCAAGGGAATGGCCACTCAATACGGATGTATGTATTGCAGATACTGCTTCTTTAAAATGATAATGAAGAGTCTGGCGCTGCTTTTCGAGTTTTCTTTTTTTCTCTTTCGAAAAGCAAAGCCACCCTACCGGAAAAATAAGAAGCAGTCCCCACATGCTGCGAAAGAAAAGATAATTAAATAGTAGAGAAATTCCAAGAACTTCCAGAGTTAACATCATGTATTCTTTAGCAGAAAAGAGATACGTATCATATTTTTGTTTCATAGCCCGACCTTTCCAGTTTTTGTGTGTTTCGCAAATCATTTCTCCTTTTCAATTCTCCATCTTTCCTGTCGTAGAGAGTCTGGAGTCTGACATCCTCTTTCTGAAGATCCAGAACCTCTGTAATCTCTTCAACCTGGCGGTGTCCATCTTTATCACGCCCCAGATGGATTAGAATATCAATACCTGAGGCGATCTGACGACGAACGACAAAAAGAGGGAGTTCCATGCCCATAAGCACCATAGTCTCGAGACGGGTGATCATCTCTGCGGCTGAATTCGCGTGAGCAGTTGCCATGCTTCCATCGTGTCCCAGGTTCAGAGAACTTATATAGGATCTTGCCTCAGGGCCCCTGATTTCACCCACAATAACGCGATTCGGACGCATTCTAAGAGCAGACTTAATTAAGTCATCCATGGTGATTGTTAGTGATTCATTCATAGTGCCGGCTCTGCATTCGAGGCGTACCAGGTTATCGACATTTTGTATCTGAAGTTCTGCATTGTCTTCAATTGTCACAACCCTTTCAGAAGAGGGGATGAAGTTGGAAAGAGCGTTTAAAAAAGTGGTCTTTCCTGAAGATGTTCCGCCGCCGATCATAATGGAGTAACCGGAGATGACAAGTTTCTGTAGAAAACGTGCGGCTTCCCGTGTAATGCTGTTGTTTTGTATCAGGTCAAGCATAGTAATGGGTGAATCAGGAAACCGGCGAATGCTCAGAATTGGGCCGTTTAAGGCAACAGGCTTTAATACGATACTTACTCTTGAGCCATTGTCAAGTCTGGCATCAACAATAGGAGTCTGCTCGTTGACAACCCTGTTGCACTGTCCTACAATCTGCTGTATCACATCGTCCAATCTTTCGGGTGAAGAAAATTGATGACCATATTTTTGGATTTTTCCTTCTTTTTCTATAAAGATATTTTGAAATCCATTCACCATAATTTCTGTGATTTCATCGTTTTCCAGCAGTTCAGAGAGTATATCCAGTTTTCGAATAGAATCAAACAGCTCTCTGCGAAGACGATCTTTCTCATCGAGAGTCATCGGGTTTTGTCTGCTCTCATTTAGGATCATATCATCGATCAGAGACAGAACCTCTTTATCCTCATATTCTTTTGTCATGTCCATCTGTGCCAAGAGCTGTTCTTGGAACTCATCCTTGTGACTTAACATGAATCCTCCTTTCTTAGTACTTCGCGGACATAATCTCCGAGTTCACTCCAGACTAAATTTTCAAAGTAAGCCTTTCCGCTGTGACTGGCTGCATGGAACGGAAGTTTCAGCTTTCTGATGCGCTCCATAAGATGTGTGTGTCCCCAGACATTTAGAAGATACTCGAATTGAGTAATTTTGGCAGCAGAAATAACATCATTTCTAATCGGAACATAGATTTGATCGCAGGCTTCCAAAATTTGGAATAGGTTTTGTACACCGTCACCCAGATCAAGGATCACAATCTCATAACGTGTTTCTTTTATAATCATTTCCAGAAGGCTGGTCCATTCCTCGTAAGTGGTGCACTGAATATCCATCGGAGAGAGCGCCGGAGGAATGAAGTCCAGGTTTTGCAGACTCTCTGTCATACTCGCCATTTTATATGAAAGGTTCATGTTCTCTTGACGGATGAAATAGAGAAGATCACTTAAGGTATGTTCAAATCTTTGTTCAAGCAGCTGGTCAAAACCGGAAAAGTTCTCAAGATTCAGATAGAGTACAGCTTGGCTTTTGGCCAGTATCTGACCCAGCGTCAGTGCAAATGAAGTTTTTTGGGTTCTTCCTATTGGTGAATAGACTCCGATTACACGGGTCTGCCGTTTTAGTACTTGTGTTTGGCTATGAGGTGTTTTATCAGCACCGTAATAACTCATGATTTCACGCAGCATGCCGTCGGAAGACTGATACTTGTAGACACTGGGATAGTGATCGAGACCTGGGTTATGAACACCCTCAGAAAGAATAATCAGCATCCCTACGTCTAACTGTTTGACCATGTCATTCATGGCTTTTCCTGAAATCAGAAGGATCTCAATGGGATGTTCTCTCGCGTAGTCACAAAGAACCTCCGGACTGGTAAATGCCTGGATTTCAAATGGGATACTCTTTTTATTGTTTAGATATTCCATGAAATTGTACGCATACTCTACCTCCAGATCACATACGGCGAATATGCTTTTGGGTCTGTTCAAGAATAGATACCTCCAATCCATAGAAGAATGCTGATCAGTATTGCCGCAGAAAAATGAATGTGCTCAGGACGTCTCCGGCCAGGGCAGCGATAGGATATTCGTTTTTTCTTTGTGATACAGCGATTGAAATAATTGAAGAAGTACAAAAGACGTCTGAAAAAAATATGATGATAAATAAGAATAAATAAAGAAATGACAGCACCGCAGACAAAGGAACATAACGTGCAGGTAAAGATTCCACCAGGCCCCATGTAGCCACCCAGTACGGAAAGTAGTTTTATGTCACCGGCTCCCAGCATACGCATCAGGAACAGAAGAAACAAAAGGGCAACAGGCAGCAGGGCTCCACATATAAATGTGAGTACTTGTGTGATTCCACCAGTTTTTATCTGAAAGATCAGTCCGATGCACCATCCTGCAAGAATCCATGTGTTTGAGATTTTTTCTGATTTAAAATCCATAGAAACAGATATGACTGTAAAGATGAGAACTAATACTTTTCCATGTCTATCACCTCCGAAGTTAAAGTTTAAATAATGAAATTGCAGCGAGTGTGCTGATGACTGTTTCCAGAAAAGACAATGAATCAATAAGATTTATTTGATGAAATTGATTATATACGAAACAGATATATTTGTCCAGTAAAATAATGCACAAAAATCAAGTGAAAAATTTGTGGATTGATTTATTTGAAAATATTCATTATAATCTATTGTGTGGAGATATATATAAAGTCAATTTATCATTTATGACTGATATATTTAAAATTTTTACAGTCAGGCAGGAAGGAAGGCATGAGAGAAGAAAGATATAATGAGGATATTATCGATGAAATGCGAAAGAACCCTGCAAGTATTGTCAACTTAATCATTATAGGGGTGAACATCCTGATGTTTATCCTGGTGGAGGTTACTGGAAGTTCATCAGATGCAGAGCACATGATTGAATGGGGAGCTGCCTACACTCCATTGATTAAACAGGGACAATATTATCGCTTGTTGACTTGTATGTTTCTACATTTTGGAGCGGAGCATCTGTTTAATAACATGTTTTTGCTTTTTTTTATGGGATACTATCTGGAACAATATGTCGGAAAGATCTGGTATCTGATTATTTATCTGGGAGGGGGACTGTCAGGAAGCATCTTATCGTGGATTTTTGAAGAAATCAGAAGGGAAAATGTGATATCGGCCGGTGCATCAGGTGCTATATTTTCGGTGCTTGGAGCCCTTGTGATCATAGTCTGGCACTACAGGGGTCAGAAAAGGAATCTGAGTCTGCGTCGATTGGTTGCAATGATTGCATTATCTGTGTATGTAGGATTCAGTTCTTCCGGTGTAGATAATCTGGCCCATGTAGGCGGACTATTTGGAGGAGCTCTTTTATCAGTAGTACTGATTCACTTTAAGAGATTGGAAAAATTAAAGTGAACTGAGTTCCCTCATCTGGTATTGATGTTACGGATATGGATCCGTTATGAGCCTCTGCGATTTCTTTGCAGATCGCAAGGCCGAGGCCTGTACCGTCTTTTTTGTAAGTCACGAATGGGTCAAAGATCGTATCTGACAGCTCTTTTTTGATGCCACATCCATTATCTTCGATTTTAACTTCTACATTGTTTCCATCGCAGGATATATGGATGACTATCTTGCCGTTTTCGTGAGAGATGGCCTCTTGGGCATTTCGGATCAGGTTTGTGAATAATTGGTTCATCTTGACCGGATCCAGTTTAATTCTTGGAATCGCAGATTCCTTCTGAAGGATGAGACTGATCCCTTTTTCTTTCAGCATTTCCCTAGCTGAATCGGTGAGGTCAGTTAAAAACAGGTAAAGATTGACCTCTTCTTCATAAAGGTTTTTAGCATGGTTGTAGTCTGTCAGCTCATCCAGCAGTCTTCGAAGAATTGTCATATTTTCTTCGATTTTGTCATAAAAGTTGTAGGTAGTTATCTCCGGGTGTTCCTGTACCATCAGCTGAAGAAAGCTGTTGATTAAGGTTACGGGGTTTCTTACCTCATGGGAAAACTTTGACAACGTGTAATTATATTCTTCATTTTTCATATATATCACCTCTTTAGTTTAGTTTATCACCTGAATGTGTAATAATCAAACAAAAGAGTTTGCGTTTTTCTGACAAAAACTGACAAATGGAGATTTGTAAGAAAAAAAATAAGGAGGTAAAGGTGCTATGGATTGCGTTTTTTGTAAAATTGCAGAAGGTGAGATTCCTTCGGCTACAATTTATGAAGACAAGGATTTCCGAGTGGTGCTGGACATAGGCCCTGCATCTTTTGGACACGCGTTAGTATTGCCGAAGAGGCATTATGCCAATATTTATGAACTGCCAGAGGAAATTGTTTCCAGTGCATTTGTTTTGGCAAAAAAAACAGCGGTGGCCATAAAAGAGGGGTTACATGCAGATGGCATGAATATTCTTCAGAATAATGGGGAACAGGCGGGACAAAGTGTTTTTCATTTTCATATTCATGTAATTCCCAGGTATCAGGGGGATCAGGTGGGGCTGGTATGGACTCCGGGCAATCTGGATGAAAACGATAAGAAAGAGATCATCCAGAAAGTCAGACAGTTCATGTAATCAACAGGAAATAAATATGGACGGCATGGATTTTGGAGAAATTTACGAAAAATACTACTGTCTTGTGGTTAAAATTGCTTACGATATCATAGGGGATTTTTACCTTGCTCAGGATATTACTCAGGATGTATATGCTTCACTTTATGAAAAAATAGATCAGATTGACATAGATAGGGTCAAGGGATGGCTGATTACGTGTGCATCACACAAGGCAATCGACTATAAGAGAAAAAAATATTATAACAGAGAAGTCATGGGAGATCACTTTTTCCCGGAACCAGATTCTATATCCACGGAATGTGTTTTTATAAGGAGGGAGATGTGGGGACAGGTTTTTGCAGAATTGTATGAGAAAAACAGACAATGGTTTTTTTTGATTATGTGTATGGATATTGCCGGTGAGAAGCCTGAAGAGGTTGCAAAAGTGCTGGGTATCACTTTGAACAACTTAAGAGTCAGGCATCACCGCGCAAAAGAGTGGGTACGCAAAAGATATGAAAAAGATTAGAAAAGTCTGTCTCGGCTTTTAAGCTTTTACCATGTTTTCAATCACGTCAATGATCACATGAATAGAGTCACTATGGCTGCTGTTTTTCATGGCGCTGATATACTGTTCTTTCTTGTTATATAATTGATGAACTGCCTGAAGCAGTTTTTCGGGGGTGATCGATTCCTCTTCCATAACGATACTGTAACCCTGCTTTTCAAAAGACTGCGCATTCAATATCTGATCCCCTCTGCTGGCACTTGCAGGCAAAGGAATCAGCAAATTTGGTTTTGCCAGTGCACTGATTTCGCAGATTGCATTCGCACCGGCACGGGAGATGACAAGATCAGCAAGTGCAAACATATCCGGGAGTTCTTTTTTTATATATTCATACTGAACATATCCTTCCATATCCTCTAAAGCGGGATCGGTTTTGCCTTTCCCGCACAGATGAATAACTTGAAATTCTTTCAGAAGATCGGGAAGTATGTTTCGAACAGCATTGTTGATGGCAGCGGCACCCAGGCTTCCGCCGATAACCATGAGAACCGGTTTATTGGCTGTGAAATTACAGAAGTTAAGAGCTCTTAACTTATTGCCCAAAAGCAATTCCCTGCGGATCGGTGTTCCTGTAACAATGGCCTTTTTTGACGGAACATTATTAAGGGTTTCGGGGAAATTACAACAGATCATGGCAGCTGACGAAACACACAATTTATTTGCCAGACCGGGGGTCATGTCAGATTCATGTATTATGACAGGTATCTTTAACCTCCTGGCAGCGAGAACGACAGGTACAGAGACGAATCCTCCTTTTGAAAATATGATATCGGGGGACAATTCTCTCAGAAGTTTTCTGGCTTCACGGAAGCCCTTTAAGACGCGGAACGGATCGCTGAAATTTTTTATATCAAAATAACGACGTAATTTCCCCGATGAGATACCATAATAGGGAATATCCTGTTCTTCAATTAATGTTTTCTCTATTCCGTCATAGGATCCAATATAGGAAATCTTATAACCGGCCTCTATTAAAGAGGGGAGTAAGGCGATATTAGGTGTTACATGTCCGGCTGTTCCTCCGCCTGTCAGAACAATATGTTTCATTCCATCCTCCTTCGCATCGGGTGATGCTGACTTATTTATGCTTTCAGTATACATTTAGTCGAAGGCAGGGGCAAGAGTTAATTTGATCCAGTGATGAGACGTATCTACAAAAGTTCAATAAAATACTTTGATTATGTAATTATTTTGATTTTGAATCGTATTACTTATTGTAAGGCATATCATAAACAGGAGGGGGGTACTTATATTTAAAGGTGCAAGATAATCTGCCTGAGGAACCCCACCACAGGCATCAGGAAATGTAGCAGGGCGTGCTTCAGTTCCGTTCCAAACACACGAAAAAGGCAGACAATGGATATCCGATATCAATATCGGTAGTATTGTCTGCTTTTGTTCTGGAATTTGACTGTCAATGCGTTATAATTAAATTATCGGAAGCAATTAATCTATCGGAAGCTTCTGATGGAATAGACTATAAAGCGGACTATAGAAGGGAGACAACACGATGTTAATTACTTTTTTAGGTGCAGCACATGAAGTGACCGGAAGTTGTTATTATCTTGAAGCTTGCCGGAAACGATTCCTGGTTGATTGTGGAATGGAGCAAGGACCCAATATCTTTGAGAATAAGCCGCTGCCGATTCCTGCATCAGAACTTGATTTTGTTTTATTAACTCATGCACATATTGATCACTCCGGAAATCTTCCGGCACTCTATGCAAAAGGTTTCCGGGGACCGGTCTATGCTACGGCGGCGACCAGAAATCTCTGCGATATCATGCTTCGTGACAGTGCACACATACAAATGTCTGAGGCTGAATGGAGAAACAGAAAAAATAAAAGACAGGGAAAAGAAGAATATATTCCTCCTTACACCCTGCAAGATGCCATAGGGTTGATTGAAAATATAAGAGGATTTCCCTATAATCGAGTCATCGATGTAGAAGAGGGAATAAAGATTCGTTTTACAGATGCGGGTCATCTGCTGGGATCGGCTAGCATTGAACTTTGGCTCACGGAAGATACGGTGACGAAGAAGATTGTTTTTTCCGGAGATATTGGGAATCTGAATCAGCCGCTGCTTAAAGATCCTGTTTATGTTAAACAGGCGGATTATGTTGTTATGGAATCAACATATGGTAACAGAAGTCATCAGCGGGTAACGGATTATGTAACAGCACTGGCCGGGGTCTTTCAGGAAACCTTTGCAAAAGGCGGAAATGTTGTTATCCCTTCTTTTGCGGTTGGAAGAACCCAGGAGATGCTTTTTTTCATCCGTCAGATGAAAGAGCAGAGACTGGTCACAGTATTTCCCGATTTTGAGGTTTATGTGGACAGTCCCCTTGCAGTTGAAGCTACACATATCTTCCATGAATCGGACATCAGCTGCTTTGATGAAGAGACATCTGAATTGATCAGAAAAGGAATTAACCCGATTAGTTTTCCCGGCCTGCGTCTTGCCATCACTGCAGGGGAATCAAAGAACATCAATTTTGATTCCAAACCTAAGGTAATTATATCTGCAAGCGGTATGTGTGATGCCGGTCGTGTGAAACATCACCTGAAACATAACCTCTGGAGAAAAGAGAGCACGATATTGTTCGTGGGTTATCAGTCAGTGGGAACGCCCGGAAGGGCACTGACAGAAGGAGCAAAAAGTATCCGCCTTTTTGGGGAGCCGGTTCAGGTGAATGCGAAGATTCAGGTACTGCCCGGAACAAGTGGTCATGCCGATCAGGAAGGACTTATGAGATGGGCGTCCTCTTTCGAAAACAGGCCGGATCATGTATTTGTTACGCACGGAGAGGATCAGGTTACCGAATTTTTCCGGGAGAGACTTTCACGTGAACTTCAATATGATGCGATGGCACCTTATAGTGGTACCATTTATGACTTGAGGGAAAACAAGATTGTAGAGACACCGGTGCCTGTTCGTCTGGAAAGATCGAAGAAAAGTGCGAAGAAGAACTCCGTGTATGAAAGACTTAAAGTTGCAGGGGAAAGGCTTCTTGGCGTCATCCGCCGAAATGAAGGCGGAGCTAATAAAGATCTGTCTAAATTCGCCGATCAAATTAACAGTCTTTGTGATAAATGGGACAGATAAAAGATTAAGGATAATATGTGCCCGGCTTCAATGAACCGGACACTTTATGGTGGATTGCTTAGATTGCCTGCTTTAATGCCTGTGCCAGTTGGTCAGGACAGGATGTATGCTTCGTTCCGCACTGAATTCCTTCTAACTTTTCAATAGCTGTTTTTACATCCATGCCATCTACCAGAGAACAGATCCCTTTTAAATTTCCGTTACATCCTCCGGTGAATGTGACATTTCTTACTTTGCCGCCTGTAAGGTCGAAGGTGATTTCTTTGCTGCAGGTTCCATGTGTCTTATATACCATAATGATGGCCTCCTCGTACAGTTGTAAAAAATGATTTGCCGTGATAAACTCTTTACAGAGCATTTCTACTATATCATGATGTTGGGGTCAAAAGTAATTTGACCCCATATGATACACGGATTACTCCGCACTTTGTGCTCACGTAATCCTACAAACATTCGAAATACACCCTAATCGGGTTGCTTTCTCATGTTTTTACGGGTCCCAAGGTCATGCTTTTTCATGCGAGCATGAAACGCATGACCTTTTGACCCTAGTATCATATCATTTTTACAGAAATGATTCCAGTGTAAAATACAGGAGGTAACAAAAAGTTCGAATGAATGTAATTGGTATTATTGGGGCAATGGAAGAAGAGGTTGTCAGATTAAAAGAGCATATGACAGAGGTAAAGGTAGGGACGAAGGCCTCTATGGAATTCAACAGAGGAAGACTAAATGGAAAGAATGTTGTGGTTGTCAGATCTGGAATTGGAAAAGTAAATGCCGGTATCTGCACGCAGATTCTGGCTGATGATTATAATGTAGATGCAGTGATTAATACGGGAATAGCTGGGTCTTTGAAAAAAGAAATCAATATCGGGGATATCGTGGTGTCAACGGATGCACTCCAGCATGATATGGATGCAACAAATTTTGGATATCCCAAAGGACAGATTCCAAGACTTGCTGTTTTATCATTTCCGGCGGATGATAAGCTGATTGAGGCTGCCTGTGATGCCTGCAGGGAGGTGAATCCTGAGATCTCTGTATTCAAAGGCAGAGTGGTAAGTGGAGATCAGTTTGTCGCCGACAAAGAATTGAAAGAGCGCATTATTCATGATTTTGACGGTTTCTGTACGGAGATGGAAGGAGCGGCTATTGCACAGGCGGCATATCTTAACAGGATTCCATACCTGGTTATAAGAGCGATCTCCGATAAAGCTGACGACAGTGCTTCCATGGATTATCCAACATTCGAGCGGGAAGCCATCGAACATTGTGTCAAGTTAGTGGAGAATATGGTGAAAAGACTATAAACCCGAAGAACCTGTCGTGATTTGACGAACGATTTTTATGCAAAAAACAGCATTTGCGGTATATAATGACAGTACCAAAACGTAAGGGGGTATCATTAATGCTGCAGACATGCATTGATATGAAATTATTTCAATACGGTATGATAGCGGCAGGCATCATGGGAGTATGGTGTCTGTTCTGGAGTAATCATTTTTATAATAGGGCGCTGGGCGACCTGAAGAGAAAAGATAAGCCGAAAAGTAAGTGGACAAGCAGTGTTCTGGAAGAAAGCAAGAATAAACTTCTGGAAGATCCGGATTCTTATATTCGTGTAAAACTTGCCGAAGCACGAGGGGCAGGCACTCACGTTGGGCGTTTACATCAGGGAGCAAATCTTTCGCTGTGTATCTGTGGTTTGTTATTCGCACTGGCCGGTTATACAGTGTTGAAGTATCATTATGAAACTTATGTGTTATGGAGGCATGGCCTGCTTGCAGGTGCCATCGCGTGTGGAATCTTGATGATTAAATTTTGCCAGAATCAGCCAGATAAGGAAGATCTTTTGGTTGACGCCTGGAGGAACTATTTTGAGAATATCAAAGGCCGGGCAAGAGAAAGAGCTCAGCCGGAGGTCTTTCCGGCCACGGTACAGGAACGGGAAAGTATCAGGAAAAAGAAAGAAAGGCGGCAGGAACAGTCAAATACTAATATGGAAGAGCAGATCACCCAGATTGAGAAAGGAATCCGTGAAGCTGCCGCATCGGACAGTCGGTTTGCAGGGGTCCTGACTCCCGAAGAGGAGACGCTGTTTCGGGAGGTGATCCGCGAATATATGAACTGATATAGGGCAAAGACCTGTCTTGACTGGAAACCCCTGGTTTGCTAAACTAAGCTTAGCCTGATGATTTTAAATCCATATAAAAAGGAGATACCACAACACATGGAGAATAAGTGTAAGTTCGATTATTCAAAGGCAGTAAAGTTTATCCGTGATGAGGAAACTGCATCATTTGAGCAGATTGCAAATAGTGCAAAAGAAGTCCTGACATCAAAAAACGGACAGGGGAATGATTTTCTTGGATGGGTTGACCTTCCAGTCAATTATGACAAAGAGGAATTTGCCCGTATCAAAAAAGCAGCAAAAAAAATACAGGGGGATTCCAAAGTGCTGCTTGTTATAGGAATCGGAGGTTCTTATCTGGGAGCCAGGGCAGCAATAGAATTTTTGCGGCATGGATTCTATAACAATATCACAGAGCAGCAGCGAAAAACTCCTGAAATCTACTACGTGGGTAACAGCATCAGCAGCAATTATATTCAGGGGCTGATTGATGTGGTCGGAGATAGAGATTTTTCTGTAAATATCATTTCAAAGTCCGGGACTACAACAGAACCGGCAATTTCATTCCGTATTTTTAAGGAGATCCTGGAGAAAAAATACGGGAGAAAAGAAGCAGCAAAAAGAATATATGCCACCACTGACAAGGCAAAGGGAGCATTAAAGAATTTATCCGACGAAGAAGGTTATGAGACTTTTGTCGTTCCGGATGACGTTGGGGGACGATTCTCCGTGCTGACCGCAGTAGGTCTGCTTC
>ENA-UOOI01002394-UOOI01002394.1-fermentation-metagenome-genome-assembly--contig:-NODE-2394-length-16424-cov-4.074042_pt1 | contig 16424 bp, 19 predicted proteins | sample MGYA00245779_ERZ724027 | MGnify/ENA primary metagenome ERZ724027 (study PRJEB28704, sample SAMN03018318) | fermentation metagenome | biome: anthropogenic terrestrial biome; feature: soil; material...
GCTTTTGTAATCTTTGCGCCGCCCAGAATCCGTGCCAGTTCCATAATTGACTCTTCTTCCGACAGCTTTTGGATTATCGTCTTTGTCTTCATTCCTTCTGTGAATTTTGAAATTTCAAAATGTTTGTCTGCCATAGCAGCAATCTGTGGAAGATGTGTGATCGCCAGAACCTGATGGTTCTTTCCGATCTGATTCATCTTTTCGGCAACTCTTGATGCTGTCCGACCACTAATCCCCGTATCAATTTCATCAAAAATCAATGTCTCCGTGTCATCTTTGTCTGCCAGAATTGTCTTGATCGCCAGCATTATTCTGGACAACTCGCCACCCGATACCACCTTGGCCAGTGATTTTAGTTTTTCTCCCGGATTGGTTGAAATCTGGAATTCAATACTGTCATATCCATTTTGTGTATACTGCTCCAACCGCTGAAAATCAATTTTGAACTTTACACTTTCAAAATTTAAATCCTCCACTCCTTTTACGATTTCCTTTTCCAGCCTGTTGCTATAGAATCTCCGTTTTTCGGATAAATTATGTGATGATGCCTCAAGTTTTTCCTCTGCAGTTCTCAAATCTGCAGCAAGTTTTTCTTTGCGCTCTTCATAATGAAGCATTTGCTGAAGTTTTTCATTTTGTTTTTGCTGATAATCCAGAATCTCATCAATCGAATTACCATATTTTGATTTTAAATGATTGATGTCGTCCAGTCTGTTTTCGACCTCAATGAATTCTTCTTCCGAAAAAATAAGATTTTTTGACTGGTAATCTGAAAGTTCCCGGTTGAAATCGTTCAAAAGGCCTTCAATATCTGTAAGAACCTTTTCCATTTCACCTAATGCACTGTCATATCCAGAAATCTGAGAAAGTTCCCGGATTGCTCTGCCGATCTGTTCTCCGGCTCCGTTTTCATCCTCATAAGCAGAAAGAGTATAGACTTGATTCAGACTTTCTGCAATCTTTCTGGCATGAAACATCTTTTTATACTTCTGCTCCAGTTGTTCATCTTCTCCTCTTATCAGGGATGCAGATTCAATTTCATTGATTTCAAATTCCAAAAAATCGATTTCTCTGGCTCTTCCCTCTTGGTCCATCTGATATTCGGATAGTTCTTTCTTGATTTTTTTGAAATTTTTATAGCCCCGCTCTACTTCAAGGCGATCTTCTCTGATCTCTTCCTGGGCATATGCGTCCAGTATGGCAAGCTGCCGGTCTTTATACAACAAGGACTGATGTTCATGCTGTCCATGAATATCAAGAAGATCCGAAGAGATATTTTTAATCTGTGCAGCCGTGCAAGTCTCGCCATTAATCTTGCTGATGCTGCGGCCTTCCGTCAGTTTGCGGGTGATAATGATCTGTCCATCGGACACATCAATCTCCATCTCTTTTAATTTTTTCACAACTTTGGAATTACTGGTTTGAAAGACCAGTTCAACTAGGGCAGACTGTTCCCCTTTTCGAATCATCTCTTTTGACATTTTCCTGCCAAGTGCCAGATTTACAGAACCTATGATAACAGACTTTCCGGCTCCTGTCTCACCGGTCAGAATATTGAGACCAGAGCCAAACTCCACTTCAATTTCGTCAATCAGAGCCAGATTTTTCACATGTAAATTCGTCAACATAATATCGCCTCAATGATCAAAAGCTCTCCAGTGTCTTCTTTAGTTTATCTATAACCATAAGTGCATCCTCTTCGGACCTTGCCGCACACATAATGGTATCATCTCCTGCTATACATCCTGCAATTTCACTCCAGGCCAGCTCGTCCAAAGCCGCAGCCGCAGCCATAGCCATACCAGATACGGTTTTTAGAACAACGATATTAACAGCCAGATCCATTGAGATCATGGATTCTTTCAGGATTCTGATATATCTCAGCAGAACCTCCTGGTCTGTGGTCTGCTGCTCCGCATATTTTGAATGTCCGTCTTCTTTTGTAATCTTCATCAGTTTCAGCTGACGGATATCTCTGGATACGGTCGCCTGTGTAACCTTAAATCCGCTCTCATTCAGCCTTTTTGCCAATTCCTCCTGCGTCTCAATATCATACTGACTAATCAGCTTTAATATCTGTGCATGCCTGGCAATCTTCATGTTGCACCTCCTTGTGATCTTCTAGGTATTCGCCATCTTCTTCCGCAGTACTTCCAGAAAACTCCTGTCACTGATCTTGACAATTCTGGTGTCCTTTCTCGCTTTTTGTATCTCTATCCGATCTCCGCTCACCATATGTGCACGGTTTTCTCCATCAAAAGTGGCTACTCCGCGTTCGAATCGTCCATCTCGCCCTGCACCGAACTCTACCGTTATCTTATCCTTTTCCGCGAAGATAATACTCCTGGTATTCAAGGTATGCGGTGCAAGAGGTGTCATGAGCAGCATAGATGCATCCGGGGAAATGATCGGACCGCCTGCTGACAAGCTGTATCCGGTAGAACCAGTCGGAGTCGATATAATGATCCCGTCTGCATGGTAACTATTCAGAAAATTATCATTTACAAAATTATTATAATCTACCGCGCGGGGAATTCCGTCGCGGGTCATCACAATATCATTCAGTGCAATATCATTGCTGATCAGTTTATCTTCATGATAGACACTGCCCATGAGCATCATTCTCTGTTCAATCTTATATTCATCGGCGATCAGAAGATCAAGCCCATGATAAAGACTTTTCAGATCGAGTTCTGCCAGATATCCGAGTGTTCCAAGATTCACCCCTAACAAAGCGACATCCTGATCCACGACTTCCCGGGCGGCACGAAGAAGGGTTCCATCTCCGCCAAGTACAAGAACGCATTGGACAGCGGAAGGAATCTTTCTGCTGTCATGCGGCTGTTCTTCCCTGATATAGCAGCAGCAGCCATGTTTCTTAAGATAATCGGATATCTCATGCGTGACTACAAGATTTTTGTCTTTCATTGTATTCGTAATGATATAAAATTGCTTCATCTTTTCAACCTGCTTTACTTATCTAGTTCTTTGTGTGCCCCGGCAACAACTTCTTTTACCGGGAGCTCTTCCCTGTCATGCGGATGGCCGGTTTTTGCCAGGTGAAGCAAATATTCAATATTTCCCTCAGGGCCTTTAATTGGAGAAAAGTCAAGATCACAAAGCGAGAAATCAATCGTTCTGGCATAATCCATCACTTTTTGAATCACTTCTTCATGCACAGCAGGGTCTCTCACAACGCCCTTTTTTTGTACCTTTTCTCTTCCTGCCTCGAACTGCGGCTTAATCAGACAGACCACCTCACCCTCTTTCTCCATCAGATTATATACCGGCAGGAGCACCTTTGTAAGGGAAATAAAAGATACATCAATTGAGACAAAAGATGGTTTGCGGTCAATATCCTCCGGTACGACATATCGAATATTTGTCTTCTCCATACAGCGGACTTTGGGATCATTTCTAAGTCCCCAGTCAAGCTGTCCGCGTCCCACGTCGACCGCATAGACAAACAATGCACCGTTTTGCAGCATGCAATCTGTAAATCCGCCTGTGGAAGAACCGACATCCATACAGATTCTGTCGGAAAGATCGAGGCAGAACTGCTTCATGGCTTTTTCCAGTTTCAGTCCTCCGCGGCTGACATAGGGAATCGGATTCCCCAGCAGAGTGATATCTGCTGAATCATCAAACATCGACCCCGCCTTATCCTCTCGCTGCCCGTCGACAAATACATCCCCGGCCATAATGACTACCTTTGCTTTTTCTCTGGATTTTAAAATTCCTTTTTTTACCAGAAGTACATCTAACCGTTCTTTCATCTCTTACTATTCTCCAACTTTTCTTCGCTCAAACTTTCCTCTTCATTCGTACATTCTTTCGCATCTATCTTTTCCTTTGGATGGAAACGCTCATGCAAAAGAATACGTGAGACAATCCCCTGCGTATCAAGGCCCGTGATTTCCTGCTGATGTTTTACACTTCCGTGTGATACAAACTGATCCGGAACCGCCATGATCTCTACCTCAACCTTTAGTTTCTCTTCCTCTGCATACACAAGGATCTGCTCTCCGAAACCGCCGCTTATCGCATTCTCCTCAACCGTAATCAGACAGTCATGGGACAAGGCAAGTTCTTTGACAAGCTCTTTGTCAAAAGGTTTGACAAATCTCATATTCACAAGCGTTGGATTAATCCCCTGCCTTTGCAGATCTCTTACAGCCTCCCCTGCAGTGCTCACCATATTCCCGACAGCTAAAATTGCAATTTTCTCACCACGGTGAATAACTTCTGCTTTATGGGGTTCTATTCTTTCCCGATGCTCTTTCATCCCATCACAGGCTTCTCCTCTCGGATATCGGATTGCCACAGGACCACTTGCATGAACCGCATATTTCATCATATCGGATAACTCCCATATGTTTTTTGGCGCCATAACTGTCATATTGGGCATCATACCCAGATATGACAGATCAAACACTCCCTGATGCGTCCTTCCGTCTGCACCCACCAATCCGGCTCTGTCGACGGCAAATACCACGTGTAGATTCTGCATACAGACATCATGGATAATCTGATCAAATGCTCTCTGCAAAAAGGTTGAATAGATGGCCACAACCGGAATAAGGCCCCCAAGAGAAAGTCCCGCTGCGAATGTCACTGCGTGTGCCTCTGCAATTCCAACATCGAAAAAACGTTCCGGAAACATGTTGGCAAAACGCTTTAGTCCTACTCCTTCTTTCATGGCGGCTGTCACAGCCACTACATCAGGTTCGCGGTCTCCCATCTTCCGCATGACTGTAGAAAAGATATCCGTCCATGTAGGTTTTGTATGTTTTTTAGGAATTCCTGTATCAATCTCAAAAGGAGATGTTCCATGAAATCTGGACGGATGCCGCAAGGCCGGAAGATACCCACGCCCTTTTTGTGTAATGACATGGACTATGACCGGACCTTCGACACGTCTGGCATCCTGAAACACCCTCGTCATAGTTTTAATATCATGTCCGTCTACCGGACCCAGGTAGGTAATCCCCATGTTCTCGAAAAACATGCCCGGTATCACAAACTGCTTGATACTGCTCTTCGTCTTTCTGATTGCATCCACCATTCCTTTACCGACACCGGGAATCTTCTCGAGGGCTGTCGTGACATCAGTTTTCAGCCCTGTGTAGGCAGATGCTGTCCGCATTTCGGCGAGATAACTGGATATTCCACCCACACTTGGCGAGATGGACATGTTGTTATCATTTAAAACAATAATAAAATTGGTTTTCAGATTTGACGCGTTGTTTAGAGCTTCGTATGCCATTCCTCCGGTCAGGGCCCCATCACCGATGACTGACACGACGGTATAATCCTTGCTTTTCAAATCGCGTGCCTGTACATAACCAAGACCGGCAGAAATCGAAGTAGAACTATGCCCCGTATCAAAAGAATCACACGCACTTTCCGTTCTTCTTGGAAAACCGCTGATTCCCCCTTCCATGCGAAGCCTGTCGAATTCCTCTTTTCTTCCGGTCAATATCTTATGAGTATATGCCTGATGACCCACGTCCCAGATTAATTTGTCATTGGGAAGATTCAGCACCCGATGCAGCGCAATCGTCAGTTCCACGGTTCCGAGATTGGATGCAAGATGTCCCCCTGTTTCGCTCAATTTCTCCACGAGAAACTTTCGGATCTCCTCTGCCAGCTGCGGCAGACGCTGTTCCGGTATCCGCTTAATATCCTCTGGTCCGTTTATCTGTTCCAACATTCCTCTCATCCTTTCATCTGTCTTAAAAATCTAGATGTCTCCCTGACGGGCGGGATTTTATCTGTCCCGAAAAGCAAGATAAGACAGTAACTCTTTCATAAACTCTTTTTCGCCCGGCAACGTGTCAAGAAGCCGCAAAGCCTCCGATGTCAATTGTTCAACCTCACCTTTGGCACCTTGTACTCCCATAAGAGTCACATAGGTCGTCTTCTGATTTTTTTCATCGCTGAACACCGGCTTCCCGAGAACTTCTGTTGTACTGGTAACATCCAGAATATCATCTTGTATCTGGAATGCCATCCCAATTTTTCTCCCGATCTGCTCCATACAGGTGATTTCACCGCGCGATGCACCGCCGAGTACAGCTCCAATCATAAGCGGGGCTTCCAATAGTGATGCTGTTTTGTTTCGGTATATATGATCCAGTGTCTCTTTGTCTAAATGCTCCACATTATTTTTTTCATTTGTAACATCCACACTCTGACCGCCCAGCATTCCGTGAATACCCGCCTTTAAAGTCAGAATAGTAAGAGCCTCGATGGTATTGTTCTTATCATCTGCATAAGAAAAGGCTTTCATCGCTGTCTCATATGCGAGATTGAGCAGAGCATCTCCGCTTAACACACCGAGTGCTTCTCCAAAGACTGCGTGGGTGGTCTTCTTTCCTCTTCGATACAAATCCCCGTCAATTGCAGGCAAATCATCATGAATCAGAGAATGAGTATGTATCATTTCGATTGCAGCCATAAAAGGCTCCACAACCGCATGGCTTCCGCCCACCATATGGTAGCTCTCATACATAAGCAGCGGCCGAATTCTCTTTCCGCCCGATTTCATGCTATAATTTATGGCATCTGTTAGGGCGCAAGCAAACTCTTCGCCATCTGGAAGATATCTTTCGATTACCGATTCCACCCAATGTGTCTTTTGATTCAATTCATCTCTAAAATTCACTGATCTCACCATTTCCATTTATTTTAAGCATCTTTTTCTCAACTGTATCGATCTTGCTGCTGCATTCTTTTAGAAGTTCCATTCCTTTTTTATAAGTCTGAAATGATTCTTCCAGACTGATGTCCGGCTTTTCAAGTTTCTCTACCAGCTTATTGAGTTCATCAAAAGACTGCTCAAGTGTCAATTCATTGTCTTTATCAGCCATTTTCTTCCCCTTTTGATAACATTTCCCGCTCTGCAGGGACAACCGTCTTGATCTGTGCTCCCAGTTCCCCATCGCTTACCTGAATTTTCACATAGTTTCCCGGATTAACCTGACTGATCTTCGTGACCGCATGTCCCGTTTCATCTTCAACATAAGAAAATCCCCGGTTTAATCTGTCCAGTGGTGACAGTCCTTTGAAATGCTGAATATATAAGGACAGACGGTGTTTTTCCCCTGTCAGCACACGTTCCATCCGGTACTGGATACGTTGTTCAATCTCAAGCAGCTGCTGTCTCTTCTCAATAATCTGATTTTGGGGATTCAGATAATTCCACCTGGTTTCATATCCCTCTAATCTTCGTCTCGCAAAGATCACTTTGTTTTGCATAGAATACCGGAGGTGTTTCTGGTATTCTTCCATCTGATTGAAAAGACTGCGGATATCCGTCACTGCAAGTTCCGCTGCAGCAGAAGGTGTCGGTGCACGAAGATCTGCCACAAAATCAGCAATTGTTGTATCTGTCTCGTGACCGACCGCTGAAATCACCGGGGTATTACAGTTGAAGATGGCTCGGGCAACACTTTCCTCGTTAAACGCCCACAGATCTTCTATAGAGCCGCCGCCTCTGCCGACGATGATAACATCGAGATTCATCTGATCCAGCGTTTCGATCCCCCGGACAATGCTTTCCTTTGCACCTTCTCCCTGCACGAGAGCCGGGTACAGAATAATCTGAATATATGGATTTCTGCGATAGGATATATTGCGGATATCCTGAATTGCCGCCCCGGATGACGCCGTTACCACGCCCATCTTTCTCACATAGGCAGGAATTGGCTGTTTGTACTCCGAGGCAAACATCCCCATCTCCTCAAGCTCTTGCTTAAGTGCCAGAAAACGCTCATATAAGAGTCCTGAGCCTTCCCGTTTTATTTCTTTTGCATAGAGCTGATAGTGTCCGCTCTTTTCATAAACATTGACACTGCCCCCGACGACGACTTTATCCCCATCTTTCATCTGAAAGGCAAGACCTCTTCTGCTTCCCGCAAACATTACGCAGGAGATCGCTGACATATCGTCCTTCAAAGAAAAATAGATATGTCCGGAAGGATGATATTTTAAATTACTGACTTCTCCTCTGACATAGATTCGGCTCAACATAAAGTCCTGCTGAAACATGCGTTTAATATAGGTATTTACCTGTCCTACTGAATATATACTGCTCAAAGTTCTTCCTCTGGCGATTCCGGAAAGCGATCCCTTACAACCTTTCCCAGTATTCCATTGATAAAGGACGCTGATGTATCGCCTCCAAAACGTTTTGCCAGTTCAACAGCTTCATTGATAGCCACTTTTACAGGAATCTCATCATCATAGATCATCTCGTATATGGCAAGCCGCAGGATGGAAAGATCAACTTTACTCATACGATTCAGTTTCCATCCCGTTGCAGATTTTTTGATCAGCTGATCAATATCTTCCCGATGATCACGGATGTGCTCGTATTTCCGTTCTATATAAGAACGGTCCTGAGCGTCTGTGCTCTCATAATTCTCATCAAGTGTATCCATGTACAGAGAAACTTGTTCGGGCATCTCATCATCACTGTTGAAATCGTCAATAAACAATAGTTTAAATATACTCTCACGTAACTCTCTTCTCTTCATCTGTATTACTCTGACTGCTGCATATCAACATCCGCAATATTGACATTTACATCAGCTACCTCCAGTCCTGTCATATTCTCAATGGCAGATTTCACTTTTTCTTGTACCACGGCGCTGGCTTTGGGAATACTGTAACCATATTTGATATTGATATCCAGATCTACGCTGACTACTCCTTCTGCGACTTCTACTTTTACTCCTCTTTGAAGTTTCTTCATCCCAAGCTTTCCAATCAGCTCATTCGTTATATTCCCTGCAATGGAAGCTACTCCTTCTACTTCGGTGGCAGCAAGCCCGGCGATAATGGCCACAACCTCATCCGCAATCTGTACAGTTCCTACTGTCTCATCATCATATATCGTATAGGTGTTATTATTCTTAGTATTCTTGTTTTCTGACATAGCGCTAAAACCTCCTTTTGGGTTTGTCTGTTCTACTATTATAACAAAAAGGTTTAGAAAATAAAAGGTTATTTAAAGTATTTCGCTTTTATCTCCGATTAAACACAAGAAAGATCATCCACCATAATGCATACAGGCAGACAATCTTTTCATTTTTCTTTGTGTTATTAATTTTTGCTGAACTCAGCAAGCCTTAACCCTTCGTTTCGTTCTTGAACCATGCCTACACTCCAGGAATTTGCAAACAGAAGGAGGGGTCTTTCTTTTAGATCCATAACGGTCTTCATATCAGATGTACCGACGATCTTATCCACTTCTACTTCATCTTTGTTCTCGATCCATCGGATATATTCATATGGAAGTGTTTCCAGACGAATCTCGACGTTGTATTCATTCGTCAGGCGATATTTTAAGACATCAAATTGCAGGACACCGACAACACCTACAATGATCTCTTCCATACCTCCCTTTAGCTCCTGAAAGATCTGGATGGCACCTTCCTGTGCAATCTGATTGATTCCCTTAACAAATTGTTTTCGTTTCATCGTATCAATCAGGGAAACTCTTGCAAAATGTTCCGGTGCAAAGGTTGGGATCCCCTCGTATTGAAAGTTATCACCAGTGGCACATACTGTATCACCGATAGAAAAGATTCCAGGATCAAATACTCCTATGATGTCTCCCGCATAAGCCTCCTGTACTACATGTCGGCTGTCCGCCATCATCTGCTGAGGCTGGGACAGGCGCAGCTTCTTACCTCCTTGTACATGGTACACTTCCATTCCGGCATCAAACTTTCCGGAACAGATCCTCATAAATGCAATTCGGTCTCTGTGGTTCTTATTCATATTCGCCTGAATCTTAAAGACAAACGCAGAAAAATCTGCATTAACCGGATCAATTTCCTTCCCATCTGCAACTCTGGGAAGCGGTGATGTTGTCATCTTAAGAAAATGTTCCAAGAATGTCAAAACGCCGAAGTTTGTAAGCGCCGACCCAAAGAACACCGGCGTCAATTCTCCCTTGTCGACCAGATCCTGATCAAAAGAAACACTGGCCCCGTCAAGCAACTCAATCTCATCACCAAGCGTGTCAACTTGTTCCTGATCAGCAAGACTTCTTTCAACCAGCTTGTCCGCATCAACATTCTCTTCCTGTCCCTCGTGTGTACCTTTCTGGGTATCCGAGAAAGTCATCACCTGATTTGACTCCCGATTATAGATTCCTCTGAATTTTTTCCCTGAGCCGATCGGCCAGTTGACCGGATACGTTGCAATGCCGAGCTCCTTTTCGATCTCATCAAGCAGGTCGAAAGTATCTCTTGCATCGCGGTCCATCTTGTTTATAAAAGTAAAAATTGGGATATGTCTCATCACACAGACTTTAAAAAGCTTTCTTGTCTGTGCCTCTACACCTTTCGATGCATCAATCACCATCACTGCAGAATCTGCAGCCATCAAAGTCCGGTATGTGTCCTCTGAAAAGTCCTGATGTCCGGGCGTGTCCAGAATATTGATACAGTAGCCCTCATAATGAAACTGGAGCACAGATGATGTCACAGAGATTCCTCTCTCTTTTTCAATCTCCATCCAGTCCGATACGGCATGCCTGGCAGTCGCCTTTCCTTTAACCGATCCCGCCTGATTAATTGCGCCTCCATAGAGCAGAAACTTCTCTGTCAAAGTCGTCTTTCCAGCATCAGGGTGAGAAATAATCGCAAACGTACGGCGTCTTTCTATTTCCTTTGTATAATCAGCCACTAAAAAATCCTCCTAAAACCTTAAAATAATTGTCACCCGTGTGTCAGACTCATAATTTAGGGCTCTTTTTGAACCAATGAGCAAAAAGCAAATGTCTCCTCTTCAGGATCCGCCTGCTCTTTGAACTCACTGGTCAAGTATATTATGTCTCTTACTTTATTATTCATTGGTTAAATGTCTCCTCAAAGCAGCTTAACTGACTGCCTGTAAACTATGAATTCTCTAATCGTGCTGCTCATAGTTGTATTTTACACTAACTTATGTATTTTATCATATGGATGATAGTCAGTCAATCGGTGTTATTACAATATTTTCAGGCTGTGTACCTGTTTTGCGCTTTACGATATCTTCAATCTGAGCTCTCTGATCATCTCCCAGATTGTTTTGGGGCACAACAACATCCACAGTTTCACCGGTCATATTCACGACGACATCCTCGAATCCCTTTGCTTCCAATAACAGTTCTGCCGCACCCTCTTTTTCCACAGCATCTGTCATGTCAACCATACTTTTGATTGCACCTTGTCGTTCATCCTCTGACAGCTGCGTATTATTAATGATAGAAAGCAGAGTTTCCTTATTCTGAGAACGTGTTTGTTCTCTGTCGAGTCTTGCCTGAGCAAGATACGTATTGGCTCCGGTGAGAACTGCTTCTCCAGGTGTATCCGTTGCGGCGTCTGCATCCGGGTTGTCAGCAGCATCTTCCGGTTTTGCCTCATCCGTCTTGTTCTCCTCCGGTGCCGCATTCTCCGCGGTTACATCCGTTATATCGGTATCCAGACTTTCAATGTCCTTAAGTACTGTATCATCTTTTTCCGCCTTGGCATCTTCAGTTTTGGCTGTTGCCTCTTTGCCTTTTTGGCTCAAGTTTTTATCTGCATAATTAATATACCCGGCTACCGCAATCATAACCGCTAATGCTGTAATTATGATCTGATTTTTCTTGAACAGTTTTTTCTTCAAAATAGCATTCTCCTTCTTATTTCATTTTCATTACTTTAATTTTATGGGCATCCACCCGAAATAATGCCATTATACCTTCAGAAATCTGCTGTTTTACAGCAGCATTATCCCCCCCCTCGGCTATGACAAGCACTCCTCTCACCTCAGGAAAGGTTTCCGATACCACATAAGGGCTCTGACCTCCGTCACTGCTCTTTTCATAGACAGTGCTTTCCTCGGTGCTTCCTGAGGAAACCAAAGAATTTCTTCCTTCCCCATCCGTCTTCTCACTGTTTTCAGAAGTGGGGCGGTCTTTTTCGACTATTTTCTGATTTGTCGATTCCAATGTAATCACGACATCCACCTTTCCAACTCCATCGACTTTGGAAAGAGCATTCGACAGCTCCTGTTCCATTGCCTCGACCTGTGTAGTGTCACGCTCCTTTTGGGAAGAAGTTCCTTGTTCCACCTCCTTTTCATTATTGCCTGTATTTTTATCTTTTTTCTTTACAGGAAGTGCAATTACGATCAGCAGCAAAAGCAGAAGCACATAGACAACAACTTGCTCTTTCTTCATACCTGTAAGGAAAGCTTTAACTTTTTCCTTCATCTTCCCTCCCACTACCTGCTAATATCTATATGAGTCGCATCTACTTCATAGACCTGTGACAACTTTGTTTTTACAGCATCAAGCTTTCTTGTAAACTCCCGGTTCATATCATCCCCCTCCTTTTGGTACAATGGCTCCTGCATGTTGCTGACACAAAGAGAGATCTTTTCTACCTGAAGGCGATCTTCTCCTTTCAAAGTGACTTGTATCTTATCCACTTGAATCTTCTGCTCCGCTAACATATCGCTGATCTGTCTTTCTATCTCCTTCGCATAAGCATTCTCCAGAAGTTCCTCTTGTACCCCCTCCACGGAATACGCCGCATTCTTGCTGCTTCTTAATTCTTCATCAAGAACTTCCGAACTTAACGTGTCTTTCAGGATGATATCGAGATTGACTGCTTTGAGAAAAGGTCCGGCAAGAAGAACCAAAAGCACAAGGCCCAAAAAAAACTGGACATATTTTCGATATTGATTATCCGGAAGACAGTTTAATATGGCAGCCATAAACAAAAAAAAGAACACAAGATTTTTCATCCAGTCATAAATTGCTTCCGTCATCCGCCCCTCCTTTTTTTATGCACCGCCGTAGGATCCTGCCAGGATTGCAATCGTTAGCAAAAACAAGACCTCCGTTGTAAACAATGCCTTCAGCAGTAATCCGCATCCCTCCCCCATAGAATTCAGGGTGTCTACAATGCGCTCGTCCGTAACTGGCTCGGAAAATGCAGCAAGAAACCGATATGAAAGCCCGGTAACGGCGATATGCAAAACCGGCTTCAGCGCACATAGAAACAGAATCACGACAGCTGCCACGCCAAGGCAGTTTCTGACCAGTACAGCAGATCCAATCACCATCTCTGTTACGGAATTGATGACATTTCCCAATCCCGGAATTGCCCCTGCAGTCTTTCCTATCGTTGTCCGTTTCAATGAGTCAAGTGCAGGCGCTATCAGGTTTTTTGTCACCTGAAGTCCCACCACCATGCCGAGCATCGTATTCATCGTCCAGCTCAAGACGTTTTTCAGCAGTTCGGCCATCGACGCCATCATATCCTCTTTTGAAAGCTGGTCGACAAAAGACATCATAATATAGATGTGGATTCCGGGCAGTACCAGCTTAATGAGCACTTTCTCCACCAGTGAAATAATCACAAGTACAATCTGATAAAACATGGCGGCAGAACTAACGCCCGTAGCAGTTGCAACGGAAAGATAGTATGCTGGCGTCAGCGCACGCATAAATGTCAGGATTCCGTTTAGGGTGTTCTCAAGTTCTCTGCTAAGTATGGTGAAATTTTTGATCAGAAGCCCAAAAAGCAGCAGATATACAATATAAAAACTCATCTCCCCCAACTGTCCGTCATTGAAAAGTCCGGAGAAGTTGGAAAACAATGCCGATGCAAGCACTAGTATCAGTATATTAATCCATATTGTCTTTTGCGTTCCCCAGCTTGACTGTACCACTTTTTTTACCATCTTCTTGACATTCTCATATGAAAATGGATCTTCTCCTTTGATCAATTCTTCGACAGCCTGAAAAAAAGACACGGACTGATCTTCAAGCATCTCATCGACTGCTGCCTGGATGGAATTAAAATCCATAGAATCAAGCAGTGAATCCTCCACCTCTTTCTCTGAATTGCCTTCCCCATCTGCCCAGACCGCTTGTCCTCCTAATAGAAGGAACAGGACAACAGCCATGAGTGTTATCATATTCCTTCTCATGTGAGAAACCCCTGGATCGTATCCAGCAGTGAGCTAAGTATCGGCATGCTTAAGGCTAAGATAGATAATTTACAAAAGACCTCAATCTGACCCGCAATAGAGGAATACCCTGCGTCCTTGCATAACCCGGCGGAAAACTGACCCACATAAGTAATTCCAATCATCTTAAACAGCGTATAAAGATACGTTGAATCAATCGGAACATACTTTTCCATCTTTTTTACCATGTCAAGCAGATATTCAAGTTTTCCTGTGGCAAGAAGTAGGATACAGATGCCAGTCGCCATCGATATATAGGATGCATATTCCGGGCGAAGTTCTTTGACAATGAGGCATAAAATCAGCCCGACTATCCCCAATACCGCTATTTTAATCACGTCCAAGGCGACACCTCCTAAAATGCGAACAATTTTCTAAGTGTCTCAAATAAATCAGCTATATAAGGCAGCAGCCAGAACAACACCACAATCAGCCCGGCAAGGCTGGTCAGAAATGCCTGATCTTCGCGGCCACTGTGTTTTAAAACCTGTCCCAGTACAGAAACCAAAATTCCCACTGCCCCGATTTTAAAGATGATTCCGACCTCCACCTGTTCTCCTTTCCTGTTTTGAATCCTGCTGCGTACCACGCAATCCTGCAAGCATGAAACGCAGGACCCTTCGACCCTGGTATCATCATATCAAAAGTATGGCCAGGAAAAGTCCTCCCATAATTCCAAGACTCTGATACAGTTTCATTCTCGTCGGCAGATCATCAGCCAGTCCGCCGATTTTCTCCTCCAACTCTTCCTGATATGCTTTCAGTGTCATAAGCTGCATCTGTTTATCCAGAAATCCCAAATCTGCACCCATATTCTTCAGTGACTCGCGGTCTTCTCTTTGAAGGTGCGTATCGCTTAGATATTCATCTGTGTTCCGGCTAAATACCTCTGTAAATGGTTGACCCGGAAGTTTTTTCAATTCTCCAGATACCTGCTGTAGAAAATCTTTATATGGTTTTTCCATCTTCCCTCCGACCTGGGCAAGGGCGGTCGGCAGCGGAACTGATCCAAAGGTAATTGCACCCGTCAGCAAAGATGTCATCCTTCTCAAAGCCTTTAGTTCCTTTACTCTCCCGGATTCTGCCCTGCTTTTGGCAAATCCAAGCAGCCCGCAGCATACCACCAGAAGCACAATCGCTATTGCTCTCAACATGCAAATCTCTCCCTTTCAAACAAACAAGTTCCTCTCCCGTCGAATACAGCTTGTACTGTTCCTGCCCTCATGCGGTTCGAAAGCAGCACATACCGTTCAAACACATGTGCATCTACCATGGAGGAAAGCAGTGGCTTTTTTCTGACATCATCAATGTTATTTCCATGGACTGTGGCAAGTACTTTGCATCCACAGTTCAGAACCGATTCCAGCGCCCTGATATCAGCAGCTGTACCAATCTCGTCCACTGCCACAACCTGCGGTGACATGGAGCGGATCAGCATCATCATACCCTCTGCTTTCGGACACCCATCCAGCACATCTGTGCGGATCCCGATATCATTTTGCGGTACTCCCTGGTAACATCCCGCAATTTCAGACCTTTCGTCAACCACACCGACTGTCAGCCCCGGAAATCTCTCATTCCCATCAGACAGCTGTCTTACGATATCCCGAAGCAGTGTTGTCTTTCCGCATCTGGGCGCTGAGATAATCAATGTATGACAGAACTCGCCGCAGTTCCAAAGATATGGAAACAGAACATTACCACACCCTATAATCTGATGCGAGATGCGCACATTTACGCAAGTAATCGGGCTTACTCCCTTGATCTTTCCATCCTCCACAATCACCTGTCCGGCAACCCCTACCCGGTGTCCTCCCCGCACCGTCAGAAATCCTTGTCTGAGCTCGTCCTCAAAAGCGTAAAGCGAATAATTTCCTATGTACTCCATCGTTTCGCATATATCCTCAGTTGTAACAACATAGGCATTTTGAGAAAGATAAGTTTCTCCTCCGTTTTTCTTAAGGAAACAGTCTCTTCCCCCATAGATCATCTGAAGCGGTGCCCCAGTTCGAAGCCTGATCTCATAAATCCCGTCAAAATCTTTATCAAACAATTCCAGAATACTGCGTATTGACTTTGCAAACAGCCTGATAATTTCTGTTTTTCTCAACCCACCCATCTCTTATGCATCACTCCTGTCCCCCTTTTTGTCTCTTAAAATATGTATATGAACCCGTAAAACAAGTTATTCATAGACAAAGGGTTTTATTATAGTTCTGATTGGTGATTTCACCAAAGGGTTATATATGGATTGTATGCTAGTTATAGGCTGCTATGCCGCCTGGAAAGTTCTTCTTGCAATTCATGAAAATTTATGATATTATTACTTTGCTTGTTTAAGCACAAGATATGCCGGCGTGTCGGAATGGCAGACGAGGCAGACTCAAAATCTGTTGTGGGCAACC
>ENA-UOOI01002395-UOOI01002395.1-fermentation-metagenome-genome-assembly--contig:-NODE-2395-length-16421-cov-2.558108_pt1 | contig 16421 bp, 15 predicted proteins | sample MGYA00245779_ERZ724027 | MGnify/ENA primary metagenome ERZ724027 (study PRJEB28704, sample SAMN03018318) | fermentation metagenome | biome: anthropogenic terrestrial biome; feature: soil; material...
TAGGCGACCGCTGGGAAGGGCGAGATCTGTACGCTTGGTTGCAGGCGGATATCAATTTGCCGGCGGAATGGGCTGGTAGAAGAGTACTGGGCCTTTTCGATTTTGGTCGCACTGGTGGCGGCCATAATTCAGGTTTTGAATCGTTACTGTTTGTTGATGGCGCGCCTTATCAGGGGGTAGATTCCAACCATCAAGAAGTGTTCTTTGCCCCGGAAAGCGTCGGGCGAAACATTTCCCTAGCTTTTCGGCTGTGGTCCGGCTTAGAAGGCGGCGGCCCGCCCCAGGTGCAGGAACACCGCCTGCAGCAAGCAGAGCTAGCCTGGCTAGACACAACAGTCGATGACCTCTATTTCTGGAGCCAAGCCATCCTAGATACCTTGGGTGTGTTGGACCAAAATCAGCCTGAGTATCATCAGCTCCTGCAAGGGCTCGACCGTGCTCTGCAGCACATCGATTGGTCCAGCCCCGGGTCGGACAGCTTCTATGCCAGTACCGAAGTGGCCAGCGCTACCCTAAAGAAGCAGTTAAGTCTTTTGCCCAAAAACCATCCAGTTATAGTGCACTGTGTGGGCCATACCCATATCGATGTGGCTTGGCTCTGGCGGCTGAAGCATACGCGCGAAAAGACGGCGCGTTCGTTGGCAACTGTCTTGCGCCTCATGGAGCTTTATCCAGAATACATATTTATGCTGGCCCAACCCCAGCTTTATGCCTACCTTAAGCAGGATTACCCAGAGATATATGAGCAGGTGCGGAATAGGGTGCGAGAAGGCCGTTGGGAAGTAGATGGAGGCATGTGGCTGGAAGCAGATTGTAACCTGCCATCGGGAGAATCATTAGTGCGGCAACTACTGCAGGGCACGCGCTTCTTACGCGATGAGTTCGGAGTGCGCTGCTCCTACTTGTGGTTACCAGACGTCTTTGGCTATAGTTGGGCATTGCCCCAGATACTCAAGCAGGCCGGCATCGACAGTTTTATTACTACCAAAATTAGTTGGAACCAATATAATCGCTTGCCTCATGATACCTTCCAGTGGCGAGGTATTGATGGCAGCGAAGTGCTGACTTATTTCATCACTACCCCGCGAGTCCGCGGTGCCCAGCGCTACATCTATGAAGGAGATATTTCACCTGTGGGTGTGCTCGGCAGTTGGGAGAACTATCAGGATAAGGCCCTTAACCAAGAGTTGCTGCTATCTTACGGCTATGGCGACGGTGGCGGTGGCGTAAACCGCGCCATGCTAGAGATGCGGCGTCGCCTTGCTGAAATGCCGGGGTTACCGCAGGTGCAGACCAGCCGGGTAGACGCCTTCCTACAGGGCTTGCATCAGAGGTTGGCTAATACTGACCAATATTTGCACACTTGGGATGGTGAACTCTACCTCGAGTTCCATCGAGGCACTTATACCAGCCAGGCCTATAATAAGCGCATGAATCGTAAGCTGGAGCTGTTATACAGAGAGACGGAATGGCTCAATGTCTTGAGCAGCTTAGTATCTACTTCATGGGCAGATTATCCGCAAGCTGAGTTGCAGGCGGGTTGGCGCACCCTCTTACGGCAGCAATTCCATGACATTATTCCTGGCTCTTCTATTGCTGAAGTCTACGCAGATAGCCGGTTAGAATATGCCGAAGCCGAAACGATAGCTAACAGCGCTTGGCAGCAGGCTGCCAATACGATCGTGTCTAACCAGGCAGGCCAGTCATTCACTATTTTCAACTCCAGCCCCTGGAAACGGGTTGATCTAGTAGAAATCCCTGTTAGGTCGAGCGGCGATGCAGGCGTTTGGGTGGGCCCAAATGACGAAGCCTTACAGGCACAACGCACGGATAAGAGTTGGCTGGTACAGGTATCAGTGCCAGCGATGGGTTACACAGTCATTAACTGGCGGCCGCAGGCAACAGTAGAATCCGAAACCGCTACGCCGTTCAGCTGCAAGCAGCATGGCATTACGACCCCATACTATAGCATTGCCTGGAACGAGCGGGGCCACCTGACTAAACTCTATGACCTGGAGCACAAACGTAACGTGCTGCCGGCAGGAGCCTGCGGGAACCTGTTGCAGGTGCACGAAGATAAGCCCTTGCGCTTTGATGCCTGGGACATCGATATCTTCTACAAGCAGAAAGTGCGCGAAGTGGACGACCTGCTATCGGTGGAGGTAGTCGAAGTGGGAGCTTTGCGTGCAGTAGTGCGTTTTACATGGCGCTACCTAGATTCCTGTATTAAGCAAGACATGACAGTCTACGCCGCTGATCGCCGTATTGACTTTGTTACCGAGGTTGATTGGCACGAGCAGCAGCAACTGCTCAAAGTGGCTTTCCCAGTAGATATACGATCGACGGAAGCCACATACGACATTCAGTTCGGTAACGTGCGCCGCCCTACGCACTGGAACACAAGTTGGGATTATGCTCGCTTCGAGGTCGTGGGGCATCAGTGGGCGGACCTATCCGAAACAGGCTATGGCGTCAGCTTGCTTAACGACTGTAAGTATGGCTATGACGTCAAGGATAACGTCTTGCGCCTGTCATTGATCAAGTCAGGCATTTACCCTGATCCCCACGCCGACCAAGGCCTACATTCTTTCACCTATGCTTTGTTGCCCCATACTGGTGGTTGGATTGAGGGCCATACGGTACAGTCGGCTTGGGCGTTGAATAATCCCCTCACCTGCATAGCGGGTCTAGCGACTAACCAGTTCTGGTCGATGTTCCACATTGATGGCGAGAACGTCATGATTGATGCTGTCAAGAAGGCAGAGGACGAAGAGCGGCTGGTGTTGCGCCTCCACGAATTTACTGGTCAGCGCGGTCTAGTGGAAATCACCAGCGACCTACCCATTAAAACCTGGCAGGAGTGCAATCTGTTGGAAGAAGCCAGCGGCGAGGTGCAGACGCAGCCCGTGCTACGCTTTGAACTAAAGCCTTACGAGATTAAGACATTCCTACTAGATATCGAGCGACAATAGATTGCCAGAAAGAGGGGATAAGCTTGCGACAGGCAATCGGTATTGACATCGGCGGCACTAACGTAGCCGTGGGCCTTGTTGACGAGTTAGGCCGGGTGAAGGCGCAGCGGTCCATGGCCATGGACCAGAAGCTAGCGCCATTGGCAATGCTAGATAAGATTGAAGCTATAGCTAATAGCCTGCTGGAACAGGTTGGCATTGACCGCAGAGACTTAAGCGGCATCGGCATCGGGGCCCCAGGGCCCCTAGATGCATATGCTGGCATTATCACTTGCCCTCCTAACTTGCCCAACTGGCGGCAAGTACCGATAGTGGCAGAGTTAGGACGGCGCTTTGAGGTACCAGTTGCCCTGGCCAACGATGCTAACGCGGCTACCTTAGGTGAAAAATGGGTAGGAGCTGCACAGGCCAACAAGCATTTTGTCTGTATGACCATCGGTACCGGAATCGGTGCTGGAATTTTTGTTAACGGTAAGCTCTTGCAGGGCGCTACTGGCAACGCAGCGGAAGTGGGCCATATGATGCTCAACCCCAATACTGAAGGCATTTGTGCTTGCGGCCAAAAGGGCTGTTTTGAGTGGCATGCTTCTGGTACAGCCATTGCCCGCAAAGCCTCGGCGCTACTAGGCCAAACTGTAAGCGCCCGTGAAGTCTTTGATTTGTATCTGTCTAGGCAGCCGACAGTCGTGCCTTTGGTCGAAGAAACGTTTCAGTATATCGGCGCTGCCTGCGTGACCCTGATTAATCTGCTAGATCCGGAGAAGATTATTATTGGTGGCGGCGTGGCAGAGGTTGGCGAGCCCATGTTTGCTGTCGTGCGTGACTATGTCAGCAAATATGCGCTTAACCCGGCTGGTCACCAAGTGAGCATTGTTCCTGCTGGACTGCGCACTAATGCCGGCATTATTGGGGCAGCTTCGCTTATCCTATGTGATGAGCCAGTGCTAGCAACATGAGACAGTCCCCTATTTTTCTGCAGCCGGTATTTCAGGAAAGGATCTGGGGCGGAGAAGCCTTGCGGCAGCATTTTGGTTACCCCATTCCCTCCACGCGGACAGGGGAATGTTGGGCTATCTCAGCGCATCCAGCTGGAGAGAGCACAGTGCGCGGGGGCCAGTACGCCGGTTTAACCCTGGGGCAACTTTGGTCGGAGCACCGCTACTTGTTTGGCAATGCAGAGGGCGAACGTTTCCCGCTTTTGGTTAAACTAATTGATGCCCAGACGGACCTTTCAGTGCAGGTGCACCCCGATGATGCTTATGCCGCTCGTTATGAGGGTGGGCAATCCGGCAAGACTGAAGGTTGGTATGTGCTTGCTTGCCAAGAGGGGTCTGAGATTGTCTATGGTCATACCTGCAAGGATCAGGATGAGGTCAGACGACTAGTGGCGGCAGGGGAATGGAAACGTCTGTTGGGGCGGGTGGCCGTACAGCCCGGGCAATGGTTTGAAGTGCCCAGCGGTGTGCTCCATGCCCTAGGAGCGGGATTGCTCGTTTATGAAGTGCAGCAGAACTCGGATTTAACCTATCGCCTTTACGATTACGACCGCCTTGATGCTGACGGTCAGCCACGGCAACTACACCTTGAACAGGCCCTAGCTAACATTAGCATGCTCCCTCTTCCACTTAGGAAATCACCCGAGAAGCTTGAACAGCAGGGAGTTTGCATAGTTACTCTAATTGAAAATCGGTACTTTGGTCTACAGAAGTGGGCGATTCAGGGAGGTGCTGACTTAGCGCAGCCTGCCGCTTACCTTTTGGTCAGCGTTATTGCGGGGCAGGGGCAGATCCAAACTAGATCTGGTATCTTTTGTTTTCAGCAGGGCGACCACCTAATTCTACCAACAGAAGCAGCGCAGCAGTTTTCTGTACAGGGGGATAGCGAATGGCTTGTGGCTTTGCCGCCCAACGCTCAAACGAAGACACAGGGCTGTACTAATATGTCCCTATGCCAATGATGCGGCTTTCGTAACCATTTCTTCATTGCATCCCATCTTGCCTGGGGTCATAATAGACTAATACATAATCGGATTGGGAGGCTCGGACATGACAGAGCAAAGGCGCACCGGCAACCTACCAGATTTACTACGTTTCTACCTACCGCTAGCCGTTACTTGGATGCTAATGATGTTTACCCATACCATTATTAGCGCTGGCCTAGCGCGTACCGTCAACCCTACGGTTTCAACGGCTGCCTACGCAGTTGCCCTTAGTTTAGCAGCTATCTTCGAAGCGCCCTTAGTCATGCTGCGGCAAACTGGGATGGCGCTCATATCTAGTAAGCAGTCTTTTCTGGTAGTGCGACGGGTAGCCAGAATTACTCTGCTAATTTTCATGGCTATTGTAGTAGCCATTGGCTATGTGCCTGCTCTGGGGCGTTATGTATTTCAGGATATTCTCGGCGTTGCCGACGAGCTGCTGGCCGCAACCATTATCGCCTTTAGGGTGACCATGTTGCTACCTATAGCTAGTGGCCTACGCTGCCTTTATCAAAGCCTAATTTTACTCAACAAGCACACCACCTATATCTCCATCGGCATGTTCGTTCGCGTCGGCTTCATGATTGTGCTCATTTACTGCTTTTCTACTTTCCATTGGGTTGTCGGCCCCCTGGTCGGCGCTATTGCCCTTGTTAGCGGCATCTTTATTGAGGGGATTAATGCCTACTGGTTTGGGCGCAAACTAATACCAGAGGGCGAGAAAACAATAATGCCCCGCGCTGTCTGGAGTTTCTATTTACCCTTAATTGACTCGTCGCTCTTTGTGGCAATGGGGAAACCATTCATTAATGCTGGCCTTGCCCGCATGCCTGACGCAGCTATCTCGCTGGCCGCTTTTAGTGTCGCCTCTTCTTTTGCCTGGGTGCTCATTAGCCCCTCGCAGAACGTGCACCAGGTTACGATGATGTTTGGACGCAACCCTGCTGACCGACCCCTGGTGCGAAAATTCGCTGCTGCCGTGGCTATCATATCCACCACCGCCCTTTTGGCAGTTTCCTTCAGTCCCCTTGGGCGTTGGCTGCTGACCAATCTGATTCAAGCGCCGGCAGAACTGATTGAACCAACACTTTGGGGCATCCGTACGTTAGCCTTCTGCCCACTCATCCTCTGCTGGCTTGAGTATAATACTGGCATCCTGCTCCTAACCCAGGCTACCCGCTTGGTGAGCTTAGCCAAAACACTCAACCTGTTAACCACTATCGCTTTTGTGCTTACCCTAGCCCCATTCGTTCCCGGTGCTATTGCCGCTCCGCTCGCGCAACTAGTCGGGTTCGCCAGCGAGGGCCTAGTGCTGCAATTCGGCCTCTCCCGAGATAAACATCGTCTTATGCTAAGAGCAAACTAGTGCCAGCCACGGTGCCAACCGCGGGGACGGTCGCTTCGGCTGGCACTTTAGCTGCCAGCGAAAACTGTTGCCTACCATTTGGCAACTGATATAGGCAAATGCTACCCCTCAGCCCCCGGTGGCGGTATGTCCGTAGCCCCCATCCCTCTATGAGAAACTGCACTGCTGAAAGCTAGCGCGCTAACGTGGCAGCCAATATGAGGAAGGGTTTTGCTGGCCAAATGAGAATATAAGTAACTAGAAGGTAAAAGGGGGATGATAATGTGGAACGCATGCAAACTTTTGCGCCACAGACTAGGCTATTTGCTGAACCTAAGGCTACGGCCGAAGTTATTGCTAGCATCCCGCCAAAGACTGAGCTAGAGATTGTGGAAACAGTGGAGAGATATCGTAGAGTCCATTTGTCTGATCACAATGACCAACGGAAAACAGGCTATGTGGTAGCTGATCTTCTGGAACCTGTACCGGGGGAGAAACCAATTGCAGGAAAGCAAGAGCAGCTAGCTCAAACCCCTACCCAGGAGGGCTGGTGGGCGACCAAGGGGCCCCGTTTTGACCGGGCAACTGGCTGGCTAGCTGCGGGGCTTGGGCTAGTTTTGCTAGTTACTATAATTTCTAGCGTAATCCTTTGGGTGAAGATTAGGAACCTGCCTCCTCCGTCAGTCCACGTTTCGTGTTCTGGTAGCCCTGCCTCAAATCCACACGGGTGGATACAGTTAATGGGTGACAATTTGATTGGGGTGGGGGCGAGCGCTGGCGAGGCTGAGGTTGCTATATATTACGATCTAGCCCAAAAAACGCCTGGCTCCGAGATCTGCGTGCTCTTTCAAACAGATACCACGGATCGCACCCGATCATTTGCTAGCGCAAGAAGAAACTCAGGACAATGGCAGCAAGCCCCGTGCACACTGATAGGGGGCATGACCTATGAGGCAAAACTCAACCTAGATTACAGTCAGAACTGGACATACTGCATTGCCGAGAAAATCTCAGAAGAAATTGTCCGAATGGGACCAGCGCAGTTCCTAGACCTAGCCACGCAAGCGCAATACAAATACATCTATGTGCAGCGGTTAGAACCTGAGCAACCCTCGGAACTGAAATTACGTTTCTGGCAGTTATCCACCTCCTCAGAACCTTATAGCGGACCCATTAGGATAGAATTCTTTACAGAAGAAGAATGGGATAGGAGCCTTGAACCCACATTTACTGCTGTTGCTTCTAAGCTGGTTAACTTAGGGGAAGGCCGTGGGGTGGCTTATGAAATCAGCGTAGAGAAAGATAGCAGTTGGAAGCATGTGTGGTTTGCTGTACCACTGGCGGACGGCACGGCACGGGGTGCTATTTTCCGCATGGAAGAATTAGAAGAAAAGCAAATTCGCCTTTCTGCAGAACCTTTGACCCTGCCGCAACGTTGAAGATGACAGTATTTTACTGTTACAAGTGTACGTCCCCGCGGTCCACCAACCAGGGTGACCGTCGCCATGGTCTGATGAGGAATAACGCACCGACCATCTCTATCGCAATCCAGCCCCACATAAGCGCTGACCACTTACAAGCCGCCAAAACTGCCAATAGAGGGAGTTGCCAAAAAAGGAGCCACTGAAGCATAACCTGCCATAGATGAACGACCAGCATAAACGCCTTGTTAGGATCATCTCGATCAGCTATACTTCCCCAGGTATTTCCCACGTAGTTAGCAGACTGCCTATATTCCCGCAACCAGTCTAAGCACCTCAGTGACCCACTCATCACCCTGAAATCAGAACAGAATAGCTGCGCAAGAGCACTTAGTTGGGACCCATCAGAATGGTTCGGGTATGCCGATAGGTAGTAGAGAGTATATCTGTCGTTCTGCGCGCAGAAACCGTAGCCCGTTTCTAGAACAGTCTCAATCACCTGGTGGTCACTACTCGTCTGTTGACGATGACGCGAGCTACGGGCACTTGCCCCCCATAAAAAGGTTATCATGCAGCCAGCGTTCGGAGATTTAACAACAGCACTCCACTCGCTCGCTGTAAGGGTTGGATTTTCTATAGCTAGCTCTCTTTCCTTCATTCCCATCAGCAATGCATCCCCCCCAGCTCGAAGGAAACTGACAAACGGGACGCAACAAAGCGCAGAACCTAGTAGAAAAGACGCAAGCACGGCGCGAGCAAGAACTTTAGGGTGAATTTCCATCACTTCCTCCTATGCACGATATTTCCAGATAAATTATACCATGCGCACAGCCGCGGCTGTTTAGTCCCCCCTACTGTTGGCAGGACAGTTCAGCACAAAGATGGAATATATAATAACAAAGCTTGCCAAGTGAGGAGGGGTGCAATGAAGAGCAAACGCATACCATTATTGCTGTTAGGAGCTGTGCTCTGCACCTCTTTTTTGCTGGATCCGGCCCTGGCCCGTATTCGCACCCCGGCTCTTCTTGCAGCCATTGGCGGGATCTATATTCTCTCCCTCCCGGGGGCGGAACGGCCCCTTAAGGTGCTTATCTGTTTCAGCCTGCTCACTGTAGCGATGGTTCCCTGGATAAGCAGAATTGTGGATGCCACCATAAGAAGCAATTTCACGGAAGAGCCCGCTCATCACTGGGCGGCCCCGGATGCCCTGGTAGGGCTTGGGGGGCAACAAATCGTGTTCTATGAGGATGCCGTTGATTACAGGACTCTCACCAGGGCTACAGCCTGTTACTGGCTCGACAATAACACGGTATTAGTTGCCGCCCACTACATTCCAGGCTTGGCGAGGAAGAATACCGTGCCGATAATGGTGGTTAATAAGGAGCAAATTGAACCGCTTACGGCCGAAATTCTGTTCAACAGCAACAACGGCGTTGCCCTCAAGATATCTACTGAGTTCTTACCTGCATCCGATCTCTACCCTATAGCCTCCACCCGTGAGATTGTTGTCGGCGCTGAAGCGCAGATTATCTCCAGCTATGGTGGGTCCTTCCCTGTTCTTATCACAGGCTTTTATCACTTCGCCGCACAAGATATGGTTGTCATCGAAAGAATTAGCCGGGCTGACAATTTTGTCGGCGGAATGAGCGGCAGCCCGGTCGTACAAAACGGAAGAATAGTTGCTTTTATGAGTGGTACATTCCGCAAGCGGGAACGCTATGCGGTTTGTAACATAGCAGCAGAGGTCTATGGCAATACTGCGCGCCTGCTGAAAAGAAAAACTCATGGACTCCTAGAAATAGCCGCTAGCGAACTACGAAAACCTGAAGAGCGCCGACCCCTTAGCTATTTCCCCCAGACATCCCGAAGTAACCCAGTGATGGGTCTGGACACAAACGACCACGCGGAAAAAGCAATTACAGCCAAACCAAAAAGAATAAAAGTGCGAGCTTGGCTAACGAACAGGCTAGTGACATCAACCGTGCCCAAGAGTCTATTGGCACCCCTAGCCCAGACGATTAGGGCCACATAGCTTAAGGCAGACCCGACTAAGAACATAATCAGGCCTTGCGCTAAAGGCACCGCCAGCAACCAAGTACGTCTGAGCCCCATTGCCCTGAGAACGCCACACTGGTAAGCCTGCTCGCGCTGAGTCAAGTAAACGAGCACACCCATGGATGAAGCAGCAATGACTAGAATCAACAGGCGCATGGAGCCCAATAGCATCTCCACAATACTGGTACCCTGTTGCACACCAGCATATTGATCTGCCGCAGTACTGACCTGAATCTGCCGGGAAAGAGCTGCTATGCTTTTCGCCGCCGCATCGATATCTACTTTTCCATCTAGCGCTACTAGAAGTCGGTTTCTGATCTCAGAGTCGAAGCTACGCATGGCCTCCATGTTGACAACTGGCTGTTGCGGCACCCCTTGCTTGCCGGAGAGTATCCCTGAGACAGTAAAGACGCTAGCTTCTGCCCCAGGAGTGAGGGGTAAAACGCTAATACTGTTACCCACCAGAACATCCAGATTCCAGGCGGCTGGGATAGCAATCTCATTTGCACCGACGGGAGGCTTGCCCTCTTCACAATCTAGAACAAACAGCGAGTCCTCGCCCAGCGCCAGCAACGTGACGTTATAGGAGCCGAGAATGACGTCGCAAATTTGCACCGCATCGACAGTAACAACCCCTCTACGCTTAAGCACAGATTCACTAAACCTTTCCACGTTACCATCGACGACAATATCGTAGGGCGTGCTGGAGCGCCACAGCTGCACAGCCTGTGTAGCTGCATTGTCAAGCACTGCCCCAAAGACAACGTAGGTAGTAAGGGCGGCGAAGATGGCCAAGATCATCAGTATTGCTCGCCCTCGCCTGTGGGTTAATTCTGCCCAGGTTAAGCGAAACATCAGCCTCCGCATCTCAAGCACCCAGCCTTCCATCGCGCAGGTAAAGCACCCGGTCGGCCAGCTCTGCCCAAGCTGGATTGTGAGTCACCATCAAACAGACGGCCCCCTGCTCGCGCACCAGCGAGCTAAGCAACCGCATCACTTCCGCGCCCGACTGAGAATCGAGGTTGCCAGTAGGTTCGTCAGCAAAAATAACCTTAGGGTTACACGAAAGAGCACGGGCTACGCCTACCCGTTGTTGTTCGCCCCCCGACAACTGGCCGGAGCGATGGTCGAGCCGCTCTCCTAGGCCAACCATATGTAGCATTTCCCTAGCTCGCTGCACCGGGTCGGCAACGCCAGCAATGCGTAGCTGCATCTCGACATTTTCCTGCACGGTAAAACTGGGGATGAGGTTATAGGACTGAAAAATAAAACCAAATACCTGGCTGCGCAAGTGCGATAGACTACGATCGCTTAGCTCGTAGATATTCTCGGCACCGAGAAATACTTCGCCACTCTCCGGCGCTTCTAATCCGGAAAGCACATGCAGCAGGGTGCTCTTGCCGGAACCTGAGGGCCCTAGCACCACCACCAGTTCTCCGCTATACAGTTCGATATCCACCCCTTGCAATGCCTGGATATTTCGTTCGCCCAACCGATAGCTCCTGTAAATCTGACGGGCGGTTAATACTGGTTCACGTTGCGCCATACTTCCACCTCCTACTTCTTACGGGTTTCTTAGCAGTTCGGCCAATTGGTCTGGCTGCCTGCGCGAAACAACAAAAGCAACGAGCAGCGTCACCGCGATTGCGGTTATGCCCGGAACAAAGTTAAGCACATAACCCCGGAAGATAAGCAAGCCCAGCAGCAATGACACCCCTGTGCCGAGCAACGCCGCCAAGCAGGCCACCAATGTGCATTCGACCACCAACAGATACTGCGTAGCCACTGCACTGACACCAATGGTACGCATTAGCACCAACTCTCGCCGCCTCGAATGGCTGATAGCCAACGCTGTGGCTATCACCACCAATACTGAAGCCAGGATCATCACTGGAGCATAATATGAGGCAGTTTGCTGCAGACGATCAAAATCAGCTATCAACAGACTTCCCATGTCGTCCGCGCTGAGCACCTGTAGCTCGGGCAATTGCTCAGCCAAAGCTGCAGCCACCAGGTTCTTGCTCTCCTCCAATTGCAGAGGATTAGCTACGGCCAAGCCTGCCCAGTGAATCTCATCCGTAACACCCGTAAGCTGTTGTAGGGTGGTAAAAGGCAGCATTGTGATGCCATGGGATGGCTGACCATACGTGCCTACAATCTCGAAAGCGAGGGCAGGGGCATTGGCTAGTGCCCCTGGTTCTCCGTTTTCACTAAACGCAGCGATACGGATGTTTCTTTTCGCACCAGGTTCTTCACCCCAGGCTGATAGGCCACCGGAGACCCCTGGAACCACGATGCGCAGCTGACCCTCATCCTCCGGGGCCAGGGCTCGCCCCGCGAGAATATTCGTCCCATAAATCCAGTTATCGGTCTGATCCAGCCTGCCGATCACCATGCCAGGCATCACGCGCCCGCCCACTTCCTGCACAGCGCCAGCAGCCATGGTGGCCGACATCTTTGCCCACGGCAGCTTCGACTGCACGAACCCCTGCACCGCCTGCAGTGAAAACGCATTCGCCACATCTTGCGACTGCAGATTGCCACCAGTAGTGACAAACTGCACCTCCGCGTCTACCAGCATCAAATCTCCACCAATGAACTGCAGTATGGGGTGTTTCGCCATGTGCCACATCAGTGCCGAGCCTGAAATGCCCACACAGGCAACGGCCACTGCCGCAGCCAGACCGACAAGCGCCAGCCAGTAGCGGTACCAATTCCTCCTAAACGAAGTCCAAAATAACCATGCCAGCGTAACCACCTCCGTTTATTCACACACACACCGTTAGCCCTACCCGCAGTTAAGAAAAGCTAAGCATAAGGACAGCCGTTACTATAACTAATAATAACATGGAAACCATTTCCCTTATATACCTTATTCAGCTACAAGGGCAGGATATCCCACATCCGCGTGGAACATAAGCAACAGACGAGACTACATGCATTGAGGTGATAATATGTCAAGCAAGCGTACGTCATTGCTACTGCTAGGTGCAGCACTCTGTATCTCGTTTGTGCTAGACCCTACCCCAGACCGCCTGCCGTTTCTTGCCCTATTGGCAGCTATCAGCGGGACCATCATTCTCCCCCGCTCCAAGACAGAACGGACGGTAGGAGTGCTTATCTGCTGTGCTCTGCTATTTTTCTATATCGGCCCAACGATGCACAGTCGGTTTCTCGAGGACACTGTGGGCCGTATTACAGAGGAACCAGCCCAACATTGGGCGGCCCCAGATACCCTGGTCAGGCTCGGAGGGCAGCAAATATCGTTTCAGGAGGAGAGTAGCCGCTATATAATGACTGCCTGTTACTGGCTAGACAACAGCAAGGCGCTGGTTGCAGCCCATCGGGCCAAGGGTTTTGCTTCAGGATCTATAATCCCTATCCAAGTAATAGGCAAAGGGCAGATCGAAGAGCTTTCAGCTAAAATTCTGGCTAATGATGACAACGGGGTTGCTCTTGAGCTAACTAAGGAGTTCTTACCTACGACGGATTTATACCCGATAGCTGCAACCAGTGAAATTGTTGTCGGTGGAGAAGCTGAGATTATCTCCACCTATGGTGGTTCCTTCCCCGTTGTTGTTAAGGGTTTTCTTGACCTGGTTGGCCAGCAAGAGAGGGTTGTTGTGGAGAAGATCAAGGATACTGATAACTTTGTTGGCGGAATGAGCGGCAGCCCTATCGTGCAGAATGGAAAAATCATCGGCTTTATGAACGGCACTCTAAAGGGAGAAAAACGCTTGGCTCTCTGTAGCATAGCTGCCGAGGTGTATGCTAATACTGCAGACTTGATGAATGAATGTAACCCTTAACGGGCTTAGGGAGATTAGTTGAGGTGATACCGTGTCAAGCAAACGTACGCCATTGTTACTGCTAGGTGCAGCGCTCTTCATTTCGCTTATGCTGGAGCCAACACCGGAGCGCCTAGTCGTCCTAGCTATAGTGGCAGTCATCAGTGGAATCCTATTACTTCTCCGTACTAGGGCACAGCGAGTGACGGGAATGATCATCTGTTGCGCTTTGTTGTTCTTGTTCAAAGGCATGATAATAGAGGAAATCATGATATATAATGTAAAAACCGGGATTACGACGGAACCAGAAGTGCACTGGTCTGCTCCAGACGCCCATGTAAGACTTGGGGGGCAAGAGATAACGTTTTATGAGGATGACAACTATAACCACGTCCTAGGTAAGGCGACGGCTTGTTACTGGCTAGATAACTCTACTGCACTTATTGCTGCCCATAGCTGCCCTGGATTGGACGAACAAGCGACTCTGCCCATTCGCATATTAAGTGGCGCGGGAGATTCGGACATACTATCTGCTGTGATTCTGACCAATAATGATTATGGCGTTACCCTAGGGCTGACTACTGACTTTCTGCCTACAGAAAACGTATACCCAATTGCTGCAACTAGCGAGATTGTTGTTGGCGCAGAAGCTGAGATTATCTCCTACCGCGGTGGCTCCTTCCCCGTTCTCGTTAAGGGTTTTGTCAGCTTGAAATACCTTAATGAACAGGCCATCGTCGTTGAACCAGTCTCCAGTACCAACCCTTTTATTCAGGGGAAAAGCGGTAGCCCCATCGTGCAAAATGGGAAGATCATTGGGTTCATAAGCATGGCACCTGAAGAGCACTTAGGTTTATGCCGTCTAGCAGCCGAGATTTACGCTAATACTGCAGACTCGATGAACGAGTATACAGAGAAATGAAATCGACGGTGTAGCAAATGCTTAGCATGATATGCGAAGGCGATCTTGTTGTGATGGATGTAGGTTCTTTTGCGCGCCGCGAAAAGACGCTCAGGTTGCAAGATGGATTACTGGGGTCGAAGAGGACCGTTCGGCTGGGCGCGTTGGAGACCATAGACGAGCTAGATAGCTATTTAGAGAAAATCATTGACGAAGTGGAGCATGGAAAGCACACCTCAGTGTAGGCACTGTATTTGATATGGCCCGCCAAATGCTGGCGGGCCATATTCTGCTTCTAGTGCAGAAAAGCCCAGCTGCTGCTCGCAAAGCGACTGTCCCGTCCCCGTTGCTGCACAAAGATGGCCCTGTCTGGAAGACAGAGCCATTGGATGCTTACCTGCTATTCAACTATGATGGTGAAGATCTCAAACTTGTTAAATTTTAGAGTTCTTGGCAGGCCATGTTGTCCATAATGCAGCCTGATATCCCGAATAGCGTACTCGCCAGTTATCATTGGCGCTTGAAACTCCAGCAACACATTGATTGTTTCTCCTGGCTGCAACCTATAGTTAGTAAGTAAAGGTAGCCCATTAGCATAGTCGTTTGGTCCGAAACCAAAGCCTATCATCATCTGTTCGTCAGCATATGCGTTAATTAGTTCAGCTCCGCTGTGGGATGCAGCAGTCGCCGACTTGAGGACCACAGGCGAGTCACTACTGTTGGTAACGTGAAGCCCTATGAGTGCTGTTTGGCCAGCTTTAAGGGGCGGAGTTGAACCACCGAGTTTGGCGTCGTAGCTTTCTAATGCAGGGCATCCCCCAACCAAACAAACCGCAATAATAGCTAAAGCGCTAATAAGGATGAGCGATATAAGTCGTTGTTTAGTCATGAGTGAAGCATTCCCGCGCGAAAATGAGTATCTTTTGCCGACATACTCTCCCTCCTTTCGATTTACAGATCGGGAGATGGGTGCCAGCTAGAAGTATCCGATAAACCACCACTCACCACCATATTCCGCTGATAAGGGTGTTTTGTAAAACCTTAATCTCCGACTGTAAGCGCACGGATATTCCCTGCTGCATGACTCATCTAAGAACGCCTAGCCTTGGTTATTCAATAACGCTAGAGAAAAATGCTTCTCAACGGCGGGTGCCAAAAGGCGCAGAAAGCAATACCCAATTATGGCACCTAGTGTATTTAAGATGATATCATCCACATCGAAGCTTCTGTAGTTAAAACCAAGCATCAGCGAAATGAGCAGTTGCGATCCTTCTATGGTCAGAGATCCAAGAATTCCGCATAGAAGAATGCTAGACAGGCTATTGAACCTCGTATTAAGTACCGGCAGCAACACCCCCAACGGAATAAATAAAAGGACATTACCGCCCATAACTCTAGCAACGGTTCTAAAATCGGCTAGTCCAGCAGCCTTAACCAAGTTAACAATCGGCACAAAATTATGCTTACGGTTAGGATAATCCGGGCTACGCCTGCGCTCAAGCACGGATTTTTGAACAGGCAGGGGGAAGAGAGTCACCGAAATTACGGCTAAGCAGTAAACGAAAAACAAGAAGATTATGATGTGCTTTCTCGAGGAAACCTTCTTCTTGGCACTAACCACAAGAATAATCAAGTATAACGGTATGGACACAAGGTATAAGAAATCAGCTCTAAGCATACCATTCTCCTTTCACGAAAGCTCGGCAAGGGGGGCCCTGCTGGCTGGAACCTAATAAATCCTTTTACGGGTCCCTGCCGCCAAGCGGAAGGCTCTATTTAATGGGGCGCTTGACACAAAGGGGCCATCCTACGGTTGGATCTCAATTCTGGCGTCAGGCTTAACCAGTAGCAACCCCGTTCCTTCGTCATGCACTAGCTTGACCAAGAGTGGTTCTCCTAGCATACCAACTAGCTGCTCAAATTCGCCCTGCTCCAGTGTCCTAAGCGGAGTCGTGCGAGCG
>ENA-UOOI01002399-UOOI01002399.1-fermentation-metagenome-genome-assembly--contig:-NODE-2399-length-16410-cov-6.933293_pt1 | contig 16410 bp, 17 predicted proteins | sample MGYA00245779_ERZ724027 | MGnify/ENA primary metagenome ERZ724027 (study PRJEB28704, sample SAMN03018318) | fermentation metagenome | biome: anthropogenic terrestrial biome; feature: soil; material...
TCTGATTATATACGAGTGATTTCTGTCCTTCAAATGGGGTACAACTTATCTCGCTGGGGCTACCGTGACTATCTGTCTAGTATTACAACGCGAAAATAGTATCAATTTCTCAATTGATACTATTAAGGGTATTATATTATTACCGTGGTCTACTTGACCGGGAGCTGTCTAAATATTCTGCCAGCTCTTTTCAATTTCAAGATATATTTAAGTCAATAAAAAAGGGGCTTACGCCCCTTTTAATTATAGACTAACTTTTCTACCTTCAGCATTTGATTTGTAAGCTGCCATGGCTAGTCGGACACCCTTTAGGCCATCGAAACCATTAACAGGTACTGGTGTGCCATTTTGTAATGATTGAATGAAGGCTTTCATCTCAGCATCCCAGCCACCACCAGTGCAATCTTTCAATTCAATCCAGCCTGGTCCACCAATAATCTTCTTCTTGTCTACATAGATCTTAATTGGTGTGCTATAGTCGATAACCATTGAACCATCTTCGCCATAAACTTCGATACCAAGAATACCACTCTTAGAAGACCAACCTACCTCTAGGTATCCCATTGCACCGTTATCGAAGTTTACAGTACAGATAGCATTATCTTCAACTTCCATAGTACGTACTAAAGTACCGAGGTTAGCAGAGATATCTTTGATATCACCGACTAAGAAACGCATGATATCTAGAGCATGGATACCCATGTCTAAAAGGGCACCGCCACCGGCTAGTTCTTTATTGAAGAACCAGTTGCTCTTAGCAGGCCAGGAGATATATGGACCTTCGTGAGCAAAGCGAACTCTGATCATGAATGGTTTGCCAATAACACCTTGGGCAATTAGTTCTTTGGCTTTTTGGTTATAATTATAGAATCTATGAGTGAAGCCTACCATTAATTGAACATTATTTCTCACTGCAGCTTCAATCATAGCTTCACATTCTTCGTCATTAATAGCCATTGGCTTTTCACAAAGAACATGTTTGCCTGCGTTACAAGCATCAATTGTTTGAGAAGCATGGAATTTATTTGGTGTACAGACAGAAACTGCATCGATGTCAGCCTTAGCTAGCATCTCTTTGTGATCTGTATATACTTCTTTAATCCCAAACTTAGCAGCCATCTCTTCTGCGCGGTCCTTGTTTACATCACAGATAGCTCTAATTTCACAGAGCTCGGGTATTTTCGAGTAACCCATGAGATGAGCGTGCTCTGCAATAGCACCAGCACCAATGACACCTACTTTAATCTTGTTAGGCATTTTATGACCTCCCTGATTTAATCGTCGGTAGTTTATTCTAGGTTTAGAATTACTGTCCTGCTACATAATAAACTTTACTTCATTTCTCTAGGAAAAGACAACTAAATAAATTGCTATTATTACTATATAACATTCTTCAGCTTATCTTTATAGCCTTTTACTTAGCCACTCTGCTTCTCTTCTAACTATTTGAGGAGTTGCATCGTCGCCATGGTATTCAAGTGAAAGATAACCAGTATATTCATTCTCTTTGAGTACGCTAATAAGTTTCTCAAGTTTGAGATCACCATCACCTAAAAGTTGATGGCTATAATAAGTCCCCTCTATTAAAAAGGCTTTAGGAGCACTACTTGGCAATTTTTTTAGGTCCTTCATATGCACCAGACTAAGCCTCGTACCTAAAGTTTTTACTGCTTTATCTAAATAGTCGGCATTGCCAATAAATAGATTAGCTGGGTCTAAAATTACCCCTAGGTTATCTGCACCTATATCATCAATTAACCTCATCGCATTATCGGCACTATCAGCAAGATCGCCATGGTGTAATTCAAAATAGAGTTTTAGAGGGTTAGCTATATGAGCTGCCTCTTTTAACCCTATTACAGCTCTTTTGTATAGGTTAGGATCAATATCTCCAAGGCTAGGACCTCCTGGATATACTCTTATTGCAGGAGCACCAATCGCTTGGGCCAGGTCTACATATTTAGCTAATTCAGCAAGAATACTTTGGTGGTCACCACTAGTAAATCCACCTGTATAAGCGCCAATATTCACAACTGCTAGACCTTGTAAAAGTTCTCTGGCTTGGTCTGGTGGTGTGTTTGGCGGCAAGTGGCGGCCATTAATTTCAATAGCACCCAAAAATCTTGCAGCTTCTACAGCTTCTGTAGCTTTGTAACTTTGCAACACTAAGGTATTTAAAGCGATTTGCATGGGATTCCCCCTCAATCTAAGTCGCCAAATAAACTGCCTGGTGAGTTTTGTTCTTCTAGTTTCTCTCCGGTGAAGATGCTCGACTCTAGAAACTTATCATAATCAGTCCAACCAGCTGAAACACCTTCTAAAACAGCTTGAACTCTTGCTAACTTCGAAGACGAGTAGTCCGATAAATACACAGCGTAAGCTTCTGGAGTTTGGGGCAAAACAGGTGAACCCCATTCTTTTTTGCCATGGTGAGAAAGGATTATATGCTTAACTTGAGCACTTTCTAATGCTGATAACTCTTCTAAGTAGGGTAATAGCATCTCTATACCTAGTTGCATATGTCCGTTCAAGCGACCTTCATCTGTTAGAGTAAAAGCTGCCCCAGTAAACTCATATTCCCTTAATTTGCCAATATCGTGCATTAATGCTCCCACTGTCACTAATCCTGTGGATAGTTTGTAGGTTTTAGCCATAAACAAACACATTTCAGCAACTTCTAAGCTATGTTGTGCCAAACCTCCAAGCCAATTATGGTGAATTGAGGTAGCTGCAGGCCATAAAAGGAATTTGCTTCGTATAGAGTTACTACCTAATACTTTACAAAGAAAATTTCTTCCGGGGCTCTTTGGCAAGGCTTCTATAATTGAATCTAAGCGTTTATCTAACTGTTCTTTGGTAAAGGGTCCTTCAGGGATAAAATTCCTTGGATCGACTTCTTCTGGATTTATTGCACTAGCTTCGTCTACATTAATCTGCAAAGAGCCCTTAAATTCAACAACTGAACCTTTGATCTTAATGGGGTATCCATCTTTCATGAGTTCGTTAAGGGTAAAAACCCCTTGCCAAACCCGTCCAGAAACTTCACCAGTAGCATCTTTTAAATTAAATTTCAAATAATACTCATTAGGCTTGTTGTTATAAGGAACCATTTGCTTTTGGGTAACAACAAATATATCTTCAATCTTCTGACCAACTGTTAGGTCCTTGATAAATATCTTAATTGGTCATAACCGCCTTTCCACATACAGTCTATTTAAACTATATTTTCATAATTCTCACCTTAATAGCCGTACTCCTGCAAAAATGGTTATCTCTGCTAATTTCGGAGAAACTAAATTCTGAGGTGAACTAAGATGGATGTAAAGTTATTTCCGGAAAAGCCCGAACCCTATTTACCACTAACTATAATTTATCAGGGACGTATTGGTGATAATGCCCAGGTAGTTAGAGTTCATGGAGGTTATGGGGCTGTTAATTGGGAGGAAGTTTTTGATTTACCGATGCATCTTTGGCCTGATCATGGCTGGACAATCAATATAGCTGTACTGCCACAACAGCTTTTAAATCTGACTTTTCATGACGGTGAAGGTAATTGGGACGAAGTTATGCAAGTAGCAATTAAATCTTCCTAAAGGAAAATCTATTGGTAAGCCGTAACCCTTTAGTGGAGGGGTTTATATGTATGTCAGTAGATCTTCACTACTAGATTTTCTTACCTATTACTTCGAAAAATTCACTCAGCACCAATTAGGACAGGTTTTACTCGTCTTTTGGGAGCTCCTTACTCAATACCTTCCTTATCTTATCCTTAGTGTCTTTATTAGTGCGTTTTTGGCTATGTTTCTAACCCCCAAAAGGTTAGAAAAAATGTTCTGCTTCAATCGACTAGGTGGTATAATAATCGCTTCTTTACTGGGTACAATCTCACCTCTTTCTAGTTATGCTTTAATTCCCTTTGCTGGAGCTCTAACACTCTTAGGGTTACCTATTGGTGCGGTTTCAGCTTTTGTTCTAAGTACACCATTAATGAACCCTACTATCTTTATCCTCACTTGGCGGGGTCTTGGTTGGAAGATGGCAGTAGCCAGAGTTATCTCAACTGTTTTAATTGGTATCATTAGCGGGGTGTTAGCTGATTTTATTTTCGCAAACAAAGTTGTCATAAGAGAAAACACTGCCCTTAAACTCCCAACAAACAAAGCTTTTTGGACCTATGTTTTAGCTATGACCCGTTATATTCGTAAGGCTTTTTTGTGGGCACTTTCTTTAGCTAGTATTATCAAGGTCTTCTTAAAACCCGAGTTAGTTATCGGCTTTTTAGGTGTTGATAAGCCTTGGAGTATTCCTTTAGCTGCTTTATTGGGAGTGCCCTTTTATACTTGTGGTGGTGCTACAATCCCGATAGTTAGTGCAATGATCGATTTGGGTATGAGTCAAAGTGCTGCATTAGCTTTTTTTATCGCTGGGCCAGCAACTAATCTACCTAATATCTCGGCAGTTGCTTGGACCTTTAACTGGTACTATTTAGTGTTTTATCTGGTTATTTCTTTATCTCTTGCTGTGTTTAGTGGCTATTTCTATAGTCTTTTGTTGGTCTTCATGTAAGGAGTGAATTACATGTTAAGCTTGTTGTTGGTGTTTTTAGTCTCTGTTTCTGCTTTAGGCGCTTATGTAGATAAAGAATATTATCCCTTAAATATTATTAAAAACACTTCACCGACTAATTCTGTAGTGGCTATTACAGCTGGTGCAAAACCCCCTGCTTCCTTAAACGATGAAGAGGTCAAAGCTTTAGTTTACGAAGCTTTAAATCTAACCGATTTTAGTAAGTTACTCACAGAAGAAGTAAAAACCATTCTTCTTAAGCCCAATATTGTTGAACCACTAGCTAGTGGTTCAGGTGTGATTACCGACAACAGAGTAGTTAGGTTCGTAGCTACCTTTATCTATGAACAAAGACCAGATATCAGGATTATTATAGGCGAAGGAGCTGGTGGCTGGGTACCTAAAGGTTACGAGTGGGGGGCATTTCCTGGAGCTAAAGCTGAAGATGGTTTTCAAATAGCTGGCTACAGGAATATGGTAACGAGTTTAAGGAAACAATACCCTAATCTACAAATTGAAATAGTCGATCTCAATATTCCTGAAGAAGCTATGGTGGAAGTGAAGCCCTCTTTTCCTCTTTCCGAAGATACTTATTATGTACATCATTTAGTTAGAGACTGTGATCTTTATGTGTCATTGCCAGTACTTAAGATTATTGAAACCTGTCAGGTAACTTTAGGACTTAAAAATAATGTTGGTATCGCCCCAGGAGTCATTTATGGCTGGTCAAAAAACAGAGGCTTTCCTTATACCCAAAAATCCGGTGGACTTAGACACCATTTCCATCTGATCGATAAAGAGATCATCGATCTGGTGCAAGTTAGAGTACCAGATTTCACCTTAATCGATGGTATTATGGGTATGGAACAAGACAAGACCAACTTCAGAAGGGGTATCAAAAAGCAAGCTAACTTAATTATCGCCGGTCAAGACCCTGTTGCCACAGATGCTGCCGCTTGTTTAGTAATGGGGTTAAACCCTCGTGATATAGAACATATAACTCTCGCTTACTACTTAGGCTTAGGTTCGATCTCTCCCACTGTTGTTGGTACGCCTCTAGAGAGTGTAGTTTCTAAATGGATTAAACCCTTAACAAAATATTCTCCCCGTGGTCATTTTGGCCAAGGAGTACGAATTTTTTCGGTAGCTAAAGACATGGAACCCTACTCTGAACCACTTTTGTTTATGGATACTCTTATTAATCCTTGGGCTTTAGGTCCAGCAGAAACATACAGCTTGAAAACAGGTTTTCGTTTGGTAGAAGATCTTGATCTTGAACTCTGGGTCGGTAGTGATACTAATCTTATGGTCTTAATTGATGACCAACCCGTCTACGAACACAAAGGGCGCAGAAAGCATGCTCTTCCTAATGATATAGTGCCTCTAAAGATAACTAGTGGTGAACATTCTCTAGAGGTTCGAATTGGTCCTAAAGGTATGTTTTCACTAAACTTAGCTGAGGTTCTTCCTAATAACATGAAAGATACTGATAAATACTCTGGAACTACTCCTCTCTCCTTAACCTGGAGGTGGGAGGATTGAAAAGAAGCAGTAAAAGTTCCTTCTTTAGACTGAACATTTTGCTGTTTGTTTTCCTCTTAGGTACAAGAGTTACTACAACCGAATTTGCTGGCCTCGTTAGCCTGGATACTTGTATTTGGGGGCCTTTGAATTCTAAAGCTCAAGTACGAGGCGAAACCATTGTTTTAACCGGTGATGTTATTGTCCCAGAAGGCATTACCCTCACTATCTTACCGGGTACAAAAGTAAAATCTCAAACTATTACTAACGAAAATATTACCCCAAATAATCTCTTTGCTGGTTTAGAACTTAATGTCTCTGGCAGTCTTTTAGCTTTAGGAACACCAGAAGAACCTATCTCTTTTAGTGGTTATTCGTCTATAAAAGGTAGTTGGCAAGGGTTGTTCTCTGCCTCAGGTGTTCTAAAACTCAAAAACGTTATTATCGAAGCAGCGAACCAAGGGGTGTTTGTCTCGGGAGGCACTCTCGAGATTACAGACTGTGTAATCCGCCAGAATAAAACTGGTATCACCCTTATGGGTTGGCAAAATAGTAGTATTAATAATTGCCTTATTAGCGATAATATCGATGGCATCGCTTGTGCTTCTACCTCTACCCTTATTAGTAACAACACTATAAGCAATAATGATATTGGTATCCACATTATGTATGGTGAATCTGGGCCTTCAATTATCAATAACCATTTTGAGAACAATCGTTCTTTTCATATTGTAAATTTAGCTACCTGTAATATTATAGCCTACCCTAACTTTTGGGATAGAGCCATAGATAGTCTGGGGTCGATGTTATACGATGGCTATTCGGAACCAGAGGTCGGTTTAATTATCTACTTAGAAGATAATAATTAGAGTATTAAAGAAGGGAGCCTTAAGGCTCCCTTCTTTGCATAACTATAACCTAAATTTATTTTGTTTAACAAGTGTCATCAAAAGTTTACCCTGATACAAATCTTTCTTATGGTAAGCGGCGAATCTGCCAACCATAATAGGAATATTTTAACCAGAACCGCCAGGCCTCTAAAACAGTTGGACACTCTTTTACATAAACCAGGTTTTTTTTCTTAGCTTCATAGGTTATTTTTGGCATACATGATCCTCCTGCTTTTAACACCAAGCACACTAAAACAAAGCTTTCTTCTAGTTACCGTGGCAACTACGCGCCTCCTTAAGTAAAAAAGACGCAGTTTCTACTACGTCAGTAATCTCTATTTATAGTTAGTTGGACTAGACTTTTCTAAACTTTGATCCCAAAAAAGATCTAGTAAATTGTGCCCATAATTTTTGAAGCATCAATTTACCAAATGAATTATATATTGAATAAGCAGCGATGTCAAACAACCTTAACCACTATATAAAGCTAAGCTAGTATTGCAATAGAGGAATTTATGACAATAAGTACAGTTTATTTCTTCTTAAAACGACTTTCTCCTAGTAGCAATTAATTCGCTTCAATAAATCATCCTTACTAAAAACTGCTTAGTCATTTTCCTTAATTAATTATATTTGTAGCAATAAGTTATCAAATCGCAAAGGTATCTTCACTACTTTGTTGAATGGTATTATCAGAATTATGTTGATATTTTTCACTCTAATAGTAGCATAATTTATTTACTTTAACCAAACTTGCTCTACTTGTAGCGTGTTCTCTCATAATATTTCCTTATAGCAAGGAATCAAACCTTAAGGTGGAAGGTGATCTAAATGGTTGAAAATTATGAAAGACTCTTGGAACCGCTAGAAGACGAAAGGCCAGAAACTACAGAAAGTTATTATGCAGATGAAAAGATAAATACCACTGCCAAAAAGAAAAGTTCGCTTCTATATTACAATAATCTAATCGCTTTTATCTTAAAAGCAGCAGCTGTTTTTATTTTTATTACTGGTTTTATTAGTGCTATTATTGCTAGCACTAATGCTGTAAACTTATTTGTTAGTTTTTATACCTTTGTAAAAGGTTTGGTGTTAGCTTTTGTTAAGGCCATACCTTATTTTGGTTTGGGAGAAGCTATCTCTCTCATTCAAACCCTAGTCGATAAGGATAAAGAACTGGGAACTTGAAAACTCTCCTTTAACTAGTTGCACTAGAATGCGAGTTATTAATAAAGCACAGGTAGACAAATTGCCTCCCTGTGCTTTATTGATGCCTTAAAGTCTCCCCCGAAGGTTAGCTTATAGGTTCTTAATATAGCGAGAAACTCTTTAATTTTTTTCTGAATTTCCATCGTTGATTCCTTAGCTGCTTGTTTTATAGCTTCTTCAGGATCAGCATTTTGTAAAACAACTTTATTAAAAGCAAAAGCGATATAACGATCAGCTACGGTGCCCCCAACCACAGCAGTTTGCATTCTACAGGTAGCTAAGGCTTCCTTAGCTACAGGAACCTGTTCTTGGGAAAAGGAGCTTTAACCAGGTATTTATTGTTTGAATAAAAGAGTCTTACTTTTAAACGATCATAAACAGAGTTAGCAAATCTTTGGGTAAACTCATCAGAACTCAAATACTGAATTAACTTCCAAGCAGCCTCTTTCTTTTTGGTAGTGCTTACAATAGACCAAACTAATGATTTACCGGTATTGATTCTATTTATCGTGCCATCTTTTTGCTTACTCCCGGGAAATAGAGCCAGATCCCATTTACCCTTAAGTTGGGGTGATGTTTGCTCAAAACCTGGATAATACCAATTTTGGGCTATTTGAATTGGTGTACGACCATCTGCGAAAGTTGTGTAGGTAGGATCTTCGATAGGAAACTTATATTTAATATGCAGATCAGTAAGTTCTTTAAATGCTGCTATACATTCTGGAGAATCTAAGGTAGAAGCTGTACCATCTTCATTATAAATATCAGTGTTTCTTTGGAAGACAAATGGTAATAATTTACCTACCTCAGGGTTAACACCATTATAAGCATAATAAGTATCCATAGTACGGGCCTTAAGCTTCTGGGAAATACTCCTTAGATCATCCCAAGTTTAAGGAACACTAAGTCCTAATTCATTTAATATATCTGTGCGGTAATAAGTCCAAGCCCAGTTGACTTGACTAGGAATACCATAGAGATTTTTTCTGTAGGTCATTGTTGGTAAAAGCATCGGATTCATCTGGCCAGTTACTTTAGTAATATCTGGAAACGAGTTAAGGTTTAATAAAACATCTCTAACACCCAATTCAACAACTTGGTTGGAATAGAGTTCGACCACATCAGGAGCATCTCCACCTATATAGGATAAAATTAACTTGTTTGTAGTGTCTCCTGCTGGTAAAACCACTATATCTACTTCAATACCAGTTTTTGCACTAAACTCGTTTTGAATCATGTCTTTTAGAATTGCACCCATCTCAGTACCATACCAAGTCCATAAAGTGATCCTCTCAGCAGCCATAGTGCTTGCTACTAAAATTATAACGACGCTCCACGAAAGAAGAAACTTTTTCCAACTACTCATTATAACCCCTTTCCTTTTTCTTCTAAGTTAAACGTCTATACCTTTTAGCTGTTCTTTTTTCTAAGCAATTGTCCTTTCTAATTTTGTATTCCTATTACAAAGTTGCAATTTGCTTTTATGCTAGGTAACTTTAATACACACATTAGAAAATAGTAGCTATATATTTAACAATAGTCCCAAGGTGAAAGTTATAAAAATGACTTAGTTTTAAACATGTATTTTCTTGAAGGAGTTGGGTCAACTATCAAAAACTCTAATATAAGTAGTTTTCATGGGGGGATAAAAATGTTTCGGTGGATTTTGTTGTTTATTACTATGTCGGTGTTATTTTCTCCGGTAATTTCTGCTTCCTCTTTGTCATGGCCTGAAGTTATCCGTAAACAAGAAGAATATGTAAAGTCACTACAACATGACCCAGGCTTTATAACCAATACACCTTTAGGAGTTATAATTAATCCTTACTTTAATAATGTGGCTCTTTTAGGTATGGCTGCTAATCAAGATAATCAAGCAATTATTATGAATTGGGCTAAATGGTATATTGCTCATCTCAATAAACCCGATAAACTTGGCGTCACTGGCTCTATCTATGATTATAGATTTCGCTGGCCAGATGAAGTAGTGTCAACAGATGATTATGATTCCTCCGATTCTTATGCTGCTACCTTCATAACCTTAATGCGTCATTATTATGATACTAATAAAGATTTAGAGTTTATGCAGGCCATAGAAAACGATCTCAGATTAATTGTCAAAGCAATCTACGGTACAATGGATTCTCGTGACAAGCTTACCTATGCTAAACAAAATTATCGGATTAAATACTTGATGGATAACGCCGAGGTACTTTATGGCCTAGAAAATTGGGCCTATATCTTAGAGCAGGTTTACCAAAAACCAGAAGAAGCTGAAAAAATTAGAAACGATGCTTCTATCTGCAAAGAAAGTTTACAGAAAATGTGGAATGGCCAGAGTTTTGCATATGCTAAAGATGAAGTTGGTAAACTTTTTACTTCAAACACAGCCACTTTCTACCCAGATATGATGGCACAGTTAATAGCCATAATCTACGATTTAACAACTCCTGAACAGGACACAATTATTTGGCATGATTTTAACCAACGTTACCCTAAATGGACTCGCCTTAATCATGGCAACTCTTTCCCTGATACTCTAATGGTGTATGCTGCCGCTAAAGTCGGCGATTGGGAAAAAGTTATTACCTATATTGAATCTATCGAAATGACTTACGGTGAATCTAACTATAATTGGCCTTGGCATGCAGGAGAGTCTGGAATGTATTTATTAACTTTACATGAGCTTTTAGAAAACGAAGCAAAATAAAGATTAGAGCTAGAGTTTTTCTCTAGCTCTAATCTTTTATAGAATCATTTATACCTGGGCTATAAGAAAAGAATTTAAAATAGGTCTAACTGGCAAAGACATGGTTACCTATTCTTAGAACTTTAGTTCTCGAGTAAACCCAATTCCAGCCTTTAATTTTATTAGGATTATAAAAATAAACCGAACCTTGGCTAGGATCTGAACCCTTTAGAGCTTCTTTAACAGCTTTTGTAGCTGAATCGCTTGCAGGTAATTTAATTCGCTCGTTAGCAACTACTTCAAAAGCACTTTTTTCGTAAATTACATCTTCTAAAGTATCCGGAAAGTTAGGATCTTTAATACGATTAATAACCACTGCAGCTACTGCAACTTGTCCTAAATAAGGTTCTCCCCCGGCTTCTGAATGAACAAGTCTTGCTAGTAGTTCCTCATTAAAATAGGGAACTTTTAGTGTTTGACCTACATGTATCTCTTCTGATGGTAATTTATTTATTGATTTGAGAAACTTAACTGTCGTAATCGAGTCTTCGGCCAGCTGCCAAAGGGTATCTCCAGCTTTTACAGTGTGTTCCTTATACCTTGTTTTAGTATCTGTAGGAGACGTTGTCGTTGTAGTCTTTGTTGGGGGCACAATTTTGGAAACATCTGTATCTGGACGAATCCTGCGGAGAATCTGTGTAGTTATTAATAAAAACATATCTTCTGAATTAATTAAGGAACCAGCTGATACAGATAGTGATAACACTAAACACATAAGGATAGTATTAAAAAACATCCTTAGTTTTTTATTGTTTTGCTTCTGCATAACCTAGCTCTCCTCGTCAAATGTTTTAGGCCAATTATAATGTTAATAACATTATAATATCTTGCTGGACTAAGATCATTGCCCTATTTATGGAATCAAAAACAAAAGAGACTAAACTAATTTTACCTTAAAAGTAAATAAACCCACTCCCTATAAAAAAAGTAGGCCTTGAAATGTTATTTTTGTAATCAGTTATCCCACAAAAAACTCTTCTTTTATAGGTAACATTTTCCTGATCCAACATGACATTATCATAGAATAACTACAAGTACCTTACTTTAAGTATTGACACTCAAACAAAATTAAAATAAACTTTTATCTATGGTGATGAAGCTCACCAGGGGTAACCCAAACCGCGTTAAGCTAATGGCTTCTGCCTAGAATAACTAGGCAGAAGCCATTTTAGTTATTACAGGGAGAGATATATATGTTAAAAGATTTAGCCCTAGTACTTTTGTTAGGGTTAGCAGCTAAACATCTAGCAACATTACTTGGTTTCCCGGGGTTAATAGGTATGATGTTAGCCGGAATTATTCTGCGACAAACCAATCTTGTGAGCACTACTTTTCTTTCTTTAAGCAAAGATTTACGACTTATGGCTCTTATTGTAATTTTACTTCGTGCTGGGTTAGGGTTAGACAAAAAGCTATTAAAAAAAGCTGGATTAAACGCTCTATTGATGAGTTTTATTCCCTGCATATTCGAAGGCTTAACAATAACTTTAATTGGACCATATTTGCTACCAATCTCTCCTATTGAAGCTGGACTCTTAGGTTTTATCCTCGCAGCAGTTTCTCCCGCTGTTGTTGTACCAGCTATGGTTAAATTACAAGAAAATGGCTTCGTTTGCGATAAGGGAATACCTACACTAATACTAGCGGGAGCAAGTGTTGATGATGTTTTTGCTATTACAACCTTCTCAATTATTCTCAATATCTATTTAGGTAACCAGATTAACTTGGCTAAGAGTTCTCTCTCTTTACTTAGTAACCTAGGGTTAGGAGTTTTAATTGGCTTAGGAATAGGCTATATCATAGATAAGCTCTTTGCCTCTAGCTTAAAAAAACTACGTTCCACAGAAAAGCTAATAATTCTCTTAGGAATAGCCTTTCTCTTGACAGAACTAGCGCAAATAGTTCCCTTTGCTTCTCTACTTTCTATAATGATTATAGGTTTTATTATCCAATTAAAAAATCCCTTAAGAGCTGATAACTTAACTTATAAGTTAGATAGAATATGGGTTTTAGCCAGCATACTTCTATTCTTTTTAGTTGGTGCAGAACTACCATTAATAACTGCCCTTAAAACAGGAATTTGGGGAGTTTTAACTATCGCTATAGGGCTTATAGGGAGAAGTTTGGGAGTCTTCTTAGCTTTATCTAACTCTCATTTAAATCCGAAAGAAAAGCTCTTTTGCGCTTTAGCATATATACCTAAAGCTACAGTCCAAGCTGCTATGGGGGCTTTACCCCTAACCTACGGAGTCACAAATGGAGATATTATCTTGTCTGTTGCTGTTTTAAGTATTCTATTAACTGCACCCTTAGGAGCATATTTAATCGAAAAGTCTACTCCCAAGCTATTAAATTCCAAACAAACTACTTCCACTTTAATCGAGACATCTAGTAAAAAAATCAACTAAATAATTGATCAGCTCACTTCTAAAGTGACATTAGACGAAACTAAAATGCACCGAGAAACACTGCACCACCCGTTTTCGGTTTCAAGCATTTTTAAGCCAACATTAACAATCTCGATGGGCACTACGGATGACACTTTAGGTAGCTGACACGTAAAAAAACCCTCTTGCTTCAAACAGTTTTTACCACTGTTTAGTGCAAGAGGGTTGATCATTTATTTAGTAACTATCTATTCTAATCTAATTCAACTAAATCGAATTCCTTAACACTATTGACCAAGGTATTTTTATTACCATGGCTAGATATTACAAAACCCTTTTCAGGAATTGCTATAGACTCCTTTTTAGCCACAGGCCTAATCTCTAAAACCTCGTCATTTTCGACCGAAAACTCAAAACCCCATTCGTTTGAATAAGATTTATCAGCGTAGTCTGAGTTAAAGACGATTACTTCATCTGCGCCACGGCCTCTATTCCAGCCGTTAATGGTAACTTCTGTCCCATCTGGCATAAGAATAGTTTGCTTGTATTTATTATTAGCTACCTGTGGTGTGTAATCCCTAATAGCTACTTTATCACCTACTTGAAACTGGACCATAAATGCAACTCCAGCTCTTCCATGACCAACCACTAGGTATCCATCTTCGGGAATAGCGGGAACTTTGTTGGTTATCTCTGTAATAACATCATTTCGTACCACAAAAATATTAACTAAACCTGAAGAGAAAATCTTAATTTTCTCTTTAAAATCAGGTGTGTATACAGCCAATTCCTGCTCATACCCAACTACATTTTTAATAGTAATATTTCGATTATAATGAGTGAGCATCATGTAGATTCCATCAGGACCAACTAATTGCTTGTTAGGTAGATCCTCTCTAATAAAACGCTTGTCTTCAGCCACAGTTATTACAGAAAACAGAGATAAGACCAATAAAATTACTAATAAACGTTTCATGTTATTTGTGCACTCAAGTGCACTTTACCCCCCTTTTTTACCCTTATTTTACTTTTTAAGGCTATAATACCCTTTTCGACGTCTTACCTTCGTTACCTTTTCACTTGTTAATAACCATCTTCAAACACAAGGTTTGAATTTGATCTAAATCCATAGTAATATTGATTTGGGTCATTTCTTAGACATCCCTTTCGATATGTTTTTCACTCTAAAAACATTGTATCGCAAGGACTAAGATAATGGCCCTTTTAATTTTCCCTTTTACACAATTATACAGACACAATCAATGATTTACTTTGACTACTAAATAGCTTGTTTTAGTTGGCATTATAAAAAAGAGGCTTTTAAAAGCCTCTTTTACTAACTAAATATATCTTACCAAGGTCTAAAAGTATCTAGAGCTTTTCTTGGTGTGTTAGTAGTTATTACACTCACACCTTTATTAACAAGCTCTTGCATTGTTTTTGGCTCATCTACTGTCCAAGCCCAAACCGAATAACCTTTAGTTACAAGAGCAGTCACGATCTCTTTAGAACAAAGACCAAAGTTAAGATCTACAGAACGAGTCTTCGCCTTAGCTGCTAAGCCAATAATTTCTTCTAGCGTTTTATGGGAATAGGTGAGAACGCTCGTTGGGATATCGGGTGCAATATCGTGAAACTTGGCCAAAATCTCTGGTGCAAAGGCAATGATAACGACTTGATCTCTTGTTCCTGTTTCGTTAAGAAGTTGCAGAACTTTTTCCTCAATGCCAATTTGCTTAATCTCAATAACCAGTGTGACTTTACCTTTTATTTCTTCGAGTACTTCTCTTAAAAATGGCATTTTTTCGCCAGCAAACTTAGTACTAAACTGCTTAGAATAACCTGCATCCAAAGATCTTAGATACTCTGATTGGCTGTATTTAACATCACCTGTACCATTTGTGCAACGATTTACTGTGTTATCATGGCTAAGAATAAGTTCTCCATCTAGAGTAGAGTAGACATCAATCTCAACTGCATCAGCACCTGCTAAGATTGCCGAACGTACTGCAGCTAGGGTGTTCTCTGGAGCTTCAGAAGAATTACCTCGATGAGCAACAACAATAGGTACTGTTGGGAATGCCGCTGCTCTTTGACGGCCAGCTTGCCAATCTGCTTTTTCTTCCAAGGTTCTCATCTCCTCCCGAGGATACTCAGCTAAAACAAGGTTCTCAATTTTTACCTTAGCTCCGTTTGTATGAAGGCCGATTAAACCTTCTTTTAGTTTAGTAGATTGTTTATGGACAATAAGTTCATTATCATCTAAAGATGCAAAGATGTAATCTTTAGAGACAGCAAGCTTAAAATGATATTTTTGGCCAAGCTCAAGGAATTCATCGTTTTGATTTCTCTGCTGATTACGCCATCTTTCTTCTTCTAAGTAAGATATTTCTATACCAGAAGGAAGTGCCATCTTTTGTTTGATGCGCACCATATGAGAGATAGTCTTTTCTTCATTCGTTCTATAGGAAACACCGATCCACCGACTTTGGGTCTCTATTTCTTCTAGGGTAAAATCAAGTTCCAGCAAAAAATCAGCATAAGTTTGGGAAAAATAGGCTGAGGCAAAATCTAGATCTTCACTTCCTAGTTCACCAATGATGACCCCATCAGTTTCTTGCCATTTTCCTTCGACAAAATTTAAATTGGCAGCACAGATCGAGATTGATAATAAACCAATAATCATTAATCCTAGAATAATCTTTACACTCTTTGACATCAAATAGCCCCTTCCCTAATTAATTTTAAGCTCACTGTTTTTTTCTTGTTAAGATACAATTATCCTTCTACGACTATGATTTAACCTCTATTAAAAAGCTCTAATTATCAAAAGTTGCTTTGGTTCCGTCTACTAACCTTGGATAGTCATCTGTAGTTTAATTTCTTCAATACTTGCTTAGTGACCGACCGGAGTCATCTTTGGGAATACTAAACTCAAGATTTAGTGGTAAAAATGTTTGGTTACCTAAAGCTAATTCGTTATAATCTCTGATCTTTTATTTATTTGTTGCCTAACCCTAACGGGCTCTTTTAGATTGTGTCCGTATAATTGTGTAAAAGGGAAATTAAAAGGGCCATTATCTTAGTC
>ENA-UOOI01002402-UOOI01002402.1-fermentation-metagenome-genome-assembly--contig:-NODE-2402-length-16407-cov-4.762292_pt1 | contig 16407 bp, 14 predicted proteins | sample MGYA00245779_ERZ724027 | MGnify/ENA primary metagenome ERZ724027 (study PRJEB28704, sample SAMN03018318) | fermentation metagenome | biome: anthropogenic terrestrial biome; feature: soil; material...
TGATCCACAAAGCAAGGACTTTTTTGTAGGCTGTTTCCAAATACAATTTTAAAAAAGCCTAAATAAACAGCCTGTACAATCCCAAAAGGCCCACTAATGCGGCGATGAAGACACAAAGCACAGCTAGACCGAAAAATACTAAAAACATAGACTGCTGTTCTTTTTCTTTAATCCCGGTTTCCTGCGCATAATATCCGATAATCATGCTGCCTCCAGAATTGAAGGGGCTTAACCCGCCGATAGCAGCCCCGGCCACGATGGAGATAATCAACTCTATAGGAGAAACTCCCCCCAACGCATTTGCCAGATCTGGAACCGTAGGCACGAAGGTGGGGATTACCACGCCATTTCCGGAGCTGAACCAGCCCGTAATGCCTGAAATAAGAGTCATAATAAAGGCTGCCGTCGTCTTGTTCATGATGCGCTTGAGGATATCGGTAAGAAGTTGAATGCCTCCGACTTGATACGTTACATCCATAAGAATGCTCATGCCTCCAACAAGAATCAGCACTCCCCAGGGAATCAGTTTAAAAGCCATCTTTTCGTTTACCGCGTTGCAAAGCGATAAAACGACCGCAATTACGAAAGCGACCAGCCCCACATTCATCTGAAATGCAAGAACGACCACGATCAGTATTGCCATGCCGATCAAACTGAAAATTTGGTCTCTGTTGAAGCTTACAGCCTTAAAATCTGATGGATTGTCTCCGGCTTTATATTCCGGCATTTTCAGCTTATAACCCTTAAAAATGACATAGATGACCAATGCACAAATTGCGTTCATGATCGTAATACTAATGAGAAGCGGCGTATTAGCATTTAATGGCGGGGTCATTTTGGCTGTCAGATCATGAACGATGACTCCCGTAAGAGCAACCGGAGAAACTGTCCCTCCCACAGTTCCCAAAATTGCCATAGAAGACATCATATAGGGCTTGATACCCAGCTGTACCGACAAGGAGACGGAAAAGATGATCATGATCGCCTGAGCAGAGATCGCTCCAGGTCCCACAGCAGATATAAAATAAGAAATCAGGTAAACAATGATTGGAATCAACCATCCCTGCTTTCCTACCAGGGAAACCAGCTTCCTGGATAAAAGCTCCAATGTCCCATTGTCCTGAAGTAACGCGAATAAGTACATGGTCCCCAGTAAAGTAAGGAACATACTGGAAGGAAAGGCGTTGAGCACCATGGACATTTTCAGCTTTCCGAGCAATACCAAAGCAAACGAAAATATGATTGCCAAGATGCCAATATTGATATCCCTTTTGTACCCGATCACTATGGCAGCTACAAGGAATATAAGGGATAATCCTGCTACATTCATAATCTTCCTCCTTCTCTTTTTCGTCCACCCCAAAACTCATCCGCAAGCAGATTTGCTTGCCAACTATAAATACACCACCTCCAGTTTTATAGATGCCGGCACAAGGCATCCTGTGTTTTCCACCCAAACGATAAAGTGACGGTGAAATCAACTCTCTGCCCGTAATCATTGGCTTCTTCCTGCGGTCGGCGCGCCATTCCCGCGCATCCAGAACACTTTAAGGCTTTTAGGATTTTACTTCAGTTTAGAAGGAGAAAGGTTTTACTTTTTTGACAACATCCAGAATGGTTCCATCTCGTGCTTCCACGACAGCGATCACTTTATCTTCCCACTCTAGGTCATCCGGCGCTCCGACCAGACTGTACGCTTTCTCCTGAAGCGATTCGATGGATACTCGGGGAATACCGGCGTCATCCAGACATTTTTCAAGGTCGGGACGCAAGGGATTGACAGCGATGCCATAATCGGTGACCAGCACGTCTACGCAGTCTCCGGGCGTCGTAACCGTTACCACGCTTTTGCAGACGGTAGCCATCCGGCCGCGGGTCAGCGGAGTAACGATAATGCAGCATTTGCTGCCGGCCGCCGTGTCTGGATGGCCTCCCGGTGCTCCGCGCAGGACACCGTCGGAACCGGTGATGACGTTGACGTTAAATTTGGTGTCGATCTCCAACGCGGCCAGCACGACAAAGTCCAGCTTGTTCACATAGGCGCCTTTGTTTGCGGCGTTTGCGTATTCGTTCAGGTCAATTTCGTGATGATCGGGATGCTTGAAAATGTGTGCGGCAGCGCCTTGATCAAAGTCCTGAGTGTCCAGAATGTGCCGAACCAGGCCCTTGTCCTGAAGCTTGCAGATCGCGTTGCTTGTGCCGCCCAGAGCAAAACCCATCTGAATACCACGCTCTGCCATGTAATCTTCCAGAAAGCGGTTGACCGCCAGAGAAGGGCCGCCGACACCGGTCTGAAAGGAAAATCCGTCTTTAAAATAAGGGGTGGAAGCAATAATTTTGGCCGCGTTCTCAGCCATCATCAGTTCACGGGGATTCTCGGTCATACGAGCCTCTTTCGTGGCGATCTTGGACGGATCGCCGACAGCATCCACCACGCATACGCAGTCCACGTCAGTGCAGGATATGGATGAAGGCAAATTGGGAAAATCAACGAGAGTATCGGTAATGATCACCACATGATCTGCAAAATGGGTATCGTGAATGGCAAACCCCAGAGACCCGCAGTTATTTTTGCCGCCGATACCGCTGGCATTGCCGCAGCAGTCAGAACTGGCACAAGCCAGAAATGCAATATCGATATGGATTTCCCCTGCTTCAATGGCACGAGGTCTGCCGCCATGGCTGCGGATAATGGCAGGCGTAGCCAATTTTCCGGCCGAAATTACTTCTCCAATTCTTCCGCGCACGCCGGAGGTCGTAACGTGGGTTATCTTGCCCTGCTCTATATAGTCTGCAATATTGTTCTGAGCGCTTCCAAGGGAAGTAGCCGCCACATGGATGTCCTTGAGGCCCATGTCCTCAATCAATACCTTTGCAACCATGGCCGCCACATAATCGCCGTTCCGGAATTCCGTATGAAATGAAAATGTCATGCCATCGTGGGCACCACACTTCTTGCATGCTTCTTTTATGCTTTCACACAATTTGCTTTCTTGCGGCTTTTCACACCGTCTCGTCGCGGGAGTAGCTTTCCGTACGAATTTGCCGTCCATATAATATTTTCCCTGATAGACTTCCTTGCCGTTTTTTAACAGTTCATCAGGAATATCTCTGCCAACAGCATTTATCATTTTTAATCGATTCCTCCTATTACAGATCGCCGTGATACACACCGCAGGCTTTTGCCAACGCAATGACTCTGCGGGCATCTTCGAAGAACGGAATATCTACCATCTTTCCATCCACCGTGTATACGCCAACACCGGCATTCGCTTGTTCATTGAAAGAACGAACCAATTTTTCCGCATAGACGATTTCCTTGGGTGTGGGAGCAAAAGTCTCATGTACAAAACGGATCTGACGCGGATTGACAATGCTCTTTCCATCGAAACCCATTTTGCGATTCTGAACGACTTCCGCTTCGAAGCCCTCTTTGTCGTCGATGTTCGGCCACATGGTATCAAAGCATTGGACTCCCGCCGCACGGGCCGCCAACAGCATCATGCTGCGGGCTGTCATCATTTCGATACCGCCCTCTTGGATCTGAACATGCATGCTTTTACGAAAATCGCCGCCGGAAATGGCACACCCAAACATCCGGGGAGAGGCGGTGACAATCTCATAGGCGTTCATAACCCCTTTCGGGCTTTCCAGAGCAGCCATCAAAAGAGTGCGGCCCTCCTCTATGCCAAACTCTTTTTCGGCAGCCAAAACATGTTCTTCGACAGTTTTCACATCTTGAGCGCTTTCACATTTGGCAATACGAATACCGTCCGCCCCGCCGGCGACGATGCAGCGAATATCCTCCTGCCAGTGTGGAGTATCCAGGCCATTCATACGGACGATTACTTCCGTGTCGCCATAATCAATGCTTTTTAACGCATGATATAAAGAAAAGCGGGCAGCATCCTTCTGATTTTCTGCAACGGCGTCCTCTAGGTCGAGGATAATACTGTCAGCCCCATAAATGTAGGCGTCTTTAATCAGCCCGGGCTTCTGAGCGTTCATAAACATCATCGTGCGGCGCAGGCGATTTTTTTTCGGCTTTGGACGAGGAATCATTTTACAGCGCCTCCCCAAGGTATATTTTTCTGAGAAAGGCCGCAGCTCCTGAATACCGCGCATTCAATCCGCGCCATTAAGGTGCAGTCCAATGCACCTTTATCTACGACCGCGACCTTTCCATTTTTAACTTGCAACCGATCCAATGTTTCCAGAACGACCGCCTTAATTTGACGTCCGTACCGGTTCATAACACTGCTTTCGATTGATAACTCCATTCCATGGTCCGAAGGTTCGACAATTACCTGGGCATCACTGGATTCCAATGTTCCAGCAATTGCCGATTTCTGAATATCCATAAAAAGTAGTCCTCCTTTTTTAATTATTTATGGATTACATCTAAACCTTATCACCAATTGATAAAGACGTAAAAGTCTAATTTTTCTCATTTTTCAATTCCAAAAAATAATGTCTGGCTCTATTTACAAAACCCGTGAAGGTGTATATTATATAAAATATATAGTTTTATCTTGAAAACGAATTCATATATTGCGGATAATACCGGTCATGATTTTTGTAAGAGCTGATTTGAGGAGATAAAATGGATGAGCAGGATTTTGAATTATTAGCCGCTTTGGACAAAACGAAAAATATTACGCATGCGGCGGATAAATTATATGTGACCCAATCTTCCCTTTCAAAACGGATTAACGCAATCGAACAGGAGTTGGGGATCACGCTTTTTGTCCGTTCCCGCCAGGGGGTTCACTTTACTCCTGAAGGAGAAGAGGTTTTAAAACGGACGATGGCGGCAGCTGCGCAACTGAAATTAATGCGGGAAGCGATTGACGCCAGCAGAAATTATGTGTGTGGGACCCTAAAGGCTGGAATCTCACTGAACTATGCGATCAATCGTCTGCCCGGGGAGTTAGCTGTTTATCGTAAGAATTATCCTCATGTAAGCACATATATTACGGCAGATAACAGCAGACAGCTGTACATGATGTTAATGGACGGCGTTATTGATGTCGCTATCATTCGGGGGGAATATCCCTGGGCCGGATGTAAATTTTTATTAGAAAAGGAACGCATTTGTGCGATTTGCAGCTCTGAAGATAAAGAAAAGCTGCCGAATTCTATTCCTTATATTGGAAGAAAAAGCGATAAAGAATTTGAAAGGAAACTGGAGCAGTGGATGCGTGAAAATAATTTCCGGCCTGATCAAGAGGGTATCTATGTGGACAACCTCACGACCTGCATAAAGTTGGTGGAGGAAGGGCTTGGCTGGGCCATTGTTCCGGAGGTCTGCCTCCGCCGGTTCTCCGGATATATTCGTCCTCTTTTCTTTGCCAGCGGAGAGCCCCTGATCCGCTCCACCTATATCATGTATTCCGATATGGCTCAGTCGCTTCCTCAGGTGATGGCGTTCGTCCATACGATACGAAATTTAAGCAAAGGCGATGAATCATGACTGATTATCAGGTTTCCCAAATCTATCCCGGCGACAAACACGGGAACGGTCAAGTGGATGCTTTGCTGCGTCAGGAGGGGATTCGCCGGGATCAAAATTTGGATTATACCTGCGGGATATTCGACGACAACGAAAATATAGTCGCTACGGGCAGCTGTTTCGGCAATACCCTTCGCTGTCTGGCGGTCAGCAGTTCCCATCAGGGAGAAGGGCTGATGAACAAGATCGTCACGAACCTGATCGAGGTGCAGTATGCGAGGGGCAATCTGCATTTGTTCCTGTATACAAAATGCAATACCGCCAAATTCTTTCAGGACTTGGGATTTTACGAGATCGTCAGGGTTGAAGACCAAAACATCGTCTTTATGGAGAACCGCCGGACCGGCTTTGAAGATTATTTGGACGCCCTGAAAACGGAAGGCGCGCAGCCCGGGCTCAAAGCGGCCGCGGTGGTGATGAACGCCAACCCATTTACTTTAGGGCATCAGTTTTTAGTGGAAAAAGCGGCGGCGGAAAACGAGCTGCTCCATTTGTTCATTGTAAGCGAGGACGTCAGCCTGATTCCGTTATCCGTAAGGAAACGTCTTGTCATGGAAGGAACATCGCATTTGCATAATATTGTTTTTCATGACAGCGGGCCGTACATCATCAGCAACGCCACCTTCCCGAGCTATTTTCAAAAGGACGAACAGTCCGTCATCGCGGGCCACGCAAAGCTGGATCTGGCGGTGTTCCGAAGAATCGCCGCCGCTCTTCACATTACAAGGCGTTATGTGGGAGAGGAACCGAAAAGTCAGGTGACGGGAATTTACAACCGGATTATGGCGGAGGAACTGCCAAAAAGCGGAATCGAATGCGTGATGGTTCCGCGAAAAAAAGCAGACGGCCAGATCATCAGCGCCTCGACCGTGCGCACGGCAATCCACGACGGGGACTTTGCCGCGTTCAAAAAAATGGTCCCTCCAACCACGTTCCGGTATTTCACAAGCAGGGATGCAATCCCCGTGATCCAGCGCATCCGAAGCGCGAATAATGTCGTTCACTATTAATACCGTCTGGAGGAAGTCAGCATGGCATATGAGGGAAAGCTTGTCTCCGTCACGGATATGGCAATGGAACGTGAAGCCCGCGTGGCTAGCCGGGCCGAACTGCTGTCCAAGTATCCCGGCCGAACCGTTCTTACGCTTACCATGAATATCCCGGGGCCAAGAAAAAGCGGAGCGGATTTTTACCGTGCTTTTTGCATTGGAAGAAACGCCGCCGAAGAAGCTATGGCCAGCCACAGTGTACGGGTTTTTTCCAAGAAGACTCGGAGGAATCGCGCCGGTTATACCGCTTTTTATGTAACGGACGGACGAGCTGATGAACTGAAGCATATCATGATGGATGTGGAACAGAAGCATCCTTTGGGGCGGCTGTTTGATTTGGATATTACTGCCGAAAACGGTGAAAACGTCTCAAGAAACGACTTTGGGAATCCCCCGCGGCGTTGTTTTATCTGCGGCAGAGACGCCAAAGAGTGTGGCAGAAACCGCACCCATTCCGCACAAGAACTTGCCTCTGCCGTAGAACGGATGATCCAAAATTATACGGCGTCTGCAATTGCAAACGCCGCTTCTGATGCGATGACGATGGAAGTGGAGACCGCGCCGAAACCGGGCCTTGTGGATCCAATCACACCGGGAGCTCACAAAGATATGGATATCCATACTTTCCGGGCGAGCATTCGGGCCATCACACCATTTTTTGAAGAAATGGCGTTTGCCGGGTTGTCTCATAAAGGCCGGCCGCGAGAGCTGTTCCCAAAGCTGAGGGAAATCGGCTTACATGCTGAAAAAGCAATGTTTTCCGTCACCGGAGGAGTGAACACTCATAAGGGCGCCATTTTTTCAATTGGATTACTGTGTGCGGCAGCAGGCCTGCAATTGAGCAATCAGGGCTGCGTTGCAGCAGAGGAAATCACTTCCATGGCATCTCAGATTGTTGCGCCCGAAATGGAGCAGGAATGGAACGATATTTCCAACCGCTCCAAACATACAAAGGGAGAGCTTCTGTTCCTGCAACATGGAAATCGTGGAATTCGGGGTGAAGCGGCGGACGGTTATCCTTCCGTCCTTGCGGTTCTGCCGGGCTTTAAAGAAGAATCGGCGTCCGGTGCAGGGAAAAATGAGGTGAAACTTCAAACTTTGTTCCGTTTGATGACAATTTCAGAAGATACCAATGTACTCGCAAGATGCGGTGAAAATGGGCTTCAATGGATGAAAGAAACAGCGAAACGGATTTTGGAAGCAGGAGGAGCTTATTCGGCGAGAGGAATGACATTGATCGCCGGGTTGGATTCAGACTTTACCAAACGAAATATGAGTCCGGGGGGATGCGCTGATTTGTTATCTGCCGTGCTGCTGCTGGATCAACTGGAAAAAATCCCCTGGCTGAAGGGATGATCCGTTCCTCTCAGCCGGAGCGGGGGATGCATTGCTTGAAGATGAAATCTCGCATTTCTTTGTAAATTTTATGCGCTCTTTTATAAAAGCTTATTTACGGCCGTCTAACCGGCCTAAATAAGCTTTTATTTATTTTATGCTCTTTTTTGATAATGCACGGTCGGCTATTCAATTCCGATCAGTTTTATTCGCTGTTAATGAAAATACGTTTTTGCTGGAGCTGACGAAGAACGGGCTAAAGCCCTCGTAACCGAGACTCATTTTTATCCATGCTCTTCCCATTTTTATTTGTCATAATTTTTTTATTAGATCGTTATGAATTATAGTCATATTATTCGATCACTTATCTGCATTTTACATTTTCAGTCAACCAATATAAAATAAATTACTGTAATCTGTATATTATATGTAATTTGTTAAGACCGTAAGACCTCAGAAAAAAGATGTTGAAAGCTTGAAATGGCGGGGATCAATAGCTTCCCTGCAGAGTGGCTCGGGCGGAGTAAAAAAATTAATCGGAGAGAAAGAGGAAGGAGAAGAATGTAATTGGCTATCTTGGGATATCTTACCGTTATCACATTTTTGTTAGTCATTTCTTCAAAAAAAGTAAGCCCGCTTGTTTCCATTGTCGCAGTCCCCATTATTTTCAGCTTAATTGGCGGTTTTGGGCTGCAGACCTTCAGTTTTGCCATCGACGGCATGAAAGATGTCGCCTCCACATTCGCCATGATTTTATTTGCGATATTGTATTTCAGCCTCATGATGTATGTCGGGCTGTTTGACCCGATTGTAGACAGCATTATCTCAGTGGTAAAAGGGGACCCGCTGAAAATCATGGTGGGTTCCGCTCTTCTTGCTGCCGTCGTTTCCTGCGGCGGAGACGGCTCCACCGCTTTTCTAATTACCTGCACCGCAATGGTCCCCGTTTTTGATCGGCTGAAAATGAATAAGCTCTATCTTGCGTGCGTCGTCATTATGGAGAACACCGTCCTCAATTTGCTGCCGTGGGGCGGCCCAATGGCTCGGGTTCTGTCAGTATTGAAAGTGGATGCGGGGCAGCTACTGAAAATGCTGCTTCCGAGTATGATTCTCGGTATCGCATACGGCATCGGGATTGCCTATTATCTGGGCCTGAAAGAAAGGAAGCGCCTTGGCGTCACAAACTTGGGGATCAATGTCAGCAGCTTGAAGGTGGAGCTTTCCTCCGAGGAGAAAGAACTGAGAAGGCCCAAATTGTATTGGTTCAACTTCATTCTCACCATCGTGGTCGTAGTGCTTCTCATTATGGGGATCCTTCCCTCGTCCATGTGCTTCGTAGTAGGCACGATTATTGCCGCGGCGGTAAATTACCCCGACCTTAAACAGCAGCGGAATGTCATCGAACAGAACGCAAGCGGAATCATGAACGTTGTTATCATGGTGCTGGGCGCGGGTGTACTTATGGGAATTCTGAACGGAACGAAGATGTCGGATGCGATCGGAAACAGCCTGGTCAGCCTGATACCGGCGTCGATGTCCAGATATTTCGGGGTCGCGATCGCGTTCATCAGCGCCCCCGGAACGGTGGCGCTGAGTAATGATGCTTTTTATTACGGCGTTATGCCGGTATTGGCCAAGACCGCGATGGCCTATGGATTTACACCCCTGCAGATCGCCTTTGCTTCCATGGTGGGCCAGGCTTTCCACCAGTTAAGCCCGCTGATCGCCGCGATTTATCTTCTAATTGATCTGACCGGAATTACTCTGGAAAAATACGAAAAATATAACTTTAAATGGATGGCCGGACTATTTGTCATTTACTTCGGCTGTGCAATATTATCCGGAAATCTCGTCCTCCATTAAAGAAGGATTTGCACAATGCAGTCATGGAATCTTTTTACCCTATGTTAAAAAAGAGAGCTCGTTCGGAATGTCTTCTATGGCAATCCCGAACGAGCTCTTCATTCAACGTCTTGGTCCTGTGAGTTTGAATGATAAAATTCTTAAATACTCAGCATCCTGTCCAATCTTTCTCAAATACCCCAAAAGGCTTTTTTTGCAATGTCCGTTTTTTGCGGAGCGCAGTTCCGCCGCCCGGCACGCCGTTTCCTGCGGCGCATCCAAGGCGGACGTTCAATATTCGGATCACTGGACGGTTATGATCGACCCGGCGGGACATCCATTCTGCTTCGTTATCTAAGCCTTGATAGAAAATGACGGATTTGCAAAGATAATCGTGCCGGACAAGGAAAAATCGCAGGAATTTTTTTCGTATTCCGAATATTTTCCGACTGGGCTCGGAAAAATTTGATCCGCCGTATTTCGGCACAGCCGAGGGCCGGATGATTCTGGAATGGACAAGGCGGCAGATTTTACTTTTCCATATGGAAATTGAACGACAATCCTGATATAATGAAAAAGGAAATTGTCGAATCTGATCAAACGGGCTTTGAAGCCTGTTTTGTGAAAGGGGGAGGTTGCCTTGCCGGCTCCCGGGAGAAAGGCGATGGGCGAAGAATATATCCCCATCAGTAAAATGGCGGCGATGCACCATCTGTCGCGGCAGACGCTGATCTATTACGATCACTGCGGATTGTTCAGGCCCGCCTATACCAACGAAAACGGTTATCGGTTTTACAGCCTGTATCAGATCCCGTTCCTGAGAGAGATCTGCCTGATGAAAGAGATCGGGTTCAGTCTGGATGAAATCAGGGAAAGCTTTGAAAACAGGAATCCGTCCTCCACAAGCAAGCTGCTCGAGAACAAGCTGAAAAAGGTCAAAACGGAACTATCCGAGCTGGAGCAGAAACAGATGTTTCTGGAGCATCGTCTGGAAATTTACGACCACCTTTCCACCAAAATCAAGGATATCAAAATGCCGTACATCAAATGGCTGCCACAGCGTCAGGTGATTTTCGTGCCGTTCGAGAGGGACCACGTCGAAATCAACCAGCTCCATCTGACTTTGATGAAGGCATGGGATATTTTGTCGAAGCACAAAATGATCCCGTCCAAAGGCTTCGGGGCGCTGCTCCGATACGATTCGATCCGTCAGGGCAATCCTCTGAAAAACGCCGGAAGCATTATCAATCTCCCTTATCCATACGGCGAGCCGATCGAAAACCTTCATACGATCCCGGAAGGGGAATATGCAACCCTGTACAAATACGGGATGCCCTACGACACGGAACCGCTTTACGAATTCCTGGACTGGATCGAGCAGCAGCACTTCAAGGTGAGCGGCGACATCATCGACCTGTGCCTTCTGGATACGACCTTTTACGACAGCGGACACAACGTCGATTTCTGCTGCCTGCAGATCCCCATCGAATAAACGGCGGCCCGGGCTCAGCTTTTATCGTATCCCATAGTATATAGTTTTTTCGTTTCTATTTCCTGTTTTTATGCAAGATAAATAGAATCTCTGCGGGCGGCAATTCAGTGCCGCCCGCTTTTTTGTCAGAAAGCCGGCACTTCCGGGCTATTTTGATTGATAGGAAAAAGACGAACATTGTAGTTGACTGTATTGCAGCAATACAACTTATAATGAAAAAAGTTGGTTCCCGTAGGGAATCAGTCGATATGATACGAGCGATAAGGAGGAAGAAGTATGTCAAAAAAAAATGAAGTCTGCGATCTGCGTTCGGCGCTGGAACTGCTGAAGAGCGTTCCCGGACAATATGTCGAAACGGATATCGAGGTGGACCCCCATGCGGAAATATCGGGTGTTTACCGCCATGTGGGCGCGGGAGGAACCGTGATGAGGCCGACCAAGGAAGGGCCCGCCATGGTCTTCAATCACATCAGGGGATTCGACGGCGCAAGAGTGGTCATCGGCCTGGTGGGCAGCAGAAAGCGCGTGGGGCTTCTTCTGGACACGGACCCGAGAACGCTCGGATTCCATCTGGGAAAAGCGGTCAGAAACCCCGTTGCGCCGGTCGTCATCGACAACAAGAATGCAAAGTGCCAGGAGGTCGTCCACTATGCGAGCGACCCGGGCTTTGACCTCAGAAAGCTGCTCCCGGCGCCGACCAACACGGAGGAGGATGCCGGCCCTTACATCACCATGGGCATGTGCTACGCCACCGACCCGGAGAACGGGGATCACGACATCACGATCCACCGCCTCTGCCTGCAGTCCAAAGACGAGCTGAGCATGTGGATCACCCCCGGCGCGCGTCATCTGGGCGCTTTCTTCGAAAAGGCGGAGGCGCTTGGAAAGCCCCTGCCGATTTCGATCAGCATCGGGGTCGATCCGGCGATTGAAATCGGGGCGGGCTTCGAGGCGCCGACCACCCCGATCGGCTACAATGAGCTGCAGGTCGCGGGCGCGCTGCGCAACAGGCCGGTCGAGCTGACAAAATGCCTGACCATCCCCGAAAACTGCATCGCGAACGCCGAATATGTCATCGAAGGCGAGCTGATTCCCCATAAAAGGGTGGAGGAAGACCAGAACACCCACACCGGAAAGGCCATGCCGGAGTTCCCGGGCTACACCGGGGTTGCGCAGAAGGTCCCCGTCATCAAGGTAAAGGCGGTCACGCACCGCACGAATCCGATCATGCAGTGCTGCATCGGGCCCAGCGGGGAGCACGTCTCCATGGCCGGCCTTCCGACGGAGGCCAGCATCATTTCGATGATCGAGCGGGCGATGCCGGGCAGGCTCCTGAACGTCTACGCCGCTCCCTGCGGGTGCGGAAAATTCGTCGCGATCATCCAGTTCAAAAAGAGCTCCCCGAGCGACGAAGGGCGCCAGAGGCAGGCGGCTCTGCTTGCTTTTTCCGCTTTCAGCGAACTGAAGCATGTGTTCCTGGTCGACGAGGATGTCGATCCATTCGATATGAGCGACGTCATGTGGGCGATGACCACCCGGTTCCAGGGGAACGAGGACGCGGTCTTCATCCCCGGCGTCCGGTGCCATCCGCTCGATCCTTCCAGCGACCCGGACTATTCGGCGAGCATCCGCGACCACGGCATCGCGTGCAAGGCAATCTTCGACTGCACCGTTCCATTCAGCCAGAAAAACAAATTCCAGCGGGCGAAATTCATGGACATCGATCCGAAAAAATGGGCCGAGTTCTTAACTGAGGAGTGATTGGTTTGAATAAGAGGACGATCGGCTTTCTGAGCGGCATCGCAGTATTTTTCATTATTTACCTGCTGCCCCTCAGCGGCCTGCAGTGGGCGGGGCACATGTGCCTGGCCCTCACCCTGATGACGGTGGTATGGTGGGCGACGCAGGTCGCGCAGCCCGCCTATGTCGGCGGCATCTACCTGATGCTGCTGATCATTCTGGGCGTCGCCGGGCCGGAGAAGGTGTTCGCCTCCTGGACGGGCTCCACGATGTGGCTCGTCATCGGCGCCTATCTGATCGCCGGCGCCGCAAAGGATTCCGGCCTCGGGGAACGGATCGCTTATGCCTTCCTGATCAAGTTCGTCCGTTCCTATAAGGGGATCATCGTTTCGATTTTTGTCCTGACGTTCATTATGGCGCTGCTGATTCCCCATCCGTGGCCGAGGGCGTTCCTGCTGATGTCCGTTATGACCGTGGTAGCCAAAAGCGCCAACATATCGAAGGAGGACACCCCGAAAATCGGCCTGGCGGTCTTCGCCGCATCCTGCCCGCTGTCGATGGTTTTCCTGACGGGCGATTCCTCGCTGAACCCGCTTGCGGTGGCGGATTCCGGCGTCAACTGCGACTTTCTGAGCTGGTTTAAATACATGAGCGTTCCGATGATCATCGCGGGCATCCTGACCATGGTGCTGATCCTGCTTCTGTTCAAGCCGACCAGGGAAATCAGCGTCAACGTCGAGGAACTCAAAGAAAAGCAGAAATCGCTCGGGCCCTTTTCCGAAAAGGAAAAGCGCACCGCGGTCTGGCTGGTAATCGCCATCGCCCTGTGGATGACCGACAGCCTGACCGGAATCAACATCGGCTGGCTGACCCTGATCGTCGCGCTGCTGATGAGCATGCCCGTGATCGGCGAGGTGCTGACGGCGAAATCCTGGAGCGGCGTCCCGATCAACGTGCTGATCTTTCTGACGTCGGCCATCGCGATCGGGACCGTCGGCGGAGCGACCGGAATGAACGCGTGGCTCGCAAAAACCATCCTGCCCTCTTCCGTTCCGACGAACATTTTCCTGCTGGCGCTGCTGATTGCGGTGGTTTCGATCATCATCCATATGTTCATGGGCTCCGTGATCGCCGTGATGGGCGTCTGCATCCCCGCCATGGTCGCGTACACCGCCCCCATGGGGATCAGCCCGCTGGCAATCTCCCTGATGGTTTTCTCGGCTATCAATATTCATTACATCCTGCCCTTCCACAATCTGGCCATGCTGGTGGGGTGCGGGGCCGATGCCGGCGGATACAGCCAGAAGGAATGTATCAAACTGGGCGTTCCTCTGACCGCCGTCGTGTTTATCGTCGTCCTGGTGGAAGCCGCCTGGTTCCAGATCACCGGGCTCGTGTAAAAAATCGGAAAGCTGGAAAGAGCCGGCAGGCCCGGAATCGGTGCCCGCCGGCTCTTCCGCTTCCCTTTTCAGAGGAGGAAGGAACCAAATGAGAATCATTATCGGAGTGACCGGCGCTTCCGGCGTTGAAATGAGCTGGTATCTGCTGGAAGCCCTGAAAAACGAAAAGAGCTGCGAGGTCCACCTCGTGATCTCCGACGAAGCGAAAATCAACTGGAAGCTCGAGACGCAGCGGCCTTTGGAGGACCTGCTTTCCCTGGCGAATTTTGTCTATGAAGCCGGCGATATGGCGGCGGTCATCTCGAGCGGCTCCTATGGGACGGACGGGATGATCGTCATGCCCTGCAGCATGAAGACCCTGGCGGGGATCGTATCCGGTTATGCGGATAACCTGATCCTCCGTTCGGCGGATGTCTGCCTGAAAGAATGCCGCAAGGTCGTCCTGGTCCCCAGGGAGATGCCCTTCGGGAAGGTGCACCTGAGGAATATGAAGGATGCGGCCGACCTCGGCTGCGTCATCGTCCCCCCGGTGCTGACCTTCTACAACGGCCCGAAAACCATCGAGGATCAGATCCGCCACATCGTCGGGAAGGTGCTGATGCAGTTCGGCATCCACGACAGCCGGTTCGTCCCCTGGGCGGGCGCCGGAAAAAAGTGACCCGTGACCCGGAGAAAGGAGCACGCATGAAACGATACCATATCACCGCAGCCGAAGGCGCCCGGGAACGGATCGAGCTGGAAGCGCTCTGCTGCGGCGCGGATTACAGCGTCACGATCTGCGGGGGCACCCGCTACCACGTCGGGGCCGTGGCCTACGCATGCGCCGAAACGGAGCCGGGTTCCCTGCCGGGGCACCGGGCGACGGTCAGCGTCATCTGCGGGTTCGGGCACCGGGATGACGAGGTGTGCCGGTGGGCCGCACGGTACCTTGCGACGGAGCTGAACTGCAGCGTCAGCGTTTCCGCCGGCATCCACATCGACCACGCGGCCCCGGATGAGATCGGACTTCTCGTGGAAAACTGCAAAAGGGCCTGCGAAAGGCTGGTCCTTCAGATTTCCGGTGAAACGGAGAGCCGCTTTTCCCCCGCGCCCAGCCCCCCAAACGGAACAAAAGGAGCCTGAGAACGCACGGAAAGGAAACAGTATGGAGGAAGTCATTCTGGTGGATTTTGAAGACCGCGAAACGGGAAGGATGGAAAAGGAGAAGGCCCACAGGGAAGCAAAGCTGCATCGGGCCTTCTCCGTATTTCTGCATCGCGGACGGGAACTCCTGATCCAAAAACGCGCCGCAGGGAAATACCACTGCGGCGGGTTGTGGACGAACACGTGCTGCTCCCACCCGAGGCCGGGCGAAACCGTGCGGGAGGCGGCGGTCAGGCGTTTAAAGGAAGAGGCCGGGATCCGGGCCGAAAATCTGGAGGAGCTGTACCGCTTTTTCTATTATGCGCCGCTCGACCACGGATTCACGGAATTCGAATGCGACCATGTGCTGGTTGGAGAGGATGCGGGCGATTTTCACCCCGATCCGCGGGAAATCGAGGAATTGCGCTGGGTCGCGTGCGATGACCTGAAGCGTAAAATGATGGAGCATCCGGAGAAGTTTACGCCGTGGTTCCTGATCTGTGCCCCGGAGGCGATCCGTTTCATCCAATCGGAAGCGGCGGAAAATGCCCTTTCGGGCAGAAATTCATTCCGCGCGCCGAAGTTCAGCGCGGCCCCTGCGGCGCATGGCAACGGCGAAAGGGCGGAGATCGGAAAGCCGTGAAATTTCAGAGCCGATTCAAAAGGGGTGGAAAAAAAGTCTCACCTCATTTTGGAACCGGCTCTTGATTTTTGCCCCGGCCTTGTGAGAAAATAGACCGCAAAACCAAGCGCCAGCCCGACGAGCATCGGGACGATCCAGCCCATCCCGATGGCGAAGAAGGGGACAAATTCCCGGTAGAAGCCCAGGATTCCTTGGATCGCAGGCTGAGCGGCGGCGCCCTGCGGAAGGGCGTTCAGAAAATCGGCGACCGCGTCGAACAGCGTAAAGAGGAT
>ENA-UOOI01002404-UOOI01002404.1-fermentation-metagenome-genome-assembly--contig:-NODE-2404-length-16403-cov-4.385185_pt1 | contig 16403 bp, 13 predicted proteins | sample MGYA00245779_ERZ724027 | MGnify/ENA primary metagenome ERZ724027 (study PRJEB28704, sample SAMN03018318) | fermentation metagenome | biome: anthropogenic terrestrial biome; feature: soil; material...
TAGTGCCGTTAGCTGCATGTACAGCCTGTGGAACCATGATTATAATTGCTGCGGCCAGCACGGGTATAAATGATGACAGGCTGAATTTCAATATAGATTTGTTTTTTATATTTTTGCTTATGCTCCCTTTTACCAGAATATTAAGTCCCGCAGTTACTGTAAATATGACAATAGCCAAAGTCAAAATCAATATAATATACATTTTCCATACCTCCAGAATTATAATATTTTCTATAAAGTTTTACCTCGAGTGTATATTTTACCTCTCACTAGTCGAAATAGGCGTATTCGTTTTATCAAAAATCACTTTTACGGGTATATATTCTATCCCTTTGCCTTCATAATATTTGCTGAAAAGCTCATAATATTCAAGCCTTAACCCTTGTATAAACACGACCATGCCTTCAAGGCACATGACGACTATGTTTCCAAGCACCAAAATAAATACGGCCTCAGCACCATTGCTCATCATCGCCGCTATGGTTGCAAAAGCCATAAAAAGTCCCACATGGTTCAACGCAAAAGCACCGATCCTGATAAACGACACAGTATTGCTGAGCATGCTGATAATCGTCTCAAAAGCGCCAAACCCATTTTCTATATAATAATCGCCCACGGGATCATCATACAGAGGCTTCCTGCCGCTTATAATGTGGGAAAAAGGCTGCTTAATCATCATAAACAGCAAAAGGATAAACAGTATAATTGCAATTATACCGATCGGGAGCCTGCTCTTGCCCTTTATAAATATATCCACAGCGGTAATGATCATTATCCAGTAGAATACAAATCCTGCCGCTCCATTTTTACCGAACAGTCCATTTTCCATATCCTTTTTCCTGAAAGAGTTTATAAGGCTGAATATAAAGCTCACCGTGGTAAATGCAATCCCGAGGACTATACCTAATAAAAGGATGGTATTTATATTTTTGCTCTCCATAGGGTGAAACAGCAGCGGTTTTATGAGATTTTCATTGCCGAACACGCTGCCAAACAGGAGACCAAAGAACATGGAGCTCAGTCCCACCCTTGATAGAACTCCGCCCAAGTTGGGATGGCGGAATTTATGTTCAAGCAGCAAACCGGCTATTAAAAATATAAGCCCCTGGCCAAGATCTCCGAACATACATCCGAACATGATCATATAACTTACCGCTACAAAAGCGGTAGGGTCCAGTTCGTTATACGACGGAGTCCCATACATCCTGACAATAGCCTCAAACGGCCTGAAAAGCCAGTTATTCTTTAGCTTTGTAGGAGGAATCAGGCTGCTGTTTACCTCAGACTGAGGTTTGAAAGCAAGTGTAAGCCTATCTCCAAACCTGGAAAGCCTTTTTTGAAGATTCTGCTTTTCACTTACAGGCACCCAACCGGCCAGATAGAAGAATTCGTCGGTACATGCGACTTCATTGTTGACATCCTGTGCCTTTTCAAGCAGTTTGAGCTTGGTATAGCTTTCATCCACAGATTCCCTGTACTTTCTGCCAAGAAGAAGTATATCGCTGTTCAAATCCTTTATTTCATTTTCTTTCTCATCGATTTTCCGTCCCAACTTTTCTATTATCTCACGTGGAGTACCTGTTAAATCATATGGTATGTCGATTTTTTCGAAATTCAAGGAAGACAATATCCTGGCAGTTTCTGCCTCGAGAATTTTAGGCGAAATAGCCACTATGACCTCATATCCCCGCAATGTATTTATGCGGTAAATTATCGAGGATATGTTTTCGATATTGTCCATCAGTCTCGCATAATTTTCCTTCTTGAGCCTGCCTATCCTGAAACTGAAAAATTTTAAATCCTTCATGGCACCCAGGTCTATATTTACATCCATCATTCTTCTCATATGCTCGCAAAACTCTTTTGTACCTGCAAGCTCCGTCCGGGCTTCCTTCAACTTACCGGTAAGCGCTGCCGCCTGGTCGTATATATTCCTTATCATATCCGATATTTTATTGTGATCCGTATCGCTATCGGCATACTTTTTGGATATCTCCCTTTCTATTCCGAATATATCCATCAGTTTTTCAGCTTTATCGACGATATCCGCATGATCCCGGGTATTCCTGTACTGCCTGACAAAAGACAGATCTGTAATCGAACTTGTTCTGCCCTTTGGCATAAGCACAGTAAAATCATTCTGGTTTATTTCATTTAAAGCGTTTACAATATGCATGGATCCCTGCTTTACGATCTCCATCGAAACATTATCGATGTCGTCTAAGTAACCTATTGCATTCATCATTTCCATTTTTTCAACTGACAAACAACCACCCCCAATTCTATAGCTTTCTTATAAGATACTTCTTGGCTTCATCAATCTGCATGCCGTAACGTATGCTTTCGATGACCGATATTATATCCCTTATTTCGATTTCGGATAAGAGAATATATACCAAAGGCTGGCTCATATTCATTCCGCTTTTAACCTTTATTCTTTTCAGATTATAATAAAGGTATCTGAGTATACGTCGTTCCATGAATATACCCTCTTGACTTTCCATATGGAATAGAAAACTGTACTTGGTATTCCGCACAATTTCTCTAAACTCCTCCAGGCTTCTCGAATAACACAATCTTTTTATATAATCGCTGTCAAATATCCTTCCATGGGATATTGTATAATTAAACAGCAATTCACGGGGCAGACCGTAAAATTTGAGCCCTCTGTATATCCATTGGATATTCAATAGATCGACATAGGCATCCAAATAGCTTTTTATTATCGATATATTATTTTTATCTATCCTGCTCAAATTTTTGTAAAAAATATCAAAAAACGCAAGATCAAGAGTCATCTCAATATTGAAAAAACCGGTATACTTTCTGTTTTCCTCAATTGGGCGAAGATAATTATAATATATAGTGCCTTTTAGATTTGTGATAAAATCCAAAAGGCTTTTTGAAGAAAGCAGGCCAGTCATATTAAAAGAGCTGAAATAGCCGAGAAACGCCAGCGAATCCTTTATCGCCATATTGTCGTTTCCTGCTTTAATACCCTTTGCAATTGTCTTCAAGTCCTCTATTTCATATCTTATAAACATAGTTTTATAGAATGCTTTATAAGAATCTGAAAAATAATGAACCATCTTGCTTATACCGCCTACATGGCTTCTTTTAAGCAGCACCTCAAGCTGGCTCCTGTGGATGCTGCCCCCGTCGATTCCATGGAGCACGGAGGCAAAGTGAGTGTTATTTTTAAGATAAGATGCAATCCCCGATACGTTATCCCTTGAAAGCAGATTTATATAATCTTCATCATTAAGAAGCTGCCCTTCCATAGCCAGTGCTTTTGTGCTTACGGCAGCAAATCTGTTTAAATTACTCATGGCTGCTCCTTCCTGGGTTATTTAAAAATTTGGGAAAAGAGCTTCTTGCCCAGTTTGTCTTTTACTTTTATAAATTGGCTTTCAATGTTTCCGCATTCCTTTGCAGTCTGCTCCTCTATATCTTTGGCATCTCTTTCTGCTTCCGAAACGATAGAATCATACAGTTCTTTTGCTTCCGATTCTGTTTTATCCATTATTTCAGCTTTCATGGCATCTATTTTAATTTTTATTTCTTTTTCTCTTTTGCCAAGGTACTCCTGTGTTTGCTTCATTATTTCATCTGCTTTTTGATCTATCGATATAACCATTTTTAAAGCATCTTCCATGAAATATATCCCTTCCTTCAAAAAAGAACAAATCGCAATACTGCGATACACAGTAATTTTAATACTGTTTCTATAAAATAACAATGTTTGCAAAAGATTCTTTACCGCCATTTTTGTTTAATCTATTCAAAATAACGCGGTAAGCGGGTAGAATGCCTAATTTATTTTTACGATTCTCATTCTATTGTGCCGTATTGCTATGACAATAATTGTCATAATTCCTGCAATTATGCAAATAATAAATAAATTGCTATATCTTTTTTGAGTATAAGCATTTTCCCCGATAACATCCATCACAAGACCGATATCTCTTTTTAAATTATCCCTTCCTATATTCTCTATGGTATCCTCAGGGACATGGTATATATTCTTTTCCAGATCTATCAATGTTACAGACGGAACGCCCACCGATCCAAAAGGCATATGATCGCTGCTTCCATTGTTTTCGATGCTGTATTTTATTTTTCTTTCGTCCGCTGAACTTTTTAACTCATTCAGTATTGAATTCCCCGATGCCCTCTCGCTGCTGCCATATCTAAAAATACTCAAAGGCAAATTCGATTTTGCGCCTACCATATCGAGATTTATGACTTCGCTGTTTTTAAGAGGATAAATCGGATGTGAAACATAATACTGTGACCCGAAAAGATTTTCTTCCTCGCCGCTGAATGCTATGAATACGATATTTTTGTCAGGCTTTACAGGCTGCTTTGACACCGCTCGCGCAATCTCTATTATACTGGATGTTCCGGATGCATTATCAAGAGCGCCCGGGAAATATACGCCGTCAGGATCCGGACCCAGATGATCCATATGAGCCGATATTATAAGATAATCATCCGATTTTCTGTTTGAATTCAATATGCCTATCACATTCCTCGCTTTAAAGCTTTTGACTTCGAAAGAGGATTTTAAATGGATAGTATAACCCTTTTTTGAATAATCCATAAGCTCGTCAAAAACGTCCAGGTCTACACATACTCTCGGCAGTTTTGATGATACTTCCATATCGTTTACGCCAAACTGGCCCTTTCTCCTGTCGGAAGGGTCGCCGCTCGCCGTAATGACCCCCGTATAACCTTTTTTATAAAGCATCGACAATGTATTGGAGTCCGCATCCTTGAAATATTTTATAAGAGCTATCGCATTTTTTACACCTTTTATATTTTTATCGCTCAGGTTCACCGGAACACCTCTTCCTGTAGCCTCGCCCTTATGGGACATATAGGTGAAAAAGCTGTAATCCTTTCCGTATTTATATCCCTTTACCATATTATTCCCATCTTTAACCTCAAGTATATACTCGGGTGTCGGATTGCCGCTTACTCCCAGGAATTCCTGATAAAACGTCCCGCCAACACCTGCAGGTTTTAATCCGGCCTTCTTAAACTTGGATGCGACGTACTCCTCTGTTTTGATTCCATAAGGCGTTCCGGCCATCCTGCCATTGAAGCTCTTTGAAGATAGCTCCCCGATCATCTTTATAATATTGTCAGCATCATAATTATGCGGATTATAGCCGACTTTAACACTGCAGGATGTAAATATTATGACAGATGCCACAATTAAAAATATAACTTTTTTGAAATGCTTCAATAATTTTACCTCCAGAAATAATGTATACTATAAAATATACATTACAAGGCGGAATTATAACCGGCCGCAAGCCCTGAAGACCACGCCCATTGAAGGTTATATCCTCCGCAGTCCCCGTCGATATCGATAACCTCTCCTGCAAAATAAAGCCCGGGGACTATTTTGGATTCCATGGTTTTAGGGTTTATCTCCTCCGTATTTACTCCTCCTGCCGTAACCTGGGCAGAAGCCCATGGATTAGTCCCTGAAACTTCGAATCTCCAGTCTTTCAATATATGTAAAATATTATCCTTTTCATGAGTCGTAAGGGAAGCCACAGGTTTATTCATGTCCGAAATTCCTGCCTCCCTAAGGACAACCGGTATAAGCCTTTTATTTATAAGGCCTACGAAGCTGAGTGAGACAGGTTTCTTGTTCCCCTCTTCATACCTTTTCAAAAGCACTGAACGGAGCCCATCCTCTGAAATGTAGTCAACAAGCACGACTTTTATGAAAACCCTTTTGCCATCCCTGATGAGCTCTCCCGCTTTTCGGCTTAACTGAAATACAGGCGGCCCCGATATCCCGTAATCCGTAAAAAGTATTTCCCCGTCTTCTCTTTTGATTACTTTTTTATCCACGACGAGTTCAACATTTCCGTCAAATTTTACACCCTGTATCGCCTTTAGGAACTTCGCATTCAGTTTGAGCTGAACAAGGGCTGGAAAAGGCTCGATGATGCTGTGCCCAAATTTTTTAGAAAGCAAAAACCCGCTGCCGTCTGAACCGAATTCAGGACCTGCCTTGCCCCCGGTGCAGATTATAACCCTGTCGGACTTAAGCTTTCTTCCATCCCTCAATTCGATTTCGAACTGTCCTTCATGCCGTATATCTACCGCTTCAGCATCGCATACGGTTTCAACGCCCAAATTTTCTATTTCATACCTTAATACATCCAGCACGCTTGATGCCTGAAATGATGCCGGGAACATCCTGCCGCCTTCCTCTTCCCTGAAGTATATGCCGAGCTTTTCAAAAAACTCTAAAGTATACTCCTGCCCAAACGCCGAAAAAGCTCCGTATACAAACCTCGGGTGCTTGCCGTGATACTTTGATATGTCCATATATCTGTTTGTAATGTTGCATCTTCCGTTTCCCGTCGCAAGTATTTTCTTGCCCACCCTGCTGTTTTTATCCAGCAATATGACATATGCGCCGGCTCTTTTGGCAGCTATCGCCGCCACAAGGCCCGATGCACCGGCGCCTATTATTATGACTTTCCTTTCCTTTGCCATTTTATAAATCTCCCACTATATAATAATCGAAATCAGTTCCATAGAGATATTATAACTTATAAGGTGGAATGTTACACATATATTTTAACCATATCTTCGATTGCTAATATGAGCTTATGCTATTTATAAATGTGCCCTCTGGTGCATTATAACACTATTTGAAGAATATTTATTTCAATCGCTAAACTCATAGCCTTAAGAGTCTGTAAACTTGTTCAGGGCAGAATCAAAACTCGCTTAAGCTCAAATAGCCATAAAGCACCCTCTGATATTTCGTTCTACATAATTATATAAATCCGGTTAAAAAAAATATATATATTTAATATTTTTTTAAGTTGAATTAAAATTATTGTTAAATTTTGTTATCGCGTTTTATGTAAAAGCCACATTGAATCATTTTATGTCATACGAATTATCTGATTAAACAGATAATGAATTCTTCCATATATTTACACAAATGTCTGTTCGGCCTATAATATAATTAAAAGGAAAGATGAGGTGATAATATGGATACAGCCGGGAAGTCATCTGACGTAAGTTACTCCGATTATGCTGCATATGTACCCATCTACAAAAATGGCAACTCCGTACAGGCGATAAAAAAAGATGGACAGACTTCGTTTATAAACCACAGCATAAAGTCTCTACTTAAGATTTTTTTAAGGCAAAGCAGCATAGATATCCGGGCATTTAAGCAAAACTATTCAGTGACAATGGGCAGGAAAAACATCATACCCGTCCCATTGAGTATAGACACAATTTTGATACCGGTAAAGGTAAGGAAGCCACTATCTGTAAACGACGGCTCATATGCATATCTAAACCTTTCATCAATTAAAAACGTATCAGGGGATAAAAGATCAGCAATAGAATTGACAGGCGGCACGGTAATCAACTCCATGGAGTCCGTCATCACTATAAAACACAGGATGAAGATGGGAGGAGCTGTTTCAGAAAAATTTGCAATGCACATGCTGCAGTCAAAAGAAATAAGGACAGGTTTTGCGGAAATATCATCTGAAAGCTGTAAATCTGCTACAAAAGAGGATATAGCACTTTTAATCTATAAAATTATCGAGCTTGAAAAAAAGCTGGACAGGGAAATATTCAACAAGTTCTAATCCTGAAACCAAGACAGCAATGGGAATACAGGTGCCCTGCTGCGGCGAGATGACATTTATAAAGCATGGCATAACCGGCAGGGCATATATTTACATCTATTTTGATCTTTCTTAATGTGTACTTAAAAGTCCCATTTCCCTGCATTTTTTCTCAATTGCATAGAAAATTCCAGACCCTACTATGACAAATACAAACATCGAAGCCACTATTATTATAAACTGGTATTTAAGGGGCATTACAGGCGTCTGATTTATAAGTATTGCCCTGCTGCTGTCGTTTATATATGTTAAAGGAATAAGCATCGATACAAAAAATATCGCCCTTGGAAGAACCCTTATGGGGAAAAATCCGCCTGAAAGTGCTGAAACCACCGAGCTCGAAAAATCGATGATCGAATTTGCATCCTTTGCTATAAGCACAAGAGCCGATATTGCGATTCCAAGCCCCATCATCGCTATAATCCCTGGTATCAAATACAAAAGGAACTTTAATATATTGTTGTTTATGGTAAACCCGAATGCAAAATAGCATACCACTCCGGTAATAATATTTTCAAATGTCGTTGCTACGAACTGAAAGAGGCCCTTGCTTATAAGAAGGTTGATCCTGTTTACCGGAGCACTCCAATTAGACTCTAAAACTCCCTGCATCATCTCATTTTTGAGTGAAAATCCAAGGGACCAAAAAGCAGTATTTATATAAGATGTAACCATATAGCCAATTACCAAAAAACCGATATAATCCGAATTCCCGGTATAGCTTCTAAAACCCGCGGCCGTTCCGGAACTGCTGAAACTCTTTCCCATAAAATAAAACGGCGTAAGCCATATTACAGGATCAAAAAAAGTCAATATGAAATTCAAAGGATACCTGAAATATATTTTCATGCTTATCTTGAACGCCGCCTTTGCAGCCAGCAAATTTCTCTTAAGATTCATGTTACCATCCCTCATCCCTTTAGAATCTTTCCAGCGAGCCGGAATTTCTGACTTTGTTTTCTACCGCAGTAAAACAAAGCCTTCCGATAATCATATAAATAAAGCCCTCGCCCAGGCAAATCAACATATCAGCCAGTGCATCCAGTATGCTGCCGCCGTTTATCATGATAGTCCTTGTTGCAGAAATTCCAAATGTAAAAGGCATAAATTTTGCGATGAATTGCATCCAACCAGGCATTATGGCTGCGGGAAATGTTATGCCGCACAGGATCATTATGCTCCCTCTTACAAGCTGGACCGCCGCACCTGTCTCCTTGACCCAGAGGACCAGACTTGCAAACATAGTCCCAAGTCCATATACACCTGGTATCATAACCGAAAAGGAAAGTATCCAGCTTAATACACTGCCTGTAAAATGTATCCCGTATACAAATCTGTATTCTATTACAGATACCAAAGTCAACAGTGCGGATACTATCATGGAGAATGATGCTCCTCCAATAAGAAAATCCACCTTTTTTATAGGGCATAACCAGTTTGATTCTAAAGTGCCCCTCATCTGCTCGTCCCTCAAAAAAGTACCAAAATTCCACATGACAGTATTTACCCACATCCATACCATTGTGCCTATAACGATAAATCCCATATAATTTCTGGTCCCTGCGACGCTGTCAAATGCCGCAAGGCCCGACTTTTGGGGGCCGGCCATGCCCACTGCACTTAATATATATATGAGAGGAAATATAAGAGGCCATACTATAAACTGTATTATCCAGGTTGGGTAACGGGTCATCTGAGCCAATTCCTTTTTTGCAACTGCCATAACAACCCTAAACCGTCTCATTATTTTCCACCTTCTCTTTAAGGCTCTTTCCCGTAAGATGTATGAAGACATCCTCAAGGGATGGCTCTTTTACATTTATGTTGAGTATTCGGCATCCGCTCTCGGAAATGCAATCGATTACCTTCTGGATAAGTTCATTGCTGTCGGTATGATGTATGTTTAAAACATAGTCTCTTCTTTCTTCATCATACCGGCTTATGACCTTCTGAATGCTGCTTAGGCCCTTTATCTTGCAGAGCATATCCTCCGGAGCATTATCCACTTCGATATTTATAAGCTTTATATCGTCCATGCTCTTTTTCAAATTTGAAGGTGTATCAAGAGCAATTATTTTCCCGCCGTCTACTATCGCTATCCTATCACAGAGAAAGTCGGCCTCTTCCATATAGTGGGTTGTCAAAAGCACCGTCCTGCCCTCATTTTTAATATCCAGTATTATTTCCCTTAAATTGAGCGCCGACTGCGGGTCAAGTCCAAGGGTGGGCTCATCCAGCAAAACCACCGGAGCATAAGGTATCAAAGCCTTGCCGAGAGCAATCTTTTGCTTCATGCCCGTCGAATATTTCTCGACTAATTCATCTGCCTTTTCAGCAAGCCCAAGCCTGTCTAATATTTTCGCGGCACGATTTTTTGCTTCATTTTTATTGCAGCCATAAAGCGCCGCAAAATATTCAAGGTTCTCCCTGCCGGTAAGTTTCCAGTAAATGCTCCTGTCTCCTGCAAGTACCGTTCCTATTTTTGAAAGGGCCTCCATCGGTTTTTTGTCCACATCTATTCCCATTACCCGCACATATCCAGACGTAGGCCTTAGAAGACCCGTAATCATCTTTATAGTTGTGGTCTTTCCGGCACCGTTAGGTCCTAAAAGACCGAATATTTCCCCCTTGTATATATCAAAGCTGATTCCATCGACAGCCTTAAATTCTTTCTTTTCAATGGTCCTGAAAAGTTTCTTCTTTTTCGTGTGGAAAACTTTTTTCAAATCCGTCACTTCCACAGCCTTTTCCATGTAAATCCCTTCTCCCCTGTTACTTGATTCGTCAACCTCCGGTCTGCAAGAGAACGCATATATGTTATTTGAAGAATATAAAACATGCACCTTCTACAATATGGAATCATGCATAAACAAAATTACCTGAATAATGCTATTCCACATAGATTTCCACTGTTTCATCCGAAGTATGGACGTCTACTATTTTACCTGTTGCTCCATTTTTTACAGCATCTATTATTTCCTGAAAATCTATCCCTTCAAGTTCTTTCATTTGCGGTGAAAACTTTGGACCTACCTTCATGCCAAATTTCATACCGATTTCCACTAAAGACAAGGGTATCTTTACGTCGACTTTGTCATCACCGTCGACGTGTATCCTCAAAAATTTAGGCTTACTGCCATTTTGTGAAGTGTTTAGGGGCTCTGCCGGAACTTTATAAGTGTTTTCATCAAGGGCATCAATAAGTTTCTCGCCCTCCTCGGCTGTTATCTTTTTCTCTTCAACCATCTTTAATATTTTTTTGATTTCATCATTCATAATGAGACCTCCCAAAATTTATTCCCCATCCATCATTTTTAATGCTTCTTCATAACTTATCTCACCTTTGCTCAGCATGTCTAATACTTCTTTTTTGTCTGTTCCGGGCTTATCCTGAGACTCGATTTTATAGCCCAGGGCTGCTATTACATCATTAAGCTTGCTTCTTACTGTCGGATAGGAGATATTAAGCTCCTTTTCCACTTCTTTTATGTTTCCTCTGCACTTTAGAAAAATTTCTATAAAATACTTATGCTCTGCCGATAGATAACTGAATTTATCCAGTTGAAACTGGCCTTCGATTTTAGTGCCGCATTTGCCGCAATATAGCGATGTAATGCAAAGTTTTTCACCACAAACAGGGCATATCGATAATATATTGTTTGTCATAAAAATTCCTCCGGAGATTTCAACCGTGTTAGTAACGGTTCATAAAATATATATTATATTTTATATTATATACTCCATTTTAAATATGTCAATATTAATATTAATATTTTTAATAAATTTGCTTAATTTATTTAATATTATAATCTTACTAATTAATATTATTTATTATTTTGTTTTGCCTGATTAAAATAAAAAATTAAATACATTTATATAACGTTTGAAATGTAAAAAATGCAGGATAATAACAAATCGGCCCTTATTTGAGCCGATTTGTTATTATCCATAGAAACAAGACATCTATCCTGGCTGTATTCAAAATCGCATATTGAGCACCCAGGGTCATACGAATTGAAAATTAAACGAATAGAATGTTTATTTAAAATAGATGTTTATTTGAGAATTCCTATTGCTTCCGCAATCCACCATGTATAGATCGCCGTCTTTTTTATTAAAACTACTTTTCACACCGTCTATTGCAATTTTAACCGGCTCTTTAAAAGATACAAACCCGAAATTGCCGGCATCCCGCGCCCATATATTTATCTCGTCTTCCGAAATTGAAATATGCTTGATGACGCCGGGCGATATGTATTTATCAATGTTGCCTATGGCGGCAAATCCGTTGTTTACGGGGGATACAATATACAACCGTACGGCATCCTCAGGCAGTGAAATATCCATATCTTCATCTTTATCCAGCATCGTTACCTTTTTTGAGAAATATTCATAAAGGATGAACTTATCGCCTTTTATTCCATAGACATCGGATGGCCTTACTATTCCATAAACCATTTTACCCGTTTTATTTATGTTAAATGATCCGATGACACCGAACTGCCCTGATTTATTCCATACTTTAAGAGGAACCCCTTCTTCCTGCGGATTTTTGTACAGGCAGTCGACTGTCGGCATACCCGGCCTGTCACACCTCAAGACTTCACCGTCCGAAAAGATCAGAGGCCATAAAATACTTGCATCAGTCTTCCCGACTTCATCGCTCACATATACGGGTCCACCGCTTAAAGCCCTCAAAACCGCGTTATTGACACTTTGAGGATGCTCAGTCCAGAACATGTCCCAATCGCCCCAAAAGATGTTTCCAGTTATGTATGAATTATAGGCATTTTCCAGAGCATGCTCCCTAAAACTGTTTTCCGTCTTGGGGAAAAAGTCATCGCTGTTCCTGTTCAATGCGGTATAAGGCCTATTCCACATGTCTTCTGGCCCCATTCCCATGCAGTTGATTATCGTCCCGTCAAAGTTCAGCCCTACGGAAGCCTCCAATGCCGCATGTTCACTGGCACTCGAAGTGCAAATATCCATATTGTCCTTTATAAAATACTTGAATGAACTCTGGTTATCAACTTTTACAAAGTCCACTCCTTTTTCCCTTAAAGACGAATGCCATGCATTCCAAAAACCAAAAGCCTTCTCTTCATCCGGATATGGCATCAGCGCTCCTTTTTTGGTCTTATATAAGTTATGGCTGTATTCTTTGCAAAGATTGCTTTCAGGGTTGATTCCAATCCAGTATCCTTCAAAAGCCTGCCATACGCCAATCCAGGACAATCCGTACCCATCTTTTAACTTACTCATCAGCCACTTGAATCCATGAGGAAATTTATCCTTATCTTCATCAAACGACATTAGCTTGTTATCCTTTGTCTCAGACCAACCGTCGTCGATTATAAACCATCTTACGGGAAAACCTTTCTTTTTAAACTCCTCCGCCTTATCGATAATGCCTTTTTCATTTACTTCATGGTAAAAAGCATCCCAGCTGCACCATCCAAAATATTTAAATACTTCAGGGTAATGCCTTTTTTCCCTAACTTTTCCCTGGACATTTAAGCTATCAAATGCGGCAGCCGCCATATCCTCTTGGATGCTGAACGGATCATCCCCTGCACCCAGTATAAATGAAAATGTTTTATAATGATTATGGCCCGTATCACAAGTTGAAATCGAAAACCTCAGCTTGTTATCCGCCCCTTCCAAATCCGTTTTGCAATTTCCCGAACATACTGTCAAAATGCTATAATAATTGCTGCCATCCGTCCAATTCAATGCCTGCGTTTTTTTCGGTATCCTTCTAAAATCCCTGACAAAGCAAGGCCTTGTCCACCAATCCTTGAATAGATTGACCGCCATGGATTCTTTAAAATTCAATATATCTTCCACTTCCAATGTGATTCCGCCATTCGGTGCAAAACTCCCGTTTTCTACATATGCTTCGACTTCCAGATAGATGACATCATCTTTTTTATTAAAGGCAAGCTGTAGTTTTAATCCCCTTTTTGCATCCTCACATGTGAAAATGTCTTTACCGGCTGTTTCAAGCAGCGGCCTGATTTGAATATCGTCAATGTTGACCACTGGTGCAATTCCCTTTATGAGCAGATTGCCATCGTGGTATATGTCAATTTTGCCGCCGACATTTTTTAAAAGAAACATCCTTTATCATCCTTTCGATATAATATTTACTACATTTGTATATTATATCATACATATCTTTTTAAAATGCATGCTTTCATGCTTTAATGTAAAAATGCCCGTCACATCCAGCGATACAGCAAAAAGGCCGCTTTGTTTACACAAGCGGTCTTGATAACTTACAGAATTTTAATCTATCGAATTAGTGTTCAAAAACACAAATTCATGCTGCAAAAAAATATATTGAAATTATATGCTAAACAGCATATCGGCGTATGTCGGCAGCGGCCAGTATTTCGAATCGACTATTGTCTCCAATTTATCGGCATAGCTTCTTAATCTGCTCATCTCCGTAAATACCACGTCCCTGTAATATGATGCTCTCTCAAAAATACCGGCTTCGGACCTTTGAGCCGTATCCGTCACATCTTCCAGTTCCTTTATTTCCTTATAGAATCTCGATAGCGTATCTGACAACTCATCCAATAGCCTCTCCTGAACTTTAGTATCTGCAGAAGGCAGCGCCTTCTTTATTTCATTTATCGATTGAGCGACCACTGACGAATATTTTATAACAGACGGCAATAACTGGCGTTTGGCCATCGCTATCATAGTCGAAGATTCAATATTTATAACCTTTATATATTCATCGAGAGAAATCTCGTACCTTGCCTCAAGCTCTCTCTTGCTGAATACGCCATGCTTTTCAAATAATTTCACATTCTTGTCTTTAAGAAGCGCAGGAATGGCTTCCACAGTGGAACGAATATTTAAAAGGCCTCTTTTTTTGGCTTCTGCTATCCATTCATCGGAATAACCGTTCCCGTTGAATATTATTCTCTTATGATCCCTTACTATGCCCTTCAATAATTCCGTAAGTTTGTCATCAAAGTTTTCGGCACCTTCAAGCTCGTCGGCTATCTCGCTTAAGGCATTTGCAACTATCGTATTCAAAACGGTATTTGGAAGCGCTACAGAACCTGATGAAGGAACCATCCTGAATTCAAATTTATTGCCTGTGAATGCAAAAGGAGATGTCCTGTTTCTATCGGTCAAATCCTTCGGGAAAGCTGGAAGAGTCGATACGCCGATTTTCAATATTTCCCTCTCTTTCTCCTTTACACCTTCGCCGTCGCCTATCTGCTCCAGTATCTCCGTAAGTTGATCGCCGAGGAATACCGAAACGATTGCAGGCGGAGCTTCGTTGGCACCAAGCCTGTGGTCATTTCCAGGTATGGCGGCGGATAATCTTATAAGATCTTGATATTCATCTATTGCCTTTACGACGGCACATAAAAATACCAGAAATTGTGCATTTGCACGGGGAGTTTTACCGGGTGTCAAAAGGTTTTCGCCCTCGTCCGTACTCATAGACCAATTATTATGCTTTCCGGAGCCATTTACACCTGCAAAAGGCTTCTCATGAAGAAGACATACAAGCCCGTGTCTGTTTGCTACCCTTCTCATGGTTTCCATTACAATCTGGTTGTGGTCCGTTGCAACATTTGCGGATGTGAATACTGTCGCAAGCTCATATTGAGCAGGGGCAACTTCATTATGCTTTGTCTTTGCGGGGACGCCTAGCTTCCAGAGTTCCCTGTCAAGTTCCCCCATATATTCAGATATTCTCTCTTTTATATTCGCGAAATAATGATCTTCCATCTCCTGTCCTTTTGGAGGTTTGGCGCCGAATAACGTCCTGCCTGTCAAGATGAGATCTTTTCTTTTTTCATATAATTTCTTGTCTATAAGGAAGTATTCCTGCTCCGGTCCAACCGTACTTGTTACCTTTCTGGCTGTCGTATTCCCAAAGAGCCTGAGAACCCTTATAGCTTGCTTTGATAAAGCTTCCATGGACCTTAAAAGCGGAGTTTTCTCATCGAGAGCCTCACCTGTATATGAGCAGAACGCCGTCGGTATGCAAAGCGTAACTCCTCCTGCGTCTTCCTTTAAAAATGCCGGCGATGTGCAATCCCATGCAGTATATCCACGTGCCTCAAATGTCGATCTTAAACCTCCTGAGGGAAACGATGACGCATCCGGTTCACCCTTTATAAGCTCTCTACCTGAAAACTCCATTATTACCTTTCCATTTCCAAGAGGTGATATGAAAGATTCATTCTTTCCCGCTGTAACTCCTGTCATAGGCTGGAACCAGTGTATATAATGGGTGGCCCCCCTTTCTATAGCCCAGTCTTTCATGGTATTTGCCACAATTTCGGCAACTGACGGATCAAGCGGAGCCCCCTCATCGATCGTTTTTTTAAGCAAAACATAAGTATTCTTAGGAAGCCTTGCCTTCATTACTGCATCATTGAATACATTGCTGCCGAAAAACGAGTTCAAGCCGCCATCAGCCTGATCGATCTCATCCTCTTTAAACTCATCGCTATAAATAACTTTCTTTGACAACATCTTTATTCCCCCTTATTAAAAGTTAACAAAAAAAGATAAAGCGTCCTCACATAAATTATGAGAACGCCTTTGCTCTCTAACATATTTATTAAAATTATAGTAAATATGATACCATATATTCATCCATAGTGCAAGAACATTTTCTGGAATTGTGATTCACTTATGATAATTTCACCATATGAAATTATTTTATGAAAATTTCAC
>ENA-UOOI01002407-UOOI01002407.1-fermentation-metagenome-genome-assembly--contig:-NODE-2407-length-16383-cov-3.711293_pt1 | contig 16383 bp, 14 predicted proteins | sample MGYA00245779_ERZ724027 | MGnify/ENA primary metagenome ERZ724027 (study PRJEB28704, sample SAMN03018318) | fermentation metagenome | biome: anthropogenic terrestrial biome; feature: soil; material...
CAGGGGAACCGAATCTGCCATAGCATCCGCAATACCGGTAATTGCGTTCGTCGCTCCGGGACCGCTTGTAACAATTACAACACCCGGCTTTCCGGAAGCTTTTGCATATCCCTCTGCCGCATGAACAGCTCCCTGTTCATGTCGTGTCAGTATATTCGGTATCTCTTTATCATAAAGAACGTCATACAGAGGTAAGACAGACCCTCCCGGATATCCAAAAACAAGATCAACTTCATGCTTTTTCAGTGTCTCGATCACAATCTGTGCCCCCGACATCACCCTGCCGGTTTTTGTATGGGTTAATTCATTACATTCCTGTATGCTTTCCATACGCCTTCCTCCTATTCATTAAGAACTTTTAAAACCGCACCTGTATTAGCGGAAGTTACCAGTGCCGTGTATCTTGCAAGCCATCCGCTTTTGACTTTAAATTCAAATTTCGGCAGGCTTTCTTCTCTTCTCTTCATCTCTTCCTCCGGCAGCAGGAGTTTTAAGGTTCTGTTTTCGAGATCAATCTCTATCTCATCCCGGTCTTCTATGAGTGCAATCGGCCCCCCTTCGGCAGCTTCCGGAGAGATATGACCGACTGCAATACCGCGAGTCGCACCGGAAAATCGTCCGTCTGTGATCAATGCCACATCCCGTCCCAATCCTCGCCCTACGATACTGGATGTCGGTGAGAGCATCTCCGGCATTCCGGGTCCTCCCTTTGGTCCCTCGTATCGGATCACCACCACATGACCTTTTTGTACTCTTCCGTCATCGATGGCTGCAACTGCTTCATCGTGAGAATTAAAGCAGATTGCCTTTCCCTTAAATTTTTTAATATCCGGATCGACACCACCCACTTTGATGACGCTGCCCTGTGGAGCAAGATTTCCATAGAGGACGGATAGACCGCCTACCGGGCTGTAGGCGTGTTCTCTTGGACGTATTACTTCCGGATTTCGAATCTTGGCATCTTTCACGTTTTCTCGAAGTGTCTTACCGGTCACCGTGATCCGGTCTGCGTGAATCACATCACCCATTTCCATCAATTCATGGATGATAGCGGATACCCCGCCGGCCTTGTGAACTTCCTGGATGGTATACTTTGAAGAGGGTGCAATCTTCGCAAGATATGGAACACGTTTTGCGATCTCATTGATTTCATCGAGATTGTAATCAATTCCTGCTTCATTCGCTATGGCCAATGTATGAAGCACTGTATTCGTTGAACCGCCCATAGCCATGTCCAGTGCAAATGCGTCATCCAGTGTTTCTTTCGTCACGATATCGCGAGGTTTTATCTGCTTTTCCACCAGCTGCATCAGATGATGTGCTGCCGCTCTTACGAGATCCCGACGCTCTTTAGATTCCGCCAGGATGGTTCCGTTTCCCGGAAGCGCAAGTCCCAGCATTTCAAGAAGGCAGTTCATCGAATTCGCCGTGAACATGCCGGCGCAGCATCCGCAGCCCGGACATGCATGCTGTTCCATGTAGAGCAGATCCTCGGCTGTAATCTTGCCTGATTTGAAAGAACCAACTCCCTCAAATAGTGTTGAAAAAGTCATATCATTTCCACATTGATCAGTGCCCGCCTTCATCGGACCACCGGTACAGAAGATCGAAGGCACGTTGGTTCTCATAGCTGCCATAATCATACCGGGAGTGATCTTATCACAGTTCGGCATGAAGAGAACTCCGTCAAGCCAGTGTGCATTGATTACGGTTTCCGCAGAATCACAGATCAACTCGCGGCTCGGGAGAGAATAACGCATCCCGATGTGTCCCATGGCAATTCCATCATCAACACCGATTGTGTTAAATTCGAAAGGAATTCCCCCTGCCTCTCGAATTGCTTTCTTAGCGACATCCGCCAGCTCTCTTAAGTGAACATGCCCCGGGATGATGTCTATGTAGGAATTGCATATTCCAATAAAAGGCTTTTTCATGTCTTCCACGCTTTTAACCATTCCTGTGGCATATAGAAGACTTCTTGCAGGTGCCTGGTCTACTCCTGTTTTTATCTGATCGCTTCTCATGTCTGTTACCTCCTGGATTTTATGTTGAACAACAAAAAGGGCATCTCATCTAACTGGTAGAATGAGATGCCCTTTTTGTAAGAATCCCATTCACTAACACAAATAAGACTCAAACAATCGGATGAATTTTCTTTCCGCGTTTCAGTCTTGCTAACTAATAATGACGATGACTAGTAGGTTAAGCATTGTGTTATACATGTGAATAGCTCCTTTACACTTTTCCGCTCTTTTCAATCCCTGACCGGGTTGTCTGTGCGGCGGTTTGTTTTGTTGAATATGAATATACTCTCTTTGGAGATAAATGTCAACTACTTTTTTCGGTTTATTTTAAAAAATCAATAAATTATATTCTCGAATCCATATATGCTAAAATAATTACAGGTATGCTTTTACTTGTCGAAAAAGCAAAGCATACCTGACTGGTCACTCTACCAGATCTGCGTTTTTTATTCAATGATTCAGATGTGCAACATATCCAATTTTCTTTGCATTCATCTCTATCCATGCCGGATAAAATCCGCATTTAACCGCATTACGAACAGATTTTATATTTGACCAGGCAGCACAATAAAAAGGCACTTTACTAAGTGATAAGATCTCTTGGGTCAACCGGCTGGTCAGTGCTACAGCTATTCCCTTTCTTCTGTATTCAAAGAGAACATCAACACCAATTTGATACATCATCTCACAGTCTGCAGAGCATCCGGCAAGTCCTATTAATTTTCCACCATCATATGCACCCACAGCAAGAATATCGGCTTCTTTTCGTTCTTTACAAAGTGCATTACTCCACTCATCTGTGTACAGATGTGTGAAGTCTTTCTGGTGCAATAACTTTATATTATACTCGCAGGAATATTCTCTAAGATTATGCAAATCTGGAAGAAAATACTCTGCCATAAAACATACCTTTAAATCACAGGGTGCCAGTGCGTCATTTAAGGCATACAAATTCGGAGTCTCAAAGCAATGTTCCATCGGATATTTATGTATGTAATCAGTCACGATATCGATAATGCGCTCATTTACCTGTGCCACAATATTTGATCCATAAGAAACCAGATTACATTCTGGAGGATTTGTCAGATAGATCTTGGATTTCGGATTCATCTTTGACTTGATTACCTTGTGATTCTTCTGAAGAAAATTCTCTGGATCACAATTACAATCGTAAGCTGACTGTTGGAGTGCAATATTTATGATATCTTTGTTCGTCATATTTTCTTTATCCTCCATTTGTAAAATTTCTTTTACATTTTTCTCTTATGATCATATCACAATCAAAGTAACGATACAATCAAAAAAAGAAGCTGATACCCATTCAGATGTATTCACAACTGTATCGATAGCAGCCTCTCTTTTATTACGGGTTCTTCCGCAATTGAACAATCATAACATTTTGCCGTATAATTCATTGGATTGTGAGAACGATAGTTATCAATAAACCCGCGATTTTATGGCTGCTACGTTGTTCATAAATAGTATGACCTTAAAGGAAAACTTTATACAAGTATTTATTTTTTTACTATTGCTTAAAGTCTGCCGACTTCATCTGCTCTGCCTCTGAGTTTTTAATACAAATTTTCCCTTGATTCTTCACACAAAAGCTGTATAATAAGGGTTGTACTTTTATATACATAACGCTTTTATGATTCAAAAGTACTAATATTATTTTAAATTAGAAAGGAAACCTGTTTACCATGGATAAATTACCAACACGTGATGAACTTCTTCATCATTTCTATGAGCACTGGCATCCACATCTTGGCACGGAAGTAATTCCCATCGCAAAAGCTGTTGGACGCATCTGCGCAAAGTCATATCTGTTGTCAGAAGTTCTGCCTTTGACGGAATTGCTGTAAAATCTGCTGATTTCCAAGACGGAATACCAGATACTTCAAAATGGGTAATAAATCAGGACTTCTGCAGAGCAGATACTGGGGATGATTTTGCCGATACTTTTGACACAGTGATAAAAATAGAGTCAGTAACCTTCCTTCCGGAGGGCGGAGTAAAGCTGGATCTCCCAAAAGATCTGCTTCCCGGTGAAGGTGTCCGTAGATCCGGAAGTTTTATGACAAAAAATGATGCACTTGTGAAAAAAGGTGACATACTGACACCTCTTTCTCTGACAAGTCTCCTTTCAGGGGGGTATACTACTGTGGAGGTAAAAATACGTCCGCGAGTAATCTTCCTTCCCACCGGAAGTGAGCTGGTTAAACCCGGTACACCTCTGACACGTGGAAAGAATATTGAGACAAACGGCAGCCTGGTCAAAATGATCATGTCCGAGTGGGGTGCAGATGTTACCTGTCTGCCAATCTGCTATGACGATCATGACAGCCTGAAAGATGAACTTTTCGCGGTCCTCGATTCAGCAGACATTCTGATCTTAAATGGCGGCTCCTCAAAGGGTGAGGAAGATTTTACGGTTCATCTTCTGGAGGAAGAATCAAGCTTTTTCATACATGGTGTGCGCTGTGTTCCCGGAAGACCGGCTGTATTCTGCCTGATTCAGAACAAGCCTGTCATCAATCTTCCAGGACCTCCGGCAGCGGCACTTGCTGTACTTTCCTGGGGAATCAAAGATCTTTATTACCATGCAATGGAAAGTGATGTGCCTCACACCAGACTGGAAGTAACTCTCACAGATGCTGTATCCGGAGCCGGACCGTTTGATTTTTTCCAGCGACTATTTATCTATGAAAAAGACGGAAAGCTTTATGCAAAACCCTTTTCCATGAAAGATAAAACAGCGGAAGTCAACCAGTATTGTAACGGATATACAATTGTCTCTTCCGGATCGGCCTATGATAAAGGAAATCAGATCACGGCAGAGAGCCTGTTTCCATCCGTCCTGTGAGGTCATAATGATTAATAAAAAGCAGAAGAAATCGCTCACAACATTAATTTTTATAGCTCTAAGCCTCTTGTTGGTATTTTCCATCTTTATCTCACTTCGTGTCGGGCGTTTCGGTATGAGCGGAAAAGAGATTTTAGAAACCATAAAAAGATTCTCCCGAGAAGGACTAAAAACCGGAGACAGACAGGTTGCAGTTCTCTTCTCTATCCGCCTTCCAAGGATCGTAATGTCAATCTTAGTCGGCAGCGCTCTGGCTATGTCAGGAGCCGCATACCAGGGACTCTTTAAAAACCCAATGGTTTCCCCGGATATCCTGGGGGTTTCATCCGGTGCGAGTATCGGTGCCTGTACCGCAATTCTATTTGATATGAGCGGAATTAAGGTTCAGATGCTTTCTTTTACCTTTGGCCTGATTGCGGTATTTTTTGTCATGGGAATCAGCTATGCGGTCTCAAAGGACCAGGGGGGAAGCCTTCTGATTATGGTTCTTGCGGGAACTGTTGTATCCTCTCTCTGTAACGGAGTTACTTCCCTCATCAAATATGTTGCTGATACAGATACAAAGCTCCCGGAAATCACGTACTGGCTGATGGGTAGTTTTGCAAAAACGGGTGGCTGGAAGAATGTGAAAAGTATGGCGGTCTGTTTTATCATCGGTGCAGTGGTTCTTTTCATGCTGCGCTGGAACATCAATGTTCTTTCCTTTGGGGAAGAAGACGCTAAGGCACTTGGAGTAAACACAACGAGAACAAAAATTCTTGTTACATTAAGCTCTACACTTCTTACAGCGTCTTCCGTTGCCATGAGCGGATCTATCGGATGGGTCGGACTTGTGATTCCTCACATCTGTCGTTTTCTGGTCGGACCGAACTACATGACGCTCCTGCCATGTTCCATGCTGGCAGGTTCCAGTTTTATGCTGATTGTCGACACTGTGGCCCGAACACTTTCATCCGGGGAAATCCCGATTGGGGTCATCACGTCTATCATCGGTGCTCCACTGTTTATCTATCTACTGTTTAAGGGAAAAAAGGGGTGGTCTTAATGCAAATTGAGATAAAAGACGTTACCTGCGGTTATGGAAACCATTCTGTTGTGAACAGTTTCAGCACGATCATCGATCAAGGAGAAATCTTATGCTTTCTCGGACCGAATGGTGTCGGAAAGACAACACTGTTTAAATCCATCATGGGACTTCTTCCACTCCTGGACGGAGAGGTTTTGATTGACAGTAAAGACTCCCGCAGGATTTCCCGAAAAAAGTTCGCAAGTCTGGTCGGTTATGTACCACAGACACATAGCACACCATTTGCCTTTAAAGCTCTCGATGTTGTTTTGATGGGGAGCACTGCGAGACTAAACGCGTTTTCTAATCCTTCAAAATCTGATTACACAAAAGCTTTTGAGGTGATGGGACAACTCGGCATTGAACGTTTTGCGGATAAGATCTTTACAGAGTTATCCGGTGGTGAAAGACAGATGGTCATGATTGCCCGTGCGCTGATGCAGGAACCGGCTTTTATTATGCTCGATGAACCGACAGCAAGCCTTGACTTTGGAAATCAGGCAAAAGTACTAAAAGAACTCAAAACATTATCCAATCAGGGCATTGGAATTGCCATGACAACCCATGCACCTGAACATGCCTTTTTGTGTGGAGGAAGGGCAGTATTGTTCGCCCCGGGAGGTCATGCCCTTTCCGGTCCGGTAAAAGAGATTTTAACGGAAGAAAACCTGGAAAAGGCATATGGCCTTCCGGTAGCGGTAATTGAAGACCGATGGCATGATCGCAGGATGATACACTGTACACCGGTAATTTAAACGATCAAAGTATAAACCATCAAAAAAGGAGACATCATGCAAAGAAAAAAGATTTATCGAATGTTAGCGGTATTCGTAAGTGCCACATTCCTGATGACAGGATGTGGAAACAGTGCAGGAAACTCGTCCGCCTCATCTGCCAATAGTCAATCAGAAAGTACCGATAACTCTTCGAGTTCTGCCTCGTCAGATAAAACGTCATCTACAGAAAGCTCATCCGATAAAGATGGAACAAGGACAATCACAGACACGAAGGGTAATGAAGTCCAGTTACCTGAAGAGGTCGACAAAGTTGCCACAACGATCGGTGCCTTTGCCCAGATTACAAACCTGGTAGGCGGAGCCGATAAACTTGCAGCAAGTATTCCAAAACTGTCCGACATGTATCACACGGTATGGCCAAATGCCAATCAGGACAACAATGATGCCTCCAATATGGAATCCATCATTGATTCCGGAGCACAGGTTGTCTACGGTCCCAATATTGATGATCAGCAGGCAAAGCAGCTTGAGGACGCGGGAATCGCAGTTGTCACTGTTGACAGCTTTTCCAATGCAGATGAGCTGAAAAAAAGCATCACTTTAATCGCAGATATTCTTGGAGAAGACGCACCTGAAAAAGCGAAAAAGTTTAACGATTATTACGATGATACCATTAACTATGTCAAAGATAAGACGAAAGATCTGAAGGACGATGAAAAGGTAAAAGTATTAAATCTTCGCTACAGCGGTGACAATTATACAACGGTAAACGCGGGAGACATTTCTTCTTTCTATGTTGAGTGTGCAGGTGGAATTGTTTCTTCCGCAGATTATACCGGTACAGATCAGGGAACAGCTATGGTTGTCAGCACGGAGCAGATCCTCGAATGGAATCCTGATGTTATCTTTACTATGGGGCAAAGTGCAAGAGACCAGATCAAAAAAGACCCTGCTCTCGCTTCTGTATCCGCTGTACAAAATGATAAGGTATATACAGAACCATCCGGAACCTATCCATGGTCTGTTCGCTCCGCAGAAGGCGCTCTTATGCCGCTCTTCTTAGCTGAAATTATGTATCCTGACACATTCCAGGACCTAAACCTGGATGATAAGATCAAAGAGTTCTACAAAGAATTTTATGAATATGATCTGACAGAAGATCAGGTAAAGACCATCGAAGCCGGAGAAGAATAACATCGACAGACGATGATAACATATTCATCACTCTAATTAAACACCGAGCGGAAAGCCAGTAAGACACAACTGGACTCCGCTCGGTGTTTTTCTTCTGATAAATTATATTAATATGATACCAGGGTCAAAAGGTCCTGCGTTTCATGCTTGCATGAAAAAGCATGATCTTGGGACCCGAAAAACATGAGAACGCAACCCGATTAGGGTGGAATTCGAATGTTTTTAGGATTGTGAGAGCTCGAAGAGCGTAACAATCCGTGTATCATAAGGGGTCAAATTACTTTTGACCCCAACACCATTAATATACAACTACAGGTGTTCCTGTCGACACCGCATTAAAGATCTGGCTCACTGCAGCCAGCGGTGTATTGACACATCCATGAGAACCATTCGTCTTATAGATATCTCCACCATAGGATGCCCTGCTTGCAAGATCATGAATTCCAATTGAGAAATCTTCACTGTATGGAATCCAGTAATCGCAGTGGGTTCGATACGAAGGCTGACCTGTTGCGGGATTGACCTTACCCGTCATTATGTAATTCGTCCTCTTACCTTTGATTTTCCAGACACCGCCTCTTGGTGTATCATTTCCCTTTGATACATTCCCTGTCACCACCGGAGTGGAGACTAAAAGTTTCCCGTCAACGTAACACCACAGATTCTGCTGGTCGATCGATAGTTCTATGTATGTATTGCCTATATCATTACTCTCTCTGGTCTTCGCAGTATTCGCATAAGCGACTTCCACCTCACCCTGCGTGCCGGCATTGATTGCATCTGTGAGATTCGAAACAGTTTTTTCCTGATCCATCTTCCATCCGTAATCCCCGCCTTTAAGCTGCACGGCAGCACCGTTGCTTGTCTGGAAAGAACGGCTGGCTTTCACCGTATTATACTTATCCGCTAATTGTCCCACATAAGCAGAGATCTGATTTGAGTCAATCATATCACTCCCCGATTCATCCTGAACAACCCAGCTCTTCAACAGCTGCAGACCAACACTTTCTACTCTATTACTTCCAAAATTCATTGTAACATTTGCAGACACCAACTGATTCAAATGATTCACTCTGTTGATCAGATTCTCATCATTTTGATAAACTGCCGGTTTTACATAGCAGCCTGCTTCATCAAGATTCACTTCGTTTTTACCCGAAAGAATTGTATCCTTCAACGTGGCAGTCAGTTTATCTTGGTCAGGCTGATTTCCCATTACTTCAGCAGTAACCGTGTACCCGGTATCCGTATCGCCAACGGCTGCATCCTGAGGCGGCGTGATATTCTCCTCCTGCATAAAGTCAAGACCATCGACAACGGAAGAAAGGACCTCATCCGAAAGATTTATCGGCGCTTTAAGATGATATGTTTTATCCTGAAAAGCCCTGACAATCCACATCCAGGATTTTTGTTCCTTCATAATTCTATCAATCTCTCCGCCATCATCAAAAGCGAGCTGCAGCTGCTCGGCTGTCAGTGTCTCTGCTGAACCATCAATTTTTTTGACATTCAGAGAATAATTCTGCACCTGATCAGCAAGTTTCTTCTTGACTTCATTCGCTTTCATATCGGTACTGTTAATTCCATTAATATGTGTACCTGAGTAGAAATGATTATGAAAAAATACTGCGGTCACGATGTATCCTGCCACCATAAGCCCTAAAATAACACTCACAACCGTGATCAATATCTTCTTCTTCTTTGTCATACCCACACCTTTACTTTCCTATATTACCTTATGTTTTTCTTCTGTAAATTATGGTAATTATATCATAAAAATATCTAGAATGTTTTACAATAATAAGAAGATTATATTTCGTTTTTTTGCAAAGGAAAGCAGAAGAGATTTCTTCCTGGTTCAATTCATTGAAATAACTCTTCTGCTTTCGTGAACTGTTTAAAATTGTATCTGGTACAGCTTAGCGTATTCTCCGCCCAGTTTTAGTAATTCGTCGTGACTCCCCTCTTCAACAATTCCATTCTCATTCAATACCAGAATCCTTCCCGCATTTCTAATCGTTGACAGCCTGTGTGCAATAACAAAGGTTGTCCGATCTCTTGCAAGTTCCTCTAATGACTGCTGAACGATATGTTCACTTTTGTTGTCGAGTGCCGAAGTCGCTTCGTCAAAGATTAAAATCGGAGGATTTTTTAAAAATACTCTGGCTATTGAAAGCCTCTGTTTCTGTCCACCGGAGATCTTGACTCCGCGTTGTCCGATATCTGTGTCATAACCATCGGGCATTTCCATGATAAAATCGTGGGCATTTGCCGCTCTCGCTGCGCGAATCACCTCTTCATCCGTGGCATCCGGATTTCCATAACGGATATTGTCCATAATTGTTCCTACAAACAGATACACATCCTGCTGCACAATTCCAATCTGTTCTCTCAGATCTTTCAGACATATAGAACGGACATCTGTGCCGTCCAGATATACCGCTCCAGAGCTGACATCGTAAAACCGGGGAATCAGGCTGCACAACGTCGTTTTCCCTGCACCGGAGCTTCCAACCAGCGCCACATATTCTCCGGGATTCACTTTCAAATTCACATGGGAAAATACCTCTTCCTTAGAATCCTCGTAATGAAAGGACACATCCTCAAACTTTATCTCACCCTTTGCCGGTTTTTCCAGATGAATCGCATCCTTCTTATCCTTTATATCAGGTGCAATCCTTAATATCTCCTGAAACCTCTCAAAACCGGAGTAACCGTTTTGAAACATTTCCGTAAAATTAACCAGCTTTTTTACAGGCTCTGTGAAATTACTGATATACAAAAGGAAAGTTACAAGGTCGGCAGCGGTAAGCCTGCCCTTAGTCATAAAGATCGCGCCCATCACGAGTGCAGCCACTGTGATCATTGTCGTACAGGCACCCATGCCAGAATTATAGACGGCCATATACTGGTATGTTCTGCACTTGGAATCAACAAACCGTTCGTTTCCATTCATGAATTTATTCATCTCGACATTTTCATTTCCAAAGGACTTCACAACTCGAATTCCCGAAAGACTGTCCTCAATCTGACTATTAATATCCGCAATTCTTCTGCGGTTTTCCTTAAATGCGTCCTTCATTTTTTTATTCATGTGCACCGCATAGAAGAGCATGAATGCCACAATTGCCATGGATATCAGTGCAAGTGGAGCATTTATTACAAGTAAGATGATAAATGCCCCGGCCAGTTTAATGATGGAAATCACGATATCCTCTGGTCCGTGGTGCAATAGTTCGCTGATATCATTGAGGTCTGTCGTAATCCTGGACAGCAGATGGCCCACCTTCTGATTATCATAGAAGGCAAAGGAGAGTTTTTGATAATGAGAGTAGATCTCATTTCTCATATCCCGCTCCATCCTGGCGCCCATCATATGTCCATAATAGGTAATATAATAGTTACAGCCCATCTCGATCAATACCATAATCACCATGACAAGTCCCAGTTTCAGAATCATGGAGGTCGCTTTACCAACCGGAAGCTTCACCACCGTCCCTGTAATATATCGAACCAGCAGGGGAATTCCAAGTGTAACAGCTGAACCGATCGTGGCAAATATCATGTCTGATATAAAAAGGCCTTTATAGTCTTTATAGTACGATAATAATTTCTTAATATTTCCTTCTTTGTGTCTCATTTATTCCAACTTTCCAAATGTCTGATTTGAGTAAATTATTTTCAGCCTAGTGCGACATCCAGAATCATCATGATCACAAAACCAAAAGCCGCGCCTATCGTTCCAACATTGCTGTGTTCCCCCGCCTGTGCCTCTGGAATGAGTTCCTCGATGACAACATAGATCATAGCTCCGGCTGCAAAGGAAAGTAAGTAGGGAAGAGCCGATTCGATGATACTGGTGAGAAGAATCGTAATTACTGCCGCTATAGGTTCTACAATTCCTGACAGGGTTCCGTAGAGAAATGATTTCGATTTTGACATTCCCTCACTTCGAAGCGGCATAGAGATAATTGCTCCTTCTGGAAAGTTCTGAATTGCAATTCCAATAGAAAGTGAAAATGCACCTGCCGTCGTAATCAGCGCATTGCTGGAAAGCACACCGGCAAATACAACGCCGACAGCCATTCCTTCCGGAATATTATGCAGCGTCACTGCCAGTACAAGCATGGTGGTCTTTTTCAATTTTTCATTTTTTGGGATAACCCCTTCCGGTTTTTCCGAATTCAGGTGTAAATGTGGAATAATATTGTCAAGCAGCAGCAGGAAAAATACCCCTACCATAAAACCAACTGCCGCAGGGACCCAGGCAATCTGCTTTGTTTGTGAAGCCATATCAATGGATGGAATCAAAAGGGACCATACCGATGCCGCTATCATAACGCCTGACGCGAATCCCAGCAGAACTTTTTCTGTTTTATCACCCAGCTCCTTTTTCATCAGGAATACCATTGCAGCACCCAGAGTAGTTCCTGCAAATGGAATAAGTAATCCCAAAACCGTATTTAAATACATCTCTTTCTCTCCTCACATTTTTCTTTGTCCGGCCTGTCGGGCTTTTAATATCTTCGTATTGTATCGTCATCCTCATCTGTGGATTTATCAATATTTTTTATGACGACATCATAGCTATAGGATTCATTCACCCTGATTTTCAACTGATCTCCAACTTTACGTCCCATCAGCGCACTTCCAAGAGGCGACTTGGTACTTATAAAACCTTTTAGTGAATTTCCACGGATTGATGTCACAAGTTTATATGTCTCTTCCTCGTCATCTTCAGGAAAATATACGGTCACCCTATTGTCCAGTCCCACTTCATCCTGCTTCGACTGATCTTTTACAATTTTTGAATTCTTTAAAAGCCTTTCCAGATATCGGATTCTACTTTCATTTTGATTTTTATCCTTCTTCGCCGCATGATATTCAAAGTTTTCGCTCAGATCACCCTGGGCTCTGGCCTCTTTTACGGCTTCCAGAGCCTGTTTGCGGTAGACAAGTCTTCGATAATCAATTTCTTCCTGTATTTTTCTGACATCCTGTTCTGTTAATTGCTCCATCATGTCACCCCCCTCTTTTTTAAGGCCCTCATGCCTTTTACTGCATGAGAGCCCTCTAAAATCACTGCTGATACAAAATATAGTCTTTTAAAAAATCGTAGATCTGATTATCCGTGGGAGGACAGCCATCCAGATGATATTCAAACTTTTTTGTACAATGTCCGATTCCAAGTTTTCCTGACTTTCCACGATAGCCCTGACCGATGCTGATCTTTGTATCCAGCTTATCGAGAAGGCCTTCCTGTTTTAGCTTGTCAAGTGCCGGAATCAGATAGCCATAACAGGCCGAACAGGAGTCAACCTCATCCACTGCATCCTCCAGCTCAACAATTTTCCTTTTCTTTGGAATCTCAATTTCCTGAAAATCGTCACTGCATTTTAAAATTCGAGCCTTTTTCCAGTCCCCACAGCCAACCCCCAGTTCGTCTGCAATTCCAATGTAAGGTACATCTTGCTTATTGTAATTCAGCAAATGGCATACATAAGCATCACACAAAACCGGATCTAAAGCCGTCCAGATGCAATTCATCGTAACCGGGTTTCCGCCATCTTCAAAATCCAGGTCACCGCAGATATTATCGACCACAATAAAATCCTGATGGATGCCGCAGTTCAGATGGGCAATCGGCTTATGCAGACCCATAGAATGAAAATGTCGCTTCTCTTTGTTCGGAATTAAGCCCTTCATATTTTTTAGTGCACATGTGATGTGTGTCTGGCAGTGTCCCTTTAAAACCGGTACATTAATCAGGAAATCCACATCTTTTACACAGTTGCATATGGAAAGATCCATCCCATCACAGTCACAGGTATAACTCTTTTCCCTCTGTGTATCTATAAAAGGCACGTGATATTTCTCAGACAGCCTATCGTATCCGCAGACAGAGAAAGCATCCTGAGTTTTATCCCCAACCCAGGAGCCCTCCATAATGATGATATGACCGCATCCGTTTTCCTGAAGATATTCAATAATACCCGCAACGACTTCCGGATGTGTTGTCGCCCCGTAAGAAGCCTCTGTCGGAGATACAAGATTTGGCTTAATTCCGATCTTCTGATCTTTATTCTCAATCCGTGACATCAGATCTGACTGTTTCAAAATTTGCTTTGTCATGTCCTTATAATCTGTGCCCTGAATCATTAAAATCTCGTTTTCTTTCATTTTAAAATTTCGTTTACCGCTGCTTTGATCTCATCATCCATGCAGTTTGCGTTGAAATATTCCCGGAATTTTTCACCACTGAATGCGCCCTTTACAAGATCCCGATCTAATTCTTTTAAGATTTCCGGTAACTTACGGAAGGCTGCTGCTCTGACATCATCCAGAATGCCCTTGTTACGTCTTTCCGGAACGGCGCGTTCTTTCGGGAATCCCTGGCCTCCCTCTTCCACAAACAGTTTTTCAAAGATGTATTCCAGATTCAGGTCTCCGCCCCATCCGTAACCTTTTGCAAATGGAATTGCCACTGCATTTCCATTGTTGATCTGTGCAAAGGTATAGGCATCCAGCGCATCTTCCACATGTCCGCAGATGACACCCGGAAATGAGTTCAATGCCAGCATGGCACCTTCCCCTGTACCACAGCCTGTAATCACATAGTCAGCTGCCTTTGAATTCAGAAGTACTGCAGCCAGAATTCCCTCCTGTACATAGGTAAGCTGAGCGGCGTCGTCCGGGGTATACATTCCATAATTATATACTTCATGCCCCATCGGCTCTACAACCTTTTTCAGTGCCGCACAGATTTCCTCGTTCTTCGCCGCCTGACTGTTCTCATTGATAAGTGCTATTTTCATAAGTCAAATTCCTCCTTAATGATTTCGATATCCGGTTCACTTGACAATATTGTCGGAACCTATATATTAACTATAACATAAATACAAAAAGGTTTCACGTCTTTTATTCGTTAAAACCTTGCATATCATGGGAGCTTATAGCTCAACTTTAACTTCTTCTTCCGCCTCTGCCTTAAAATCCTCCAGCATTACCGGGTTGATATCAGGAAGGTTGTCCGTGGAATCCACCCCGAAGCTTCTTAAGAATTCTTCCGTCGTTCCGAACAAGATAGGCCGCCCGGGTGCATCCAGACGCCCAAGTTCCCGAACCAATTTATATTCCACGAGTTTGTTAACCGCATGATCCGACTTTACTCCGCGTATTTTCTCAATCTCGGCTTTTGTCACGGGCTGCTTATATGCAATAATCGACAGGGTTTCCATCATAACATCGCTGAGAGAAGCCTCTTTCGGCTGTATCGCGACATTCACCAGATAATCGTAATACTCTTTTTTTGTACACATCTGATAGGCATTCCCAAGTTCCACAATTATAATTCCCCGGTCTTCCGCCTCATATTTCTTCATCATCTGATGAATCCGTTTATGGGTTTCACTCACATCACAGTCTATCGCTTTTGCAATTTTTTCTACCGGTACAGAATCTCCCATTGAAAATAAAATCGCCTCAATAGCCGCCTCCAGATGTTTATTGTCTTTCATTGATATTCCACCTCACGATCTTCCGTATATGTTTCTGCTCTGGTATTTTCGTCCTCCAGAGATTCAATCATGATATCGCCAAAGATCTCTTTCTGCGATATTCTGATCCTGCCGGTTTTGATTAATTCCAACATCGCCAGAAATGTTACAATTATCTGGACTTTTGAACACTGAACTTCCAGCAGATCTTTAAAACTGAACTGTCGGTTCCTGATGGCATAATCTTCTACAAATGTCATTTTATCCGGCAGTGATACTTCTTCCTGCTCAATTTGTCCGAATTTACTTCGAATCGGATCAATCTTATCTTCCTGCCGTTTTAGGACCGACTGAAAGATCTTATGAAGCTTGTTAATTGTCATTCCGTGTAATAGTTCCTGTGGATCTACAGGTACCTGATATTTTTTCACTTCAGACGGAATTGTCGGTTTTTTATATATACTTTTTGAAGCTTCCTCCATCTGATCCCGCAGCTGATAGGACATATACTTATATGTTTTATATTCCAGAAGCTGATGAACAAGTTCTTCCCTTGGATCTTCTTCCTCGCCTTCTTCATTTACTTCCTTTGGAAGCAGCATCCGGCATTTAATATCAATCAGTGTTGCCGCCATAACCATGAATTCGCTTACTACATTCAGATCCTCATAGTCCATCTGGCGGACATAATCCAGATATTGGTCAGTGATCTCCACAATCGGAATATCGTAGATGTCTATTTTGTTTTTCTCAATCAAATGTAAAAGTAAATCCAATGGTCCCTCAAAGACCGGAAGTTTTACAGGAATTCCCATAATGCCTTTATTCCTTTCTGAAACAAACTTATGATCCCAAACATCATCTAATTTTGCTTATTCGAAAAGTCAACAGATACGACGACCAGTTCTCTCGGATTAAAGAGTCTTACCGGAATTGTATGCTCTCCCAGACCGGCACTGACAAGCATACAGTTATTATTTTCTCCATAAAACAAACCATGGGC
>ENA-UOOI01002409-UOOI01002409.1-fermentation-metagenome-genome-assembly--contig:-NODE-2409-length-16336-cov-3.638904_pt1 | contig 16336 bp, 12 predicted proteins | sample MGYA00245779_ERZ724027 | MGnify/ENA primary metagenome ERZ724027 (study PRJEB28704, sample SAMN03018318) | fermentation metagenome | biome: anthropogenic terrestrial biome; feature: soil; material...
CTATTATAACATATTAAGGGCTTTGGTTCAATGAAAAAATAATCCCCTCCGTACGGACTGGGGTAGAAACGGGCAAAAAAGATCCCCACGCGGACGTGGGGAAGTTAAATGCTTGCCAACAGGGTTTACCGAGGCGCAACAACCAGCCGCATTGCCGTGCGCTCTTCTCCGTCAATTGTCACACTGGCGAAAGCCGGGGTGCATACCGCGTCGATGCCGGACGGCGCGAGATATCCCCGCGCTATGGCGATTGCCTTGACAGCCTGATTGGTTGCACCTGCCCCGATTGCCTGAAGCTCAACTGCGCCGGATTCACGGATCACTCCTGCGACTGCGCCGGCAACCGAGTTGGGCGCTGACTTAGACGATACTTTAAGTATTTCCATAATTGCTCCTCCAGCCTTTTTTTATTGATACTATCATAAGACGATTGGAAGAGTTTTGCAATAGTATTTGATAAAATAAAGTTGCTATTTATAAATTAACTGTCGAAAAAACACAACAGAACCCAGGTCTCCCCATCCGTTCCTCCCGTCCTGCCCGATGATCCGCTGAAATTTGGGAAGGCGGGAGAAAGCGTTTCCCTTTTTAAGGAAAGGCGCTCACCGTATCTGACTTTCTCAACCGGATGGGAATCGGGGGGGCACCCGCGCCGTTTTTTTTTTAAAATCCTGCAGGATTTCCCTTTTGGGGACGGCTTTGTGCTATTCTTAAATCCGAAGATACGCTAAAACCAGGAAAAGCGGGCGGAAAGGCTGCGGGTAGGATAACCCACGTTTTTTCAAAACGAGGGGCGGATCCCGAAGCTTTCCTCTGAATCGCATCAAAAGGAAAACCGTAAGGAAGGGATTCTGTTTGCAGACGAGATTTCAGAAGCGTCCAGCTCTGTGGTATTTTGGGCTGACAATGGTTTTCAGCCTTCTGTTGCTGGTTCCTCATTTGTTGCTGGGGGCCATTCTGACTCCGTCCCTGGCCCTAAATCAGTTTGGGCCCGCCGTCGGGCTTTTCGCGTTCAGCCTTTTTCCAGGTTCTCCGGTTTCCATCCGGGATGTTTTGACCCGCTTTCATAGAAAAGGACTTTTCTTCTGGGGAGTCACGGCTGTCCTGTCCATGGCTCTCCTCGTGTTTGCCTGCAGCAGACTTCTTTTCTTCTGGGGGCTGCCGTTCTCGCGCTGGAAAGGAAACGCCGGTTTCTACTGCGCGGAAATCCTTGCCATGTTCTTTGGCTGCGTCGGAGAGGAACTTGGATGGAGAGGATTTCTTCTTCCGGAATTATGTAAAAAATATCCGCTGCTTCCGAGCGCGTGCCTGACCGGGTTATTCTGGGGAGTCTGGCACCTCAATTTCAGCGGGGGAGGGATCGGCTTTCTGCTGTTTACAGTCAGTATGATGATGAACTCCATTTTCCTTGCGTGGCTGTTCCAGAAAAGCGGCGAAAACCTGTATGTGGCAGTTTTGGCGCACTTGAGTTTTAATCTGTCTTCCCATCTGCTTTTATGGAACAGACTCGGGTTCCAGGCGTATATTCTGGAGATCGCTCTTTTTGGAATCCTGGATCTTGTGCTTTTAAACTTTGACCGGAACCTGTTTTTTAAGCGGCCGCAAAAGCCGGATCCTGTTTAGGAAACCTTCCTTTTTTATCGACGGAAGCGCGGGATCCCTATGGTTCCTGCGGCGTTTCCACGGGGCTTCCCTTTTCAAAATCAGGGACTGGCAGCAAAAAAAGAGGCCGGCACCTTCTTTTAAGAAAAAAGGTGCCGGCCTCCAGGGGAAGAGCTGCGCTGCAGGAGTCAGGCTTCCGAATTCTAATCGAAAACGGCTTTACAGGATCTGGATTCTTTCAACGGAAAGCGTTTTTCCCGTCTTATCGTCAATATGAAAAATAGCCCCGTCGATGCAGCAGTCGCCGTCTGCGAGATCAAACCGGACAGGCATTTTGGTCCTCATTTTCCTTATGACCAGTTCCGGTTTCACGCCGAGAACGGAGTTTACGGGGCCGGTCATACCGAGGTCAGAGAGATAGCCCGTGCCGCGGGGAAGCACGCATTCGTCGGCAGTCTGCACATGGGTATGCGTGCCGAATACGGCGGAAACGCGGCCGTCCAGATACCAGGCAAACGAGCGCTTTTCACCGGTTGCCTCGGCGTGAAAATCTACGACGGTGATTTTCGGCGTTCCCCCCGCGAGAATGCGGTCAGCGGCGTCAAACGGGGATTCCATGCTTTCCATATAGACGACGCCCATCAGATTGATGACGCCGACTTGCACGCGGCCCATGTCGACGACGCAGTACCCACGGCCGGGAGCGGCGGGCGGATAGTTGGCGGGCCGCAGAAGGGATTCACAGGAATCGTAAAGATCATAGCTTTCCTTCCTGCGGAAAGCGTGGTTGCCGGAAGTCACGACATCTGCGCCGCTGTCCAGGATGGACTCGACGGATACGGGAGTCAGTCCGTTCCCGTCGGCGGAGTTTTCACCATTTACGATCACAAGATCAATGTTTTTGAATTTTTTGAAATACGGCAGATGCCTGCGGAGAAAACGACAGCCGATGCTGCCGACCACATCCCCGATTGCAAAGATATTCATGAAATTTAACCTTTCTTCCCGTTTCTTCAAAAAAGGGAACAGGTTTCTCCTGCTCCCTCATTGTTTCCGAATTTATTTGGCGTATTCGATTGCGCGGCTTTCGCGGATAATGTTGACCTTGATCTGTCCCGGATATTCCAGTTCGCTTTCAATTTTCTTGCAGATATTTCTGGCGAGGAGCACCATATCGTCGTCACTGACCGCTTCCGGTTTGACCATGATGCGGATTTCGCGTCCGGCCTGTATCGCGTAGCAGTGTTCGACGCCTTCAAAGGAAGAGGCTACCTCTTCCAGCTTTTCCAGCCGCTTTATATAGTTTTCGAGGTTTTCACGGCGTGCCCCGGGCCTTGCGGCGCTGATGGCATCGGCGGCCTGCACCAGGCAGGCCGCGATGGTTTTGGCCTCCACATCTCCGTGGTGCGCCTGGATGGCATGCACGACCGCTTCGCTTTCATGGTATTTGCGGGCGACCTCAACGCCGATTTCCACATGAGATCCCTCGACTTCGTGGTCCAGCGCTTTTCCGATATCATGAAGCAGGCCGGCTCTGCGCGCGACGGTAGGATCGACCCCGAGTTCGGAAGCCATCATGCCGGCGAGATACGAAACCTCCAGAGAGTGGCTTAAAACGTTCTGACCGTAGCTGGTGCGGTATTTTAAGCGTCCGAGCAGTTTCACAAGTTCGGGGTGGATTCCGTTTACGCCTGCTTCCAGTACGGCCCGTTCGCCTTCCTGTTTAATGGCTGTGTCCACCTCGCGGCGGGCTTTTTCAATCGTCTCTTCAATCCTTGCCGGATGGATTCTGCCGTCCGCAATCAAGTGCTCGAGCGCGATGCGCGCGACTTCGCGGCGCACCGGCTCGAAACAGGACAGCGTAATGGTTTCCGGAGTGTCATCGATAATAAGATCGACGCCGGTCATGGTCTCGATGGCGCGGATGTTCCGGCCTTCCCTTCCGATAATGCGTCCTTTCATCTCGTCGTTGGGTAGAGGCACAACCGAGATTGTCGCCTCGGCCACATGGTCGGCCGCGCAGCGCTGAATGGCCGTTGAGATAATCTCCCGCGCGGTTTTGTCCGCCTCTTCCCGGGTCTGCTGCTCAACTTCCATTATTTTAACGGCCTTTTCATGAGTCAGTTCGTTATCCAGGTTATTGAGCAGATAGGATTTCGCCTGATCGGCCGTAAATCCTGAAATGCGTTCCAGCATGTCGAACTGGCTTTTCTTGAAAGCCTCCGCCTCGGAAAGCCGTATGTCAGCCTGTTTGTTTTTGTTGTTCAGGATCTCGTCCTTAGCTTCCAGACCCTCCATCTTTTTATCGAGAGTCTCTTCCTTCTGCTGGATTCGGCGTTCCTGGCGCTGGACTTCTTTCCTGCGTTCGTTTAATTCACGTTCTGCCTCGGCACGCTGCCGGTGGATTTCGTCTTTTCCTTCAAGAATGGCTTCCTTTTTTTTTGCTTCCGACGTCTTGATGGCGTCGCTGATAATCCGCTTCGCTTCCTGCTCTGCAGATCCAATGGTATATTCAGCGCTTTTTTTCCGGTGGGCGACTCCTGCCAAGAAGGCAATGATCGCCGCAACCGCTGCGCACAGTGCCGCAATGAAAATGCAGGTGACCAGTTTTACAGTCAAATATGGGGCACCTCCCTGTTTTTAAAAATTAAGAACCCGCTCCTCCTTCGCGCGGGCGACGGCCGCCGGGGATTTAGCCCGGCGGCGGACGGAAAAACCTGCCGGCTGCCAGGCGTGGTGCTTTTCCGCCCGGCCTCCGGTTTCAAACGCGACAATTTAAAAATCCGTAACGATTTAAAAGAAAGTTCAAATTAAAAAGGACGTTTTCCCCGTTCCATGCAATAATGAAGCCCTTAGAATTAATTGTATAACTTTTTATGATGGAATGTCAAGGAAATTGAACGCCTTCCGGGGAAGAGGACGAAAAAAGAAAACGTTTTTTCCTGCGGGGGGTGAGGGCGAACGGGCGCCGCAGAACCGGAAAGGCGGCGGCCGGCACAGCGTGGGTGCCCGGCCGCCGCCTTTTAAAATTCCGTCAGGAAAGATTTTCTGTGCCTGCCGCCGCACGGTTGTGCAGATGGTAATACAGGAAAGCCAGCAGAACGACAAGAATGCAGAATGCCGCGTAGAAGAGGAACAGCCGGCTCTGCAGACCTCCCATCAGAATAAACAGCGAACCGAGCGTGGCGAGCAGAGGAACCACAATCCCGCGAAATATGCTGCGGATCTGACCTTCGCGGTAAAGGGCGAATACCTTGTAGTAGAGGATGATGTAAAAAAGATAGCTCATGATAATGGCAATTTCGGATATGTCGGAATTCGGCAGAAGATTATATTTGACGGTAAGGAAATGGATGGCTGCCCAGATGAGTGTCAGCACATAGCAGAAAACGGCAGAACAGGCCGGCATGCCGCGCTTTTTGTCAAGGCTGGAAAGAGACCCCGAGAGCGGGAACATGCCCTTTCCGCGGAGGGCCATGGCGTAGGGCAGGCGGATATAGCCGAGGATTACGCCGTTTACCGTCCCCATGACGGAAAGAATGACGAAAACCAGGATGAGTTTTCCGCCGAATCCCCCAAAAAGACGCTGGGCTGCTTCATAGACGTGGGCGTCCTGCAGCCTCAGGACTTCTTTCGTCCCCAAAAGACTGGTGACACCGATAAAATAGGCGACATAAGTCAGCAGAATGAAAATAGGGGCAAGAACCAGCGCTCTCGGCAGGTTTTTTTTCGAATTGCGGATCTCCGGAGCGATGGAGGTCGAAATAACCCATCCGTCAAACGAAAAGGCAATCGGCCCTATCGCTGCCAGCCACGAGGCTCCCTTTACCGCCTGGGGCGACATTTGCCGCAGCCCTTCTGCGGGGTTGCCGAAGATCAGCCCGAAAACGGCGATGGCAAAAAGGGGAAACAGCTTGGCGACCGTCGTAAAATTCTGGAAGGCCCCGCCGCCTTTCGCCGTCACCGTGTTGAACACGTAGTCCGCCGTGAAGAAGAGAAAGCCTATCAGCATCTGATTTTCGAGGCTTCCGTTAAGGCCGAACAGCAGGCAGATATAGATGCCCACCACCCAGGAAACGACCACGGCGATGGTTGGGTAGTAGATGAAAATCTGGAACCAGCCCATCCCGCAGGCAAGTTTCCGGTTCGTAAATTCCTCCATATAGGTGATGAGGCCTCCCGGACGGTCGGTGCGGGAAGCAAGTTCGCCGAAACACAGGCCCCCGAAAATAATACTGGTTGCCGCCAGGCAGAAGACTACAACGCCCAGGACAACGCTTCCGCCCGTCGCGACGAGAATGTTGTCGCTTTTAAAGAAAATCCCGGAACCGATGCAGATGCCGATGATCATCGAGATAGCCGTCGGAAGGCCGTAGTTCCTTTTCAGTTTTTCTTTTTCCATCAAAAACCTCTCCGCTCATGTTTCCCGCCCGAGCCCGTTACCCGACCATGCTGTGAAACAGCTTTTCCGCGCCGGCCGTGTTGTCCTCCACGCAGACCAGTACATACCGGCCGCTCTGCACGATGACCCGGTTTTTCAGCGCGGTGTACTGCGCGGGGTTCAGGTTTTTAAAGCCGTCCGCCCGCGTGGCGATATGCGCCGCGACCGCCTGCTCGAGAAGTCCATATTTCGAGCTGTCGGTCAGGAGAAAACAGGCCAGTTCCGCTGCACTATCCGACGATCTGCTCATATAGACCGAACTTTTTTCCACCACGCCGTCCGGAATGGTGTAATGCTTTGCCAGTTGGCTGTCCTCTACCCTTGCCAGGTCGGTGTATTTCAGTTCCGAAATGATGCTGCCCGTCACCTGATCGGGGGTATATCGGGCATAATTTTCACGCATCCGGCCGATAAAGAAAAAGCCGCTCCAGAACAGCAGGGCGGCAAAAAGAAGGGACAGGATCGAAAGAACCAGCCATTTGTTTCGTTCCATCCGCCCGCCTTCTTCCAGTCCTTTCATTCCGCAGAGACAGGAAACAAAAAATAAAATTCATTTCATTCTAACTTATATCCCTTTGGGTATAATTATTCTGTAGAACGAAATGAAAAATTTAACAGCCGGAGTGACAAAAAACTGCAGAAATCTGGCAATTATTCGCTCTTGCCCGGACATTTTTCATCAGAGCTTTTTCCGCTTTACATTCGCTTTACATAATTGTGATATTTTTATTACATCCGGCGCCCGATCTGCGCCGGTATTCCACATTTTCCACCGTGTTTTCCACCAAAACACAGGGATCGGACCTGCCTGCGGGGCAGTTTTCCACAGCTTCCCGGTCAATCTGTTGAAAACCGGATGTGGAATTTCACGGCCTCCCTCCGGTTTACATAAAACACGCATATTCATGCGGAATCCCGCCGGTATTTTCGGGCTTGACAGAGCGGCGTGCGCCAGCGTATAATAATCCATGTTTATTTTGCCGGCTTACTATTAGCCGTACAACCATCAGAAGGAAAGGAGGGGGCGTCTTGGCGTGCGAGCGCGGGAGCATCGAATGGATGTTCCACATGTTTGAGCGGCAGTGTCACAATCATATCAGGCAGGAACTTGACAGCCGCGGGTTCGGCATGGCGAGCCACCCGCGGATCCTGCTCGCTTTGAAGCACCATCCCGGCCATACGGCATCGCAGAAGGAACTTGCGGATTCCACGGGCATCAGCCCGCCGACGGCGGCCGTTTCCATCCGGCGGATGCAGAATGCCGGTCTGCTGAAGCGGGTCGAGGACAAGAGGGATCGCCGCCGCAATCGGATAACGTTCACCGAGAAGGGCCTCCAGGCGGTGTCGGAATGCCAGGCGGTGTTCGAACGGACTGACCGCGCCCTCTTTTCCGGCTTTTCAAAAGAGGAAATCCGGCTTTTGAGGGATTTTTACCGGCGCATGATAGAAAATCTCAAATCCCTCGATTCGCATCCGCCGGATTCCGCGAAAAGGAGCAGCATCAGATGATACGAAAACTCTACCCTTATTTTCAGAAATACAAAAACTACCTGTTCTTTTCTTTTGCCCTGCTGACCGTCGATGTCGTGGGGGATTTACTGATCCCGTACCTGATGTCGCGGATTGTCGACGTTGGGATTCCGAATAGGGACGTAAGATATATTGTCCTCATCGGTCTTTTGATGGTGGGGCTTGCGGGGATAAACATTGTGCTGGGCACCACCAATATGAAGCTTTCTGCGGAGGCGAGCCAGGGCTTTGCTGCCGATCTCCGGAAAGCGCTTTTCAACCATGTGCAGTCCTTTTCGTTTTCCAACCTGGACCGCTTTTCGCCGGCGTCGCTCGTGACACGGCTTACGAGCGACGTGACGCAGCTGCAGATGACCGTCATGATGGGGCTCCGCGTCTTTATGCGTTCCCCGCTGATGCTCATCTGCGCTCTCATCTTCGCCATGAGGATTAACCTTCGCCTTTCCCTGATTGTCCTGGTGGCGCTGCCCCTGCTGGTCGTGGGAACTCTGCTGATTATGCGCACGGCGGAGAAGCTTTTTACCTCCGTGCAGAGAAAGCTCGACAGGCTGAACGGGACCATCCAGGAAAACCTCGTTGCGATCCGCGTGGTCAAGGCTTTTGTGCGCGCCGAACACGAAAAGAAGAAATTCCGGAAAGCAAACGATAGCCTGATGGAAACCGCCATGCGCGCGGGCAACCTCGTAAGCCTTACCATGCCTCTGATGATGCTGATCCTCAACGCGGCGACCCTTGCGGTCATCTGGCGGGGGGGCCATCTCGTCTATGCCGGGGAAATGGGTGCCGGGAAGCTTATCAGCTTTATCGGCTATCTGTTTCTCATCCTGATGAGCTTTATGATGTTTTCCATGATATTTATCCTCCTTGCGCGCGCCGAAGCGAGCGGAAAACGCATTGTCGAGGTGCTGGACAGCAGGCCGGAAATCACCGATAAGCCGGGATCCCGGAGCGATCCGCTCCGCCACAGGGTCACGGAGGGCAGGATAGAATTCAGGAATGTCGGTTTCCGCTATGGAGGGTCCGACGGCGGCAAGGACGTGCTTTCCGATATCAGCTTTACCGTGGAGCCGGGGCGCGTCGTCGCCATCATCGGAGGCACGGGATCCGGAAAGACGACGCTGGTAAGCCTGATTCCCCGCCTTTACGACGTCACATCGGGACAGGTGCTGGTAGACGGCGTCGGCGTGAGGGATTATGACCTCAAAACCCTTCGGAGCGGCATCGGCATGGTTCTTCAGAAGAACGTGCTGTTTTCCGGCACGATCCGCGACAACCTCCTCTGGGGCAGTCCCTCGGCGGGCGAAGATGAAATCCGGGAGGCTGCGGACGCCGCCCAGGCCCAGGAATTTATCGAAAGCTTTCCCGAGGGTTATGATACCGAGCTCGGCGAAGGAGGAGTGAACGTTTCCGGCGGACAGAAGCAGCGCCTCTGCATTGCGCGGGCCCTTCTGAAGCATCCGCCCATTCTTATCCTGGATGACAGCACAAGCGCCGTGGATACGGCGACGGAGGCGAAAATCCGCAGAGCGCTCCAGAAGGACCGCCGGAAGATGACCGTCCTGATTATTGCCCAGCGCATCAGCTCCGTAAGGGATGCGGACACCATTCTGGTGCTGGACGGCGGGAAAATCAACGGTATGGGCACCCATGAGGAACTTTACCGCGGCAATAAAATCTACCGGGAAATCTGTGTCTCGCAGCAGGAAGGGGTTGTTTCCTAATGGCGGCTCAAAAGACAGTGCGCATGCCGGGTCCTTCCAGGGCGCCCATCGGGTTTCAGAAACCGAAAAATCTCAAGGGGACCATCCTGCGGATCCTCGGATATCTTAGCCGCAGCAAACTGCAGGTAGGTGGAGTTGTCCTGATGCTCCTTCTGAGCACGGGGAGCAGCCTTGCCTGGTCCTATTTCCTCAAGCCGCTGATTGACGACTACATTGTTCCGGGAAATTTCAAGGGCCTTGCTGGGGCCCTCGGCCTGCTCGCGCTGATTTTTCTTGTCGGTGTCCTTGCTTCCTACGGTCAGATGCGTCTGACCGTAGGGCTTTCCCAGCGCACGATCAACATCATGCGCCGGGATCTGTTCGACAGGATGCAGGAACTGGATCTGAAATATTTTGACACCCATACGCACGGGGAACTGATGAGCCGGTTCACCAATGATTTTGACAATGTGCAGATGATGCTCGAGCAGAGCCTTCTGCAGCTGGCTTCCAGCGCGCTGACTTTCGTCGGCAGCATTGTGATGATGCTGATATTGAGCGCGCCCCTGTTCATTGTCACGGGGCTGGTGCTGATCCTGATGATCTTCATCAGCAATAAAATTGCGAGAAAAAGTAGCTTCTATTTTAAGAAGCAGCAGAAAGTTCTCGGCAGTCTGGACGGATATATCGAGGAAAATATCAGCGGCCTCCGCGAAGTGAAGGTCTTTAACCACGAAAATCAGGAAAAGGCGGAATTTAACCGGATTAATGAAGAATTCCGCACGGTAGCTACAGGGGCGAATTTTCTCGCGGGCGCGGTGATGCCCATCATGGGCAACCTCAACAATATTGCCTACACTGTTGCGGCCGTAGCCGGCGGGCTTTTCACTCTGGGCGGGCTGTTTGACATCGGTTCCCTCGCCGCGTTCCTGCAGTATTCCAGGCAGATGGGACAGCCTATCATGATGATGACAAGCCAGCTTAACAATGTGCTCGCAGCCATGGCCGGCGCGGAGCGCATCTTCGACATGATGGATCAGCCGCCGGAAACGAACGACGGACGCGTGACCCTCGAGCGGATTGACAGCCTAGACAAATGGGCATGGAAGCAGCCGGACGGCACGGCGACCCCTCTGCGAGGCGACGTCCGGTTCCATGACGTCGACTTTTCTTATGAGCCGGGGAAACCGGTTTTAAGGCAGGTCAGCCTCTACGCCAAGCCGGGGCAGATGATTGCATTTGTCGGTTCGACGGGGGCTGGCAAGACGACCATCACCAACCTTATCAACCGGTTTTACGACGTCAGTTCCGGATCCATCACCTATGACGGCATCGACGTGCGCGAAATCCGGAAGGAAAGCCTGCGCCGGTCGCTTGGCATGGTGCTGCAGGACACGCACCTTTTTACCGGGACAGTAATCGACAATATCCGGTACGGCCGCCTGGATGCCTCGGATGAGGACTGCGTGAAAGCGGCAGAGCGCGCCTGCGCCGATTCGTTTATCGCGCGTCTCCCGGACGGGTATCAGACCGTCATAAGCGGCGACGGCGCGAACCTTTCCCAGGGGCAGCGCCAGCTTATCGCGATCGCCCGGGCATGCGTGGCCGATCCCCCGGTCATGATCCTCGACGAAGCGACCAGTTCCATCGACACGCGCACCGAGCGCCTCATCGAAAGGGGAATGCAGGCGCTGATGAAAGGCCGAACCGTCTTTGTGATAGCCCACCGCCTTTCCACTGTCCGCAACGCGGACGCCATTCTCGTCATTGAGCACGGACAGATTATCGAGCGCGGAAATCACGAGCAGCTTCTCGCGATGAAAGGACGCTACTATCAGCTCTATACCGGAAAGTACCAGCTTGCCTGATCTTTCCTGCCGCTTGATTTTTATAAGGAACTCCGGAGGAAAAGGGACTTTGCTGCCCTGCACCTCTCTCTGCGGGGAGGAGTTCCGGAAAGGGGAGAAAAATGCCATGGACGCCGCAGAAAGGCGAAAACTGATTCAGGACCTGCTCGAAAAAAGCGAAAAACCGGTCAGCGCGGGCCTGCTTGCAAAAAGACTGCGGGTCAGCCGGCAGGCCATTGTCGGAGACGTGGCGCTTCTCCGCGCGGGGGGATCCCTCATCGCGGCGACGCCTCGCGGATACGTGATGCAGAGGAAACAGTTCCGGCCGGGCGATACGCTGCACACCATCGCCTGCCGGCATACGGCGGCGGGCATCGCCGACGAGCTTTACACCGTTGTCGACAACGGCTGCGGGATCCTCGACGTGACGGTGGAACACGCTGTCTACGGGCAGATTTCCGGTCAGCTCCAGATCTTTTCGCGGCTTGATGCGGACGACTTTCTCCGTAAGCTTTCGAGGAGCGGATCTCAGCCTTTGTGCAGCCTGACGGGCGGGGTGCACCTGCACACAATCTCGTGCCCGTCGGAGGAAGCGTATCGGCGGGTCCTTTCCCAGCTGAAAGCGAAAAAGATCCTTTATCAGAAAGGATCGGATTCCGGGCCTTGACAATCCCTCCCTTCCCTGATATTCTTATGTCATGACACATGTAAAGACATATAGCATGACAGAGGAAGGGGCTTTTTTATGCTTTCGAAAAACAGGGTTCAGACCGTCGTTGTGACCGCGTTGCTTTGCTCTCTCGGGATCGCGATTCCGATTTTCTTCCCGAAAATCGTGATAGGGCCGGCGTCTTTCACGCTTGCGAGTCATGTTCCGATTTTTATCGCGATGTTCCTTTCGCCTTCCATTGCCGTGGCGGTGTCGCTGGGGACTGCGCTGGGCTTTTTCTTCTCGGGGCTTCCGGCGGTTATAACGCTGCGCGCGCTGACGCATGTGATTTTCGCATCGATCGGTGCTGAAATCCTGAAAAAGAAGCCGGAAATTCTGAACTCGGCGGCGGAATCCACCTGGTTCGGTCTTTTCCTGGCGGTTCTCCATGAAGTGCCCGAGGTTCTGGTTGTCACGTTCTTCTATTTCGGAGGCCAGATGGAGGAAGGGTATTATACGGGCGGATATATGATGTCCGTGCTGCTCCTTGTTGGATTGGGGGGCGTCGCGCACAGCATGGTGGATTACTCGATTTCCCTTGCCGTCTGGAAAGGGCTTTCCAGGGCGATCGCGGCAGTGCCTGCCTTTTCCGCCGTTCGGACGGGGGAGAAAAACGGCGTCCGTGAGACAAGGCGGAAATAAGTTTCCTCTTTCCGGGGAAGAACCGCTTTTTTTCAAAATTTTCCCTTCCCTGCCGGTTTCGCCCGCGGAGTGGGCCCCAGAGAGAAACTTATCAATCTGGCAGTGAAAAAAGACGATTCTATGGCTTCCGTCTTTGTCTTTGGGTTCCCATCCTTATGGAACAGATAGCTTCCCATAGGACGGCTGCATCTTTAGGTCCATTATCTTACTGCCTGCCAAAGCGGAAAAAAAAGCGCCCTTTTTTTCAAAGGGCGCCTTTTTTCCGCGGCTTTTCGGATCTCTTTAGTCTTCTCTGATTTTCTGAATGTCATAGGGAGTGCGCTGGTAGACAAAGTAATTGAGCCAGTTAGAAAACATCAGGAATGCATGACTGCGCCATGTAAAAAGGGGTTCCCGCGAAGGGTCGTCTGCCGGAAAGTAGTTTTCGGGCACCCGGGGGTGAAGCCCTTTTTCGCGATCGCGCAGGTATTCTTTTTTGAGGGTTTCCCGGTCGTATTCCTCGTGTCCGGTTACAAAAAACTGCCTTCCGTTTTTTGAGGCGATAATATGGACGCCCGCCTCGTCCGATTCCGTCAGGATTTCAAGTTCCGGATGCTTCTGGATGTCCTGGCGCCGGATTTCCGTGTAACGGGAGTGGGGAGCCCAGAAATTGTCGTCGAATCCCCGCACAAGCGGGTGGAGCGGCCGCAGCACGCGGTGCTGAAAAATGCCGGAGATTTTGTGCGGCAGAGGATATTTCGGGATCCCATAGTGATAGTACAACCCGGCCTGCGCCCCCCAGCAGATATGGAGAGTCGAGGTGACGTTTTTGCGGCTCCAGGCGAAAATGCGGCAAAGTTCAGGCCAGTAGTCCACTTCTTCAAATTTGAGCCGTTCGACGGGCGCACCCGTGACAATCATCCCGTCGAATTTCTGACCGCTGATCTCATCAAACGTCTTGTAGAATTCCGCAAGATATTCGGCTGATGTGTTTTTGGATCGGTGCGTCGCCGTGTGAAGCAGAACCACATCTACCTGAAGAGGAGTGTTGCTTAAAAGACGCAATAGCTGCGTCTCCGTTTCCTCCTTGGTCGGCATCAGGTTCAGAATGGCTATTTTAAGAGGCCGGATATCCTGCGTCGCGGCACGTTCATGGGTCATGACAAAAATGTTTTCCTGCTCGAGAGTCCGGATGGCGGGCAGGGAAGACGGAACTTTAATCGGCACGGGTACTCCCTCCCGAAAGAAACGAAAAGACGTGTTTATCCTTAAAAAGCAAAAAAAATGCTTGACAACCGTCCAGCATTATAATACAATAATATACTGCATCATCATGGAATCGGGTGCTTATGTTGAGTTTGTATTTATCATATCACAGGAATTGTCAAAACGCAAGAGTCTCTTTCTTTATTCTTCCATGATGAAAAAGCCGCCGGCCCGGCCGATGCAGTTTCCATGAGGCGGGCTGGCATGCGGGGCCGGATGCGGAACTGTGGAATTTTGAAATCTTAAGAATGGAGTGATTGAGCCGATGGTGAATGTCAAACCGGTGAAGGTCGGCAAGAATACCCGGATGAGCTTCGCCCGGATCGACGAGGTCCTGGACATGCCCAACCTGATAGAGATCCAGAAAAAATCCTATCAGTGGTTCCTGGACGAAGGCCTCAAGGAAGTATTCCGGGAAGTATCGGGGATTACCGACTACACTGGCAACCTCGTGCTGGACTTTGTCGATTACAAGCTGGACACCGACAAGCCGAACTACAGCGTCGAGGAATGCAAGGTACGCGACGCCACCTATTCGGCGCCGCTGCGAGTGACGGCCCGCCTGCTCAATAAGGAAAGCGGCGAGATCAAGGAATCGGAAGTCTTTATGGGCGACTTTCCCCTGATGACTGACAGCGGCACATTCATTATGAACGGCGCGGAACGCGTGATAGTGTCCCAGGTTGTGCGTTCCCCGGGCGTTTATTATAAGATGAACTACGATAAAACCGGGAAAAAACTTTACAGCACTACGGTGATACCAAACCGCGGCGCGTGGCTGGAATATGAAACCGATTCCAACGATGTGTTTTATGTGCGCATCGATAAAACCCGGAAGATCCCGGTCACGGTGTTTATCCGGGCTCTCGGGCTTGGGACAGATCAGCAGATTATTGACTTTTTCGGCAACGATGACCGGATGAACGCGACCATCGAAAAAGATCCCTGCAAGAACATGGAGGAAGCCCTTTTCGAGATTTACCGGAAACTCAGGCCCAGCGAGCCGCCCACCATCGAGAGTGCCCAGGCTCACCTCAACGGGTTGTTCTTTGATTCCCGGCGCTATGATCTTTCCCGCGTCGGCCGGTATAAATACAACAAGAAGCTGAATCTCGCGGGACGTCTTTCCGGGCAGGTTCTTTCCCTGCCCGTGGCGGATCCCACGACGGGCGAACTGATGGCTGAGGCCGGAACGACGGTCTCCCGGAGCCTCGCGGAGCAGATGGACGACGCGGGGGTAACTTCCGTGACGGTCAAGCTCGGCGATCACGACGTCCGGATCGTTTCGAACGGCATGGTCGACATTTCAAAATACGTCGACTTCGACGCGAAGGCCGAATGCGGCGTCCGTGAACGCGTGCGCTACAGCGTCCTCAAGGAAATTCTCGCCGCCTGCAAGACGGACGACGAGCGGAAGGAAAAAATCCGCGAGAGGATCGACGATCTGGTACCGCACCATATTGTGGTCGATGATATCATGGCATCCATCAACTACCTTAACTGCCTTGCGATGGGGCTTGGAAACGTGGACGACATCGACCACCTCGGCAACCGGAGGATCCGTTCCGTGGGCGAGCTGCTGCAGAACCAGTTCCGCATCGGCTTTTCCCGCCTGGAGCGGGTAATCCGGGAACGCATGACCCTCCAGGCGCAGGATCTGGAAACGCTGACGCCCCACTCGCTGATCAATATCCGCCCTGTTGTGGCGGCAATCCGGGAATTTTTCGGATCTTCGCCCCTTTCCCAGTTTATGGACCAGACCAACCCGCTTGCGGAGCTGACGCACAAGCGCCGCCTCTCCGCGCTGGGTCCGGGCGGGCTTTCGAGAGATCGCGCGGGGTTCGAGGTCCGGGACGTGCATTATACCCATTACGGGCGCATGTGTCCTATCGAGACGCCGGAAGGACCGAATATCGGCCTTATCTCCTACCTAGCGACTTTCGCGCGCATCAACGAGTACGGCTTTATCGAGGCCCCGTTTCGCCGTGTGGACAAAAAGACGGGCGTGGTCACGAAAAACGTCGTTTATATGACGGCCGACGTGGAAGACAATTATATCTGCGCGCAGGCGAACGAACCGCTTGACAAAGAGGGCCGTTTTCTGCATCCGAAAGTCAACGGCCGCTACCGCGACGAATACGTGGAAGTGGAGCGCGAGCGGGTAGACTTCATGGACGTGTCGCCCCGGATGGTTGTTTCCGTCGCGACGGCGATGATCCCGTTCCTCGAGAACGACGACGCAAACCGCGCGCTGATGGGATCCAACATGCAGCGGCAGGCAGTGCCTCTTCTGAAAACGGAGGCCCCCATCGTCGGCACGGGCATGGAATACAAGGCCGGCGTGGATTCCGGGGTATGCATTCTCGCAAAACATTCCGGCATCGTGCACAGTGTTTCCGCGGACGAAATCCGCATCGCCACGGACAGCGGCGAGATTGACACGTACCATATTACCAAATTTATGCGTTCCAACCAGGGAACATGCATCAACCAGAAACCCATCGTCGATTTGAACCAGCGCGTTTCCGCCGGCGAGGTGATCGCCGACGGCCCGGCGACGAAGGACGGAGAAATCAGCCTGGGTCGCAACGTACTCATCGGATTCATGACCTGGGAAGGG
>ENA-UOOI01002410-UOOI01002410.1-fermentation-metagenome-genome-assembly--contig:-NODE-2410-length-16332-cov-5.498802_pt1 | contig 16332 bp, 13 predicted proteins | sample MGYA00245779_ERZ724027 | MGnify/ENA primary metagenome ERZ724027 (study PRJEB28704, sample SAMN03018318) | fermentation metagenome | biome: anthropogenic terrestrial biome; feature: soil; material...
CACTTTTTAAAAGAGACTAAGGGTGCTTATTGTTATTTAGGAAATGGCGAAGATTATTCGGATGTTCATACTTTTGAATATGATTTTCGTGATGAGTTAATAGAAGTTGCAGTGGATCTTTTTGTGGGTATAATTGAGTTATAATAAAGTTTTGTTAACATTGTATTGATTAAATAAGGAGAATATGATGGTTAAAGATAAAGAGTATATGAAGAATCTTATTGAAGAAAATCTTCTGGCTTTTGTAGGCACCAGAAGCGATACGAATTCTAAAGAAGAACACAATGTTGAAAAATTTTTTGAAAATTATTTTTCAAAGCTAGACTATTTCAAGAAACATCCTGAGTATTGTGGTTTGTTTGATATTCCTGGAGATTACCTGGATAGAAAAATTCCTTGGTGTCTACTAAAAGGCAAGGGTGATGATACTATTGTATTTATTCATCATCATGATGTTGTAGAAACAAAGGATTATGGTATATTAGAATATTTAAGCTTAAAGCCATATGAATTGATGGAAGCTTTCAAGCAAAATAAAATGGAATTGCCAAAGCAGGCTTATGATGATTTAATGAGTGATAAATGGCTATTTGGACGGGGCTGCAGTGATATGAAGGGTGGGGGCTCAATTCAACTGTCACTTATTGAAGAGTACAGTAAGGAAGAAGATTTTAACGGAAATATTGTCCTGATTTCAGTACCTGATGAAGAAAACCTATCAGCTGGAATGAGGGGAGCAACTTATTTATTAAAGGATTTAAAAGAGAAATATAATCTAAATTATATATTGATGCTTAATTCAGAACCACATGAAAGAGGAAATGATTTAAAGCCTACAATTTATGACGGTTCCATAGGCAAAATTATGCCGGTAGTATATGTACGAGGTAAGCTTGCACATGTTGGTCAGATATATTTGGGCTTAAATCCTATAAATTTACTATCTGAGATCATAAGAAGAACTGAACTTAATCCAAATTTTATAGAAAAAGTCGGGACAACAACAAATCCGCCACCAACTTGGTTATATCATAAGGATAGAAAACAAGTTTATGATGTATCACTGCCTATTGCTTCTACAGGGTATATGAGCATATTGCCTCTTAAGAGATCACCTATGTCAATAATGGATGAATTAAAAGAGATTTGCAATAGTGCATTTATCCAAGTGATAGATGATATGAATGAAAGCTACAAAACTTATAATAAAATAGCAGGAACTGAATATGATAAACTTCCATGGGAAGCAAGTGTAAAATTCTATTCAGAATTATATGAAGAAGCTTTAAGAGATTCAGGCAATGAATTTGAAATTGCATATTCCAATCTGATGGCTGATATTAAAGATAAGTTTAATTCTAACAAAATATCTACTATAGATGCTTCTAATGCAATTATTGAAAAAACTTTAGAATTTGTAAGGGATAAAAACCCATGTGTTATTTTGGCAATAGCACCGCCATATTATCCAAGTACAAATAATAGCTTATTAGGTGAAAAGTCAGAAAAAATTAATGAAACCATTAAAAAGCTAAAATTATATGCTAAAGAAAACTTTAATGAAGAATATACAGTACAAAATTATTTTACAGGGATATCAGATTTAAGTTATGCAATGTTTGTTTCCGACCAAGAAGATATTGATTATATATCTAACAATATGTTAATGTGGAACGATATTTATTATATTCCATTAGAAATAATCAAAGAGTTATCAATGCCGGTTATCAATGTTGGACCATTTGGCAGAGACTTGCACAAATATACTGAAAGGGTTTGGAAAGAGGATTTGTTTTATAAAACCCCTCAATTAATTGACTTAGTTGTACGAAATATGTTAAATAATTAAATTATCTTTGCTATATAAAAATGAGTCTACAAAAGTAGAATAATAATTCTTATTAACTTATAAATAGTAACCTTTTATTTTGGGTATATTAGATATTAAAAATAATCAGATATTTGTATTAAGGATTATTAAATAAAATAAATAGTAGGAGGAATAAGGTTGAAAAACATAAGTTCAGAAAGAATTGAACAACTTGCAGTAGAATTAACGAATCAGGTTAGCGTAGTAGATACGAAAGGGGAACTTGATGTAAGCCAAAAGGTATATGATATATTATCCGAAATGGATTATTACAAAGATCACCCTGAAGATTTAAGATTCGTCGATGCCGAGGATGATAAACTTGGAAGAAAAAGTGTTGTTGCGCTATTAAGAGGGAAGAAAGGAAGCAGCAAAAAAACTGTTATTTTAATAGGACACACCGATACTGTAGGAATTTCCGATTATGGCAGTCTTAAAGAGTATGCAGGCAAGCCTTATGAACTTACGGAAAAGTTTAAAGAAATAGCTCACACATTGCCTGATGAGGCAAGAAGGGACTTAGAATCCGGGGAATACCTCTTTGGACGTGGGTTATTTGATATGAAAGCCGGAGATGCTGTAATAATGACAATCATGGCAGAAATATCAAAAGATATAGAGAATTTTGAAGGCAATTTAATTTTTGCTGCTGTTTGCGATGAAGAAAGCAATTCAAAAGGAATGCTATCCGTAATACCTGAGTTGGTCAAACTTCAGGAGGAGGAAGGGTTGGAATATCTTGCACTTCTGGATACGGATTATATGACATCTGAATATGAAGGCGATGAAAACAAATATGTTTATGTAGGAACTGTAGGGAAATTGATGCCTTCCTTCTATATAGTAGGAAAAGAAACACATGTTGGCGAAGCATTTAAAGGAATAGATTCAAACCAAATAGCTTCAGCAATAACAAATAGAATCAATTTAAATACTGATTTTTGTGACATAGTTGAAGGAGAAGTTACACTTCCTCCGATTACTTTAAAGCAAAGGGATTTGAAAACTGAATATTCTGTGCAGACATCAAAGACTTCAACATTATTTTTCAACTATGCAACCCACAGCAGTACACCGGATGAAGTGTTGGAAAAGATGAAAGATGCTGCAATGGAAGCTTTCCAGTCTACAATTGATAGTTTAAATGAGCAGTATGAAAGATTCTGTAAATTGACAGATAGGGAATACAAGAGATTTGATTGGAAAGCAAGGGTTATGTCCTATGATGATTTATACAAAAAAGTAAAAGAAGAAATAGGAAATGAGTTGGATGAAAAGATTGCAAAACTTACTGAAGAAATGCTTAAGGACGATTCCATTGATAATAGAGATTTTTCACTTAAGCTTGTTGAATTAGTTCATAATCTTTGGTCTGACAGGGAGCCTGTAGTTATAGTCTACTTTGCTCCGCCATATTATCCTCACATTTATGTGGAAGGGAAACAACCTAAGGAAAAAGCATTACTGGAAGCAGTTGAAGATGCTGTTAATACGACTGAATCGGAATATAAACTTGTATATAAGAAATTTTTCCCTTATATATCTGATTTAAGCTACGGAGCAGCACCTAAAGACCCTGAAATTATAGCTGCATTAAAGAATAACATGCCTGGGTTCGGCACCAAATATAATCTACCGTTAGAAGACATGCAAAAATTGGATTTACCTGTACTTGATATAGGAACATTTGGAAAAGATGCACATAAATTCACAGAAAGACTTGAGAAAAGATATTCTTTCGAAGTGACTCCTGTGCTTGTGTATAAAACTATTATGAACCTCTTAAAATAAAATAATAAATAACCAAATTGTATTTGCTTAATAGTAATTTAATAAACTTTAGTTCATTCCACAATATAATAATGAGCGGTAACTTTAGTATATAGAGGTGGTATTTTGAAAGAATTGACAAGACCTGCTTGGTTAGAGATCAATTTAAACGACCTTGCTTGTAACTATAACCAGATTAGAAAAGCGTTGAATAAAGGGACCGACTTAATGGCAATAATAAAAGCAGATGCATATGAAAATGGAGCTATACAGATTGCAAATGAACTTATGAAACAAGGCGTGGATAAATTTGGAGTAGCTACTTTATCTGAAGCACTTCATATAAGGAAATCTATTGAAGGGGCAAAGATTTTAATAATGGGGTATACTCCGGATTATCTGATGAAAAAAGCTATCGAGGAAGATATTGATATTACTGTTTATATGGTTGAACAAGCAAAATTAGCTTCTGAGCTGGCTAAAAAACTCAATAAAGATGCTTTGATTCATATAAAAATCGAAACCGGAATGAACAGACTGGGATTTATGCCTACAGAGGAAAGTATAATGGCAATCCAGAAAATATATAGTATGAATAATATAAAAATAGAGGGGATATTTACTCATTTTGCTGCATCTGACAACGATCCTTCCTACACATTTAATCAAGCAAAAAAATTCGATTATATAGTTGATGGATTAAAAAAACTTGGGCTAAGGATACCCTTAAGACATGTAAGCAACAGTGCCGCCATAATGAGATACAGAGAACTAGACTACGATATGGTAAGAGCGGGGATAATATTGTATGGGGTTTATACTTCTCCCGATGAAGATAGAGATACGGTTCATCTAACGAATATTCTATCTTTAAAAGCTCAAATTTCCAATGTAAAAGAAATAGAAAAAGGGGAGAAAATAAGCTATGGCTTAACATATGAAACCTTAAGAAAATCTAAAATAGCCACGGTACCTATTGGATATGCAGATGGATACAGTAGATCGCTCAGCAATAAGGGCAGTGTTATAGTAAAAAATACTATAGTACCTGTAGTCGGACGTATATGCATGGACCAATTGATGATAGATGTTACAGAATTGGATGTAAAAGTGGGCGATGAAGTGGTACTCATGGGGAAAAGCGGGGATAAAGAAATCACGATAGAAGAAATAGCTATGAAAATAGGAGGCATCCCCGCTGAAGTATTCTGCATGATGAATAAAAGACTTCCAAGAGTTTATATAAAAGATGGAAAAGTAGAAGAGGTAGTTGACTATCTGTTAGAAATATAGCAGAAGGTTTTCTAAATATTATTGCTTTCAATTATTTCCTTAACTCATTAGGGGATAAATGAAATAAATGCATCAAATAAATTTATTAAGGAGGGTATAATTATGTCAGAACAGAAGAAAAACGACATCAAACAGGAAGAAGGACATTTGAAAAGGAATCTTACATTATTTGAGGCGACAATCCACTCAATAGCATTTGTAATTGGTACCGGCATATTTCTAAAGCCTGCCACCATACTGATGAATACCGGTTCAACCGGGATGTCACTTATATTGTGGATAGCCGGTGGCTTGATTTCCTTGTGTAGTGCATTGACGATGGCAGAAATAGCTGCATATATTCCAAAACTAGGTGGAATGTATACCTATCTTAACGAACTGTATGGAGAAAAGGTCGGTTTTATGTATGGTTGGATTAATATGCTTATAGGTTCTCCGACCGGAGCTTCAGCAAGTGCTATAGCTTTTGCTACATTTGCTTCTTATTTCGTTCCGCTTTCAAATACTGGGCTTAAAGTTTTAGCAATATTTATGGTATTATTTTTTGCCGGTATTCAGATGTTATCTACGAAGGCAACCATGAAGCTTCAAGTTGTAGCTACTGTAGGGAAATTAGTTCCTATATTTGCTATTGTTTTGTTTGGGTTATTTAAAGGTGAAATACCCGGTGCAGTTAACTTCTCGTTGGTAGGAGGAACTGCAGCAGGAGGATTTGGTGTAGCATTATTGGGTGTTTTATGGGCATATGATGGTTGGCAGACTACATGTACATTAGGTAGTGAGATGGTAGAGCCCGAAAAGAATCTGCCTAAATCAATTATTATTTCCTTGACATTTGTAACAGCTGTATATGCAATATTTAACGTTGTAATATTTAAGACTGTTCCTACCGATCAAATAATAGCTGGAACAGGCAGTGTAGGTGTACAGGCAGCACAGACTCTGTTTGGTAATTTTGGAGCAACATTGGTTTCAATAGGTATGCTGATATCAAGTGCAGGAACTCTTAACGGACAAATACTCAACGGAGCCAGAGTAACATTGGCAGTTGCAAAGAAGAAACAAACAATAGGTGCAAAATTTTTAGGGCATGTTAATCCTAAATATGATACTCCTGTTAATTCATTAATTTTTATGATAGCTATGTGTATGATTTATATATTATCCGGTACATTTGATTCAATTACTAATTTAACTATATTTACAGGATGGGTATTCTTCGTATTTACAGTATTGGGAGTATTTATACTGAGAAAGAAATATGAAAGAAATGATAAATTGTATCATGTACCATTATATCCAATAATACCTATAATAGGAGCTATCGGCGGAGGTTATCTTTTAGTATCTACATTCCTTGAAGATACTATAACCGCAATTATATCAGTTGTTGTTGCAGCTGTTGGATTCCCGATGTACTTCTATTGCAAAAAGAAATATGCTAATGAAGACGGCAATAAATAAGATTTAAGAATTATAGAAACTGAATTAAAGGGTCTTCCTAAATAAGAAGACCCTTTAAGCTTATATGCTACATTAGTTATGTGAAAAAGATTTGTCATAAAATTAAAAAATGAAAGGAGCAATGATTGTGAAAAAAGTAGACATGATTGTACATGCACCACATTTCTATACTATGGAAGGAGAAGGCGTAGGTTATAAAACCGGGGTATCAATGGTAATTGATTCCGGTAAGATAATTGATATATTGGAAACTAGCGTCGTAGACAGTAAATATGTTGCAGAAGAGAATTTAAATATGGATCATCATGCGATTTTCCCGGGATTCATAGATGGGCATATGCATACCGGTGATAATATATTGAGAGGTTTAGCACAGGATACCAAAAATTGGATGATGTATGGGGTTCAACCGTTTGATAATGTAACCACCGAAGAAGAAGAAAGTGTAGGGAGCAGAGTTGCCATCATTGAAGCTATAAAAGCAGGAACTACTACTTTGGGAGACTTCAACGGTAAGATGGAGTTGATATGCGATTTTATAGATAAGGTAGGAGCTAGAGGCAATCTTGCACAAACAGTAAGATCCGCAAAATTTAAAGTTTACAATCCCGGAGAACTTTATGAATTCGATGACGAGATGGGAGAAGAAAGCCTTAATAGGAATCTGGCTCTTTATGATAAATGGCATAATAAAGGGGACGGAAGGATCAGAATTCTTTTCGGACCTCAAGGAGCAGATTTTGTAAGCGCTGATTTACTATTGAAAATCCAGAAGATAGTAAAGGAAAGAAAAACAAAAATTCATATGCATGTACAACAAGGAGACAGAGAAACATATCAAATCGTGAAGAGATATGGAAAGCGTCCTGTAGACTATCTTGATGATCTTGGGGTTTTGGATGAAGACCTTATTGCTGTTCATTTGACTGACTGTACCGACGAAGAAGCAAAAATGGTAGCAAAGAAGCATGCATCCATGATTGTTAATCCGGGATCAATTGGTATAATAGACGGAATAGTTTGTCCTTCTGTTGCATTCCAAGAAGCAGGTGGAAATTGTGCTCTTGGTTCTGATCAAGCTCCGGGCAATAACTGTCATAACATAATCAATGAAATGAAGAATGTAGCGTTGTTTAATAAAATTAAGTATGCAGATCCTGAAGTTATGCCGGCATGGAAGGCATTGCGCATGGCTACAATTGAAGGAGCAAGAGCTGTTAATTTAGGAGATACTGTAGGTTCATTAGAAGTAGGGAAACAGGCAGATTTCATTGCTATAGACCTTAGTCAACCATCTATGCTACCTGTATATACTTATCCTATGAGAAATATCGTTCCTAATCTTGTATACAGTGCAAGAGGACATGAAGTTTGTCTATCCGTTGTAAACGGTAAGGTTATAATGAAAGATGGGAAATTAACTACTATAGACGAAGAATCTTATATAGAAGATATTCAAAAGTATCCGGAAGGAATTGGAGAAAGAGCTGCAAAAGAATTCTTTGAAATCAATGGAACAAACGCTAGATTCATGGCAGAAAATAAGCTATAAGATATCATATAGACCTTGATATTTGGAATTTAGTCATTTCAAAAGATTGATAAGGTTGTGATTCTAAGCTGAAGCAATTGGAGGGTTTGATGATGGAAAAAGTCGACATAATCATAAAGACGAAGCATATGTATACGTTGGAAGGCGAAGGAGTCGGATATTTATCCGATTACGGAGTTGCCATTGACAGAGGGAAAATAAAGGCAGTATTGCCTGTAAGTGAATTAAAAAAGAATTATGAAGCTGAAAAGTTCATAGATGCTTCCGACAAGGTACTGTTGCCCGGGTTTATAGACGGACATATGCATACAGGTCATGGAGTATTGCGGGGAGTTGCTCAGGATATAAGCAATTGGATGATGGAGGGAATGGCGCCTTTTGAGGCACAGAGGAGTATTGAAGCCAAGGATAGCGGAAGCAGATTAGCCATTGCTGAAGCTGTATTAAACGGAACCACAACCATTGGAGATGATGGATCTGATATTGCCGGTTCCTGCGACTTTATTCAAAAAATTGGAGTAAGAGGAAACGTAAGCGTTCGTATTCGTGATGCGTTGATGAAGACTTATAAAGCCGGGGAACTATATATATTTGATGACAATTACGGAGAGAAAACACTGAACGAATGTCTTGATATTTTTTCTAAATACCATGATATTGATTCCGGAAGAATTAAAATCAGATTTGGACCTCAGGGACCGGACTTTGTCAGTTTAAAAATGCTTAAAAAAGTCAAAAATCTATCAAAAGAAAGAAATACCAAAATTCATATGCATTTGCAGCAAGGGTCAAGAGAAACAAAGCAAATGACAGGAAGATACGGAGTGAGAAGCATACCGTGGCTGGATGAAATAGGATATTTCGATGAAGATTTTATCGGGATCCATTTGACCGATGCTCTTGAAGAAGAAGTAAAAATTGTGGCAGGCAGAAAAGCATCTATGATTCTTTGCTCTTCTTCCATAGGAATTATCGACGGAATAGTACCGCCGGCTAAAATATTCCAAGATGCAGGAGGAATTGTAGGCTTAGGAAGCGATCAGGCTCCGGGAAATAATTGCCATAATATAATCAATGAAATGAAATTGACAGCTATATTAAATAAAGTCAAATATGAAGATCCAGAGGTCATGCCTGCGTGGAAAGTCTTGCGAATGGCGACTATTGAAAATGCCAAGGCACTGGGTATTGATAAAATAACCGGCTCAATTAAAGAAGGAAAGTATGCGGATTTGATTTTGGTTGATTTGAACCAGGCATCTCTTGCTCCTCTTTATACAAAACCTATGCGCAATTTTATACCTAACTTGGTTTATAGTGCAAGGGGTAATGAAGTGGATACTGTTATAGTGGCAGGAAAAATTATAGTTGAAAATAAAGCACCAAAGACTTTTTATATGAATGAAATACTTCAAGAGGTACAAGGTCATGCAGACGTAATTGGCGAAAGGGCGACAGCACAATTTAATGAAATCAATGGTAAAAATGCCGTTTATATGAGAGAAAACAAGCTTTAAAAATATGGTGCAATTTTTATATACTCGAATTAGACTACTCCATAAATACAACTTAATATAATTATAACAAGGGAGGCATTACGATGGAATGGGACCATGTCATATTTAATGGAACTATTGTGACATCAAAGGATTCCTTTAAAGGGAATATATATATAAAAAACGGAAAGATATCAGCGATTACATCTGAAAAATTAGAAGGAACAATCAAAGAAATAACTGATGCTGAAGGATTGCTTGTATTGCCGGGATTAATTGATACACATGTACACTCAAGGGATAAAGGAGCTCCTGAAAAAGAAGATTTTTTCCATTCGACGGAGGCTGCAGCAATGGGAGGACTAACTACTATATTTGAAATGCCCAACGCCATACCTGCTATATGTAATGTTGATAATTTACATGAGCAGATTAAAAATCTTACGCCAAAAGCGCATGTTGATTTTGCCGTTTGGGGTTTATGCTTAGGGGATTTGAATAAAAAGGACTTAATTGAATTGAGTGAGGCAGGTGTAATCGCATTCAAATTTTTCTGGGGGTATGCAATCGATAGTAAAACATATCAATTGATTTATAATTATGATCCGCTCAATACAGATGTAATTCAGCCTTTGAAAGATGGGGAAGTTTATGAAATATTCGAGGAGGTTGCTAAAACAGGCAAACTTTTAGCAATACATGCAGAAAATGCAGATCTTATAGATACTTTAACATCAAGAGTAAAAAAAGAAAAGGACTTCACCTATGAGGGGCTATTAAGAGCAAGACCAAATTTAGCAGAAGAAACTGTCGTTCAAACCGCGATATCTTTTGCTAAAACTGCGGGAACGAGACTTCACGTATTGCATTTAAGTACAAAGGAATCAGTAGATTTGATTGATGAAGCACAGAAGAAGGGACTTTTCATAACTTCAGAGACCTGTCCACATTATTTATATCTAAACAATGAAGATTATGACAGAATAGGACCTAAAATGAAAGTATATCCTCCGGTAAAATATAAGGAAGACCAAAATAAGTTGTGGGAAGGGATAGATAAAGGGATAATATCCTTAGTATGCTCCGACCATGCACCTCATACTGCAAAACAGAAAAATGGGGAGCTTTGGGATATTCCTTCTGGCATGTGCGGGGTTGAGACTTTGGCACCTTTGATGATTGATGCTGTAAATAAAAAGAAGATAAATATACATCAGTTGGTATCTCTTTTATCGGAAAATCCTGCAAAATTATTTGGTATATATCCTCAGAAGGGATCAATAGAGATAGGGACTGATGCTGATTTTACTTTGATAGATATGAATGCTAAAATGACTATAAAAGAGGAAAATTTGCATAGTGTAAGCAAAATTACCGCCTTTGACGGTTATGAAGTTGAAGGAAAGCCTGTGGGAACCATAGTTAGAGGAAAGACAGTAATGCGTAACGGAGAAATCATAAATAAACCATTTGGACAGTTTATAAGACCTGAGAATAATGGAAGCGGTGATAATCTATGAATGCACCTATAACTTATGTTGCTACAGGAGACAGCTTTATCACTTCCCCATTGAACTTGTGTGGAAATGATAAATTTGAGAAAATTAAAGATCTGATATACAAATCTGAAGTAAGATTTACAAATTTAGAAGTTACAGTCCATGATTTCGAAGGATATCCGTCAGCATTCAGCGGCGGCACTTGGGCTATAGCAAATCCTAATGTGTTGAAGGATATAAAATATTTGGGATTTAATCTCTTAAACATAGCAAATAACCACACTTTAGATTATTCACATAATGGACTGGAAGCGACGGAGAAGTATCTTAAGGATTTTGACTTTGTTTATGCAGGAGCAGGAAGCAATATGGCAGCTGCAAGTGACCCTAAATATTTGAATTGTTCTTCCGGAAGGGTAGGATTTGTTGCAGCGACTTCCACATTCCATGAATCATGGATTGCAGGTGAGCAGAGAAGGGACATGATAGGAAGGCCGGGAGTTAATGGACTGAGACATGAATCGACGCATATTATATCAAAAGATAAAATGAGGTCTTTAAAAGAAATAGCAAATATTACAGATATAAATGCTATGAATAATTTAAATTTAAAAGAAGGCTTTGATGTTGGAAATACATCAGATGTATTCAAATTCGGTATATATAAATTTAAGGAAGGAAATAATGAAGGACTTATAACCAAACCGGACTCAAGAGATATGGAAAGAATATTAAGATCCGTATATGAAGCCAAGAGACAAGCTGATGAAGTAATTGTCAGCATTCATTCACATGAAATGAAAGGTGAAGACAAAAGCGTTCCGGCTGATTTCTTGAGAGATTTTGCAAAGGAATGCATTGATCATGGAGCCTCTGCTGTTATCGGACACGGACCGCATATACTCAGAGGAATTGAAATTTATAAAAATTGTCCGATATTTTACAGCCTCGGTAATTTTATATTTCAAACGGATTTGGTATCCAATCTTCCTTCGGATTTTTATGAAAAATATGGACTTACCCATGAGAACAATACAGCAGACGCTCTTGATGCTAGGAGTAAAAACGGAACTGTTGGCTTGGGAAAGAACCCATATGTATGGGAATCTGTTATTGCAAGTTGGAAATCAGTAAACAAAAAAACAGAAGAAATACTTCTATATCCTATAACACTGGGATATGACAGTCCAAGATATAAAAGGGGGTTGCCGGAACTTTCCGACGACCGGTCTATATTGAGAAGATTAGCTAAATTGAGTGAGCCTTTCGGCACAAATATTGAAATTGAAGGAAATGTGGGAAAAATAAAGATTTAGCGGATATAAAAGTCTTTCATCTATATTAAAATATATTGAATGAAAGACTTTTTATTAGCTATTCTATATTAAATGAATAATGATTTGTATTTTATGTATTAATATACCTTATGGAGAAGATATTATAGGTATATAAGAATAAAGGAGATGTTTATTATGGACAATTTGAGAGAAGTAAGACCCGTATATTTGGAAATTAATATGGATAATTTAACTAATAATTATAATGAGATTCGCAGGATAGTAAACCCTAATACTAAGATTATGGCCGTAATTAAAGCCAATGCATATGGTCATGGGTCTGTTGAATTAGCAAAGATGTACGAAAAAATTGGCGTTGACCGACTGGCAGTATCAATAATATCCGAAGCTGTAGAACTTAGGAGAGAAGGAATAAAAATACCTATACAATTATTAAACTATACGCCCGAGTCTCAGCTTGGATTGGTAATAGATAATGATATAATTCAAGGGATTTATACCTACGAAGATGCAAAGCTTCTATCGGATTTGGCAGTTAAAAAGGGCAAAAAGGCAAAAATCCATATAAAAATAGATACCGGAATGGGAAGAATAGGGTTTTTACCTAATGAAGATTCAATAAAAGAGATAGTTAAAATACACAAATTGCCAAAATTAGAGATGGAAGGCATGTTTACACATTTTGCAAAGGCAGATGAAACTGATAAATCATTTACCAAGATTCAATTTGAAAGATTCAATTGGGTATCTGAAAAATTAGAAGAAAATGGAATTGAGTTGAAGGTAAAGCATGTTTCCAATTCGGCGGCAATAATTGATTTACCGGAATACAATTTAGATCTGGTAAGACCGGGAATTATATTATATGGTTATTACCCATCTGATGAAGTAAATAAAAACAAGATAAATTTAAAACCGGCAATGACATTGAAAGCTAAGATTTCAAATATTAAGACGGTACCTGAAGGTACTGGTATTAGCTATGGACATATATATTCAACTTCTAAAAAATCTGTGATAGCAACTGTTCCAATTGGCTATGCAGATGGTTATTCTAGAATATTATCAGGTAAAGCTGATGTCTGTATAAATAATAAAAGAGCTCCGATAGTAGGAAGAATATGCATGGATCAAATGATGGTAGATATTACCGGAATAGACAATGCTAATATTGGAGATGAAGTTGTATTATTCGGCTATGATAATGAGAGTTATCCGCGAGTTGAAGAACTGGCTTCTTTATTAGGTACAATTAATTACGAGTTCATCTGCATGATGGGCAGAAGAATCCCTAGGGTATTTATAAAAGATAATGAGATAATCGAAATTAAAGATTATTTAGAATGTTAATTAAACCTCTAATCAAATTCTAATTTTCTATGTGGAAATAAAATATTTTGAAATTTACAGCGAGGTGATTATCATGAAAACCAAGGAAACAAAATCGATACTTATATTGTTGCTGACTGCTGCAATATGGGGGCTTTCTTTTGTGGCTCAAAGAGTTGGAATGCAGCATATTGGTGCATTCACATATAATGGTATAAGATTTGCGTTAGGAAGTTTGTCATTACTCCCCGTACTTTATTTTTCAGGTAGAAAATCCAATAATGAAATATACAATGGAGAAAGTAAAGAATTCAAAGAATCAGATGAAAAAACAATTATAAAATCCGGAATATTGGCAGGGCTTGCATTATTTATGGCGTCATCTTTTCAGCAGGTGGGATTGATTTATACTACTGCGGGAAAGGCAGGATTTATTACAAGTCTTTATGTAGTTATTGTACCCATATTGGGGATATTTCTGAAACAGAAAACTCATATTACAACTTGGCTGGGGGCATTGATAGCAGTTGTAGGTCTTTATCTATTAAGCATAAGCGAAAACTTCACTATTGAGTTCGGGGATTTTTTAGAAATCATAGGAGCATTTTTTTATGCAATTCATATACAGCTTATAGATAGATATATAAAAGATATAGATCCTATAAGGTTTTCCAGTGTTCAGTTTGCAACATGTTCCGTTTTGAGCATGATAATTGCATTCATATTTGAAGAAATAACTTTAAGCGGATTATCTGGAGCATTGATGCCAATTCTTTATGGAGGGATTATGTCCTGCGGAGTTGCGTATACCCTTCAAGCCATAGGGCAGAAGAATGCCAATCCTTCCCATGCGGCTATAGCCTTGAGCATGGAAGCGGTATTTGGAGCAATAGGCGGAGCTTTAGTTCTACATGAGGTTTTACCAATTAGAGGATATATAGGCTGCGCCTTGATGATGGTTGGGATACTAATTGCACAATCAGAAAATATGGGAAAGCAAAGCGGAGAAGAGCATATATAAATATAGCAAAACTATATTTTGGAGGATAATATGAAAAGAAAATTATTGTCAATATTTTTAATAATACTATTACTTAGTGTAATATTTACCGGTTGTGCATCCGGACATAAAGAGTTAATAAATAATGACGAAGTTACAATACCGGAAGAATTAGAAAATAAAATAGATGAAGATGGAATATATTCAAGCCCTGAGGAAGTAGCAGAATACATCCATCTATATGTTAAACTGCCACAAAATTTTATTACAAAGAAAGAAGCAATGGATCTGGGATGGGATAATGAAAAGGGCAATTTATGGGATGTAACTGACAGGACGAGCATAGGCGGTGACTCATTTGGAAATCGTGAAGGATTATTGCCAAAATCAGATGGTAGAAAATATTATGAATGTGATGTGAATTATGAGGGCGGGTATAGAGGAGCTGAGAGAATAGTTTATTCAAATGATGGCTTAATATTTTATACTAATGACCATTACAAATCCTTTGAAAAATTATATTGATGAGGTAAATTAAATGAATTTAATTTTATTAAACGGAAAAAGAATGACGAATAAGGTTAAGGCACACAGATATTTAAAAAGGAAACTAAAGTTTCCGGATTATTATGGTGAAAATCTTGATGCCTTATGGGATGAATTATCTACGATTGCAGAGCCAACAGATATTAAATTTATTAATAAAGATATTCTAATAGAAAACTTAGGAACATATGGTGAGGAAATAATCCGGACATTTGTTGATGCAGCGGAAGAAAATAAAAATATTGGATTTGAGGTAATTTAAAACTTAAAAAACATCAGATTGGATATAAAGCCAATCTGATGCATTTTTATCTATAGCAAATTGGAATCCAAGATTACATAATTGGCCCTGTGAATATATAGGCTTTTTCCATCAATATTTAATCTGGTCATCTTAGGCAAATCTTTGGGAACTGTAATATATACGCTGTTGCCTTGATATACTCCTATGGGGATACCTAATTGACTTGATATTATTATAGTTTTACTCTTTCCTATCTTATTTTTTATATTATTTACAAATCTGTCAATGGGTACAAATCCGCCGCCGTTATCTATAGTTATTTCTTCCGGCATATCAAAATCTTCAATCATATCCAAACCGTCTTCAGCGAATATTACAGTATTGCCTACTTGAATCATCTGTTTCCCATTGATAGTAATCTCCAAAACGGAGGAATCAAAACCTTCAGAAGATGAATCATCACCATCATTATTTTCCAAAATACCTACCGTGATTTTTTTGCCATCAACAGTTAAAGTTTTATTAGCATAATTATCGTATACGTTGATTATATAGTGTCCACCAATTAATTCACCCTTTTTTACAGCTATAAAATCCTTGATTTTTGCACAACCTGAAAAACTTGCTAAAATAACGATTATTGCAAATATAATTAGCAACTTACTCTTTCTTTTCATTTTAGACCTTCCTTTTATATAAATTAATATAAGTGCAACTTTATTAGGTATGGTTAAACTTTCTATCTTATTATTATAACATTTAATTTGGGAGTTTCATATCCCTAGACATTTAGGTATAATTGGAGTAAAATATACAAAACTATTAAAAAATTCACAATTCACAGTTCACAATGCACAATTGAAAAGACAGTGAAGAGGTAATAGGTAATAGGTAAGAGGTAAGAGTTAAGAGTTATTGGGGTTGAGCTTTGGGGATGAGAATACAATTGATAGTTGATAGAGGACAGTTGA
>ENA-UOOI01002411-UOOI01002411.1-fermentation-metagenome-genome-assembly--contig:-NODE-2411-length-16327-cov-22.480211_pt1 | contig 16327 bp, 24 predicted proteins | sample MGYA00245779_ERZ724027 | MGnify/ENA primary metagenome ERZ724027 (study PRJEB28704, sample SAMN03018318) | fermentation metagenome | biome: anthropogenic terrestrial biome; feature: soil...
GTCCCCGGAAGCGCCAGCCGCTCCCGCGAATAGGGGGGGGGCTATCGGCTCCGCGGAACCGGATTTCCTTTTTCATCAAATTCGCACCGCGGCTTTTCTTTTTGATTTCCGCAATATCCATGTACTTCATCATGACAAGCCTTGCACAGATACTCAAGATTATCGTGATTGAGCGTCACGTCCGGGTCGTTGATATTGGCAGGAGTGATTGGTGTCTTGTGATGGACGATATACCCGAGCGCCTTGTGGCACCTCTCGCACAGCCCGCCGTCAACGCTCTGCCTCTCCGCTATGTACGATGCCCGGCATAGCTGCCATGCACGGGACTTGTAAAAACTCCTGGCATAATCCTGCACATCCATCACCCCAAAATAAGAGCTCACCGCCGAAGCGATACGCTCGAATATTCAAAACGCCGGTCTGTTCCCGGCTGCTTGGTGTCACCCGCAGGTCCGGCCTGCTAGGCCCCGGCTGATTCCGTGCCCGGTGACATATAAGCGGCATCAGGGATTCGAACCCCGCACGCTCCCCAGCCTGCATCTTGCGCGCAGATGGACTGTGAGCAACGTTCCCCAAGTCACGTCAAATTATGCCGCATATCGGCGCCGCCCGCTGAGAACAGGCGGCGCATAGAAGGAAAGAGGTATCAGCCTGGTATTCCATGCCGCCCCAGGCAGGCGGCGGGAAGTTCTCCCCGAACTTCCATGGTACCAGAATATCACGAAAGTACGTCCCATAAACGCCAAACTAAATAATTTTTTTCTTCTTTGCCAGCAGATAGTAAAAATACCGCCGTTCAGCGTCAAAAGTGTGTCTTGCTGTTTTTAAACCAAAAACCGATTGCAGGTAGTACCACGGCATATCCTGCGTTACCGCCCTGATGATGTTCTGATAGTCCTTTGCGCTCGCCTGTATTGCCGCCTGCTCGATCATTTCACAGTCATGTGATAAAACGGCCGCCCGCTCCGCATTGTCCTCTGTAGGCTGTCCTGCGTCGTTTCCGTGCGGCATCCCGGTAATCTGCGGGGAATGGTACGGCCTTCGCAGATCCGCCAAACGCTGCTTTTTGTACGGATACTGAAGGCAGAAATTATGTAGTTCGCGGTAGGCATATTTGCCGATATTGTACTCGTCCAGTTTCAGGTCACGCTTGCTCGACATCTATTTCACCAGCTTTAAAATTTTCCAGTTTTTTAGTGCTGATTTCGCAATTGTTTGCGCTTGACTCTTGCAATAACCTACCTCAGTGCAAACAGCTTTCCATGGTACTTTGCGGCCGTCCATGCTCATGAAAGTTTTTTCGAGTATATTCCTCTCTGTTACAGTCAAAGTTTGTAGTGCATTCCTAAGCCACCGTTGCTGCTCCTGAAGCCTGATTATATTTTGACGGTGGAATTTAATTTCCTCGTCAAAGTACTTGCTGCCTTCCATGGCATCCGAAAAAGTCCGGTCACTCACAGAATTGCCATGCGGCAGCCCTGAAACCTGGGCAGACCTCGGAGAAAATTTTTCCCGTTCAGATTCACAGTTTCGGATAATTTCAAGTTCATCCGAAATTATTTTTGGCGTTCTGTGATAATTCATAAGGACATTTTTAATTTCCTGCTTTGTCATGCCGATCTTTCCTCCTGCTCTTTATAAAATCTTTGAGTTTTATCCCGCCCATAATTAAATTGCCAATAAGCAACCCGAAACCATACAGGGCTCCAAGGATAATCATCCACACCAAAACTGTTTCCATCAAATTTTCCTTCTGTCAATAACTGCAATCGCCTTTCAGTGCACAAGTGCATAAATAACCTTGTTTTCTATATCCCACATGAGAAAAAAATAATATATATATATAAGGTATGGGGAAAAATGTACTTTTCTGCACTTGTGCACTGTTTTAATTCTATTAAGCATTTTTAAATTGAACGCCATGATAAATTTGACATGACGGAATTAAAGAAATCTTTTGAAATAGTCGTTTTCCACTCGACGCTCGGCGTTCAAATTTTTTCAGCATTTCGGTATTAAACTTTCGGCTGCTCATTTCATACTCGTTATTTTCTTTTGCCCATTTAACATAAGCCTCGTATAAATCATGATCCCATTCTTCCCCGGTTCCAGTTTCGCAGCACTCTGCAATAAACGCGCTGATAACGTCCATCTCAGAGCGGTATTCCGCCGTTGCCTGTTTTACCGCGTCCGGTTGTTCTAGTCCCTCTCTCTGCCATAATAAACAGCCGTCAACGGCCCATTTAAGGATGCCGGAAAGCTCACGCTGCAGCTTAAATTTCAGGCGCTTATCAACTTTTTCTTCCGGGATGCAGACTGTAAACGGGATAAGGCAGATCCGCCGCCAGATACCGACATCTGTCCCACGGATCACCGGTTTGTGGTTTGTGGACATCCATAGTTTGAATTCCGGATAAAACTCAAATTCATTTTCGAACTTTCGGCTTGCGGTCACTTTGTCGCCCCCGGTTAGCTGCTTAATAAGCCCTTCGTTTAACCGGACGCCTTCGTTTGGCTCGGAGCAGGTGACAAACCGGGCGCCTTTCAGGCGGGCAATATCGCTCGTGGGTCCGTTCGTTCCGGGCTTGACCATGATTGTCTCAGGCTGGATATTTGTTGCATAATCGCCGAGAGCATCACTGATTGTTTCCATAAATGTTGATTTCCCGTTCCGCCCGGTTCCGTAGCAGAAAAAGGTACACTGCTCCTGCGTAGAGCCGGTAAGGGAATAGCCGATTGCTTTTTGAATGTAGTGGATCAGCTCCTGATCGCCGCCGAATGTACTGTCAAGAAATGAATCCCATAATGGGTGGTCGATTTTGTCCGTATATTCGCAGTTCGTTATTTTTGTTATGAATTTGTTTTTATCATGAGAATACAGACCGCCGTTTTTCAGATTTACAATCCCGTTTGGCGTACATAAAAGCGCTCTGTGGGTATCCAGCTGGTCGGGTGTAATCGGTACATGATGCTGAGATTCTTTGATCATGGACTCTTTAGAGCGGTTAGAGCGGGACTGTTTTAAATGTTTCATATAATTTTTTTCTACATCGTCCGGATCTCCCCAACTTTGCGGCGCATTTTTGACATAGTAATCCATATCGTTCCGCATCTGTTCAACGATTTCGTCTGCCATGCGGTGTATGGCTCCGGTAACGTCAAAACACCATTTCCGGCCGTCGTAATACAGCCATGACTTATTTACATAACTGTACCGGATACGGTCTCCGAATATGTCCACAAGGCGTTCGGCGTTGCCGGTATCGTCAAAAGAATACAGTTTTTTCTTTTCAGGTTTTGCCGCCGGCTGTCCGATAACAATATGGTATTCCGATTTCGGTTCGTACATTTTAGTACAGCCTTTAATTGCTTTTTGCAGTGTGATTTTGCCGTATGTAGTACCGGACTGTTTGCGGTCCCATTTGTCCCGCATCAGGCCGGAGCTGCGGAAGATTTTATCCATGAGCTGCTCGTCACATCTGCACCAGAATGCAAGCATATTACAAAAGCCAAGGTCTGCCTCCGACTGTGATGTGTAAATATTGTCCCATTTGCCGGAATAGAGTTTGCTGAATGCTTCGCGTTGCTTAGAATTTTCTATAAGGCGTATAATCTCGGTCTCTGACAGATTGAGCGGCGCTGGATGTTCTATGCCGGTCGTTGGTTCAGTGCCGCCGCCGATATATTTTTCATGCAACGGTTTAATACGCTCGGTGCAGTCAGCAATCTCGGCGAATTCGGAAGCACAGTTCCCGGTCATGATGAAAAACCTGCCTGATTCATACATTTCTACATTTTTACGGCGGCGGCCTGCCGGAGGAAGTTTTCCCCGGCAGATAATATGGATCCCGTGTCCACTTTGCGAGTATTCCGCATAGGACTGTAGGCCATAGATAAATTCGCTGATTATATTATCCGTATCGCCGTGCTGGTAGTCCTCGATAGCATCTTCTACGCCGTCGATATCGACGCCAAAATAGCCGGATCCGGAAAACATAAAACCAATGCCGGAGAAATTTGCAGAAGCCGCCACAGCCGTATCAAAATCGCACCAGGTATCCGGATTGTTTGACTGTGCCTGCCCGCCGGTTTTCGCGTTGATCGGAACTTTTTTTATCTTGCCGGGGCGTCCCGGGTCCGGAACGGCCTGCCAGCAGCACCAGTTCCGGACAGCGCGCAACTCCTGCGGTATGTATTCGTACAAAATAATCAGCTCCTCATACTAAAACGGCAAATCATCATCCGTTGGTATTTCCTCAAATTTTTCATTGTGCTGCTGCGCTGCCGCCGGTTCCGGATCCTTTGTGATATCGTCTGCGCCTTTCCATATGTGTCGGCAATCTGGAAACTTCGATTCATTAACCCACTTAACGCGGGCATTTGTTTGTCCCTTGTATTCTTCATGTTCAACTGTCGCACGGAAAATATGGTTTTTTAGGTCATTACACCAGTCGGCAATCGTCTCATATTTTTTGCCGTCCGGCAGCCCAACTGCTTTGGAAAGGTTCTGTATTTGCTTTGAGCTGTATCCGCCGCAGTTTAAATCGGCCGGTGTCGGAGCTTTTTTCTGCCAGATAGAGTACCAAAGATATTTATTTTTGAATTTCTGGTCGACGTCGTTCCGAAGGACGCATACCACGTTGATATACATTGTGCCGCCTTTGGTAGCGTTTTCACTGGCATATTTGATAATGACTTCGTAATCGCCCTCAGGCAGTAAGTCCGTGCCTTCGCTTGCCTGGCTGTGGTCAACTGTAAATGCCATAATATTTACCTCCTATATGGATTATTGTTGCATATTTTAAGCGCGTCCTCGGGGCTGCGTACGATACCTGCCGCATACCCGTAAGACTGCATAAGTTTTAAAAAGTCTGCCTGTTCCGGCCTGATCTTTCCGTGCGGCTGCTTTACTTCGATAAATGCCACACGGCCGTCATATCCGCAGAAGAGAAGGTCGGAAAAGCCTTTTGGCAGGCCGCAGACACGGCGTAAATGAATTAATACACATTCATGAAATTCATTACTGTAAACCCGTTCGCCCTGCCAGAAGTCGCCGGAATTGGTTCTGAACACTATGCCATAAGGCGACAAGGCAACGCGGATGCGATTTTGAATATCGCTTTCCTGCATTAAATGATCCCCCTCCTTTTTGCCTGAAAATAGCACCAGCCGGGTTTATAATTGTGATTCTTCGCATACGCCCGTAATTCCTCCATGGTTCCGCAATCGTCCGGCGTTTTATAATCAAGCACAATACCTTTTATCTGCTCTAAGCGCGCTGTTTTGATTTCTTCAAGGGTATGTTCCTTAACTGGATAAACATAGCCGCAATGCGGACAGTTGTCCGCCCATTCATGGGTATAAAAGCATTTCGGGCATTGCCTGATTTTAAAGTCCGGCTGGTCGCGTTTTTTTGACGATTTCTTTTTAGGATCCAGAGTCCATTTCCGCTCCATATCCGGCAGTCCGAACCGCGCATAATTTCCTACATGGTCGATTATCACGGCTCGTTTGCCGGGCTTGTACCTCATACAGCGCATAGATTGCTGAATATAGAGCGTCAGGGACTTTGTCGGCCGCAGAAGAATAGACACGCTGCAGTCCGGGACGTCGAAGCCCTCGCTGATTAAATCCACATTGCAGAGAATTTTTATTTCTCCAGATCGGAAACGATTGATAATATCTGCCCGGCGCTCTTTTGGCGTTTCCCCGTCGATATGTTCAGCAGTGATTCCGGCGGCATTAAACTGTACGGCCATATTCTTACTGTGTTCGATTGATGCGCAGTAGCAAATGGCCTGCTGCCCGTCGGCAAGCTGCCTGTAATAGCTGATAACGTCGCCGTAGATTTTAGACTGGTCGAGTTTTTTAACAACTTCATCGGTGGCATATTCGCCGTGCTGCGTATGGATTCCGGTCATGTCGGCGACGGTGGGCGCGTAATACTCGTATGGCGCCAGATAACTGTGTTCAATTAGCCATTTCGTGCTTACGCCTACAATCAGTTTGTCGTTGACATCCCCCATCCCGCCGCCATTCAAGCGGACAGGCGTTGCGGTAATTCCGACGCGCTGAGCGTCAGGAAAGGCATCAAATATTTTCCGGTAACTGTGGGCAGGGGCATGGTGGGATTCGTCAATGATAATCAGCCTGGGCGGATGAATTTTGGCTGTACGGCGGCAGATTGTTTGAACCATGCCAATCCGGCAAAGGTCCATATTGACGCCCCAGTCTTTAAACGTTTTCCGTATCTGGTCGCAAAGTTCTTTTATATGGACAAGATACAATACCCGATTGCCTTTTGCAGTTGCCGCCCGTGCCATTTTTGCCGCGATTACCGACTTTCCGCCGCCGCACGGTAAAACTATCAGCGGCGCATGGTAACCGTCCCTATAGGCCTGCCTTGTGCGGCTTATGAGATCTGTTTGATAAGGCCGCAGCTGATTCATGCGATATGCACCTCGCAACCTGTAGCTTCCTGCACACGGTATTTGAATTCTTCCGCGTTTCCGTTACTCTGCGATAAGTGGATCAGCCAGATTTCCTGTATCTGCGACAAGTCATTTGCTTTCAGCAGTTCAATGCAGTGTTCAAGGCTCATATGCGAGTGGCGCAGGCGAGACCGCCGCGGATCGCTGTCGGTATCCGCCAGCGTGTCAGCGCAGAAATTGGCTTCCACCATGATGTGTGTTAAGCCGCTGAAGCGGTAATCAATATAATAGGAGTCTGTGACGAAAAGCAGTTTTTCACCGGTCGCGCTGCTTTCAATCAAATAAAATACCGGCTCTGCGGCGTCGTGATGCGCTATATAAGGTTTGACAGTGAAAGTGCCGATACGCTCAGCAGGATAGAACGGATTACCAATAGTATCCACACCGTCGCGGTGCCATAGTCTCAGGCGGTATGTCTGCGCACCGGCCTTTTTTGCGGTTCCCTCCGTCATGAAAACGTTGACGCCGGATTTCATCAGATCATTGACAGCCAGGGAATGGTCTTTATGCTCATGGGTTACAATGCATCCGGAAATTTCAGACAGGTTATAATCGCAGCCTTCTTTAATTTTTTTAACCGGCAGGCCGCACTCAATTAAGAGCGCAGTTTGCCCGTCTGATATGCGGTAACAGTTTCCGGAACTGCCTGAACCAATTATTTTAATATTCAAAACGGTTCCGCCTCCTGTGATTCTTTGACTTCTCCGGTTTCCGGATCAACATTTTCAGGCGGTTCAGTTGCTTCGGTTTCCACGTATTCGCGGTTAGCATTCTCTGCAATTTCCTCGTCTACTTCCGCCGCGTCCGCAGCATCCGCACAGCGGCGGGCATACTTGCTGAACAGGGAAGCATCGCTGGAAGAACCGATAATCGGCTTGCAAGCCTTATGTATAACGGTCTTTTTTGCCATTTCTTCCGGAAATTTAGCATGGACGCTATCCGGCTTCAAAGCTCCTTTTTCGTCAAACGGTTTAGATGTTGACTGCCCCCAGGCCTTTTTTATCTGGTCTATGGTCATGACCGTGGAAATCTCGCTGCCGTCTTTATAAACAACCGTGGCGTATGCGGCAATGATCGGCTTTTTCTTATTTTCGAGTTTTTGGGAATGATGGACTTCCACGATCTTGCCGCGTTTGATTTCGTAGTCGAACTTGTCCCCTTCATAGACGGCCGCTGCATAAATTTCATCAATATTGGGGTCAACACGTTTTGCCACGGTAACATCGCCTAAATAAGAGCGCTGCAGCGTAAGGGTCGAGCCGTAAGCAATAAAATAGCATTGCTTTTTGTCTACATTCAGGCCCTGCACACACATAGAAAGCAGTGACGACTTAATACTATCGGCGGTACAGCTTTCAATAGCGGGCATTTTATTGGAGCCTTTGACGGACGGCAGGATAAGGGCGGCGGCTTTCAGTGCGTTTTCCACGGAATAGTTAGCGGGGAGCTGCAAAGCTCCATGGGACAAATATCCGCGGACTTCCGTTGAAACAGATTTCGTCGCGTCCTGGACTTTTGCCAATGTATTATTTGACATATCAGTTACCTTCCTTTTCATCTAAGAATGTTGCTTCGAGATCCGCAATATGGAGCATCAGCGCAAGGGGAAACATACGGAATGCTTTAGGCGTGTTCCGGTCTGCATAGTCGCCCATGTGGAACCGGATCGCAAATGCCTCTTCGCGTGTCAGGTGCATGAATCCGCTGATGATATAAACAGATTTCTCTCCATGGCCATAAGGGACTTTATCATCAACGGTGTAATATGGCTGTTTTTCCCACTGCCCGGTCTGCTCATTTTTGACGTTGCGTGTTGAAGTGGTGTAGAAATTAACTTTACAGATATCGTGAAGCAAACCGCAGACAGCAACAGTTTCTGAAATTGAGATACCTTTTGGATTGATAATTTCCACTTTGGATGATGTAACCGCGCTGTTCAGCCTACGATACACATTCACCGAATGCTCACACAGCCCGCCTTCATGCGCGGAATGATACTTTGCACTTGCCGGTGCTGTAAAGAAATCTGATTTTTTCAGCCATTCCAGCAGCTTGTCCGCACCGTCGCGGTGAATATTTTCTGTATAGAGTTTTATAAACTCGTCTTTCATTCGGAAGCCTCCTTTGGCAGTCGCACTGGAAGAACTAGGCGAAAATCAGATTTATCTGATTCACTGTAGATCATAACTGGGCTGAGAGGATCTCTAAACTCCATAATCAGCGGAGCGCGGATGCCTTTTTGCAAAGATTTTGCTGCGTCTGCGATAAATTTCGGACTGAATCCAATGCGATAAACTACATCACCTGTAGGCATTGCTTCCTGCACATTCAAAAATTCTTCCGAACTTTTAGTCTTAAAAGTGATCTTCTGTTCTCCAAAATTGAACATGATTTCTTCTTTAGATAATTCGCAGGGAATAAAGTCAGAATCAGTTTTGGGAATCGTAAACGGTTTTAAAAGAAAAGCAAATTTATCTTTGCCATCTATAACGTCCACGGAAACGGTAACGGAATGAATTCGATATCCATCAGTTGCATAAACTGCTAATTTTCCGCAAGTGCAATCAAATTTCATGCATTGATGTCCTGGGTGACAGTCTGTTTTTAAAACTGCCGGGCGAAGCGCAGCCATTATGTATTTCAAGTCAGCAGTCTGAATATTAAATTTAGTCATTCCCGCACCTCCACTCTCAGCTTTTTATCGTTTGGCGATACAATCAGCCGGATGATCTGCGAATCCGTTTCAACCGGAAGCGTAATCCCCTCTGCATTGTCAATCCATATCGGTGCGTCTACGCCATAGTATTTCGACAGGGTGTTGATGATGTCGATTCCGGTCTGTAAACGTTCACCTGTGGAAAGATTTGTCGAGCCGTTTGGGTAAACAACATCGCAGCACTCGGCCTCTTCGCCATTTTTCTGCGGGGCGAACATCCGGAACCGGGCAACCTTAAATTTGCCGTTGACGGCCGTTTCCAGCGCATGAGCTTGTTTTTTGACGTGTTCTTCACAAAGAGCGGCAGCCTTTTCCCATTTGCCGAGATCGGCGGAAATTTCTTTTTGCTTGTCTTCCAGTTCGCCAACGTGCTTTTTCTGCTTTTCTGCCTGCTCGATTTGGAGTTTCACGCGGCTGGCATCCTCAATTTGCTGTTTCACATTGTCCAGTTCACCCGCCAGCATATCCAGTTTTGAGTTTTTCTCGGCGTCCGTACCTTTTTCAAGCTGATCTTTAAGGTCTGTCAGGCGGCCATTGAGGTCTTTATATTCAATTTGCGTTTCATAGACGCAGGGCTTTAAAAGTGACTTGCCTTTTTCAAGATTTTCCTGATAACGTTTTATGTCCTTTCCAGCAGTTTCAGCTTTTTCTTTCAGGCTTTCTGCTTCTCTGCTTTTATCTTCAATTTGCTTTTTCAGGCCAAGTCCTTCTGATTTTAGCTTTTCAAGATCATTGCTGCGCTGCCGGTTAAATGCTGCCTTAGCTGATTCAATCTGCTCCTTCGGGAGCTTCTGCCCACAGGTGGGGCATATTTCAGAGCCGGTCCATTGTCTGTCTTTTGCTTTATGCCATTCGGCTAATTTTGCCGCTTTTTGGTCTGATAAATCGGCAAGATCGGATTTCAACTGCTTTTTTTGAAAATCCGCGTAATTCAGTTCGCGCGTTTTTTCGCTGATCTTATCTTCGAGAGAATTTATGCCATCTTTAATTTTCGCGTTTTCGGCATCGACCTTTTCGGCATACTTTCGGCGCCCTTCTGCGATTTTCGTTTCCAGTTCCGCAATCTCACGCCGGACAGCGTTTGCGGAATCGTCGTTTTTCAGAGTTTGAATCTGGTTTTCCAGATCCTCTCGCTGCTTTTCGAATGCGGCGACATCCGGTATTTCCGGCGTCTCCGTGGGAATTAACCTTTGCGCCTCACTGATCGCATAGGGCATACAGTCAAGCTGCTTCTGTGTGGCTTTGACGTTCTGTTTTGAGAGGGCATAGAAGTTATCAAACGGCCTGCCGTCCATTAATGCAACAAGACCAGGCACCGGTTCAACGTTTAAATCCCCGGCAATCTTCACAAGCGTTTCGCGGCGTTCCTGCCAGCTGAGTGTTTCAGCAAAATAATGTGGATTTGTCAGCAGTTTAAACAGATCTGGATTAATCAGCTCGTCCACGACAGAATTATATTCGCCAGCCTTGACTTCCAGATCATCTACAAAGTAATGCGTTTTGCTCCCTGCATATTTGCCTTTGAGAGCGCCGCGCTTCGGCCATTCCTCTATGTAGGATTTTTTGAGCCTTACGGTTTTGCCGAAATATTCGAACGAGGCTACCACAACAGGCTCCCGGCCGACACCGATATCTGGTTCCGTGCTGCCTGGTTTGTGCGGAATCAGATCATAGTCTTTACGGTCCGGAGAGTCCTTGCCAAACAGCAGCCAGAGAAAAGCGTCTTCTGTGGAAGTCTTTCCGGCACCGTTACAGCCGTAAATATTGACGTTGCGGCCCTGCGGACTAAAGGCGGCATTGATGCTGCGGAAGTTCTGTGCGGAAAAAGTTAGAAGTTTCATTTGACAACCCTCTTTCTAAAGGTTAAAATTTATATGAGTTATTTTGTTTTGCGCCGTCAAGCGGGTTGCTGCCGTTTGGCGGCTTTGTTTATCCTGTTCACCGAATCTCGCACAGCCAGCATTGAAATATTCAAAGCCTGCGAAATTTCAGGCCATTTGTACCCGGCTCTTTCCATACGGAGAACGAGACGATCGCACATATCGCGCTCCCACTTCCCCATTGAACCTTTTAGCACCATACGTTCCCACTTTGTCATTGGGTCGCTGGAGGATGCTATACAATCGTGAAACGGGCAGTGAAAGCAATCATGATTACAACGGCTCATTTTTTGTCATCCTCTGCTGTGGCCTTTTTAGCGGTCTTACGGCATTATTATGGCGGCATTTTAGAGATTGGGCGGCAGGCAATCTACGTGTGTAATGCGTGCATCCTCTTCCGGGCGGGCAGCCGCGCAAATGATCGGTAATAACGGCATATCCGCAGTTGGTACTTCCTCCGTTAAGTGCCTGCCGATATGCACAACCTCTACAATGAGGGTCCATGTCCTAGCCTCCTACGTATGTATTTGCGGTTTGCCGCCTTACGCTGTGCAACATCTGTGTGACGGATTTTCAGCGCCATTTTTCGTATTTCCCACACCAGCGCGATAACAACCGCAGCGAACCCGCCGAAAATAACCAGGTAGATCATGACATCAATTAGTGTTTCCATCTGTTTCGCTTCCTTTCGGTTTTTTAATTACCGCGTCCGCCGATTTTGATACACAACCCGAGGCCGCCTTCTGCGCGCGGAAGACGCTGAAATTTGTCGTTTACATGGCAATGATTTCCTTTGTACTCACAGCTTTCACAGTGTTCATATGGCTTAGCATCTTGTCCCTTTTTATCATTCATTGTTTTCACTCCCTTCCGGCTTGCGGGTATTTTCCGGCAACTCTGGCAGTGGCAACCAATAAGCAACTCCATCGTTTTTCCACGGCTTGTAATCTGGGTAGTAGCATAAAACATCAAACATCCCATGATATAGTTCGTTGCACTTTACGACTACTCGCTGCCCTATTTCCGGGAGTTTGTCTTTAGCACTAATCCACTGTGCAGTCAGCGCCTTGCTTTCCGGGGCGGCGCGTGCTGCCTTTTCCTGTAAGGCTTTGATAACAAGCTTATTCATAGCGACAGCCCTAAGAGTGTGCGCTGACATATCCTGCGGAAAAATCATGTTTTTGTAATATTTGATTGCATCATCTATGGTCGGATTCATGGCTTCCTGAAGATTCATTTCTCTTCGCTCCCTTCCGGCTTGTGGTCATAGGCAAGCCACGTTTTGCCGTATAGGCCAAACGACGCATAGTCACTGCCTTCTGTGCCCACTGTGTGAATACCGTCTTCGCAGATTTTAGTAATAACTTCGCATGTGGGCTGTTTTGCGATATTCAGCAGAGCAATCCACACCGGTTCCCCGTTCATCTGCCGGAGCTGTTCCAGCGTCAGCACTTTGTTTTCTGGTTTGGCGCTACGTAATGCTGTTATGGCCATATTTATAGCGGCATGGCTTAGTTTGTCAGAGCAATATATTTCATGCTTAAGTATCCATTCCATACGTTTAATTGCCCGTTCGCGGGTGATTTTCAGTTCTTCCATTTACGACCCTCCATGTCCTTTACTTTTGTGTCCATCGTATTGACGCGGCAGCCGGCTGAACCAGCCTTGTCCAGTCTTTCTGTCGCGTGTGGCCCACAGATAGATTGTTTTTTGCGGATTAAGATATGTTTTTCCAAGGCTGATTCTATCGGCCAGATAGCTTTCGTACCATTCGACGGCGCTGATACCAAATTCCTTGATGAGTAATTCCCTGGATAAATTGTTTGGTACCTTTATGTATTCGCTCTTCTCTTCGCTCCCAGCAAAACGGCCTTTCAGCTCCTCATTTTCCGCCGTCAGCGCCTTGCTTTCCGGTTCGGCGCGGCGGTTGGCAGTGTTTTTGTGGCGTGTCTGTTCCGCTATTTCGCGGATAGCTGCGATTGCTATAAAGAGCGTTTCCGTTGATAAGCTCTTTTTCTTGCCAGGGTGCATTGCCGTATCTTCTAATTCATTGACAGCGTTCCACATAGCACGGATGTTGCGCGCTTTCAGTTCTTCCATCACTTTTCCTCCTCCCACTCTAATTTCTGTCCGCAGTCCCAGCAGTAATGATGTGACCGTGTTAGGATTGTCCCGCAGCGCGGGCAGCGGACTACCGTAACGCCCTTGCAGTAATGGACATTTCCGTCTGTTACTTTGCCATCCGATTCTTCTAGGATCGGTTTCTTCGGCGTCGCTTTTTCGACGGCAAGCTGGATATCAATGCCGGGCATTGTGATCACGACCTTTCAACTAGGCAAATTCCCGTGCAAGCTGTTCGGCAGTAATGTCCTGCCGGAGCCCTCTACGGTATAGCGTGCTGACCGACACGCCCATGATTTCGGCGGCTTCCCGCTGCCCAAAGATCAGCTTGTTCGGGTAAAGTTCTTTCGCCCGTGCCCGGATGGATTCAAGGGTTGGTTCATAAAGTTCTTTCTCACGTGGCATTTAGGTCACCTGCCCTTCTATGCCGGGATTTTCAAAATGTCCCGGATTACATTTTCTAGCCGCTTGCTATGTAACTGCCCAGTCATGAGTTTGTACAAGTTCGAACTGTCAACATACATCCCGGATTTTTCTCTGGCCTGATCGATCAGCCATTCCTGCGTCTCATTGAGATCAAGCAACGTCATTTTGATTTCCTTTCCCAACGGCGTTAATGGCCTTTTAAGCATAAAAATCCTCCTTTTCTGTAAAATCAGTATTGACAATTACGGAAATAGGTAATATACTCATGTTGTCAATGAAAATTATTACTGCATTCCGTTTTCTAAGGTTAGTATATTACCGATATCGGTAATAGTCAAGCTATTTTTAAGGATTGCAGTAAATTCGTCATTATGCCTATTTTGGAGTGACAATTTATGGGCAATCTGTATGGCAAGATAGAGCTTCTATGTAAACAAAACGGAATTAATGTAACTCAAATGTGTCGTGAAGCTGGAGTAAGCCGTGGAAATCTGACAGATCTAAAAATGGGAAGGCAATCTGGGTTGTCTGCAAAAAATGCAGATAAAATAGCATCATATTTTGGTGTATCAGTAGGCTATCTTCTTGGGACGGACAAAAAAGAAGCGCCCATCTTTTCAAAAAAAGATGAGCGCGATATATCAAAACGTCTAGATCAAACATTAAAAGATCTGGAAAATGCTCAAGGAGCCCTTATGTTTGATGGCGAACCATTAGATGATGTAACAAAAGAATTGTTAATCGCAAGTCTTAGAAAAGACCTTGAAATGGGAAAGAGGATAGCAAAGCAGAAATATACTCCCAAAAAATATCGAAAGTCTGAGTGATTCACGAATGCGTATCAAAAATGTCGTAGAATCTCTTTGTAAAAAATATATGACAAGAAACCCGTATGAATTGGCATCATGTAATAATATAAAAATTGTTGAATTATCCCTTGGAGGTATTAAAGGCTATTATAGTACCTGCTACAGACAAAAAATCATTCATATTAATTCTGATATTCCAGAGAAAGATCAATTACGTACCTGCGCCCATGAATTAGGCCACGGCATTCTTCATCCAAAATCTAATACTCCATTCCTCCGTGCGAATACTCTTTTTCCAATTGGAAAATTTGAAAAAGAGGCCGAGCATTTTGCTGTGGATTTATTGCTTTCTGATGAAGATATGGAGGAATATCTTCAGTATTCAATTCCAGAAATAGCTTCATGCCTTTGCTTAGATCCGCGGCTAGTTCAGTACCGGTTAAGCGTTATGCCAAAGAAAAAATATCACTACATATAAAAATGCCGCTCTGTCCGGCTGGCACCGAATAGAGTGGTTCACCATCAGCAGGGCTGACAGCACACGTTTAACACGCAATTAAATTATACTGTTTCAGCCCTCTAAAATTAATAGGAGGGCTTCATTATGTCGCGGCATAAAATCACGGACGGCCTGCACCAGCGCGCCGACGGTCGCTGGGAACGCAAAGAAAAGATCAATGGAAAAATGCGTTGGTTTTCATCAATGGAGCCGGCAGAGGTTTGGAAAAAGAGGGACGCAGCCATTGCGGCAGGGCCGGAAGAAAAAGCGAAGGAAAACGCTGGCCCTACATTTGATGAAGTAGCAGATATTTATAAAGGCCGCGTAATGGAAATGAAATATGGCACCCAAAGAAGCTACTTGCCTGCAATAAAACGTGCCGTAAAGGCATTTGGTAAAAAACATATGCGGGAAATTGAACCGTATATGATTTCTGAATTCTTACAGAGTATGGCTTCGTCCGCTAAAACCACGGTAAGCAATCAAAAGACCGTACTAAATGCAATTTTTCAAACATGGATCGAAAGCCCAGTCTGGCGCGGCGATAGAAATCCAGCCAAAATTGTATCTATTCCGCGCGGTCTGAAGCATACTAAGAGGGAACCTCCCACTGATGACCAAGTTAAAATCGTGAAAGATCATTATCTTGACCTGGATGCCCTACCGGCTGTTGTGTTTCTCTGCACGGGGGAGCGACGCGGCGAAGCGTGCGGAATTCAATTAAGGGATATAGATTTTGAAAAAAAGACAATCAGTATCACTAAACATATAGATCACAAGGGGAATCAGCCCTACGTATTGGACGGTGCAAAGACTCCGGCAGGAGTACGGAAAATTCCGCTTTTAAAAATGTTGGAAGAATCCTTAGAACCACTTCGGGAACTGCCACCGAAAACATACATATTGGGTGGAGGTCCGAAACCGTTGACAACGTCCCGCTATAACCGTATGTGGGCAAACTTCTGGCACAAATACGGTTATGCAACGCAACTGTGTTATGAGAGCAAGTCTAAACTGGCAAATGGCAAAATCAAAAAATACACGCATAAAGAGTGGAAGGCGACTGTCTGTGCCCACCAATTTCGCCATGAATATGTTTGTATGTTGGCTGAAGCTGAGATACCGGAAGCAATCGCAATTCAAATTGTCGGCCATGCAAATGCGAAAATGATTCATGAAGTCTATATGAGCCTTAAGCCTAAAATGATAGAGGACACACGAGCAAAACTGAACGCTCTTATTTCCATGCCTACAACGCCTACCAAAACGCCTACATAATAATGATTATTGCTGATTATTTCTGATTTCATTTGAAATATATAAAATAAATAAATCCGCATGAATACTGGATTTTTCAGCACTCATGCGGATTTTTCTTTGGTGGA
>ENA-UOOI01002413-UOOI01002413.1-fermentation-metagenome-genome-assembly--contig:-NODE-2413-length-16297-cov-3.708903_pt1 | contig 16297 bp, 5 predicted proteins | sample MGYA00245779_ERZ724027 | MGnify/ENA primary metagenome ERZ724027 (study PRJEB28704, sample SAMN03018318) | fermentation metagenome | biome: anthropogenic terrestrial biome; feature: soil; material...
AGATAAAAATAGATGATATTTTACCGTCTGCTTATATGACGGTACTTCCATATAGGATAATATGAATTTATCCCTTATCGGAATTATTTTCGGACAAGAGAATTTTTTTTGTCGAAAGACATAGAATTTTATTTCGTTAAACGAAGTTAACGGGGGGGGGGGGTAAAATTGTACACCTATCCGTTTCTACAGTAGTAAGATACGGATTCTTTTCCGGAAAAAAGATGCAATTGATCGGTGTCATTTCATTTTTTAAGTTGTACCTGTTATTGGTAAATAATCCGACATGATATCATATTAATAGAGCTGTAATAATTGTTGATGGCAATGAAATCGCACTATTAAGAGTTCTATTCGGTCTTCTTACTTATTTAAAAGATTTTTTCCTGCTTTAAGCATATTACAAAAATAAACGAGTTATATTGTTTATAACTGTAAAAAATGGCATTAAAACTGTATAAAATGGTTTTTTGTGTTAAAATGGATGTGCCGAATATTGTGATTTTTAGAATAACCGATTAATCCTTTATTCCCTTAATCGTTACGGGTCCTAAAAGCCCTGATTTTTCGAGGGGTGAATCGGCCGAATAATGTTTATAGGTAGTAAACGTATAACGTTTGCCTGGTCTTTTCTCCTTGCGGACTATCCAATCCGGCCATTCTCCCTGATGAATGCCGTCGTCAGGTAAATTTTCATCGCCGATCAATCTGTTTATCCACAAATTGGCCACTTTAATCTCCAAAAGATTGTTTTTACTTTTTACCAATGATGTAATATCCAGTTTCCACGGGTATGTCCAGACAGTACCTGCATCTTTCCCGTTTAATTTTACCTGTGCCATGTTTTTTACATCTCCCAGATCGATAAAGCATTTGTTGAATTCCTCCGATGCCCCGGAAGGTAAGTCGAATTCTATGGTGTATGTGGCAATTCCGGAGTAATATTTAATTCCCTCCATAGGATGTTCAGACCAATCGGTTAGAGAATCAAATGCAATATCTTCCGGTCCTCCGAATGTAGGATCGAATGATACATTCCATGTCCCATTCAAGGTTGTAATAACCGATCCGGTATTAAAAAAGGAATCATATCTATTGGATTTATTCTTTTTATCAAAAACAATAAAATAACTTTGGTAAGGCTCAAACTCCAGTATCATGGAGGTGAGATCGTGACTACCTGTAACATCGTCTATGTTGTAAATATTTCCGGTAATCGGGTCCCACAACATTGGACGGGCTTTTCCCACTCTGAAACTACAGTGAGAGGTAATGGGGCTGTCTGTTTTATTGGATAAAAAATAGATATCCCAATCCGGATCCGTTCTGTGGGCATAACGGATATCCTCTCTGTCCGGTTTGAAATCTTCTACCACATCCATTTCCCGAAGTGTCTCTGAGATGATCTCATAATGGGGATATAAGTTATCGGTTTCTTTTGCAAGGACTTCACCCCATGTTATTTTCCCTTTTCCGTAGCGTACCGTTGAAAGCGTCTCCGGCAATTGATGATTGCCCCAAACCATTGCTGCCGTCTCTTTCACTTCTCTGTCGCAATCCGGATACCCGGTGAGACTTGGAGACCGAAGAGGCGGGATTCCTAGGATGTGAGCCCCGTCATTCACCAGCGATTTGATTTTTTTTAATAACTGAGGTGTCATCGTCTGTACGGAAGGTAACACCAGGATACGATATACCGCCCCGCCTGGGAAAACGATCCTGTTATTCTCCACACTCGCCTGATACAATTGACCGGGTGAAACACCGTCGAAGTTATACCCTCTTCTGTCAGGAATGGTATCTGAGCCGGACATTGCGGAAAATGGAGGTTTAAAAACATGGGGCGCCCCTTCCGGCGTTAAAAATAGAATGTCTGCAACATGTCTTCCCTGTTGCAGAATATATTGGCAGCGGGAAACATACTCATGATAGGCATTTACCATGGGCCACCATGTCTGGCTCCGGTCCCAATGTACTCCGTAGGGTCCCATCGTAGCTCCCGGTTTAAGGGAATCATCCAGGAATTGATTTTGAAATGTATGATAGACAAATCGATTGATTCCACTGGCAAAAGCCCAGTCCCCCTGATTTTTCATGACTCCCGGATATTGTTTCCATCCTTCCCCCGGATCAGCAGTGAAAGCTTCAGCTGCAATAAGGGGACTGCCGTTTATATGTCCTATGGATGTGGCTTCTATACAGCTAAACGCCGAATTGAAGCCGAATCCTTTACTCCAGAACTCACACATCGGCATATCGGCAACGGCTCCCAGTTCCAGATCGGCAGTCGGATTCATGTCATAAGGTTCAATGGAAAAATCCATGTTACGTTCTTTCGCATATCGCTTTGCTTCTTTCGCGTGATTTTCAATCACTAACTCCTGTGAGGTTTGACGCAGATCCCAAAGAAACCGCTCGCTGATCTCTCTGTTTTCGACGATGATCCCTGTGATTACAGGATAAAAGTACAACGGGTCATATCCCCTCCGTTTTTTAAATTCCTCCCTGAAATGTTGGCTCCAGTTTTGTGCGCCCATTTCCCAACTATCCATGTGCAGTCTTTTTAATCCTCCTTTTGCGTTTTTCTCAGGTATCCCTGTTTTATTTAACAGAGAGCCGATAAAATGGTGCAAATGTTTGTTGAGCGCGTCCTTGTCAAATTTATCCGATTCGAATCCCAATCCGGGTAATGGAGCGGGTCTGGTGGATGCGCCATTGTTACGGCCAACAAACCGGATGACGGTCCATTCACCGTTGGGAACATCCCAATTCAGCTTTCCGTTTTTATCCATTTTATCTGTCAGCTCAATAATTCTCTTTTTATCGATCCCTTTTCCTTTTAACGCGGGATCAGTTATCCCGGAAATAAAGTAAGGTTTCACTCCTGCCATTGATGTGTATGGAGGGCGGTAATAGAGCGCTTTCTCGTCAATATCATCAATGGAGTCTATCCTGTGGGTATGGGGAAAGGCAAGTACTGCAATATCTTCATAATATGCGGACCACTGATCCTTCATTTCCGAAGGTAACCCAAAAAAGGGTCTTTTTGGGGGTGGGACAGGCAAAGTAATATCAGTCTTTTTACCCCCTTGTATGATAACAGAAGCCCCTACAATATGCTGCATCGATTCTTCGGGCTTTACCCATGGGCCACCGCTTCCTGTCCAGCCGGGGCCCAAACCCAGTGAAATCTCAATCCCTACTCTTTCGGCTTCTTTCACCGCGTGGGCAAACAAGCGCTGCCACTCTTCGCTGAAAAAATCTACATTTCCTCTCGGGACACCTACATTTACCTCAAGATACATCAGGTTTCCTATTCCTGCCTGTTTCATCGATTCAAGATCTTTTGTCAAAGATGCCCTGGTAATATTCCCATCCATAAAATACCAGTATACCCCCGGTTTTGCTGAATCCGGAGGAGATTTAAATCCCTTCCGGAGCAGATCGATATTTTGCGAATTCAAACTCGAAGAGCAGATAAAAAGAAAAGAAAGCAGTAAAGAATTAAGTGTTTTCATTTTTTTACTTTAGTTAGGAAGAGATTATTTTTTCGTAAGAACAACAACCTCTAGGTGGTAATTCGGGACATTTATTTCGTAAATTCGTCCAATACATTGAACCGATATTCCCCTGGCTGGAGTTTCATGATCACTTTCCCGTCATGTTCGCCCAATATCTCGATGAACATGGATGACTCGAGGGGTTTATTCCCTTCCCGTACCTTATCCATGCTCATTGCTTGTAAGTAGAGCGTGGCAGTCGTGTTTGCCGGTACTTTGAAACGGTAGTTACAGATACCTTTATTGACCCTCCAACTGCTCTCGATCCGTCCGTACATCGAGTCGTAATATCCTTTTGCCCACGTCATCTCTCCCGTGGGATCGGGTTCGGGTTGCAGGACAAAATGCTTGAACCCCGGGTGCTTTTCGTCCCGTTCGATTCCTAATGAATGATTGTACATCCACGAACCGATTGCCCCGAACGAGTAATGGTTGAACGAGTTCATGGAGTTATTTCCGCTGAAGCCGTGCTCCCTGGTATAGGAATTGAGGCGCTCCCAGATAGTGGTAGCACCTTGCTCCACGGAATAGAGCCACGAGGGATAACTCGTTTGCTGCAATATCCGGTAGGCAACTTCGGGATACCCCAGGTCGGACAGCACCCTGTTGATCCATGCCGTACCAATAAAACCGCTCATCAGCGAGTAGGGAGCATATACATCGCCTTTACCCCGCGGGCTCTCGTTCCCGATACGTGTTATCAGATGGCTCACCACCTGTTCTTTTATCTCTTCGTTACAAATATCAAATGCCAGGGGGAGCACATATGACGTTTGGGTACCGATCACTTTCCCTTTCCTAGCCGGTTCCCTGAATCCCGAGTGAATGGTTTGGCCCGTCTCGTTGTCGAAATAGGTTCGGTTAAAAAACTGCTTCCGTTCTTCGTGCAGCCTGCCGAACCATTCGGCGTCCCCTGTTTTATTTAACACGGTCGCCACGCGATGCATCAGTTCCAGATCGAATATGAAATAGGCCTCCCATAATAAGGAATTATCGTTGTGGTCTTGCTCCGGCCCAAGCCAGTCGCCAAGGTTACCTTCAGTTAATATCCCCGTGTCGGGATCGATGTATTCCAATAAGTAGTGGATATAGGACTTCATGGCATCGTAATGCTCCGCCAGCATCCTTGTGTCATTGTATTGCAGGTAGCTTTCCCATGCCACGGTAATGCCGGCGCTGCCCCACAAGATCCCGCCAAAACCTCCTCCTACCGGCGCCACGTCGGCAAACCGGCCGTCTTCGCGCTGCGTGTCCCGCATCGCGAGCATATGGCGGCGAAGAAACTGGGGAAGATCGGCCAGATAGGTGGCCGTACGCGAGAAGACGGATATATCGCCGCTCCAGCCCATACGCTCGTTGCGTTGGGGACAGTCGGTGGGTATCGACACGAAGTTGCCCCAAGTGGACCATGTGATGTTCTCCCACAGTTTATTCACTTTGCTGTTGGAGGTTTCATAACCGGACGCCAGCTTGTGGACCGAGCTAAGAACTTCTCCTTTCACCGCCTCCAGGGGCAGCGGCTTCTCTATTCCTGTAATTTCGATAAAGCGATAGCCGTGGAAAGTAAAACGAGGTTGAATGACTTCCTTGCCTCCTTTGGTGAGATAGATATCCTGCGCCAGGGCCCCACGGATATTCTCGAGCATGATCATCCCGGTGTTTTCCTTGAATTCAGGAAGATCGGGATATTTTACTTCCGCGAACCGCAGCTTGATCTCGTTTCCGGGCTGTTCTCCTGTCAGGGCAATCCTCGGTATGCCTACCATATTTTGTCCCATATCATACACATACACCCCGGATCTGACCTCTTCCATGGAGACCGCGGTAAGTTCGTTAATTTTTTTAACGGTTTGCCCGTATTGTCCAATCAGCTTCATACTGGAGAAATCGTTCACGGCCGGCATCCGGTTCTGTTCAATAACTTTATCCTTAACGATGGCCTTTTGCTGATCGACCTCCACCGCTTTTTTCCATTCGGAAGCGTTATACACAATCTCTGACCATCCTTCTATTAACGATTCTTTTCTGGCGTCGTACACTTCCCCCTGGAAGAAACTGCTGTATAAAACCGGCCCATTGTCGAAATGGTACCACGTGCGGGGATCGGTTACCACCGTTTCTTCCGTACCATCGACGTAAGTAATGACCAACTTTGCCAGGAGCGATTGCCGGTCTCCGAACAGGTTCCACAGGTAACCCATGTATGTGATTGCCCCGCTCCACCATCCTTCGCCCATGATCACCCCCAAGGCGTTATCGCCGGCTCGGATACGGTCCGTTACATCGTAAGTTTGGTACATGTGATGTTTATTATATTGCGTCAGGCCGGGATTGAAGTAGTCGTCACCCACTCGTTCGCCGTTCATATACACTTCGTAGATCCCTCTTGTTGTAATGTAGAGGCGTGCTTTCACGACTATTGAAGGGTTAGACGAGAAGGTTGTCCTGAGCATTGGCATCGATTTCCTCTGGATATCGGCTGTTATGAATGCTCCCGCCTCACTACCACTAACATGGTAGGAGTGATCACCGATTACCAGGTTTTTTTTCCCTGCAAAAACGCTTGTCTGCCCGGCATCACCCGGTTTTTCAGAAAACAGAATGTTGTTGGGGACGCGATAGTTGCGTACTTCCACCTCTGAGAACCTTGCCGTTTGGTTCGGCTTTGCCGTGAACCCGATCTCGCAAAGCAACGGGAAACAGATATAATCCCAACTATTTCCCATCGGGTTGATGGTCACGGATCCTGCCTTGTTTGCCTCTTCTTCGCCACCGATATAGAAACCGGTCACACTATACATGGTTTTAAGGTAGATAGTATGTGGGTCGTACCGGTTTTCTCTATTGATAAGTGAAAGTGGAATAGCCAAGCGCTGCAATGGAACTTCTTTATTATCACCGGGGGCATATCCCACGCGATAAATGTTTAAGAAAGCATGTCCGCCCGCGTTCATTCCCGAGATATCCAGCTCCACTTCGACATACGATTCGTCTTTGCCATTCTGCAGGTTGTGGATATTCATGTTTTTGTCCATCAGGCGAGGGTCGTTGGCCCCATAAACAAACCCCGCCTTTGTTGTCCCGCTCTGTTGGTCGAGCTGGAGGGTATAATTGATATTGTACACGGGCAGGTAATCGGGGTGAAGTACCAGATCGTCGTCCCCTCCGCCAATCCATTTCGCACCGCTCCATGCTGTGATGGAAGGGTCCATTAACCCGGTCTCGAACCACGATTCTGCCGATAGCGGCTTATCTTCCCGGTTCCATACCTTCAGTTTCCAATCGTAGCGGGTAGTTGGCTGCAGGGGTTCTCCCGCGTATTCAATGTTTAGCGAAATATTACCTGCCATTTTTCCGGTATTCCACACCTCCTGGCCTGACTCGTGCGTGACGATAATCTGGCAGGCAGATTGCGATTGCCCTTGTTCACGGGAGACCATCCGCCAGCTAAAACGTGGCTTTTCGATGTCAATACCCATGGGGGTTTCTTCATATTCTACCTTTAGCGAATCCAACTTCGTCTCCGAGCAGGCAGCGAATAAAAACAGGAAAGAGAGGGTCACGATCAGGGTGAATATCCCTCTATGCCCTCTACCTAATAAATTGGACAACAAGGGGCAAAAAAGAATTTGTTGAGAGTGATCCATATACTTTCCTGTTATGTTTTGCCGGTGAAGGAACTAAGATGATAACCGATCAGGTCTTTCCCCATCGAAATATTCCGGCTTCCCCCGGTTCGAGTTGAAACAGGGAGTTGTATTTTGCTGCATTTTCAATTGAACCGTCTCTGCGAACGACCTCGACCTTGTCTTTAAATATAATCTGCAAATCCAGTGGTTCAAGGAAACTTCTGTTCACGATAACCAGGTATTGATAATCTCCTTTTTCAAGCAGGGAAACTACCGCTCCGTTCTCTTTTGTATCAAGCGTTTTTACCTGTTCGGGCAATTTCTCCAGTCTTCTTGTACCCACCGGGATAGTGGCACCCGTATGATGAACCGACAATACTTTTGAACCCATAAACACGAAAGCCCTGTTTTGCAGTTCCTTATTTACCTCGCGGACGCGATCGTATACCTGGCTCCGTTTCTTTTCGAGTGTAATGGGTGCTTCGTAAAAGTTCCAGGTAGTTGTATCCGGATTCCAGTAGGTGAAATATTGAAGGTACTGGGCACCATAAGCCAGGTTGCTGTACATTTGCAACCTGAGGTGTGCTGCATTTGGGATAGGATAACTGTCATGGGCAGTGGCAAGCGCAAATGCCCAGAATGGCTTGCCGGATTTACGAGCTTCCGCGGCTATTACTTCCAGATTTTCATACCACCTCTCTCGTAACCGCTCATTCACGATCGGGTAAGAGTCAAAAGATAGGACTTGAATGTCTACTTCTTCAATGAAACGTTGAACATATCTCTCATAGTTATCGCCCAATACGTCGTCCGGGGCGTAATTTGGAAACAGGTTCAGATAGCAATAGTGGGTATTATCCGCGGCCCGTACCTTTTTAGCCCATTTGGCAAGTGCCGGAAAATCGTTACAAGCAGGTTCATCCCGCAGGAAATATCCCGCCAGTCCCGGATGATCCTTCACCTTGTTAACGGTAGCCTCCGGATCTTTTTCCAGTTCCCGACAGGTAAAGATGGATTTTATACCTACCGCCGCTGCCAGGTCAAGTGCCTTTTTCGCATCTTTAAACAGGGAAGTATGGGAGAATGTCAGGTTAAAACCTGCCTCCTTTAGTTCCTGGTAGCGCTCCAACGTGGCATCTTCAGCCGGAATACTATACCATGCCAATATAGGGATTTCATCCTGCGCGTATGTTTTTGGCCCGATTGTCCAAAAGCAGCTACAGGCAAGAATGATAACTGTAAATCTAGACAATAAAACAGCTGAAAATGCGTACTTTTTCACGTTTGTCATCATTTAGTTTTTAGAATTTTGACAATATTCGCACCTGTCGCGGCCGACTTTTTAAAAAATCACGCTGACCTGACATTATGAAAATATTTAATAGTGAACTTTATGAAGGGTTACCGGACCGAATAATCCCGAGGGTTGCAAAGGGCTTTGAGCATTATGCGGATTCACGAGATACCATGTTTCTCGTTGTGCCTCCGGCAGGTTCAAGTCTCCAATAATCCGGTTCATCCAATTATTGACCACTGTAATATTCAATTCATTTTCTCCTGTTTTCACCTGTTCGGTAATATCCAACCGGTAGGGTGGAGTCCAGGCACCGCCCGCGTATGTCCCGTTCACGGTGACTTTTGCCATCGCGGTAAGGTTACCCAGATCGATGAGAATAGTTTCGCCTTCCTGTTTTTCGGGAAGCGTGAATTGAATCGTGTAGGTTGCTTCTCCTGAATAATATTTGATCCGATCGTCGGAGAACGTTGTCCAGTCTTGCAGGGTTTCGAAGATGACCGGTTCTGCCGGGCCTCTCCTGGATGCGTCGAACGTAACTTGCCACGGGCCCCCTAATGCTTCAAGTACCACTGGTTCCGGATAGTTATCCGAGATCGCGGTGAGCGAACCCGACGACGCCCGGTTTCGGAAGACCACGAAAGTACTCTCGTAGGGAGCCAGTTTTATGGGTACGAGCGTCGACTCTTTTCTCTGCTCATAGGCAGGCAGTACCCTGATTGATCCGTTAGTGGCGTCCCACAGTTCCGGTTGCCTGTTCGTTACCCTGAATTCGGGATAAATCTCTTTCTCTTCGTTTGTCTGGTTGGAAAGAAAGTAGATATCAATTCCCTTCAAGGTCCTATGTCCGTAATGGATATTATTGTCTTCCGGAAGTTTACAGTCCGGGATACAATTGATGATCCCGAATGTCTCTTCCATTGTGAGACCGTTTATGATCCGTCCCTTGCCATATTGCCCGTATGTCGTATTTATTCCGTCAACGCCACCCCACAATTCGGCAGCTATCTGGCGTACTTGCTCGTCGGCCTCCGGCTGGTTCTGGAGGCTGGGCGAATGGGTCGGCGGGGGTCCCAGTACCGTTGCACCGTCGCCGACCAGCTTTTTGATCTTTGCCAATACTTCGGGACGCATTGTCTCCTGTTGAGGAAGGACCAGCACTTTGTATTGCGTACCGTGCGGAAGTGTAAGCATCCCGTCTTTTACTTCCATATCCCTTAGTATTACTTCGGCATTCATGTAATCGAACTGGTAGCCTACTGGCAGTGGTGGATCGGCAACCCCGGTCATCTTCGGGGCGTCTTCCCCGATAAAGTATGCCACGTCGGCCACGTTCAATCCCTGTTGCAGCATAAAATTCGATCTTTTCAGGTAGGTAGTGAAGAGATCCAATTGCGGGAACCATGTGTTCTTGCGGTCAAACTCGTTTCCGAACCATGCATTCATGCCGGGGTTTTTATCCTCGTACGGCTGCATGATATAGACGTGCAGCAATGTATTATTGATCCCTTCGGCAAAGAAACGGTCGGTGCGTTGTTTCATCATGGCCGGGTAGCGCGAATAGGCCGGTCCCCCCGAGGTGTTCGACTCCGCCGATATTTTGGTTTTACCGTAGATATGTCCGGCGGAAGAAGCGGCGCGGTTTTCGATATCGCCCAACTCTCCCTGGCTCCAGAACTCTCCCCCGATCTCATCGGACTGGCCGCCGTACATCAGGAACTCACCCGGGAAACCCCAGTGTCCGTAATTCTCCAGCCAGGTGGTAAGGCCGTGTTCATGGCTAACATCTCTTAGTCCACCCACGTAGTCGTATGCCACTTTATCGGCAACCATTCGCCGCATATCCCACAGGAACCGGTCGGATTCCAATTGACTGTTTATTACAAATCCATTGTAAACAGGGAGATAAGGGAGAGGATCGTAACCATACCGTTCTTTGAATTCTATCAGGAAATCATCGGTGAAATTCTGCCCTCCTGTTTCGTAACTATCCTGAACCACCACTTTGAAGGTTTTTCTATCCGCCTCAGGGATCTTTCGTAATATTTCCCCGATGAACCGGTCGAAGTGTTCCGCTACCCATTTCCTGCTCATTTTATCCACTTCAAGGCCGGTTGCTTCGGGAGAAGCGGGTCCGTTTGTCACGAGCGTGGGCGCCATCCCCATCCGCAGAATGGTCCATTCCCCCTCGGGGACATCCCAGGTTAGTACCCCGTCGGAAGAAAGATGATTTGAAATGTCCTGGATGTCATTTCCTTTGAGAACAAGGTCTTTTTCGTCTGTTTCAGGTTGTTCGGACCACATATACGCGTCCCAGTAGGGAAGGGGAGTAGGATGCATCTTTGCCAACGTTTTTTCGCTGTACCTTTCCACTCGCGGTATGGAGCTTAACCGGACCTCTGCCAGCCCGGCTCCGGGGTGAACATTCCTCAACGTTACCCGGAACCCGGTTGCGGATGTTGCCGGAAGAGAGATAACTACCGGGGCATAGGGCTCAAAACCCACATTTAAAGCCGTGTTGGAGCGGTTGATCTCGAACTCTGAAACGGGTTTGAATTCGCCGTTTTCGAGCTTTGCTTCCAGTATAGCCCGCGCATGAAGAGGTGCTTCCGTGATGCGGATAGTAAGACTTCTCGCGGTAAAGGGGGCTTCCGTGCTAAAAGTGATTTGGAATTCCCCGTGATTGGGAAAAGAGATACCGGTTGAGGTGTCCCCGTCGGTGATCTTCGAGAGTCCCGCCACGGAAGGAGTAGATTGTATGGAAGCATTTTGATGGCTTAATACCTTACTCACATCTCCCACAGACGGGAAAGCGATCACTTTCACGTCCTGGAACGATTCCGTTGGTTTTTCCAGGGATTGTTCTATTTTTCGGGGACCTTGCACGGTCAATTCCGAAGAGGCGAGGTATCTCATGGACTCCTCCGGTTTGATCCATGGGCCGCCTGATTGGCTCCATCCGGGAGAGTTAAAGATGCCGATCTCGATATCGAGCTCCGCGGCTGTTTTGAGCGCGAGATGGAGTATTTCCCACCATTCATCGCTGAATATTTTCGTGTTTCCATAGGGAAGGTCGCTTATACCTATATTTCCGATGAATGCACGGTTAATTCCCGCCTCCTTCATGGCATGCAGATCTTTTACCGCTCCCTCCCTGGAGATGTGATCGGAGATCCAGTACCAGTAAACACTGGTCTGAATGGATTCGGGGGGTGTAACGAACCCGCTTTCCAAAGCATCTGAAAGTTGTTTCGAAGTTTTATTCGACACTCCTGAACAAGAAAGGCCGATGATAAGAATCGTTGCCAGTAGATAGTGTACCGTATTTCTCATATTATGCTGTTTTTATTATTTGGTTGAATATACGAAATTAAAACGCCCTCCCGGAGCGGTGTCACCATTCAGGTACCAATCCATCGGATCGCCGTCGTCCTGCATGTTGTCCGACCATTTGAATTCGATATCGAGGCCTCGGGTATCTATTTGCATCGCCGATAGCGGGATTGAGTACATCAATTGATTACCTTCCACCCCGGCTGAAATGATGCCAATCGTACTCCATTGATTTTCAATGTATTTTTGTAGTTGTTTTCCTCCTTCAATCCGGTAATCGTATCCATACCAGCCTGTGTCATGCTTCCTGTCGGTATTGAGAAATAATCTCATCCAGTTATTTCCCTCGTTTTCGGTAATGGTACCCGTTGTTTCGGCATAAAAGTAGAGATTTTCTGCATCTCTTGTCACTTTCATCCTATAGAAGTCGTTTCTACCGGTAGTATTGAGGTACGTTTTCGCGGGATTCGTTTCAGCTCCCGGATGTGCCCGATGCATTACATCGTTTATATAATCCGGGTAAACCGGTTTCACTTCTTCCCAGTCGGCAATCGTCCGGATCGTTTTTGCAGGGCTGGCCAAGGGCTGGGAGGCAACTCCTTTGTACCTGCGGATGTTTGCCACCAACTGCATATAGTAATTATCCTTCAGCCCTGCCGTATAGGTGGGTTCAATATCCCGGCTGTATTCGGGGTCGGCCTGATCAACGAAATAGGAGTGTTCCGGGTTGCCGTCGTGGCTGCCCCATCTTCCCGCGATCCATTCGTTCCATCCGGTAACAAAGATAAAAGGGACATCCTGTGCTAAAGCATAATCCCATTGTTCCTGAAAATTATACCCGTAGCGGATATCGGTCTCGGGATTCCCATGGGATCCATTCCGGTAGCTTCTTCCCCAATTATCCATATTGCCGTAAAAAGCCGAACCCCCCATTCCAGCGGCAGGATTAGGATGTTGTGCGACCGAAACGTTGATGATCTCCCGTTCACCTTTGGAATTTTCATACACACTTTGTGGGCGATTAAAATCGATCCACGGCCACCCGTTTTGCTGTTCCGGTTCATTGGGCCATTGGGCTTCCCTGAAAGTAAAGAACGACTCGTACTCTGTTCCCCTGGCTTCTTTTGTCCTGCCCAACAAGAGAGGCTTCCCTTCCAGGTAATACCAGGTTGACGGATAATAACAGGAGGCCCCTTCTTTGTAAAAAGCGTTGTACACGCGTTGCATCGTTTTCCCTGACGCGGTATTCGTGTAATACACGATAGTGGGAGGATTCTTCCCTTGATCCTGGAGCGATTTGATCGCTTTCATGAGTGCTTCGGACTGTTTTTCATAAATGATCGTGTTCGTAGCGTCCAGGACTAAAAAATCAACACCGGCATCCGTTAATAATTGCATATTCTTGAGGTGAACCCAGTAATCATCCCCACGATAATACCCATACACAGGCTCCCCCCAAAAATAATACGATCCCAGGCTTGTGGAACCCCAATTCGGGTGATCCCTGTCTTTTAGTATCCCGGAATATTGGGGAAGCATCTTATTCAGGTCCCAATGAATTTCGGATGTTTTCGAAGATATATCTCCCTGCCACAGGAAGTAAAACATGGCAACCTGCCGATCTTCCCTTACATCCCCTGCTTCCGCGTTGTCGGGCAGTATGCGCCCCAATTCATCGGTGCCCGCCAAAGGGTGTATCAACTGGAACTCCTCTAACGGAGTTTTTTCATTATCCGTTATGGTTTCAGTTAGGAAGGTGTTTTTTTCGTCGCAGGATGCTCCCATCAATACAATAGTAAGAAAGACCATTAAAAGGCAACGGATTGTCCCGTTGAACGAAAATGAGCAAAAACCCGTTTTCTTTTCATGAAATGTAGAAGTAATCAAACTAAATATCATTATGGCGTTTTTTATTTATTTTCTGTTAATCGTTTTCATTGCATCGAATATAAATTATTCAGATGAGGGTATCCGGTCTCAAAGAAGTGTATTCCTTTTACTTGTGTTGTGAAAATTCAACCGGTCGAATTCTGCCGAATATAAAATAATTTCCAAAAATAATGGATTTTAACTCTCTATACCTTTAAATAATGATATAAATACTGTACTTTTCGCATATCCCCTGCTATCTCTGGGTTGTGGGGTTATATTCCTGATCGTGAAAAGGAAAATTCCACGGAATAAATGCCTCCTGGCAATTCTAAACGGCCTTTTTCTATCTCTTTGAGCTCGTTGTTGACTTTAACTTTGCTTGCCCCTTCCGGATATTCTAAAATAGCCATCGATCCTACCGGAACTTTTGTTTCCATAATCATCTTTTCTTCGAAAAGCTCCCAATTGACCCCTATCTCCCCGTAGGGTGTTTCCTGGGTTGTCCTGGCCCAGGTGACCCCATCCGGAATTTGCGGATCTATCCTGAATCGCTGGTAAGCCACCTCACCATCAATCGTGCGAATACCTCCCACAGCCTGATAAAACCATTGCCCGACACCGTTATAGCAATTATGGATCCGACTTCTTTCCCCGTTCCAATGCTCCCAGGTGGTTGTTGCTCCCTGTTCCAGCATATACAAATATCCGGGGTATGTTTTCTTTTTCAACATGGAGTAGATAAAGTCAGGCTGATCTGCGTTTGCTGCCCATTCCATCATGACCGGTATTCCCACCAGCCCGGTATTCAAGTGGCCGCTGTAGTCGTTCACTGTTCGTTTTATCAATGTGGTTGTAATCCCCTCCTGCAGTTCTGCCGGGACTACACCGGCAAGCAGCGGAAAAATAAGGTCGATCTGGGATCCGGTAGCATATATGCCTTGAAGCGCGTCAAAGAATGTTGCGTGTATTGTTTCATTCAATCGTGCTCTTCTTTCGGAATAATAGCTCGAGTCTTCGTTTTTTCCTAATACTGCCGCAATTTTTTTCATCTGATCGAAACACACGGAAATATAGCAATTATTCACCAGGTCGACAGACCTTTCATCCAAATGGTCCGGATTGCCGACGCCCTCCGGTGTGGCCCAATCTCCCAGGTACCATGCCCTGTAACCAGTGTCGGGCCATCGTTTTAATAATCCGTTCACACTATGGTTATCCACGTATTCCAGCCACTTCTGCATTACAGGATAATATTTTTCCAATACACGTGTATCGCCATAGTGCTGATAGGTATTCCAGGAGGCTGAGATAATGAAACCGCACCAGTACGGGCCTCCCCCCGCGGCGTAGGGATTGGGCGCGGTGTGAGGCATGCTCCCGTCCTCACGGATCACGTCGGCCCATGCCTGAAGCCAATTGCGGTAAAGCGGAGCCAGGTTGAACATGGTCTGGGCGGTTACGGTAGAAGCGTTCCCATCCCCTCCGTAACCCAGTCTTTCTATTTGAGGACAATCTACCAGGTACCCGCCAAGCCCTACGCAACGGAGCGTATAGGCAATCATATCGTGGATATGGTTTAAATCTTCATCCGAACATTCAAATGTAGACGTAAATTCAAAATCGGTATGAATAAGATGGGCTTTTATATCTGTTAAGGGGGGAGCCTGTTCCAGGTTGGAGATTTTTACATAGCGGAACCCGTGATAATTGAATTTGTTTTTAAAAAATTCTGTTCCGCTGCCTGATGCAATATACTTATCCATTTGGCCTTGATTGGCCGGTTCGCCATTCTCATTCAAATGATCGGAATATTCCAAAACAATTTCCTGTGATTTATTCAGGAACGGGAAGGTTATTTCGAACCATCCGGTAAGGCATTTACCCATATCCACCAGAACAGTACTATCGTTGAGGTTTTCTACTTTAACGGGATGGATGGTTTCCCTGATCCTGTTCGCTTCAACCATCTGAGGGGTTGCTTCGTGCTCCGCTACTTCTGCCAGCGAAACTTTTCCCCAAGTCAACTCCTCGGGGACTTTGAAAACTTTATCCCACGTTTCCTGGTTGCCGGTAACGGTCTCCCCCCCGTATCTTCCCGACATCCAGTCGCTGATCCGGCTGTATTCGCTGTCTCTCCCTGCCCAGGATTCATCGGTACATACAACAATCTCTTTTGTTCCTCCGTGAACACGCTCCATTTGTGCCCTTACAGCAGGGCCGTTTCCCGTAACTCCCGGCAACCCTGCGGTGTACCAGCCGCTCCCCAGCCAGATGACCAGATCGTTCTTGCCTGCTTTCAGGGAAGGCGACACATCGTACGTAACGGTCAGGGAGCGCTTGTTAAACTGCGATACGGCCGGAGACAAAACATCCTCGCCTATTCTTTTACCGTTGATAAAGATCTCGTGATACCCGAGCGAATTTACATGTAAAAGATAGGTATCTTGTTTATCAGTTTTGTCAAGGGAAAATGTTTTTCTCAGTTGCGGACTACCATAGAACCCTTTTTCGGAAGGATAGCCGATGTAAGAAGCCGCCCAATCCTCCCTGTCAAGCAATCCGACACCGAATCTTGCAGGTTTGCTCCAGGATGACCCATTGCCGTTTTC
>ENA-UOOI01002415-UOOI01002415.1-fermentation-metagenome-genome-assembly--contig:-NODE-2415-length-16292-cov-3.663669_pt1 | contig 16292 bp, 14 predicted proteins | sample MGYA00245779_ERZ724027 | MGnify/ENA primary metagenome ERZ724027 (study PRJEB28704, sample SAMN03018318) | fermentation metagenome | biome: anthropogenic terrestrial biome; feature: soil; material...
TGGATGAACTTCATGCCCCGATAGGACTGTCAATTAACAGCGAAACTCCAGAAGAGATTGCGGTTTCTATTTTCGGTGAGATTATTCAGATCAAGAATACGAAGAGAAATACGGAAGGCTTTTCCGATGAAATCATTGAGGGAATCGAACGTCCCGGCAGAAAACTTTTGGCGACAATTATAACGAGAAAAGGGTCCGCGCCCCGTCAGGTGGGCACCAAGATGCTTATTATGCCCGATGGGACAACGGTCGGAACCATAGGCGGAGGATGTGTGGAATCGGATATGATGCAGCATGCATTTCGCATGCTCCGTGCAGACAAACCAAAATCAAAGCTGGTACGTGCGAATATGACAAATCAGGATACCGAAGATGAAGGCATGGTCTGCGGCGGAATTGAGGATGTTTTTCTGGAAATTCTGGAATAAAATGAGGATCATGACAAATAGTGGTTAATCTGATATATTTTGTATTGCCATCGGCACCTTTTTGAATTATACTGTATAAAAAGGGGAGCAAAGCTCCTAAAACGATTATGGAGGTTGTTACTATGAGTTTTTTGCTTGATGGTCTACGTGCGCTTACCTGGCAGCAGGTTGTCATGTATGTTGTGGGAATTGTGCTGATTTGGCTGGCAATTAAGAAGGATTACGAACCATCGCTGCTTCTGCCTATGGGGTTTGGAGCGATTCTGGTGAATCTGCCCCTGTCCGGTGTGCTTGATCAGACACTGCAGGGAGGCATTCAGGCCAATGGTATCATCCAATGGCTGTTTGATATCGGAATCAATGCATCTGAGGCTATGCCGATCCTTCTGTTTATCGGTATAGGAGCTATGATTGATTTCGGGCCACTGTTGTCGAATCCGCTGATGTTTTTGTTTGGGGCAGGTGCTCAGTTCGGTATCTTTGCGGCAATACTTCTGGCATCAGTATTTGGATTCAGTTTAAGTGATGCGGCATCCATCGGCATTATTGGCGCGGCGGACGGTCCCACCTCAATTCTGGTATCCCAGATTCTGCATTCGAAGTATATCGGTGCCATTGCGGTCGCCGCCTATTCTTATATGGCTCTGGTGCCGATTGTTCAGCCGTTTGCAATCAAACTTGTGACCACGAAGAAAGAGCGGAGAATTCATATGGATTACAATCCCAGCTCTGTTTCTAAGAAAATGCGGATTATATTCCCGGTTGCAGTGACAATTATTGTCGGATTCGTCGCGCCTCAGTCTGTGGCGTTAGTCGGATTTCTGATGTTCGGAAATCTGATACGCGAATGCGGTGTTCTGGGAACGATGTCTGATACAGCACAGAATACACTGTCTAACCTGATTACACTTCTATTGGGAATCACGATTTCTTTCAGCATGAGAGCGGATCAGTTTGTAACACTCGACACACTGATCATCATGCTCATCGGTCTGTTTGCATTTGTCATGGATACCATCGGCGGTGTTCTGCTTGCGAAATTCATGAATCTGTTTCTCAAGAAAAAAATCAATCCCATGGTCGGTGGCGCCGGGATTTCTGCATTTCCGATGTCATCCCGTGTGATTCAGAAGATGGCAATGGAAGAGGATCCGACTAACATTATTCTGATGCATGCAGCCGGAGCCAATGTATCCGGCCAGATTGCCTCAGTCATAGCGGGTGGTATGGTAATTAACCTTGTAACCCAGTTTTTGAAGTAGGAGGAGTGGACGATGAACAACGTTTTGATATCCCTTGAGATTATGTGGAAGGGCATGGCAGGTATTTTTATCACAATTCTGATTATCATGTTATTTGTATGGCTGATGGGGAAATTCGGAAGCGAGAAATAAGTTGTAAAAAGGCATTGCACTGCTGGCACTTATCGGTACCTGCGGTGCTTTTTTGTATGCGGCCTCACTTGAACTTGACATACGTATGGTTTATAATTGTGGGAGCACGTATGTGCGGAGCAATTCGTGTATCATATAAGGTTAAAAGAGGAGACAAAAATGGTTAAAACAAGATTCGCACCGAGCCCCACGGGGAGGATGCATGTAGGAAACTTAAGAACGGCATTATACGCATATTTGATTGCCAAGCACGCAGGGGGCAGTTTTATGCTTCGCATCGAGGACACAGACCAGGAGCGTTTTATGGAAGGCGCACTTGATATCATAGATGAGACATTGAAAGAGACAGGACTTGAGCATGACGAGGGACCTGACAAGGACGGTGGCGTCGGTCCCTATGTACAGAGTGAGAGAAATGCCCAGGGCATCTATATGAAATACGCAAAACAGCTGATCGAACAGGGAGATGCCTATTATTGTTTCTGTGATAAAGAGCGTCTGGAATCCTTATCCGTCAATGTCAATGGAAAAGAGGTCCATATGTACGATAAACACTGCCTGTATTTGTCCAAAGAAGAAGTTGAGGCTAATCTGGCAGCCGGCAGGCCTTATGTGATTCGGATTAATATGCCTACAGAAGGGACAACTACTTTCCATGACGAGGTCTACGGTGATATCGCTGTGGATAATGCGGAACTGGATGATATGATTTTGATGAAATCTGACGGGTTTCCGACTTATAATTTTGCCAATGTTGTGGACGATCATCTGATGGGAGTTACACATGTGGTTCGTGGAAATGAATATCTGTCATCATCGCCGAAATATAACCGCCTTTATGAGGCATTTGGGTGGGACATCCCGACTTACATTCACTGTCCCCTGATTACAAATGAGGAACATGAGAAGCTTTCAAAGAGAAGCGGACATTCTTCTTATGAGGACTTAATTGACCAGGGTTTCTTAAGTGAGGCGATCGTAAATTTCGTGGCACTTCTCGGATGGAGTCCCAAAGGAGAACGCGAGATTTATTCTCTTGAGGAACTTGTTAAAGTCTTTGATTACCACAGGATCAATAAATCTCCGGCGGTATTCGATATGACAAAACTGAAATGGATGAATGGCGAATATATCAAAAAGATGGACGATGAAGCGTTTTATGAGAAAGCACTTCCCTATATGAAGAGTGTTTTAAAGAGAGATTATGATTTCCATAAGATTGCGTCCATGGTGAAAAGCCGAATCGAGGTATTCCCTGAGATACCGGAGATGGTAGGGTTTTTCGAAAAGGTTCCGGAATACGACGCATCCATGTATACACATAAGAAGATGAAGACAAATCAGGAGACTTCTCTTACCGTGCTAAAAGAAGTTCTGCCGCTCATAAAGGAACAGGAAGATTTCGGAAATGATGCACTTTTTGCGACGCTGAAAGAGTATGCAAAGAAAAACCATTATAAGACGGGATATGTGATGTGGCCGATTCGAACCGCATTGTCCGGAAAGCAGATGACCCCGGCCGGTGCAACAGAAATCCTGGAAATACTCGGCAAAGAAGAGTCTGCTGCAAGAATTGCAGCTGCGATTGATAAATTGGGAAACTTTTATGAAATTTAATGATGCACAAAAAAAGGCAGTCACCCATATTAAGGGACCAATGATGGTCCTGGCAGGTCCGGGGTCCGGCAAAACTACTGTGATCACAGGAAGAACCTGCAATCTGATTAAACAGGGGATTTCCGCTTCTTCCATACTCGTCGTCACCTTTACGAAGGCGGCGTCGAGAGAGATGAAGGAGCGGTATCTCCGTCTAATGAATCTACATACATCGCAAGTGACATTCGGCACATTTCATGGGGTGTTCTATGGAATTCTACGTCATACTTATCAATTTTCCGGTCAGAATATATTAAGTGAAGATCTGAAGATGAAGCTTCTGCGGGAGCTTGTGGATACTTACTGTCAGGATACAGAGGATGAAAATGACCTTCTGGAGAACATATCCAGAGAGATCAGCAGTGTAAAAGACGGTCGGATGGATATCTCTCATTATTATTCTAAATGCCTTCCGGAAGAGGTTTTCCGAAAAATCTATACAGAATACAAGTCCTGGATGAATCATAACCGAAAACTGGATTTTGATGACATCATGGTATGGACATATGAACTTTTCTGCAGGCGGCCTGACATATTACAATTGTGGCAGAACAAATTTCAGTATATTTTAATTGACGAATTCCAGGATATCAATCCGATTCAGTATGATATTATCCGCATGCTGGCCGCTCCTTTGAACAATTTATTTATCGTGGGAGATGACGACCAGTCAATCTATCGCTTTCGCGGTGCCAGGCCGGAGATTATGCTGAATTTTCCCGAAGACTATCCGGATACCCATCAGGTGAATCTGGATACAAATTACCGCAGTACCGGTGAGATCGTGAAAAAGTCCGGGACTCTGATCCGCGAAAATGATAAAAGGTTTTCAAAAAAACTTCAGACATGCCGGGAGGATGGCGACCACATTGACATCCATATCTTTGAGAATGACCGTTCAGAAGTGAAGTATATGATTGATGATATACGGGAATACTTAAAGTCAGGAAAAGATTACCGGGATATTGCAGTGCTTTTTCGTACAAATACCGGCAGCAGAAAGAGTGTGGAGCAATTGATGGCTTATAACATTCCTTTCCAGATGAGGGATGGGCTGCCTAATCTTTATGAACACTGGATCGCAAAGGATGTTATGACATATCTGAATCTTTCAGCGGGAAGCAGAAAGAGAAGTGATTTCCTGAGAATCTCGAATAAGCCGAACCGCTATCTTGCCAGAAAATCTTTCATAGATTCTGAAGTATCTTTCGAATCGCTGTATCAGCAATATGAGGAACGTCAGTGGATGTGGGAACGAATTGAGAAACTGGAACACGATCTGAAAGTCTTAAAGCCTATGACACCATTTGGTGCAATTAACTATATCAGATATGGAATCGGATATGAGGAATATCTGAAAGAATATGCTTCATACCGCAGAATACGTGCGGAGGAGTTATATGAGATTCTGAATGAACTGCAGGATACGACAAGAGGATTTGACCATGTAGAGGACTGGTACCGCCATATTGAAAATTACACGGAAAAATTGAAACGTCAGAATAAAGACCGGAAGAATAAGGCCGACGGGGTTACGGTCTCCACGCTTCACAGTATTAAGGGGCTGGAGTACGACAATGTCTATATTTTGGATGTGAACGAGGGGATGATTCCCTATAAGAAAGCGATACTTCCTGAGGATCTGGAGGAAGAGCGTAGAATGTTTTATGTTGGTATGACAAGGGCAAAGAACAAACTGCATCTTTTCGCTGTTCGAAAGCGTCGGGATAAGAAAGAGGAACTTTCCAGATTTCTGTTGGAGATAGCACCAAAACTTTCCTAAAATTGTACAGAATATCATTGACAAACATTTAACAATGCAGTACAATTAATCTGTAAATAAGAAAAGCTGTTAATTAAGGAGGATGATCGATGAAAATATTATTTTATGATACGAAGAGTTATGACAGAGAGTCCTTTGATAACGTTTTGGACCAGTATTCTGATATAAAAATAAAATATCTTGAAGCGGATCTGGGACCAATCACAGCACCTCTCGCCTCAGGATATGATGCAGTCTGTGCATTCGTAAGTTCGGATGTCGGAGAAGAAACCATACAGGCACTTCACGAGGCCGGGGTAAAACTGATACTCATGCGCTGTGCGGGTTTTAACAATGTAGATCTGGATTCGGCCAAAAAATATAAGATAAAAGTACTGCGTGTACCCGGATATTCACCTGAGGCTGTCGCAGAGCATGCGATGGCTCTGGCACTGGGTGTGAATCGAAGGCTGCACAAGGCTTATGTAAAAGTGAGAGAAAATGACTTCAGCCTGCAGGGTCTGCAGGGTGTGAATTTCCATGGAAAGACTGCCGGAATTGTGGGGACCGGAAGAATCGGTGCTGCGATGGCCAGGATCTGCCACGGGTTTGGTATGAAGGTAATTGCCTATGATGTCTATGAAAACCAGGATCTGAAACAGTTTGTCACTTATACGAGCCTTGATGATCTCCTGAAGAAAAGTGATCTGGTTTCACTTCACTGCCCGCTTACTGATGAGACCCGTCATATGATAGACCACGATACCATAGCGAAGATGAAAGACGGAGTGATACTGGTCAACACTTCCAGAGGAGCACTGGTAAAAACGGATGATCTGATCGAGGGAATCCGTGCGAGAAAATTCTTTGGCGTCGGGCTTGATGTGTATGAGGAGGAGGCAACGAATGTCTTTGAAAACCGTTCCAATGATATCCTGCAGCACTCTACGACCGCAAGACTGCTGTCATTTCCCAATGTGATGATTACTTCTCATCAGGGATTTTTCACGAAAGAAGCACTGACGGCTATAGCAGAGATAACACTGGATAATGCCAGAACATTCCAGCAGGGATCCAGGTCCGCGAATGAAGTGACAGCATAACACAGCTTTTACTGCCTGAATAAATAGGGATGCATATCGAAGAAATGATTACTTGCGATATGCATCCCTTATTTATTCAGGCATTTCTTTTTGCATACGCTATTTACCCGGGCATCTTTATGGTGTATGATGATTATGGAAGCCCGGCAGGGCGGAACTTTGAAAGGAGATTTTATGACCTGTAAAGAGTGCCAGCAAATGATCCCTGACTATATGAATAATTATTTGAAACCGAAAGAGTTAAAGCGGTTTATTAATCATGTCCATACCTGTTCACAGTGTTATGAGGAGCTGGAGACTTATGTGATCGTAAGCCTTGCCACACAAGTATTTGACGAAAATGCGGATGTATCATATGATATTAAGGATCTTCTGGAGAAGGATTTAAATGAAAAAGAAAATCAGCTGCGAAAGAGAAAACGCAGGGTTATTCTCCTGTTGATATTCATTTTAGTATTTTTAATATTAGACATGATACTGACGATTCACTGGCTTAATATGTAAAGAAAGGTATCAATTTCATGAGAGATAAAATCGTTTTAATAGATGGACATAGTATTCTGAACCGGGCATTTTACGGAGTGCCGAATCTGTCGAATTCCGAGGGCATTCATACGAATGCGGTATATGGTTTTTTAAGTATTCTATTTAAGATACTTGAGGAGGAACAGCCACAGTATCTGACTGTGGCATTTGATCTCAATATACCCACATTCCGCCATAAACGTTATGCTGAATATAAAGGAACGAGAAAACCCATGCCGGATGAGCTGGCAGAGCAGGTGCCACTGATGATAGAAGTTTTGACGGCGATGGGTGTCAGCATTGTGACAAAAGAGGGATATGAGGCAGACGATATCTTAGGCACACTTGCCTCAAGATGTGAGACTGACGGGATGGAAGTCACCGTGGTATCCGGAGACCGGGACCTGCTGCAGCTGGCTACAGATCACACAATGATACGGATTCCCAAGACTAGATTCGGACAGACAACCATAGAAGATTATCATGCGGATGATGTAGCTGCCAGATATCAGCTAAAACCCTATCAGATTATTGAACTTAAGGCATTAAAAGGCGATGCCTCGGACAACATTCCGGGAATTCCGGGAGTCGGTGAGAAAACTGCGACAAAAATCCTGCTGGAATATCAGAATATTGAAAATGCATATGAGCATGTGGAGGATATCAAACCCAACAGGGCGAAGAATTCCCTGAAAGAGCACTATGATATGGCGCAGCTCTCGAAAGAGCTTGCAACAATCTGCACAGATTGTCCGATAGATTTTGATATTGAAAGTGCCCGTATGAAGAACTTTTATACGTCTGAAGCCTATGAGATTTTCCGCCGGCTTGATTTTAAAAATCTGCTGACTCGGTTTGACGGAGAAAACACTGTTTCAGAGAAACCGATAGAAACAGTAATCATTAAAAATGATGATGAACTCAGAAAAGTAATCCGGACTGCCTGCGATCATAAGATGACAGGTATCTCTCTGATTATTGAAGAAAGACTCTGGGGTATCGGAATTTCCTATGGAAGAGATGAAGTCTATTATGTTCCGGTCGGTGAGCATGTTACAGAGGAAAATTTAAGAGAAGCGCTGGATACTCTCTTTTTAAAATGTGATATGATTTCGGTACTGGATCTCAAAGAGGTTTTGAGGTTTACAAAAACAGCCAGACAATGCCATATATTTGATGCACAGATTGCGGCCTATCTTTTAAATCCTCTGAAGGCGAAATATACTTACGATGATATTGCGAAGGAATTTGCAGGTGAAATGCTTGCGACAGTGGAAGATCTATTCGGTAAAAGCAAATTACCGAAACTCGGGACCGTGACGGAAGATACACTTGCCTCTTACGCAGGAAATATAGCGTACAGTATATATTGCACAAAGGACCCACTTGAAAAGCAGCTAAAAGAATTCGGTATGTACAGACTTTATACCGAAATCGAGATTCCATTGGCATTTACCCTTTATGACATGGAACAGGCTGGAATGCGTGTAGATTCCGGTGCTCTGAAAGATTACGGGGATAAGCTGAAGCTGAGGATTGATGAATTAAAAGAGTCTATCTATCAGCAGGCGGGTGAAGAGTTCAATATCAATTCACCAAGGCAGCTGGGTGTGGTTCTCTTTGAAAAATTAAAACTCCCGGGAGGAAGAAAGACAAAGACCGGATACTCCACTGCTGCTGACATATTGGAAAAGCTGGCTCCAAACGCTCCGATTGTAAATGATATCCTGGAATACAGACAGATGACGAAACTGAAATCTACTTATGCGGATGGTCTTGCTGCTTATATCGGACCAGACGAGAGGATCCATTCTACATTTAACCAGACAATAACAGCAACCGGACGTATCAGCAGTACGGAACCAAATCTGCAGAATATACCAATCCGTGTGGAACTTGGGAAGATGATTCGAAAGGTTTTTATACCAAAAGACGGGTGTCTCTTTATCGATGCGGATTATTCTCAGATTGAACTTCGGGTTCTTGCGTCACTTTCAGCCGATGAGAACCTGATCGAAGCTTACCGTGAGGAGAAAGATATTCACCGAATTACAGCCTCTAAAGTGTTCCATGTTCCCTTTGATGAGGTGACGCCTCTGCAGAGGCGGAACGCCAAAGCTGTCAACTTTGGGATCGTATATGGCATTAGCTCTTATGGACTGAGTCAGGATCTGAATATCTCTCGAAAGGAAGCAGCACAGTATATCGAGAATTATTTTATAACCTATCCTAAAATCAGGGTATTTTTGGATGACAAGGTGAAAAAGGCGAAAGAAGACGGGTATGTGACAACTATGTTTGGACGAAGACGACCGATTCCGGAGCTGAAATCAAGTAATTTTATGCAGCGTTCCTTTGGCGAACGTGTTGCCATGAATGCGCCGATTCAGGGCACTGCGGCTGATATCATCAAAATCGCAATGATTCGTGTAAATGAACGTCTGAAAAGTGAAGGCTATAAGTCCAGACTGCTTTTACAGGTTCACGACGAGCTGCTGATCGAGGCTCCAAAAGAGGAAGTAAAGGCTGTCGCTGCACTTTTGGAAGAGGAGATGACGGGTGCGGCCGATCTTGCGGTGGAACTTGAAGTAGATATGAACACGGGGAAAGACTGGTACGAAGCGCATTAGGGAGGAAGATGCATGAAGGTAATAGGCATTACCGGAGGTGTGGGCTCCGGAAAAAGTGAAGTTTTAAATTATATTGGAAGGCATTATGAGGCAGCTGTTGTCCAGGCGGATGAAGCGGCGCATCTTCTGATGCAGCCCGGTGAAGCATGCTACCCGGCTGTGATAAAGCTGCTGGGTCCCGGATTCACCGATTTGTCAGGAGATCTGGATCGGAAGAAAATGTCATCTGTTATTTTCCATGATGAGGATATGCGCACAAAGATGAATCAGATCGTACATCCGGCAGTCAGGCAGTATGTTCTCGAGTCGATAGAAAAAGAAAGAAAGATGGGAACCCCCCTTTTCTTTGTGGAGGCGGCACTTTTGATCGAGGATCATTACGATGAAATCTGCGACGAACTGTGGTATATCTATGCGGATGAGCAAATTCGCAGAGAGCGACTGGTCACCAAGAGACGTTATTCGAAACAGAAGATGGACGAAATCATGGCGAGTCAGCTTTCGGAAACAGAGTTTTCGAAGCATTGTGATTTTGAGATTAACAATAGTGGTGATTTGACAGACACAATAAAACAGATAGATTCGAGGATTAGTACATATGAAACTTTGTAGTATAGCAAGCGGCAGCAGCGGAAACTGTATTTTTGCCGGAAGTGAGTCGACCAGTATCCTGATTGATGCCGGAATCAGTGGAAAACGTGTAGAAAACGGACTCAATACGATCGGATATACAGGAAAAGACCTGGATGGCATTTTGGTTACTCATGAACATTCAGATCATATTAAAGGCCTGGGTGTTCTTGCAAGGAAACTTCATCTTCCAATCTATGCGACGCCGGGAACGATTGATGCGATTCTCGGGAGTAAAAATCTGGGGAGATTCCCGGAAAGTATCTTCAGAGAAGTAAAAGCAGATGAATCTTTTGAAATCGGGGATCTTAACATCAATCCCTTTACAATTTCACATGACGCGGTCCAGCCGGTCGGATATAGGGTCAGCCATAAGAACAGCTCTGTTGGTATAGCCACGGATCTGGGAAAATACGATGACTATATCGTAAGCCATCTGCAGGGGCTGGATGCTCTTCTGCTGGAGGCGAATCACGACGTGAATATGCTCCAGGTGGGGCGTTATCCCTATTATCTGAAACAACGGATCTTAAGTGACACAGGGCATTTGTCAAACTGTTGTGCAGGGCAGCTGTTAAGTAAATTGCTTCATGACGGTATGAAGGAGATTATGCTTGGGCACCTGAGCAGGGAAAATAACTATGAGGCGCTTGCGTTTGAGACGGTATGCTCAGAAGTGACAATGGGTGACAACCCGTATAAATCGAAAGACTTTCATATTCAGGTAGCAAAGAGAGATACGGTGTCAGAACTTGTTACTATCTGAAAATATAATCAGGGAGAAAAAAATGAAAAAAACAATAATCAGTGTAGTGGGAAGGGACACAGTGGGTATAATAGCAGAAGTGTGTACCTATCTCGCATCTGCCAACATTAATGTCGAAGACATCACACAGACAATTGTACATGGATTTTTTAATATGATGATGATCGTAGATACTTCCTCATCCACGAAGAATTTTCAGGAAATGTCTTCAGGTTTAAAAGAAGTCGGAGATGAAATCGGGGTTACGGTTCTCTGTCAGCACGAAGAAATCTTCGATATGATGCACAGAATATAGGAGGATCCTGCTGAATGATTAATATGCTTGAAGTAAACGAGACGAATCATATGATCTCAGACGAAAATCTGGACGTTAGGACAATCACGATGGGGATCAGTCTTTTAGACTGTATCGATTCTGACCTTAGAAAAGTAAATGAGAAGATTTATCACAAAATTGTCAATTATGCCAGAGAGTTGGTGAAAACGGGAGATGAGATTACCGCCCAGTATGGGATTCCCGTTGTAAATAAAAGGATATCCGTGACCCCGATTGCTCTGATCGGGGCTGCGTCGTGCAGGAACCCCGGGGACTTTGTCACGATTGCCCAAACCCTTGATCGGGCAGCACATGAGGTAGGCGTCAATTTTATCGGCGGATATTCGGCGCTGGTGTCGAAGGGAATGACACCGGCGGAGGAAGACCTGATCCGTTCTATCCCCGAGGCTATGGCAAAGACTCAAAATGTCTGCGCATCAGTCAATGTAGGTTCAACAAAGACCGGTATCAATATGGATGCGGTGCGCCTGATGGGTGAAATTATAAAAAAGACAGCTTATGCTACAAAAAATGACAACTGCATGGGATGCGCAAAACTGGTTGTGTTCTGCAATGCCCCTGATGACAATCCGTTTATGGCGGGCGCATTTCACGGTGTGACAGAAGCGGATGCCGTGATTAATGTCGGTGTTTCCGGACCCGGGGTAGTAAAGCATGCGCTGGAAAGGGTGAGAGGCGAGAACTTTGAAGTGCTCTGTGAGACAATTAAGAAGACGGCTTTTAAAGTGACGCGAGTGGGACAACTGGTCGCAGGGGAAGCTTCAAAGCGTCTGGGAATTCCATTTGGAATTGTAGATCTCTCCCTGGCACCGACACCGGCCGTAGGTGATTCTGTGGCAGAAATTTTGGAAGAGATAGGACTTGAATCCGTAGGAGCTCCCGGTACTACAGCGGCGCTTGCCCTCCTAAATGATCAAGTAAAAAAAGGCGGCGTTATGGCATCTTCTTATGTAGGCGGGTTAAGTGGTGCGTTTATACCGGTCAGCGAAGACCAGGGAATGATTGATGCGGTAAATGCAGGAGCCCTGACGATTGAAAAGCTGGAGGCTATGACCTGCGTCTGTTCGGTGGGGCTGGATATGATTGCGGTTCCGGGTGATACTTCAGCAGCTACGCTATCCGGAATCACAGCCGATGAAATGGCAATCGGAATGATTAACCAGAAGACCACGGCAGTGCGTCTGATTCCTGTGATTGGGAAGAATGTTGGAGATGTGGTGGAGTTCGGCGGTCTATTGGGGCATGCACCGATTATGCCGGTGAACCGCTTTTCCTGTGAAAAGTTCATCAGCCGCAAGGGAAGGATACCTGCTCCGGTTCACAGCTTTAAGAATTGATGATCACCAGAGGAATACTTCTCTCATCACAGGATGAACCGGAAGACTTCATGGCAGCGACTGAGTGGTACAAATTACTTGCAAATAAATCTTCCTGATAGTTTTGCAGCGGGGCATCGGCAAGTTTCCCTGCCAAAGGTCTTCGGGATGCCTTTTTTATGTCACGCAAAAGCGGAGCGGCATCACGGCGAAATCCCAGCATACGAAGAAAGGGTGGAACTGTTTTTGTCTGTTGTATTCCAAGAACGGCATGTAAAAGAGAACGGTTAATTCGCGTTCGGGTTATGTTTCTGGTTTTTAAGAATCCTGCGAATTGTGAGAAACTCTGAAAATGCTGCAGGGAATCCAGAGTTCTATTAGCGAGGCTCTCTGAAAAGTCAAGGTATGAAGTCAGCTGATTCGCCGTGCACTGCATCAGTATGTACTTTAAGAGCAGTGAGTAATCGTCTTCGGTTACGAACATGTGATTTACCATACAGTTCGTGAGATCTGATAAGACGTCTCCGGGAACAAGATCCTTAAGCTTTTCTGACTTACCGCTGAGCAGCAGTCTGCGGACTGCCGTTGCTGACGCATAGGCGGAGCCGGTTTCGATCGAGTGATAATTATTCGATGTCCGGGATACCGTGCAGGGAACGATAGAACTGCCCAGCTGCTTTAGTGCTCTGACATATTCAACTCCGAGTATATTGTTGGGAGCCGACAGAAATTCAGTGGACAAGTCTGTGCTTCTTTCAGAATCAAGGGTTCTAAAAGCTGTCAGTAGAGCTTTTTGGTGGGCTGCCGGATAAGAACTTCCCTTTTTAAGCTCATTTCTCAAGACCGTCTTGTAACAGTCCGGTTCCCGATTTAAGATATTGGCGATTTCGAGAAAGGGATCGATATGTCCATGCTCGCTTCCAAAGCATAGATAATCGACAACTCCCAAATCCTGCAGGATAGCTACTGCTCCTCTGGCAAAATCTCTGGCACTGGATGTGGCATAGCGGACGGGAAGTTCCAGGACGAGATCGGCACCGGAATTCAGAGCCATTTTGGCTCTTAGATGTTTTTCTATGATAGCGGGAGTTCCCCTCTGGACATAATCGCCACTCATGACGATTACAATATAGTCTGCCTTTGTCATCTCCCGGGCCTTTTTGATTTGATAGGCATGACCATTGTGAAAAGGGTTATATTCTGCTATAATGCCGGTAACTGTCATTCGTTTGCCTCCTAAAAATAATGTATATGAAAAAGAACAAAAGCTGCTTTAGTGATAATATAACAGAAACGCCTGAAACACAAGGCTTTTCCAGTATTATTGCAATTAAATAAATATGATGAAAAGACCTTGAGGTCTATGGAGTTAAGTAATATAATAGAAGTAACGGATAAAAATTTCCCCCCGGGGAAACGGAAAGGATACATGAATCATGGGATTTATTGATACTATTAAAGAAAGAGCAAAAAAGGACAAGAAGACAATTGTGCTGCCGGAGTCGGAAGACAGAAGAACTCTGGAGGCGGCAGATCAGATTTTAAAGGAGAATATTGCCAATGTTATCCTGATCGGATCTAAAGATGAGATTGAGAAGGGAAGCACGGGACTTGATCTTTCAGGAGCAGAATTTGTTGATCCTGAAACTTTTGAGAAGACGCAGTCTTATATTGACAAGGTAGTGGAACTCCGTGCAAAGAAGGGGATGACACCTGAGAAGGCCAAAGACACGATCCTAAGTGACTACACCTATTATGGCGTTATGATGGTCAAGATGGGGGATGCAGACGGGCTTGTATCCGGAGCATGCCACTCAACAGCGAATACACTGCGCCCGTGCCTTCAGATTCTGAAGACAAAACCAGGCACAAAGCTGGTTTCAGCATTTTTCCTGATGGATGTTCCGGACTGTGAGTATGGTGAGAACGGGTTATTCGTGTTCTCAGACTGTGGTTTGAATCAAGATCCGAATTCAGAAGAACTGGCAGCTATTACAGGTGCATCTGCTGACTCATTTAAGCTGTTGACCGGGAAGGATCCCAAAATTGCTATGCTTTCCTATTCGACAAAGGGAAGTGCAAAGCATGCAGATGTGGACAAAGTTGCCGAGGCGACAAAAATTGCGAAAGAATCCTATCCGGACCTCACAATTGACGGAGAACTGCAGCTTGATGCGGCAATTGTTCCTGAGGTTGGCAAGTCAAAAGCACCGGGAAGTGATGTGGCAGGAAACGCAAATGTTCTGATATTCCCGAACCTGGATGCAGGAAATATCGGTTACAAGCTGGTTCAAAGACTTGGAAAAGCAGAAGCTTACGGTCCTCTGACACAGGGAATCGCAGCACCGGTCAATGATCTTTCACGCGGGTGTTCTGCACAGGATATTGTCGGAGTTGTTGCAATCACAGCGGTACAGGCTCAAAATCAGTAAAAGCGGAGGATAGAAACAAATGAATGTATTAGTAGTAAACTGCGGAAGTTCTTCCCTGAAGTTCCAGCTGATCCGTTATGATAACGAAGAGGTTCTTGCAAAGGGAATCTGTGAGCGCATCGGCATAGACGGACGCCTTGTATATGAACCTGAACATGGAGAAAAAGAAGTGACAAATGCTTCTATGCCGTCTCATGTAGAAGCCATTTCCATGGTACTCGATGCACTTGTAAATAAGAAAACAGGTGTAATTAAGTCCTTAAAAGAAGTGGATGCGGTTGGACACCGTGTTCTCCACGGTGGGATGAAGATTACCCAGCCTGTTATCATCAATGATGAAGTGATAAAAGTGATCGAAGAATGCGCTGATCTGGGTCCGCTTCATAACCCGGCAAACCTGATGGGAATCCATGCATGTATGAAACTGATGCCCGGGGTGCCGGAAGTGGCAGTCTTTGATACAGCTTTCCATCAGACGATGCCTCCAAAGGCTTATATGTATGGAATTCCGAAAGAATATTATGAGAAATATGCAATCCGCAAATACGGTTTCCACGGAACTTCTCATAAGTATGTTTCCAGAAGAACTGCTGAGTTTCTCGGAAAAGACATCAAAGATCTGAAGACGATCGTATGCCATCTCGGAAATGGTGCTTCGCTTTCAGCGGTGAACGGCGGTGTATGTGTAGATACGTCCATGGGACTTACCCCTTTGGAAGGACTGATTATGGGTACGAGATCCGGAGATGTTGACCCGACCGTTGTAGAATACCTGTGCAACAAAGAGCACCTGACACCTTCAGAAGTACTTACGATATTGAACAAAAAATCCGGTATGCTTGGCATGACTGGGATTTCCAGTGATTACCGTGATATTTCCGATGCGGTTGAAGCGGGCAATCAGGATGCCATCAATTGTCTGGAAGCATATTATTACAGGGTTATCAAATACATCGGATCCTATATTGCAGCTATGGGCGGAGTAGATGTCATTACGTTTACGGCGGGACTTGGTGAGCATGGCGTTCCGCTTCGCAGAGAGATTTGCAATGCTTTTGAGTTTATGGGACTTGTATTGGATGATGACGCAAACGAAGATGCTAATGCTAAGGAAACAATTATCACAAAACCGGAATCGAAGATTACAGTTTGTGTGATTCCTACAAATGAGGAAATCCAGATCTGTAAAGAGACGGTTGAGCTGGTAGAGCAGCAGAAAAAAGCTTGACAAGTTATCTGTGAATAGGTATAATCTATTAAGTATGATTAGGAGAGAGTTATGCTGGTTGAATTATCTAAGGTGATCTTCCATG
>ENA-UOOI01002416-UOOI01002416.1-fermentation-metagenome-genome-assembly--contig:-NODE-2416-length-16289-cov-9.387828_pt1 | contig 16289 bp, 15 predicted proteins | sample MGYA00245779_ERZ724027 | MGnify/ENA primary metagenome ERZ724027 (study PRJEB28704, sample SAMN03018318) | fermentation metagenome | biome: anthropogenic terrestrial biome; feature: soil; material...
AAGCTCCTGCCGATAAAGGCGTTCGCCGTCGAGCAGACCGACATGAAAAACGCGAGCGCCAGCATCAGCAGGATCGGGACGATCAGCGGCATGCCCCGCCGCCGGAAAAGCGAGGCGGGGATGATCTGCTGCAGGACGGCGCAGGACAGCGCCCCGACGACGACATATTTCCCCATCGAGATGAATTCTTTCCCCGTCAGGACAAAGATCAGCTCCGTCCTGCTTTTGCAGGGAACCGTGTCGACGGAGCAGGCGCAGGAAACCGTGACGGACGAGAGCAGCACGTCCTCCGCCCTGGCGCGCGTCAGATTCAGGATCCCGCCGGCCAGCACCGCGATCAGGATTCCGGCCAGCGCCCGGGCAAGGAGATAGGACGGCTGCCCCGGAAACGCATACAGGGTGGACAGGATGGTAACGGGGCTCACCGCGGGGGCCGCCAGCAGAAAGACCATCGCATCGGAAAGCGGGACGCCCTTCTGCGTCAGGCGCGAGGCGATCGGCACGATGCCGCAGTCGCAGACCGGGAAAAAGAAACCGAGAAGGACGGCCAGCGGAAAACCGAGCCATCGGTGCCCGGTGAACAGGCGGACCAGGACTTCGTCCGGCACATAGATCTGGAGAAGCGAGGACACGAACGCCCCGATCAGCAGAAACGGAAGGGCCTGCAGCGCAATTCCGATAAAGATCATGTTGATGCTCTGGATCTTCGGGAAGAGGCCGGGGGAATCAAACAGCCCGAGCCCCCACGCAGGCAGGAACAGCCCCGCAAGCGCGCAGAGGGCGGCCGCGCCGTTCCGCCGCCGGATCCGGCGGGCCTCCCTGCGTTTTCTCGGATCGAAGACGCCGGCCAGGCACCGGTCCGTCCCGGCTTCGTCGAAATACTGCCCTGCGGTCCGGTTGACGTTTGCGGCGGCCGTTCGCAGCGGCTTCAGATCGCCGCAGCAGCGGTTGAAATGGATCGAATCCGCGTTGCTGAGCTGATCCCTCATCAGGCCGCCGGTGTTTTTGAGATAGAGCGGAAAGGTCCCGGCGTCCGCGCAGAAAAAGATCCGGTCGATCCGGAAGCCCTCGGGCAGCCGCACCTTCAGGAGCCGCTCGATCGGCCAGGTCCCGTTGTATTCCACCAGAATCAGGTCCGGATCCACCTGGTCCGCGATTCTTTCGAACAGTTCCTCCCTGATCTTGCGGACGTCCCCGATCCGGGACAAAACGACGTCTTTGTTTTTCATGGACGCGGCGTGGAACTCCGAACCTCCTTCCTCACACTGGAGAATCAAAATCCGGCGGTAGCTCCACACATAATCCTGTTCCAGAAGATGCTGGATCAGCGAGGTTTTCCCGCTTTCCAAAAAACCGCAAAACACTTCAATTCTTGTCATAGTCATACGAAACTCCCGAATCAAACGGTGCGCCCGGTTGGGAAACGCCGAACTGCCGCCGGTTTTCCGAAAACGAAACGGTTCGAACGGTAACAATATTGTAACACATTTCGGATGCGTTGAAAAGGGGAAACGAATCGGCCTCCGCCGCGGCGGATCGTCGCGGCGGGGGCCGATTCCCGACCGGTCGCCTATTTGGTTTCCCGGTACAGGACGTGCTTCCGAAGGCGGGGACAATACTTCCGCATTTCCAGCCGCTCCGGATGCGTCTTTTTATTTTTCGTCGTCGTATAGTCCCGATCGCCCGTCTCCGCACAGGCCAGCGTGACAGGAACCCTCATGCCCATTTGGGACACCTCCCGACATTGTTGATTACCAACTTGCCTTCCTGACCCCCGGGATCTGCCCCTTGTGGGCGAGCTCCCGGAACGCGATCCGAGAAACCCCGAATTTCCGCAGATAGCCGCGCGGGCGGCCGGTCAGGGAACAGCGGTTGCGGATCCGCGTGGGCGACGCGTCGCGCGGAAAGCCTTCCAGCGCGGCGCGGTTTCCCGCCGCGAGGAGTTCTTTCCGCCTTGCCGCGTATTTTCGAACCGTTTCCCGCCGCTTCCGGTCTTTTACGACCATTGCCTTTTTCGCCATCCAAATCCCCCTTGATCGGCGTTCGTCTGTCAGCGCCGTGAACGTGAAATCGTTTACGCTTTCGTTTCCGCCCTCATCTTTGCAAAACACTCGCCGCAGTAAACGGGGCGCCCTTCCGTGGGCTGAAAGGGCACTTTGCACGGTTTCCCGCAGGCGGCGCAGACCGCGTCAAACATGACCCGTTCCGGCTTCTGTCCCTCCCGGCGCTTTTTCCTGCATTCCGGGCAGCGCTTCGGTTCGTTCGTAAAGCCTTTGGAAGCATAGAACTCCTGCTCCCCGGCGGTCCAAACAAACTCTTTCCCACACTCTTTGCAAATCAGCACTTTGTCCTCGTACATTTTTCCCCTTCTCTTTCCTGTCTGCCCGCGGGCGGGAATTCAGCCGAACCTTTTCGGCGCCCGGATCTCTGCCCCCGGCGCAGCAATTGCGAACGGGTTCCATTCGCAAAATATTATAATGACTTTTTCGATTCTTGTCAAGAATTGTGAGCGAATCCGGCGGTTCGGGACGGGAAAGCGGCGGCAGCCCGAATCAATCCGCCTTTTGGAGGAGGCACCGGTCCAGGGAGCGGCAGATGGCCTGCCGGTCCAGCCGGATCCCGATAAAGACCAGGCGGATCATCCGGTCCCCCACCTGCGGATCCCAGTCCTTTTTGGCTTCCGGATCCTTCTCGAACGCTTTCCGCCGCTCGTATTCCGTGCCGCAGGCAAGCCAGCGGCCGTAGGGGGTCATATCGATCGACGGCCCGGCCTGCTCGAACAGGAAGATCGTATCGCTGTGATTCGAAATCCAGGCGATCCCTTTGCACCGGACGACGTTTTTTGGCCAGGAATCGATCCACTTCGAGAACTTTTCGGAATCGAACGGGAGCCTTCTGTCATAGACGAAGGAATTGATCCCGTATTCCGCTTCCTCCCCTTCTTTCCCGCCGTTTTTCACTCTTTCAAGCTCCTGCACCCAGCCAGGCGCCAAACAGGCTTCCTGAAAATTGAAAAGCTGCGTGTTGAGGAGATCCTTCGGATCGACTTTCCCATGCTCCGTACAGATGATGTTGGCGGACGGCTGCAATTTCCGGAGGATCGCTCGGATCCGCTTCAGTTGGGATTTGCCGACCAGATCGGTCTTGTTCAGGATGATGACGTTGCAAAATTCGATCTGCTGCACCAGGAGTCCGCCAATATCGTCTTCGCCGAATTCGCCGGCCTGCAGCAGCGAAGCGCCCTCCAAAAATTCGGTTTCCAGCCTGCAGGCATCCACCACCGTCGCGACGGTGTCGAGGCTGCACAGTTTCGGCAGCCTGCCGTTCCCGACGCTCCCGTCCATCAGGGTCAGGGTCTGCGCGATCGGAAGCGGCTCGCAGATTCCGCTGGCCTCGATCAGGATATAGTCGCAGCGCCCGGATTTTACAAGCCGGGCGACCTGCCGGATCAGGTCCGTCCGCAGGGTGCAGCAGATGCACCCGTTGGAAAGCGGAACCAGGCTGTCGTCGCCGCGCGAAACGCGGCTCCCCTTTTCGATCAGGGAGGCGTCGATATTCACTTCCCCCATGTCGTTGACGATGACGGCCACCTTCAGGCCGGCCTGATTGTTCAGGACATGGTTGATGACCGTCGTCTTTCCCGATCCAAGATATCCTGTCAAGACCGTAATCGGCACCGGACGAATCAATGAAACTCCCTCTTTCTAAAATGGAAAAGGCCCCCGCTTCGCGCATGGGCGCGAAGGAAAGGTCCCCTTTCCTGCACATTCAACTGAAAGGGCCGCACGCGTGCGGCCCGGGGTTTTCAGGCCTTGCCGTCCAGGCTGGCGTAGATCTTGCCGAGGTTGCTTTCCATCCGCTCCAGATAGGTTTTGTTGTCCTCTCCGCTTTCGACGGTATAGATCGTTTCGACCTTCGCGCCGACTTCTCCGGCCAGTGTTTTGGAAACGTCCGGACTGGCCATTTCCTCCGCAAAAACAGTCGTGACCTTGTTGTCCTTGCAGTACTTGACCAGTTCGGACAGCTGCTGCGCGCTGGGCTCCCCCTCGGCATAAACGTCCTCGACGCTGTTCTGCTGCAGCCCGAAATCGCGGCAGAGATAGCCGAAGGCGGCGTGTCCCGTCACAAAGCTCTTTTTCGGAACGGCTTTGAATTTTTTGTCGTATTCCGAATACAGGCTTTCCAGCTTTGCGACGAAATCGTCGCAGTTCTTCTCATAATAGTCCTGATTGGACGGATCCGCTTTCACAAGCCCGTCCTTGATGTTCTTCGTTTCGATCTCGGCGCCTTTGAGGCTCAGCCAGACATGCGGATCGTACTGACCGTGCTCCTCGATCTCTCCCGGGTCGGTGTTCTTGATCGGCTCCGCGCCTTTGGAAGCCTCCACCGCGGTCAGATCCGGGTTGTTTGCGGACTGGACCGCCTTGTCCGCCCAGGACTCCATGCCGAAGCCGCTGTAGACGAAGACCTTCGCCGTGCCGAGGCCGACGAGATCCTGAGCCTTCGGCTCAAAATCGTGCGGCTCCGTACCGTCCGGGATGATGGTGGAAACCTCCACCTTGTCCTTTCCGACCGCTTCGGTGAATTCTTTCATGGCGTTGAAAGAAACCGACACCTTCAGCTTTCCGCCCGCAGTCTTGTTTTCCGCCGCCGCGCTTTCCGCCTGCGAAGAAGCCGCGCCGGACGCCGCCGAGCTGACCGCTCCGCCGCCCCCGCACGCCGAAAGCCCCATGCCGAACACGGCCGCCACGGACAGCAGGACCGCCGTATACCGTTTTAACATTCCTGATGCCTCCAAACAATACTTGACTTGCAAATGCCAATGCTACCCATTTGTATTTATAATATAATCCGCGGAAATTTATTTGTCAAGCACAAATTTTCCGTTTTGGGGCGGAATGATGCTGACGGCGCCCGCGCGGCCGGCCGAAACGCGAAAAGGGGGACCGCCTCCCCGGCGCCTTTCCAGCGCCTTCGAGGCGGCCCGTATTTAAATAGCTGCACTTGCAACGAACGACGTTTCCGCTCCGCGGAATTCGCTCCGCGCACAGGATTTCCCGTATGCCCGGAGACATGATGCGGCAGCCAGAGCATCCCTGAGAAAAAATTTATTTCAAAACCAGCCGGACGGCGTCCCTGACGCTGGGAGACTGGCGGAGTTTTTTCCAGACGGCGTATTTCCGCGCGTCCTTCTGAAACGTTCCGTCCAGGCTCCGGAGGTACCGGTCCAGCTCGTCGTACATCGGCTTGTAATCCGTAACGTTCACCGGCAGGCGGTACCGGAATCCCAGATTCTTATTATAAAACAACAGAGAGTCGTTTTGTTTCGAAACGGTCAGCGGGACTTTGTCGCGCCGGTATTTGATGAGCCGGCCGGCGAGATTTTCGCTGCCGATCCATTTCATCTCCGAGGCGTAGCCGCACTCGACGCAGGCGAACAGCTCGTCGGAAATCCTGTTCCGGGCCGTCCGGTTCGCGCAGCGCGGGCAGGTGGAAAAAAGCCCGTTGGCGCTCACCTCGATCGGCGGGGGAAGCCTCTTTTCGGGCAGCTTGTACCTCAGGACGGCCGCGAGCTCCGCATACCGCCGGTTGGAGAGAACGGGCCCGTCCGCTTCTTTGGGGCTCGGCATCCGGTCGTTTTTCCCGCCGTTCGCCTCCAGGATCACCTGGGAAACGTTTTCCCGCGCGACGTCCACGATCCGTTTGCAGAGGACGTAGACGATCTGTCCCGGCTCGGCCCGCTCCGCGATTCCGCCCTGTTTCAGCAGCTCCCCGCCGGGGCCGCACACGGTATAGACCACCCCGCCGGCAGGCCCCCGGGAAACGCCCATCGTGGAGGCCGCGGGGAGAGCAGGGCCCGGTTCGCAGGCGATGTTCACCAGCAGATAGTACCGGCCGTCCCGTTTCGCCAAGCGGGCGGTATGGAGAAGGCGCGGGTTTTCAACGGCCCGCTTCAAGTCCGCATACTGCTTCTTCCCGAACGCGAGCGGCACGACGATATACCGTTTTTTCCCGTTCCGGTCCGTCATGGGCGGCAGACCCTCCGCCAGATACCGCAGGCTCAGGCTGCTCGCCGCGGTTTTGCCGGCATACCCGTCCGCCGAATTGAGCAGGTACAGCTTTGCGTAAAACCGGTCCTTGAATTCGTCGTAAAGCAGACAGTAGTCGCGGTCGACGGCATACCGGCCGAAATACAGCGGGCGCAGCCTGCCTTCCCGGTCGATCAGCTTGGCGCAGTCGGATTCGAATTTTGCGCGGCTGATCAGTCCCCGGTCCAGGCGGTCGACGCAGCGGGAAACGGCGGCGCGGTAACGGGGCGCGTCGAGATGGACGAAGGGGTACCGCGCGCCGGGATGTTTGCGCTTCTGCCTGACGTAGGCCGCCGCCAGCGCCGCGAACTCGATTTTCAGCGAATCCTTGAACGGCTGCACATGAAATTCATTCAGATCCCTGGACGTTTTCCGGTCGACCATCGCGAGCAGCCCTTTCTGGGAAACCCGCGCGCCGGACGCCGCCAGCGCGTCGATCGGGGCCTCGCAGCGGGAAAGCAGCATCTGCAGGGCCCGGGAGTACCGCAGAAGGGCCCGGTCGATCAAATCGCGTTTGTGCCTGCTGGGCCGGTAAAGCTGAAGCATCAGTGTTTTATAGACCATGTTCACCCACGTCTTGCCGATTGGATCGATGCATGCGGAAAACGAGCGCCGAAAAGTCGTCCTTCGGTTTTCCGCGGGAAAGCGAACCGCCCGCCGCCAGCAGGAGGCGGACCAGCTTTTCGGCGGTGACCCGCGGCGTCCAGGCGTTCGCCATGTAGGCCGAGATCTGTTTGAGGGTCCAGCCCTCCCTGAGCTCCCGGTCCGCCCCCGCGCGCAGCAAGCCGCTGCCGACGGCGACCATGGTGTCCACCTCTCCGGCGCCGGAGACCCCGCTCCGGATAATCCTGCCCTCCACGGTTTTCCGGACCGGCTCCAGTCCGACCGGCTTTCCGCGGCGGAGGAAGACCACGTCCGGGGTCCCCGTCTGGGAAACGAAGACCGCCCCGCCGCTCGTGACCTGCAGGATCGTAAAGGCGGAGTAGTCGGCGGTTGCGCCGTCTCCGGCGGGCTGCGACCTGACGATCATGCCGGCGATCTCTTCGATCGGCTCGCCTCTCGCAAGCATCGCCGACATCATTTTGACGGCCAGCGAGGCCAGAATGGCCGCCTTCGCGCCCCCGCCGAGGCCGTCGGCCAGAATCGCCGTGACCCCGGCTTCGTTCCGGACGATTTCGATGCGGTCGCCGCACAGCTTTTCCCCGAAGCGGTTGACGCACCTGCCGCAGACGTCAATTGGAACGGCCAATTTCCTCACCCTGCCTGAGAACGATGTTTTTTGTCAGCTGGTGCAGCGCCACTTCCGTTTCGGACGTGGTCTCGCCGAGAAGATCGGCGATCTTCTGCACCGCGCGCATCTGTTTTTCGATCGCCTCGTTCGCGAACGCGGCGGTCGCCTCGGTGATGCGCCGCCGGTTTTCCCGCATCTGCTCCTCGCGCGTGACGTCTTCCAGAAGGACGAACAGCACCCTGCTGTTTTCGACCAGAACGACGGTCTGCCGCACGATCAGATGCAGGGCCCTGTATTCCTGTTTGTGGTTCAGGATGTTCGTTCCGTTCCTGAGCGCTTCCTCGAAATCCGCGCTGGGCAGGATGCGCTGAATCGGCTGGCCGACGGATTTTTCGGTCAGGTTCAGCAGTTTCGCCGCCGCGGGGTTGAACTGCTCCACATTCAGGGAATCGTTGACGATCAGGATGCCGATCGGGGCGTTTTCCACCACTGCGTTGGACATGCTCTCCGCAAGCTCCCTCATGTACGGGATGCACATGTGGATATCGGCCTTTCCCTGCAGCACGGCGATCGCCTTCTCGCGGCAGGTGTTGTACCCGCAGCAGCCGCAGTTCAGCTCCTGGTCCGGCGACGTTTTGCCGGTCGCGGCCAGGACCCTTTGAATGTCCCGCTCGTCGATTGCGACGGCCTTTCCGGAACGGGTCCGGAATTTTTTCTCGAACTGCGCCGGGACCCCTTCCGTCAGCGCGGCGGGGGCTTCGTTCCGGAGCTTCACGTTGCGCGCCAGAACGTCCTTGGATTTCAGAAAGCTGACGTGCATCATTTTCAGCGCCGGGCCTCCGAGGCATCCGCCGATGCAGGCGTTCATCTCAAAGAAATAGCCCGAGAGGCCGTCGTGCACGACGGAATCGAGGATCTCGATGCAGCGGTCGACGCCGTCGACGCTCAGGCATTGATAGGAGCGCGGTTCCTCCCTGCGCAGATTCTTGATGATGCCGCCCGGGGCCGGGTAGTACCGCGGCAGCGTGTTGGTCAGCGTTCTGCCGTTGCGGTCCTGTTTGGAAAAATCGATCCCTTCCTCGCGGAACCATCGGTCCAGCTCGCCGAACGTCAGTACGGCGAACAGCGAATTGTTGTTGTCCGGGTCGAGGCACTCGTATTTTTTCGAAATGCACGGCCCGATGAAAACCACTCTCGCCCTGACCCCGTAAATTTTCTTGATCATGTGGGAATGCGCGATCACCGGCGTCACCACCGGCGCCAGCTGGGGAATCAGGGACGGGTAATTCTTTTCGATCAGCAGATTGATGGACGGGCAGGCCGAAGTGATGATGTTCTTCATGCGGTGCTTCCGGATCAGCTTTTCATATTCGCGGGTGACCTGTTCCGCGCCGATCGCGGTTTCCTCCACATGCACAAAACCGAGCTGCTTGAGAGCGGCCGAGATCTTCAGGATCCCGCACCGGGGGAACGCCGCGACATAGGACGGCGCCAGCGAAACATAGAGCTTTTCGCCGGCCTGGACCGCCCGTTTGACCTTCGGCAGGTCGCTGCTGATCGACTTCGCATTCTGCGGACAAATCAGCAGGCAGTTGCCGCAGTAAATGCATTCGTCGCCGATAATGTGGATCCGCCCGTCCCGATACGCGATCGATTTGACGGGGCAGTTCCGAATACATTTATAGCAGTTTTTGCAGTTCGATTTGTTGAGCCTGATGATATCTTCCATCGCATTTCACCGTTTCACTCGAAGGGACAAATGGCCGCTCCGCCGCAAACCGCCCCCACGGAAGGCGGGCGTCCGGTCCGCGGTTCTCCCCATCGGCTCCAAATTATAACACGGATCGAACCCGCGCGGCGATGGCAACATGAGGAATTTCATCGCCGGTCCGATCTTTCTTTATCATTTTACCATAAAACTCTCCTCTGTTAAAACAAATAGGAGCGAAAAAGAAACGAATTCGGAATTTATGTATTATAAATATGGTTTTTGATTCGGACCGTTTCCCGACCTGCCGAACGGACCGTCCGGACCGCCGGAAAAGCAGCGGCGGCGGGCTTTCCCGCGGATTCCGGACGAAGAGGGAACCGCTTTGCGCCCCTCCGAAAGGCGCGTTTCTTTGTGATTTTGTTGACGCATTCCGGCTTGCATGTTAGAGTTTTGATAGAAATTCAGCATCAGAATCAACATCAGAAGGGGTGAAGTCGTCATTGAATATCACGATCTGCGTGGGGAATTCCTGCTATTCGAAAGGCTCCTGCGCCGTTGCGCGCGAATTTCGGAAGCTGATCCGGGAAAACCATCTGCGGAACATCGCGGTGGGCGCGTCGCTCTGCATGCAGCACGGCAGTTCGGAGGGCGTTTCGGTGGAAATCGACGGCAACCTGATCGGCGGCGTCACGCCGCGGAACGCGAACGATGTTTTTGAAAAATACGTCCTCAAACCCGCGGCCTGTCCGTCCCGGTAAATCCGCTTCATTCCGTTGCGATTTCGATCAGCCTGTGGAAAACCGTTCCCAGGACGGACGGGGGAGAGTTGAGCGTTGGAGGGGCAAGAGAAAAATGAAGCTGTTTGATACCGATGTCCAGCAACTGAAATATGAGGTCCTCAGGGAAATCGTCGGCCTTGAATCCAAAGGCGAACTGAAGGAAGGCCTCGGCGAAATCCCGAAGAAAATCGTTCCGGGCCCGAAGGCCACGCTGCGCTGCTGCATTTACTGCGAAAGGGCGATTGTGGAAGAGCGCGTCAGGCTGGCGATGGGCGGGACGAAAGACAATCCCAACGTGGTGGAAGTGATGAGCATCGCGTGCGACCAGTGCCCGACGGCCCGCATGTACGTCACGGAGGCGTGCCGCGGCTGCATCGCGCACCGCTGCCAGGCCGCCTGCCCCGTCGGGGCGATCAGCATTCAGGACCACAAGTCGGTGATCGACCGCCAGAAGTGCAGGAAATGCGGCCTGTGCATGAAAGCGTGTCCCTACCATGCCATCACCGTGCAGGAACGCCCCTGCATCCTGGCGTGCAAGGCGAAGGCGATCTCGGTGGACGAATCGTCCGGCAAGGCGAAAATCGATTACGGCAAATGCACCAGCTGCGGCATGTGCGTCCGCCAGTGCCCGTTCGGAGCCATCGTCGACAAATCCTACCTTCTGGACGCGGTCCGGATGCTGCGCCGTTCGAGCACCGATAAAGAGTTCAACGTCTACGCGCTGGCGGCGCCCGCCATCGCGAGCCAGTTTTCGAATGCGAAGCTCGGGCAGGTCGTTGCCGGGCTGAAAAAAGCCGGTTTCCGCGACGTCGTCGAAGTGGCGCTCGGCGCCGATCTGGTGGCGGACCGGGAGGCGAAGGAGCTTGCGGAAAAAGGCTTTCTCACGTCCTCGTGCTGCCCGGCCTTCGTCCAGTACGTCCGTTCCGCGTTCCCGAAACTGGCGGATCATATTTCCGGCAACGCGTCCCCGATGATCGAAACGGCAAAATGGGTCAAGCGGAAGGACAAAACCGCCAAGGTCGTGTTCATCGGCCCCTGCATCGCGAAGAAGGCGGAGTACCGGAAAAAAGAATTTGAGGGAATCGTCGACTGCGTGATCACGTTCGAGGAGATGCAGGCCCTTCTGGACGGACTGGGCATCAAGCCGGAGGAACTGCCGGCCGAAGATCTGGACGGCGCCTCCTATTACGGCAGGATCTTTGCGGAGCACGGGGGCCTCACCGAGGCCGTCCGGCATTCCCTCGCGAAAGACGAAATCGATTTCAAGGTCGTTCCGGAGATGTGCGACGGGCTGGAGGAATGCCGTTCCGCGCTTCTGAAAGCGTCCGCAGGGAAGCTGCAGGCAAACTTCATCGAGGGCATGGCCTGTCCGGGCGGCTGCATCGGCGGCTCCGGCTGCATCAGTTCCAATCACGCGGCAAAGAACAAGATGAACCTGGAGGCTTACGCCAAAAAGGCTCCGGGAGCGGCTCCGGACTCCGATTTCAGGACGATCTGCGTTCCCGGGCTGAAAAGCCCGGTCTGCAAGAAACCATAAAAAGGGGGATTTTCCCATGCTGCTGTGCAAAGACTGCGATTACTACCATGCGCTTTCCGGAAACGGACTCCCGGATTCGGGCGTTTCGTTCTGCGAATTCGCCGACACGCTGTTCCTCGACGACGTCGACGACCTCGAAACCGAATACCCGTGCAAACCGATCCGTTTCGGCGAGTACCTGAAGAAAAAAGCGGCCTGCCGCCGCGGCGGAGCGGCAGCCGGAAACGACGTGAATCCTCAGCTGTTCCGGGAGCTGAAGGAATGTGGCGTCTGCACGCTGAAATTCCCCGCCGGAGCCCTTGCGGAACGCTTCGGGGGTCGGGCCGAAACGCCGCGTCCGGCGGTTTTAAAGGCCTCCGGGACGCGGAAGGAATAGCGGCCCGAGGCATCGCGCCGTGCGCGCCGGCAAACAGACGTGAAAAGAATCCCCCTGCCGCGGGTTTCCGCCGACGGCAGGGGGATTTTAACACGGTTTTTCAGGATTTCGCCCCGGTGCGGATCCGGCCCCGCCGGCGGACGGACTCCCGCTCTTTCTTCATCTGCAGCATGTCGACGAACGCCTCCAGCCGGGTGACGTATCCCGTTTCCGCCGTCATCTCGTCGAGGATCAGCGTCATCACCGGCACGCCGTTTTTCCGCTCGATCTCTCCGAGAGCCGACTGCGCGATGATCTCCGGCATGCAGGTGAACGGATAGACCTGGATGATCCCGTCGAATCCGCGCCGGCTCATCAGCTCGGCGTTGCCGATCGTGTAGATGCCGTGGCCGCCGATGTCGTCGGTATGCATATAGGGCTGCGCCGCGCGGACCGCCCGGTCCTTCGGCCTGACCGGAAGCAGCGCGCCGACGAAGTGCTTCCGGATCCATTCGCTGACGCTCATGGTGTTGACCGCCAGCGCGCCCATGTCCCCGAGCTTTTGTTCGATTTCCAGGTTCGTGAACGGGTCGCTCGAAAGAAAGATCTCCCCGACGATCCCGATTTTGACCGGGTCCAGCGCTTCGTCCGTCCGGATGCCCGCGAGGGCCCTTCTGGCCCTGCGGATCGCGTCGCGGGTCTTCGGGTAGCCCCTCGCCGCCCGGACCTCCCGCTCGAAACGCCGCATGACGCCGTCCGTCTCCCCCGCGCTTTTTTCCCGGCAGCGCACGCGGCAGGCCTGCCGGTAAAGGCCGTCCACCGCGAACACCGTGCGGACCCCGGCGGTCACGGCGGGGATCAGGCGGGCCTTTTGGGCGCCGTCCAGCACCGGGCCGAGCTTGTTCATGAATTCGTCGTAGGTCAGCCGTTTGAAGTCGAGCGGAATATAGTTGAACCGGTAGCCCATGCCGCGGAGGATCTCCTGCTGAAGGTCGCCGTAGTAGCTCAGCCTGCACTGGCCGCAGCCGCCGCCGAACAGGATGGTGTCCGCCCCGTGCTCCAGGCCCTGAATGAAATCGCCGAGAACGGTTTTGAACGGGAGGCACATGAATTCCGGCGAATTGGCGATGCCGCGCTCGAAGGAATCCCGGCTGCCGATCGGCGGAAGGTAATAGTCCAGCCCGAGCGTGTCGAGCAGCACCTTTACGGAAACATACGCGTTTCCCATGTGGGGGAAGGTCAGCTTCATACGGATTCCCTCCTTTGGCGGGCGGCGTGCGGCAGCATGTCCAAAAACGCCTCCAGGCGGGTGTCGAATCCCGCTTCGCCGGACTGCTCGTCGACCGTGATTTTTAAAAACGGGACCCATCGTCCGCCGCGCAGGCGGCGCTCCACGAATTCCGTGACCAGCGAATCCACGCCGCACGCGAACGGCGTGAGATAAATCATGCCCGCAAGTTCCGGCATCCCGAGGAAGATCCGCGCGCCGCCCAGGATGTCGAGCCCCGTTTCAAAAAATTCGCGGCCGAGAAACGGCTGCGCGTTCCGCCTGCGCTCGGAGCGCTTCAGGTCGTAAGGCGTCAGGACGCGGCAGCCCGCGGCCCGGAGCTTGCCGATCAGACCCATGCTGAGCAGCTCGTCAAAGATCATATAGGGGTGTCCGAGCACCGCGACGACGGGACCGCCGCGGCGCCCGGGGGCGGGGGAAGCGTTCGGCGAGTCCGCCGCCGTCAGCCCCGCCCGGACCGCTCCGGAGAAAGCGTCCTCCGCCTCCTCCCTGCTTCTGCCGAGTTCCCGGGCGAGCCGTCCGAGGCTTTCGCGCGTTTTCGCCGGGTTCCGCCCGAGGTCCACGGCGACCTCCAGCGGCCGGATCCGGTCCTTCAGGCTCAGCCGGACCTCGTCGGGCAGGCCGCACAGCTTCGGGCAGGCCCTCTCGCACGGGCAGACACTCGCGTACCGGGGGACGAAAAGGAAATCGGTTTTTCCGAGGAGGCTCGCCGCGTGGCCGGCAAAAGCCTTGACGGGCAGGCAGGTTTCGTTGCAGCACAGCTCGACCCCGCGGTTCAGGATACGGTTCGTCGTGCGCCCGGAACGGACGGTTCGGCATCCGAGCCGGCGGAAAAAATCCTCCCAGAGCTGCCGGTGCTCGAAAAACATCAGCCCTTCCGGAAGACCGACCGTCGGCGTCCCGGCGGCGCGCGGCGCGGAACCGGACGTGCGTTTCATGAGGCGGTCCCCCCCGCGGCGGAAGCGGCCGCCGGCGTTTTCCGCCCGCTCCACTTTCCGCAGCGGTCCCCCCACCGCGCCATCACCGCGCCGTTTCCCCTCACCTCGATCACCTCGCAGCGGTTGTCGCAGCCCGTGCATTCAAGGCTGCGGGTTTCAAACGCGCCGTAGGCGTTTTCAAAGCCGTAAAACGACGTTTCCCTGCCGGTCCGCTCGTAGTTGCGCCGCGCGAGCAGCGCCGCGCCGTAGGCGCCCATCACGTCGTAATACTGCGGGATGATCACCCGCTTGCCAAGCGCCCTTTCGAACGCCGCCACGATTCCGACGTTCGCCGCCACGCCGCCCTGGAACATGACCGGCGCGGCGATCTCCCTGCATTTGGCGAGATTGCTCAGATAGTTGCGCACCAGCGCGTCGCACAGGCCCGCGATGATGTCCTCGACGCCGTGCCCCGTCTGCTGCTTGTGGATCATGTCGGACTCGGCAAACACCGCGCATCTGCCCGCGATCCGCGTGGGGGTCTTCGAGCGCAGCGCATATTCGCCGAACCGCTCGATCGGGATGTCGAGGCGGGCCGCCTGACGGTCCAGAAACGAGCCGGTCCCTGCGGCGCAGACGGTGTTCATCGCAAAATCCGTCACCACGCCGTTTTTCAAAAAGATGATCTTGGAATCCTGGCCGCCGATTTCCAGAATGGTGCGCACGTCCGGCACCATCTTCTGGGAAGCGGCCGCGTGCGCGGTGATCTCATTTTTAACCAGATCGGCTCCGACGATCACTCCCGCGAGCTGGCGTCCGCTGCCGGTCGTGCCGACGCCGAGGATCCGGATTTCGCCGAGCTGCCGCCTCAGCTTCTTCAGGCCCTCGGTCAGAACGTCGATCGGCGTTCCGCAGGTGCGCAGATAGAGCTTCGAAAGGATCTTGTCCTCTCCGTCGGAGACGACGAGATTCGTGCTGACGGAACCGACGTCGATTCCCAAAAAATACCCTTCCACTGAAAATGCCCCCGCTTCTTCGAAAAATTCGGATCAAATGGAACGTCTTTCCTGCTTTCCGTATGAATTATTCACAGCTTTCGAAGCGATTATGCAAAGGGAGGGGCGGCGGCAGGGCGATTTCCGGCGCGGAAGCAAATCGGGCTAGCGGAACACGGCGGCGCCCGCCGCGCCGGCGCCGAGCAGCACGAGGATCGGATTGGCCTTGAATTTCGTCAGGGCGATCAGGCAGCCCGCGCCGATCAGCACCTCCGGCCATTGGATCCGCTGGACCAGCGGGAGCAGCGCGCTCGGAACGGCGGTCTGGGTCAGGAAGATATCGTGCGCAAGATTGACGGCCGTGGTCGCCAGAATGCCGGCGCAGGAAATCTTGATCGCGTTCAGGAAAGCGCCGACATACCGGTTGTCCCGGAAGCGCGACAGAAAATAATGGACGATGGAGGTCAGGACGATGGAGGGGATGCAGACGGCCAGCGTCGCGGCGGCCGAGCCCGGAAACCCTCCCTTGATGTAGCCGATATAAGTGGACGAATTGATGACGATCGGGCCGGAGGCCAGGAGCTCCAGCGCGGCCATGTCGGCAAACTCCGCGGAGGTCAGGCCGACCGCGCCGCTCGCCTGTTCATAGATCAGCCCCATCATCGGGTATCCCCCGCCGACGCTGATAAATCCAAGTTTCATAAAAAGGAAAAAAAGGCGTTTCAGCATCGGATCAGGCCGCCTTCTTCCGGTTGCGGCACCAAATCCGCAGGATGCCGGCGCAGCCGCACAGCAGGATCGTCCCCAGCATGCTCCACCGGAAGATCAGGGTGGCGACCAGCGCGAAAGCGCCCAGCGCATAGCCCGCCCGGCTGCGCACCGTGCGCAGGATGGAAACGGCATTGCTGAAAATAACCGCGATCGAAGCGGCCCGGAACCCCTCGATCATCCCTTTCACGAAGGCGAGGCGATTGACGAGCGAATACGAGAACACGATCAGCAGCATCCCGAAAAAAGCCGGCAGGATCACGCCCGCCGCCGCCGCGATCGCGCCGGGCCACCCGGCGATCTCCCGGCCGAGCAGGAGGCCGGTATTCAGGGAAATGGCGCCCGGAAGGCTCTGCCCCACGGCAAAATATTCCAGGACCTTGTCCTTGTCCATCAAATGGTAGGTGTCGTCCAGTTCCTGCTCCAGCAGCGGGAGGGTCATGGTCCCGCCGGTGAATGCAAACAGCATGGATTTCACATACGCCAAAAAAATTTGCAGGACCTTGGTCCGCGTGCTTTTTTCCGTCCGTTCCATCAATCCGCTCTCCTCCCGAATCCGTCGGATCGAACCGGGATCCGACGCATCCTCAAAATATCTTTGATTATATCCGATTTGGGC
>ENA-UOOI01002417-UOOI01002417.1-fermentation-metagenome-genome-assembly--contig:-NODE-2417-length-16280-cov-5.528814_pt1 | contig 16280 bp, 11 predicted proteins | sample MGYA00245779_ERZ724027 | MGnify/ENA primary metagenome ERZ724027 (study PRJEB28704, sample SAMN03018318) | fermentation metagenome | biome: anthropogenic terrestrial biome; feature: soil; material...
TTTTATAATCATATCTTCGGTAAGTTCGCCCAAATATTGAGCGAATATATTATACTTCGAAAGATCTATATCTATTGGTTTTATTTCAGGTTCACATATTTTAAAATCTTTTAGAGTCTTTCCATACTTTTCTATTATACTTTTAATTTTGCTTACTGTAATAATATTATTTCTATATGCATCATAAGCCATTTTAGGTACATTTAAGGAGTGATATTTTCTTTTGTTGGGTTTCTCAAGTTCAATAATATGCTTTGACATTTCCATATCCAGCATGCTGTAATATTCAGTCATACATCTATCATAGCAAACAAGCTTTTGATATTCAGTATTTCCAATTATCCTCAGTTCTACAAGCCTCTTCAATATTGTTTTATAAGGGATTTCATATTCATATTGAAGCTGCAAAATCTTCAATATGAAATCTTCTTTATGATATATTTTATTTTTAAGATTAGCAAATCTTTTTTTAATTACATTTCTCGGCATTAACAATGCAGCAGAAAAATAATTTGCTTTTGCTTCATTCATATTTAAAATTTTATCATCCATACTCTCTGAAATGTCATTACGGTTGCATATTATGGTCTTATTTGAATCAACTTCCATAAGATCTATCAAATGATAAAGTTCATGTGCTGCTGCGAAAATCTGATAATTCACATTGAAATTTGTGTTTATAAATATCTGAATCGACTCTCCTTGTTTTCTTGTAAATCCAGCAACATTTTCCGTTTTCAATGGATATAGCAATATAAATGAATCGTAAACATTTTCAATTATACTAAATATTTTAAGCCCAATAGGGGATTCATCGCCTAATTCATGTACCCTACGCTCATAAAGAGCCTTTTTCTCAATTTTTTCGATTTCCTGAATTGGTAACATAAAAACCTCCTATATTCTTTCCAACATGTTGTTTAGTATTACTGCCTCATTCATCATGCTAATAACCATTTGGACCTCTTTAATATCTTCATCACTTAACTTTTTTTCTCTTTTCATATACATTACAATATCTTCCTGAGGATTATCGATACCCAAAATATAATCTGCTTAGCAATACTCTAAACATAATTATCTGCAGATATTTCTATTAAGTTAATTTACTTTTTATAAACGCCTGCCTTCTTAAAATAACTCTTTTAGAAAATATAGATAAATTTTATTATTAGTCCCATTTAGTTCATTTGTTTATCCGGATTGGATTTTTTTAAAATGAGCCATACCCATATATAATTGGCTTCCAGTATGAATATTACTATTTTTAACAGTGTCAAATTATTTAATATACCCTTAAACAGTATAAACGCCAAAAGTCCGGTGATTCTGCCTGCTGCAATCGGGAACTCACGATTGATTATGTATTCGACCCTGAACTTTTCATTGTTCTGATCGCTTTTTATCACTTCAAAATACATGCTGTTCTGCACTATGCCTATCAAGGATTCAAACATTGAGCTGAGTATTATATAAAACAGAATTGTCAGGGTCGATATTTTAAACAGTAATCCTGCAACTGACAGCACCACAGCAAATGTACTAAACTGTAAAATGCCGTATCTGTTTTTTATATCAATCCTTCTTCCAATAATATATATAATTAAAATGGAAGAGATGCCTGCAAGGGACGAAAATGCTCCAATACTGAATTCACTATTTGTCTGAATATACAGCAGAAGATTTATCAGGAATGATATGATGATGGCTTTCATAGCGGTCAATCCATACGTAATGTTCATCATCATCCTTCTCTTATCTTTTCCCCGAAATAATTCCGATATTTCATATGGAGTCGCTTTATTATTGACGTGGATTTTCAAAGTCATAATTATGGACGCAGCATAAAGCAAAACAGAACATGAAAACACCACGCTATATCCTGCCTGTGATGGAATCAGCATAAGTATGATTCCTGTAATAAGAGGCGCAGTTAGTACGGAAACATTTGAAAAAATACTGTTATAACTGAATATAATAGAATACTCATCCTGCTTTGAAAAATCATACATCATCGTATGCATTCCCATAGCATATAAAGATGCGGACATGCCTTTTATTCCTCCGATTAGCCACAAATATTTTATAGAATCTGTTTTCAAATATAAGAGCAGCATATAGAAAAACACTTCAAGGATAATTCCAATCCTGTATGATAAAACCGCACTTTTACGCTTGATGATCCACCCGGCAGCAATACATACGATAGGAATAATAAACGAATAATACATGTTATACCATGCGACATCAATTATGTTATGTCTGGCTTTCCATAAATATATGTTTATAAAGATTCCAGATAAATTCATAGCAAAATAATAAATGGCGAGCGATGAAAGATAAAACTTCATATTCTTATTAAGATTAATAAAAGATTTCATAAATTTCCGTCCTATTCAATTTAAATTTTAATGCTCATTGTTTGGCTATCGAAATTACCCTATTTTCCAGCAACATGTTTGATTATACAATATGTTTATGATTTTTCATAGAGCATAATTTTTGCTGGCAAAAGAAAAAGAAGAGGCAAAGCCTCCTCCAATCATATAAATCAAACTGAACCGCCCCAAGTCACTTTTCTCTCAAAAAGTGCATGTCGCCACGAGGAAGATATGTTTCATCCATATACAACAACCTACCTCATCGCCCCTTCACAATATTCACGCAACAGTTTTATATATGTTCTGTAATTTTCAATGGAAACATCCGGCGGCGTCTGATGATCACATGATGGGATGAATCCTCCCTGTTTCATAACCGGCAACAATCTTTCAAATTCCTCGCGCATGGCATTCTCACCAAGATGCATGACAGTTTTATCAAAACCGCCTATCATCCTAAGCTTTGGATGGTTTTTTCTAATTTCAACCACATCGATCCCGGCACGTTTTTCAAGTGGAAGGAATCCATTTACTCCAACATTTTCAAACCATGTTATCATATTTGTAATGTCACCGTCAGAGTCCACAATAACGGGAATGCCATACTCCTTTAGCCTTGGAATAATTTTATTATAGTATGGGGCTATAAACTCATCAAAAATCGATTTTGAGATCATGGGCCCATTGTTATAAGACATGTCTTCTGCAAATGTCATAAAATCAGGAATACATATCTTGCAAAATTCATCCAGCGCTCTAATATTAAACTCTGCCAAATCCTTATTCATGGAATGCATTAACTCAGGATGATCATAAAAAGCATAAAGGTGCTCTTCTATGCCCATAACATTTCTTGGATGCCAGAAGAACCCATCAAGGGTAATCCATATAAATGCCTCGCCATTTTTTTGTTTTTCCGCCCATCTTTCGGCTTCTTCTATCACATTGCCCTCAATATCATGATACATATGTTTTTTAATATCAAAATAGCTGTCCATATCCATCCTTTTAAGAATGCCCTTCCCATAAGCTGGAGGTGCAGGACATGTTCTCCCCCTGGCTGAAAGCCAAAACTGCTTATGTACATCAAGCCCGAAATATTTCATTATATCGGTCACGCTTACAACACTGTCAGGCAATCCTTCACGGCGCCAGCGCTCTATCGTCTTATCCCACCAGGTAGCCCACTCTATTACAGGAAGCCTATCCACTCCTTCAAAATTGAAAACTTTTTTGAACCTGCTTAGATTCTCCATATATATTTCTCCCTTTCATCAAATTCAGCTTCAAGCATCTCCTGCAAAACATTTATATCCATACCTCATGATTTAGGGATATCGCTCTATAGAATATTTACCATTCAGCCGCTTTTATCCATCTCACCAAATCTGATTTTGTATTCAATTTTAACTCAGGATCCTTTTCTGAATAATTGCTGCCTTTCATATTGTATAAATAAGTATAGTTTCCTTGCCAGCCTGAATAAATAGGATATCTTGTCTCATTTTTATCATTTATGATGTTGCTTTTTATAAATATTCTTTTATTTTCTAATATCGCATCTATGTTTTTCCCCTCTTTTAAGAAAGCCGCGCTATAGCCGATTTGGAAGCCACTGTTGTCGCTGAATATATTGTTATAAATTTTTACATCCTCCAAATTGCCAGACAGCATGCAAAGCCCTCCCGTAATCCAAAAGTATTCCATTCCTTTTTCCGGAGTCCCATGGCCATTGTGTACTAGTATATTGTTATATATGCTTATATTTTTTCTCAAAGCGTTATCTCCCCAAGTGCCAAACAATATTCCCGTACCGTGATTATTGTATACCAGATTATTATATATTTTTATATTCTTAATCATCGGGCCGCCTTCTGCAGATAAGGCTATTCCTGCACCGTGGCAGTTTGTTACTACGTTCTCATAAAGTTCAACATCCTCAAGCACTCCAAACCAGGCATCCACATACAGTCCCTGTCTGTCTAAGTCATGCACATAGTTATGATGCACCCTGCCATGCCTGCTTACTTCTTTAACATCGATGCCTTCTTTGTCGCAATTGTATACATGATTAAAGCTTACTTCAAAATAAGAGGCCCCGGCAATGCTTATAGCTTCATGAGGCGGCTCCGGCCCTCTTTTCATTCCCTCAGGTATCATATTCCAAGTATTCGCTTTTATAACGGTATTCCCTGTAATTCGATTGTAGCAGCTGTGGGTTGCGGTACTGTCTGTATCCCATATGGATATTCCGCAGGCAAATGTGTTTTCTGTGGTACAGTTATTTACCTGAATATAGCTGGAATCTCTTATTGCAATTCCTTGACCATGGGAATTTATAACTTTTAAATTTCTTATACATATATATTTTAGATTTTCTATATGTATCGCTCCTGTACTTGCAGCAAGATATTTTTCCTCTTCTTCTTTATAAAAATTTATAGCATAAGCATCTATAACCACTTTTTCATTAAAATATGCCGAATAAGTTATAATCTCTTCTTCGGTGCCCGAGTTTTTAGGCATTATAGGCTCGGAAATATTATATACTCCCTCCCTTATGTACAAAGTATCTCCGGCCTTAAGTACAGATGCCGCATGGTTGATAGTAGCCCAGGGACTTTCAAGGCTTCCAGAGTTTAAATCGCTTCCGCTCAATGCAACATAGTATATCATTCTTATCCCTCCAATATTTTAATTTATAGACGAAAAGAAATCCCTCACAATTTTCTCGGCAGGTTTTCCTTCTACACAATAGCCTCCATCATTGCCTGTTAAGCCTTTACGTCTGCCGTTCGCTGACCAGTCCCAGATTGAGTAACCGCAATGTCCATTTATGTTTTTACACTTTTCAAACATCATCTTGAAATATTCTTCCTGCTCCTTGAGATTGACCGGACGTTTTCCTATAACAGTCCAATCGTTAGGCACATTTGATGCTCCTTCTGTTGAAGGACAACCTCCCTCCGAAAAGAAGAAAGGCTTGTTGTATTTATCTATGACAGCTTGAATTCTTTTAATTTGGTTATCCCAATCGTTAATAGGGTAGTAGCCTGAAGAAGAAATAACATCCAGCGCATCCCACCAGGCAACATTATGCTCTTGATATTTATCACAGTTGTAGGTGAGAAGTCCGCTGTATTTTTCCCTTATTCTAGAGACAAGACCTCTCCATTCGCCGCTGCGGTGGTCTGTTCCTACAAGCTCGCAGCCTATTATAATCATTGCTACACCGCATTCCTGGCAAAGCTTGGCATAATGAAGCATATACTTCGTATAGCTTGCAAACCAGTCGCTCCATTTAGGCTCACAGGGCACGTCCTCGTCAAAGAATCTGATATATGCTCTCCAATACCCGTCTGTTGTATTGACCATAGGCTTGACTATAACCTTCAAACCCTTTTCTTTTGAATATTTTATGAGCTCTTTCAAATCGCTGTCCTTCATCATATGAGGCCCCTGCCAGTCGATATCAGTAGAGTATGTATGCTTCTGCACCGCTCCCAAAGCAAAATTCACAGTATTTACCGCACACTTTTCCACCATAGCGTCAATTTGTCTCTTTGCTTCACTCATATCAATTTTTGCTGCATTCCAGCAGGTGAAGTTAAAGGATTTTATATACCACATACTGTTCATATATTTTCCTCCGATAAAATGATTTCAATTTAGAAGTTCCTGAATACTCCCCCATTACAAAGCTTCACATTATTTCCGTCCGGAAGCTTTATCATGCATGGTACTCCCTTGGGCAAATCAGCATAAATATTGAATTTATCATCTTTTATATTCCATTCTACCTTAACCGGGCCTTTGGGGGTAACCACGGTCCCTTTCATGTCCCTTAGGGATAAAGTTTTTGGCTCCAATATGATTTCTTCCCAGCCTGGCGCTCCGGGTTTCACACCCAAAAGATTAGTGGTAAACTCAAAAAGAGGAAGCGCTCCCCAGGCATGGCAATCGCTTCTTGGCTGAACCGGATCCTCAGGTACTGTAGTAAGATTGAGTCCGATAAGTTTCTTCCACATATCCCAAAGCTTCTCTGTATCTTCATAAATGCCGGCTTCTTCCAAAGCTCTGAATAAGAAAAAGGACATCACATAAGAACACTGGGGAATTTCAGGCATGCTCAGTGACTTTTTAAGTATCGCCTTTGCTTTCTCTCCGCTTGCAGCCTTGCTAAGTACTGCCCAGAGCTGAGCTTGAACACTGTAGCCTTCAAAACTTGGCCCTTCCTTATATAAATTATCTTTTTCACAGAAGCATAACTCGTTAACTCTGTTTATTATATCAGCAGCTCTATTTTCGTATTCATCGGCTATTCCATCTCTGCCGCATGCGCGGTTCAATCCTGCAGCGACTTTGAGAGCATAGGCATAGATGAAATTATGAATAGTTGAAGGCCCATATTTTACAGCGTCCGGTACGCCTTTGTCCCATTGTTTTACCCAATCTATGAATTCCCAGTATCCCAATTTCTCTATCAAACCGCTGTCGCCTATCTTGTCGTCATACCAGTTAAGCACGGTATCTATTATGGAACGATACTTTTTAACCACGGACTTGTCCCCCGTCTGCAGGTAGTAATCATCTACAATCATAATCCAGTAAAGAGCAAAGGTTGGAATTATCTGAGGTTCCGCGCTTGGATATCTGGACTGCAATATGCCTTCGGGAATCAGCGATGATGCATAATCCTCTATAGCTTTTCTTGCAAGCCGAGTATCTCCGCTTACCATATAGCTGAACAGTATTTGTATTCTGGTATCCATAGCGTATTGAAGCTGCTCATAATATGGGCAGTCTTCATAGGTCTCATGCATGCACCTTCTCAAAGTTCTCAAGCTTATATCCCAAAGAGCATTAATCCACTCCGCAGAAGAATGCACTTCAGTTTTTACCTTAAGCGGATAACCATTTTCATAATAAACAGGCGCTTTTATGTATAATGCTTCTTCTCCCGTTTCAACTTCTATCCTTACAAACCTAAATGTTCTAAACCAAAATGGTTCATAAGTTTCTTCATTTCCTGAAGGATAATAAATATCCTGACATCCTATGAAATCATAGTTTTTATTATCATCTCTGACTCCCTTTGTTCTTCCTTTTCCCTTTACTTCTTTAGAGTAGGCTTCAGTATACTTAATGGTTATTTTACTGCCTCTTCCGCCTCCAACCTTTAAATTAAAATAGCCGGTAGTAAGCTCACCCGCATTCAGTTCTATAACATATTTGCATCGCGGCTTTAACTCAGCCTCTTCTTTTCCTAAAAGATTAAAAACATTGAATTCCTCTGATTTAACATCCATTTCGGAGACGAATGTTCTTTCTTTTTCATATAAGAGGGGAATCGGCCTTTCGGTTAAAGGCAATGCGGGAATTATGCCAAAGAGTGCCGCCCACGGGCTTCCTTCAGCAGGTTCAATCACTTTTGCACTGCTCCAGGTATTATCGGCATCAGCTTTCTCCTTCCATCCGTAAGGCAATAGGCTTCCGTCTACTGACTCCATGGATCCCATCCATGCTGTTATCGGGGAAGGCACCCAGGTTATCGCCTCATCCAAATAAACCTTCCAGTCAGATTTTCCAGTGCTGATATCACATAATTCCTTGCCATCTGCCCCTTTGCATACTCCCCCAAGAATAAACCTTATTCCTGCAGCATTGGTAACTATGGAAGTCGGCCCATTATCTGCAAAGCCTGAAGCCTCATAGGGTATATAGTCCACTACTTTTACAGCCACTACATTTGCGCCTGACTTTAAAAATTCAGAAACATCTACAGTATCATAATATTTTCTAAATCTGTCCCCCTTGCATGGCCCTGATGTAACAGCCCTTCCATTTATCCAAATCCTGTACCTGCTGTTGGCGCTTATATTGATTTTCAACTGTGCTTTTTCATTTAGAGTAAAACTATTTTTAAAATAACCTGCCTTTGTACCGATAATTCCATTGATTTTATTTCTTAATTTATACTGCTCATCCGGTATCCCTATCCAGAATGCTCCATTAAAAGCTTCCTTTAAGCTCATCAATAGCTCTCCCCCCTTAAATAAACGATGGTTAAATACGTATAAGATGATATATTTGTACGCAACCCTGTCGGCTTATACTGCGGAATCCCTATATTCCTGTGGACTCAAATTGGCCTTTTTCTTGAAAAACCTGGTAAAGTATGACGGCGTTTCAAAACCCAAGGCAAATGCTATTTCATTTATTTTTAAACTAGTATCTTTGAGCATTTCTCTGGCCTTATTGAATTTGACTTCCGCAATATATTCTGAAATGCTCTCTCCGGTTAACTGTTTATATATTCTTGAAAGATAGGAAGGATTGAAATGCAGCATCTCTGAAAACTTCGTAAGAGATAAATCTCCATCCAAATTTTCTTCAATATATTTTTTTATATGCTCTATAATCTTGCTATTATGAATTTCGTAATCTTCCTTCTTGCGCTGGAAGATCAACTCTGAAATCCGCAAAAAATATCCATACATTTCTTTCCAATCCATTTTACAATTAAAATTAAGCAACGAATCTACATCTACATTAGGCCTTAATTTTTCTTCCAAATTCAATCTATTGATGTGAGAGAGAAAAACCATCGCAACTGAATAATACACTTCTTTATATAATCCATCGGAAATTTTAGTATAGTTTCTGATCTCTTTAAACATAAGCTTTAAAAGCTCATTGAATTCTTTTTTTTGTCCACTTTCAAGATAAGTTTCCAGCAACGACACTTTTTTCAGCTTATATTTTATATAATACTCTTCTTTTGATTCCGAGCTGCTCTCCTCTTGTGGGTCTATGTGATCTATTATAAGAAGTTCGTCCTCTAGTCCTGCGGACTTATTAAGCGATTGATTCAGGGAATAAAATTTTTCAGCAACGTCATCCCAGCAGAAATAATCGCCGGAAGCTGCAAATGAGGCAGAGACTCCCAGAACTTCCTTGCATTTTTTCTGAATCGATTCCATTGTCCCCTGGACAAAGAGTCTTGTTCTATTCTGGCTTGTGTCAGCATCATCTGATATTGAATTGCCTGTATCTGTTGTCTTGGGCTGAATAATCCATAGAAGCTTCGTACGATCATATATGACTGAAATGTAATTGACCATCTGGGACAAGTATTCATCTGCAATACTTTGAATTCCATATACAGCTTTCATTTTTTCCGTTATATTTGAATTTACATCCAGGTTGTCTATCCTTGATATCATCAGCATAATCGCTTCTCCTGCTTGAAGCGGTATACTTAATTCTGAAAATTGTATCTTATCTCGCTCCAGATTCCATGTGCTTACGCCTTCAAGCAAGTCCATCAGGTACTTTTTTTGCAGTACGGGCAGCGCCTTAAACATATTTAATTTTGCCTTTTCTATAAGTTCATCTGCTTTAACCTCTTCTTCTATCTGATTTACAGCTTTTTTCACAGCTTCTATTATGGCTTCGTCCCCTTCGGTTTTCAGTACATAATCTACGCTTCCGTTTCTTATGGCTTCCTGTATATAATCAAATTCATTGAACCCTGTGAGAAAAATGATCCTGCATTTTGGCCATTGCAGTTTAATTTCCCTTTGCAATTCCAAGCCGCTCATAATGGGCATCGATATATCGCATAGAACAATATCTATTTTAATCTTTCGCATGCAATCAAGAGCTTCAATGGATGAATAAGCTCTATAAATCTCCAGCTTGATATCCCGAAGGTTAGAAAAAAGGTCATATAATCCATCTACTATTATAGGTTCATCATCAACAATTAGTAATCTATACATTCTTATCTTCTCCTCTCAAAACAATTCTCTCTGTTACCCTCAATCCGCCTGATTTTCCGCGGGAAACGTTTAGCCCCCCCTGCTGCCCGTACTTAATCTGCAGACGTCTATGTACATTTAACAAGCCTGTTGTTTCTATGGTATTGTCATTTGATAAAAGCTTTTCTTTTAAGGCCGTCAACGTTTCTTCAGACAATGTATTTCCATTGTCCTCCACAGAGATCTCAAGTATATTTCCCGCCTTATTAAAGGTTATATAAATTTTCCCATCGCTGATTACGTTTTTCAAACCGTGCTTATATGCGTTTTCAATCAGCGGTTGTAAAATAAGCCTTGGGACCATAATATTTTCAAATTCCCCTGGAAGTTCCTCAAACTCAACGTTTATACGGTTATTGAATCGTATGGCTTGTACTTCTGTATAATCCTTGGCATGGTTTATTTCCTTAATAAGTTGTACTTCATCAGTTGAACTTCTGGTAACAAATTGATAATAGTTTCCTAAATGATGTGTGAGCTTTATTACCCCTTCTTCATCCTCCATCTTGGCCATTCTATTTATCAGGAAAAAACAGTTATATAGGAAATGAGGATTAATCTGATATTGCAGTTGTTTAAGTTCGGCATTTTTGGCATGTATTTTTTCAACAAACACTTCCTGAACCAACGTATTCAATTTCGTAACCATCTCATTAAAACGTTTGTATAAATAGCTGAACTCATCATTGCTATTATAATCTACAGATATTTGAAATTTGCCCTTTTCAACATCTTTAAACGCTGAGACAAGCTTGCTTATAGGTCTTACAATTTTCCCCCTCATCCAAGAAGAGAAAAGTGTAACGGCTATTAATGTCAATAATGATATCAGCCACAGCCATTTGCTGTATACGCGCAATGAATTGAAAAATTTTTCTTCGGGTTCATAAATTATCAAAGTAGACCTTAAAGTCAAAGATTTCTTTTTATTTATTATAAAATTAGTATTATCTATATTAAGCTTATCCAATTGTAATCCATTCCCAATTTTATTTTGTTTGGCAACATACTTATAAAATTCCGGAAACATTTTTTCATTTTGTTTATCAGCGATGCTTAATCCATTGGAATCACCAAGCAAAACCACTCCGCCCTTTTCCTGATTAAAAAAAGCCTGAATCCCTTTTTTTAGTTCATCTTTTGATATTTTAATGCTTATTATGAACTTTGGATCTATTTTCTCGCTCTCCTCATTTGTCAGAAAATATGGAGAAACTACAATATATATATCGCCGTCAATATAACCAAATGGGTATGAATAGCTTCGTACAACCTTTTTAAGCTTATCGGTTTCATCGCTTCTGTAGTCTTCTACAGAATCTGATGTTACCGCCTTGCCTTGAGACATAATATAAACCTTGGCTTCCATTACATATTTGCTTATATCTTGAATATCCTTCAGTTTGTCCTGTATGGCATAATAAGAGCTAAAGTCATCATAGGCGGAAGGCAGTCCCTTAATTCTACTTAGCTTAACTATATCTCTATCATTAATTAACTTGTTTTCAAGCTTCTCTATATTATAAAATTCATTCTCTAATGAGTTCATATATATATCTATCTTTGAATTAGAAGATTCAATTATTTCTTTTCTTATCTCGTTTTTCCCAATTGTGATTATGTCCACAGACACCATGTAAATTGGAATTATTGCCGCAAGAAAAGCTATAAATATTTTTTCAAATAGTGGAATCGTTTCAATTTTCAGGTTTTTTATCATAAAAGACCCCACCCTTTAAAACTTATTATAAACAATTATACACTTAGTTTTGTAGTTCATATAAAACAGCAATATCGCTGAAGCTGTTCACCTTGGCGATGTTTCAGGCATTTTAAAACTTATGGCGCAATAGATAAGATAATCGTACCCATAACTAACTGAATTCGTTTATTCGTATCTAATATTAGTATAAACTATAACATGTTACAACATATTTCACATGTGTTTTGTCAGGCACAGAAAATTCAAGCATATACTAGCGGTGCCGGTTTATACTTGAATTTTATTTCTCAACCTTTAACACTTCCAAGAACAATACCCTTTGTAAAATATTTTTGCAGGAACGGATATACCAATAATATTGGGAAAGCCCCTACAAAAACCTGAGCACTAGTCAAAGTCTTATTATTTACCTTGCTAATCTCATTCATTATGTTCTGTGGAATTCCAGTTATCTTAGTCATGTCCATACTTAACAGAGAATATAAATATGTCTGAAGCGGATAACCTTTTGGAGACCCTATATATATGAATGCACTGAACCAATCATTCCAATGTCCTACCATACAAAATAAAGCTATCGTTGCAATAACCGGCTTGGATAGCGGCACCACGATTTTCCATAGTATTGTCCACTGTCCGGCCCCGTCGATAAACGCAGCTTCTTCAAGCGCCTTTGGAAGCTGTCTGAAAAAGTTAAGCATCAATATAACATTCCATGCATTTACGGCTCCTGGAATAATCATAGCCCATATGGTGTTTAGAAGGTGCGTCCAGCTTACAACTAAATAACCTGGGATTAAGCCTCCTCCAAACAGCATGGTAATAAAAATATACCAGGTGTATATATTACGGCCTTTAAACACCCTTGAATTCTTCGATAAAGGATACGAAGTCAGGATGCACAATATAACATTAATTGTAGAACCAAGCACAACTCTTTTAACTGATACCCACATTGCACGCCAAAAAGCTGAATTTGATACAACAAATTTATAAGAGTATAAGTTGAATCCTATAGGCCAAAGCTTTACTTCACCGGCAGACACGGCAAGAGACGAACTAAAGGAAGTTGCTAATACATTTATCATTGGAACCAAGCAAATAAATGCTAAAAATCCCATAAAAATATTGTTGATTATTCTAAAAGTTACATAAGTCTTCGATTCAGGGATCCTATTTTTTGCCTTCACTTTAATTCACCCCCTAGAATATTTGATAATCTGCCAGTTTATAAGCAAGAAAATAAGATAATGATACCATTATAAGCGATACGACGGATTTGAATAATCCTACTGCTGTTGCTATTTCAAATTGCCCGTTGGCAATACCCGTCCTGTATACGAGAGTGTCTATAATATCGCCAGTCTTATATACCGGAACGCTGTAAAGGTTGAATACCTGATCAAAGCCTGCATTCAATATTCCGCCAAGGGATAGGACTGCGCAAAGCACAAGTATGGATCTCATCCCTGGGAGGGTTACATGCCAGGTCTGCTGAAGCCTATTGGCGCCGTCTACAATCGCTGCTTCGTAAAGTGCAGGATCTATCCCTGTTATTGCGGCTAAAAATATAATTGTACTCCATCCAAATTCCTGCCAAACCTGAGTCCACACCAACACACTCGGAAAGATTTTTGGCTCTCCCAAAAACATTATCGGTTTAATTCCGAATAAAGAGTGCAGGGTATTATTGAGTATTCCATCTAGATCGAGCACATTTTTAAGTATGCCGGCAAGAATAACCCAAGAAAGGAAATGGGGAAGATATATTATAGTCTGTATCGATCTTTTATAACCCTCTTGCCTGATTTCATTTAAAAGCAACGATGCAATTAGCGGTACAAAAAACATCGCAACCATTTTCCACCAAGCTATATTTATGGTATTAAACAAAGCCTGTTTAAAGCCATCCATATTAAATATTCTTATAAAGTTGGCCATTCCAACCCACTTTGACGTAAAAAAACCAATTACACCTTTAGTAATATCAAATTTTTCAAAGGCTATCAAAATTCCAAACATAGGTACATAAGCGTATATAAAAAGTAATACTACAGCAGGCAGCATCATCAAGTGCAGTATTCCAGTCTGATTTCTATCGCTTTTTTTCCGCTTTTTATGCGTTTTGCTATTGGGTAATATCGGTGATCTTTTTTCAATTGCTATATTGTTGTTATCAGCCATTCTCCCACCGCCTTTTTAATATTGCATCTAATTTCCCGCAAAATTTTTAATAATATAAGTTAATGAGAAGAATTTAGCTTTCTAAACTCTTCCCACCAACACTGTTTAAAAACTATTTATTTTTTGCATACCAGTCATTTATTTCATCCGTAGCATCTTTTCCACCTTGTGTATTCCAGTAATTTAACCAATTATTGAATTCTTGATCTACATTGCCGCTGGTAACTGCTTTCGTAAAGTATTCCCTTACCTTTGAATACATAGCCTGACCATTCTGTACCCAGGCTGGAGTTTCCGGTCCCCAGGCAGGACTTAATATGACATTTTTAGACAACTCGCCAAATTGTAAATCATTTGGCCCGTTCTCTGCCCAGGATTGAGCATACCCCCAATCTCCTACCTTTGGATCTGCAGAAGTAGCCTTGTTATAAGTCTCTTTATCGCTTGGATTAAGCTTAGATGCGTCCTTTGACTTCATAGCTTCCTTAACAGCGTTAAATGTATTTGTTGTTTTTAAAGGATCTACAATTCCTGTTGCCTTACACCAGAAGTTCATCTTTCCTGTAGGAGACATGTTGAAAGTATTATCTTTTACATATTTGGGATTATAATTGTCTATTTCCACTTGAAGGTTTGCCATCTTGATTAAAGCTTCCGGATGTTCGCATTTAGCACTTACTGCCCAGAAATTAGCTATTCTTGTATCCCTATAATCCATAAACGGCTGTCCATCGATTGTTGGCATCGGCATAACAATCCACTTTGCATTTGGATCTTTTTTGTGCAAATCCTCTAATTCAGGGGTTGATAAGAAATCTCCCGACCCAAAGCCGATTCCTACTTTTCCGGCTACCATATCGGCTAAAGTATCTTTTGTCTCATCTTTAAGGTAGAAATCTTTTGGAATTACACCTTCTTTATATAAATCTGCAAGCTTTTGAAGTACTTGTTTATTTTCAGGCAACGTTTCTCCTCTTACAAGCTTTCCGTCCTTTAGCACCCAGTTATTTACATAAACATGATATGCCGCAAATATAGATGCCGGGTCAGCATCACCACCGAAGAAATCTTTACCCATCTCTAAACCTATAGTCTTTCCAGTTCCGCTGGCATCTCTTTTTACGAACTGCCTGGCTGTTTCAAAAAGGTCATCTAAAGTTTTAGGAGCCTGCAATCCAAGTTTGTCAAGCCAATCTTTACGTATATAAAGCATCGTCCTTGGTGAAGTATCAGGTACTTGTGCCAATCCATAAAGCTTGCCGTTTAAACTTGCGGACTTTATTCCCATACCGTTATTTGTCTGTAATATTTTCTTGAGATTATCAGAACCATATTTATCAAGTAAATCAGTCAAGTCTGCAGCTTTGCCGCCCTGCTCTATTCTATAGAATAGCGTGGTATAAACAGGAAGAATATCCGGTAAACTGTCGCTGGCAATAGCTATATTGATTTTCTGGTCGAATGGATCTCCCCAGTTAGGAGCCGTCCATGATTGTTTTAAATTTATTCCTAGATAATCCTTATAAGCTCTTGACCATACGTTGTTGTTCTCGTCATCCGGAGAATCCAATGTCATCCAGGAAGTCAAAATTCTGCAACTTGTCAAATCAATCGGCGGATCATATTTTCCAAAAGGATCTGCCTTTTCAGTTGAAGGAGTTTGTTTAGTCGTTGCCGGCTTCTTTGCGCAAGAACCCAGTATCATACTGAGCATCAAGAAAACACTTAGAATAACCATTAAAGGCTTTCTGCCCTTCATATCTTGTTCCCCCTTAATGTTAATATTATTTTTATTTATATTTTAATATTATAACGTTTCAGAATCTTTTCAAATAATAATATTATTACTTTTCTTATCCTTTCTTTACTTCTATAAAATTCCATGTATTTTTTTATATACTTAGGCAAAAATAAACAAACCCGGATCAAGTTTATTTCCCAAAATACCAGCATATGGCTGTGATGTATTAAGCTAAACGGTCAATTATTACACTGGTCAGTATAAAATTTTAAATTACTTCAATTGGCAATTTGAGATCAGGCATAAATAGGATTATGTTATTTTGAGCGACGAATGAGTGTTCAAAATAACATAAGTTCATATTACGAAGGTAAAATTTCAAAGTAAGTTCCACTTTCCTAAAGTAAATTCCATCTAAAGGCATTCAA
>ENA-UOOI01002420-UOOI01002420.1-fermentation-metagenome-genome-assembly--contig:-NODE-2420-length-16273-cov-14.467814_pt1 | contig 16273 bp, 14 predicted proteins | sample MGYA00245779_ERZ724027 | MGnify/ENA primary metagenome ERZ724027 (study PRJEB28704, sample SAMN03018318) | fermentation metagenome | biome: anthropogenic terrestrial biome; feature: soil...
AAGCCCACGCCCTCCATCGGCAGAGAGCAGCAGAGCGTGAACCTCGCGACGGGCGAACCCGCGCGGCTGACCGTCCGCGGGCGGCACGACCCGTGCATCGTCCCGCGCGCCGTGCCCGCCGTGGAGGCCGCCGCCGCCGTCGCGCTGCTGGACCTGCTCGAAACGGGGGCGGAGCGATGACGCTCGAAGAGCTGCGCGCGCGGATCGACGCGATCGACGGCGAGCTTCTGCCGCTGTTCCTGCGCCGCATGGAGTGCGCCGAAAAAGTCGCGGAGGTCAAGCGCCGGGAGGGCCTGCCCGTCTTCGACGCGGAGCGCGAACAGAAGATCCTCGGCCGCGTGTCGCGGCAGGCGGGGAAACGCGCCGGCGCGGCGCGGCTGCTGTATTCCGGTCTGATGGCCGCGAGCCGCGCGGCGCAGCACGCGGCGCTCGGCGGCGGGGCCGCCCTGCGCCGGGCCGTGGACTCGGCGGCGGCCGCGGCCGAACCGCCCCGCGCGGAAAGCGCCGCCTGTCTGGGCAGCGAGGGGTCTTTTTCCCGCGAGGCCGCCCGCCGCCTGTTCCCCGGTGCCCGGCCGCTCTTTTTCCCGGATTTTCCCGCCGTGTTCGCGGCGGTCGCGGGCGGCGGGGCCGATTTCGGCGTGCTGCCGGTCGAAAACTCCTCCGCCGGCTCGGTGGGCGAGGTGTACGACCTTCTGCTGCGGCACCGGTTCACCGTCGCGGCGGCGGTCAGCCTGCCGGTGCGGCACTGCCTCGCCTCTTCGGAAAATGATGTCAAAAAAATACGGATCGTATATTCCCACCCGCAGGCGCTGCGCCAGTGCGCGGGCTTTCTGAAAGAACGCGGCCTGGGCGCGGCGCCCTGCGCCAGCACGGCGGAGGCGGCGGAGCGGGCGAAAGCCCCCGGCGCGGCGGCCGTGTGCTCGGAGGCGGCGGCGAAGGCGCGGGGCCTGCGCGTCCTCGCGCGGGACATCCAGGACAGCGCGGGCAACCGCACGCGGTTCGTGGCCGTGGGGCGGCGGCTGATCCTGCCGCCCGGCGGGGATAAGATCAGCCTGTGCTTCTCGGTGCCGCACCGGCCGGGCACGCTTTCTTCGGTGCTCTCGCAGTTTGCGGCGGCGGGCCTGAACCTCACGAAGATCGAGTCGCGGCCGATCCCGGAGCGGGACTTCGAGTACGATTTCTACCTCGACTTCGCGGGCAGCGTGCGCGACGCCGGGACGCTGGACCTGCTCTGCGCGCTTTCGGAGGATCTGCCGCGCTTCTCGTTCCTCGGCAATTATACGGAGCTGGACGCAGGCTGATATTCTCCTACCGGACCTTCGCCGCGAGGGCGACCCAGCCCTTCTCCTCGCGGCGGGCAATCACGCGGAAATTCTTCTCCAGCGCGGCGAGGACGTCCGGCTCGCGCCCGGCGATGATGCCGCTGGTCAGATAGACCGCTCCCGGGGCCAGGAAGCTTTCGATATTTTCCGTCAGGCCGATCACCACGTCCGCGACGATGTTGGCGGCCACGACGTCGAACCGCCCGCTGACCTTCCCGGTCAGGCTGCCGCACAGGCCGGTGAAGCGGTCCCCCACGCCGTTGCGGGCGGCGTTCTGCCGCGCGGTCTTGACGGCCAGCGGGTCGATGTCCACGCCCACGGCGCCGGCGGCGCCGAGCAGCAGCGCCGCGACGGAGAGAATGCCGCTGCCGCAGCCGACGTCCAGCACCCGCGCGCCGGGCTTCACGAACTCCTCGAGGAATTCCAGGCACAGGCGCGTGGTCTCGTGCGTGCCGGTGCCGAACGCGATGCCCGGCTCGAGGTCCAGCACGACGCGGCCCTCCGGGTCCGCCGCCTTCTCCCAGTCCGGGCGGATCAGCAGCTTTCTGCCGACCTTGATGGGATGGAAATATTTTTTCCAGTTGTTGATCCAGTCCTCCTGCACGCAGGGGGACTCTTCGATCTCATGCCGGATCCCCGCGGCGTCCAGGCGCTCCTTCAAAAACGCGAGGGCCTCGCCGGGGCTCTCCTCCGGGCTGACATAGACGTGCACGACCGCCTTCGAGCGGTCCTTTTTCAGCAGGGCCTCGTCGATCAGGCCGATGTGCGCGACCTCCTCGACGTCCTCCTTCAGGCGGGAATAATCCTCGATATAGATTCCGCGCGGCGACGCCATCTGCGCGACGGCCCCCGCCGTCTCCGCGTCCTTCGCGTCCACCGCGACCCGGATCTCCGTCCAGTCCATTTTTCTCCTCTTCTCTTTCCGGCCGCGCGCGAATACATTTGACCAAAAGGCTTTTTGGGGTTGCGGTCAAATGAGCAGAAAGCGCGTGTTTCTTCTGAACACCGCCGTGCTGACGGTCAGCTCCATGCTGCTGCGCACGGCGGGCATCTGGTTCCGCTCGTTCATCACGGGGCGCATCGGCGCGAGCGGCATGGGCATCTATCAGCTTATTTTCTCGATCTTCCTGCTGGGGGTGACGGCCTGCACCTCGGGCATCGGCCTCGCCATGACGCGCCTGGCCGCCGAGGGGCGCGGCTCCATGGGGTGCGTGCGGCGCTGCCTGGGGCTGGCGCTCTCCCTCAGCTTCGGGGCGGCGGCGGCGCTGTGGGCCGGCTCCGGGTTTCTGGCGGAGCGGTTCATCGGCTCGCCGGCCGCCGCGCGCCCGCTCTGCATTTTGGCGGCCGGGCTGCCGCTCATCGCCTGCAGCGCGTGCCTGAAGGGCTATTTTTACGCGCAGCGCAACACCGTGCTGCCCGTGCTGGGCGATTTCTGGGAGCAGGCCGTCACCTTCGGCCTTTCGGCGCTGCTGATGGACCGCTCCCCCCTGCCGCCGCTGGAGGCCCTGATGCTCGGCTCCACGCTCGGCGAAGCCGCCTCCGTCGCGTACATCGCGCCCGCCTTCCTGCTCTACACCCGGCGGCACCGGCCGCCGCGGCAGGGTTGCGGCCTGCGAAGCGTCGTGCGCATCGCGGGGCCGATGCTGGCCGGCTCGTTTTTCCGCAACGCCCTGTTCAGCGCCGAGAACATCCTGATCCCCGTCTGCCTGCGGAAAAACGGCGCGGGGGGCACGGCCTCGCTCGCCCAGTACGGCGTGATGCACGGCATGGTGATGCCCATCCTCACCTTCCCGCTCTCGTTTCTCAGCGCGGCGGCGTCGCTCCTGATCCCCGAGATCGCCGAGGCGGGCGCGCGGGGCGACCCGGGCGCCGTGCGCCGCACCGCGGAGAGCGCCTTCCGGTGGACGCTGCGGCTCGGCTTCCCGCTGGCGGCGGTCTTCCTCGCGTTTTCCGACGACCTCGGCTCGGTCTTTTTCGGCAGCCCGCAGGCGGGCGAGATCCTGCGCTTCATGGCCCCCATCGCGCCGCTGATGTACCTCGACAACGTGGTCGACAACATGCTCAAGGGCCTGGGCCAGCAGATGTACTCGATGACCTACAACCTGACGGACTCGCTGATGCGCGTGGCGCTGATCGCCCTGGCCGTGCCGGAGTTCGGCCTGCGCGCCTACCTCGTGATCCTGTTCGCGAGCGAAATCTACAACGCCTCGCTCAGCATCGGCCGGCTGCTCAAGGTCACGGGGCTGAACGTCGACATCGCGGAATGGATCGTGCTCCCCGCGCTGACGGGGGGATTCCTCTATTACGCCCTGCTGCTGCTCAAGCGCCTGTTCCTCTGAGCCCCGATTTGACAAAACGGCCGGAAAAAGATACACTGAAAACAATTGCTGTCATAGGGGAATCATGATGCGACAGGTTTCGGTTCTGCTCCTGCTTTTTACCGCGTACAGCTTTCTGGGGTGGGTCTGCGAAAGCGTCCTCTGCTCCGTTTTAGCCCGGAAATGGATCAACCGCGGCTTCCTGAACGGGCCGGTCTGCCCCGTTTACGGTTTCGGCGCGCTGCTGGTGGCGGGGTGCCTTTCCCCGCTGCGGAGCCACGCGCTCCTGCTGTTCCTCGCGGCGACGGGGCTGACCAGCGCCCTCGAATACCTGACGGGCCTCGCGCTCGAAACGCTGTTCCACGCGCGGTACTGGGATTATTCCGACCGCCGGTTCAACCTGCAGGGGCGCGTCTGCCTGCTGAACTCGCTGGCCTTCGGCCTGCTGGGCTCGGGGGTGGTCCTTTTCCTGCACCCGTTTCTGCTGGGGCTGGCCGCCGCCGTGCCCGCCGCGGCGCTGCCGTTCCTCGCGGGCGGGCTGCTGCTCGTCTTCCTGCTGGACACCGCCCTCACGGTCAACGCCGTCTATAACCTGAACGGCAAGCTGGACGAGCTCCAGAAGATTCTCGACGATCTGCGCGGCCGCGCCCAGTCCGCCGCCGGCGAGACCGTGGGCGCGCTGCAGGCCTCGCTCCTGGCCCGGCTGGACGACGACACCCGCGCGCGCCTGAAGGCGCTGTTCGAGCGGGCGGGCCGGGTCGAATCGTTCCTGCGGGCCGTCCAGCGCCGCATCCTGCGCGCGTTCCCCTCCATGCGGGCGCTGCGCAACAACGAATCGCTCCAGCGCGTCCGGGAGTTCATCCAGACCCGCGCGGCCCGCGCGAAATCCGCGCTGCGAAAATAGAAAACGATTCGCGGCGTTGGCAGTACAGTTTATCCCAACCGGCTTTTTTTGTCAATCCCCCCGCGCTTTTTCTCCGGCGGATTGGTCGAAAATAACAAGTGTTTTCCATCTTGTTGCAAACTTTGCATGAATTGTTAAAATATGCATTTTATCCGTTGACAAAATTCAAAACGCATGCTACACTGAGCCGCAAAGAATATCGCAAATGCAATGACCGGGCAAAAGCCTCGGAGCCGCTCCTTCCAGAAAGCCGCGTACGATGGGAAACGGCAGGATACTCCGCGGTGACATCACCCGGCAGCAGCTTTGCTGAACGCGCAGGCCAGTAGGCAAAGACGGTTCCGCACCGTTAACGGCGAACGCATTGGGTGGGCCCGCCCGATGCGGGTGAGCAGGCCGCGATGAAGCGGCAAGCAGAGTGGTAACGCGGAGGATCGCCTTCGTCTCTGATTTTCTGAAATCAGAGACGGAGTTTTTTTATACCCTTCTTTTCCGCTTCACGGTATTCTTGAGCAAGCCGCAGGTCTTACGGCATTTCCGGTTGATGATGCAAGCGGGTTTGTGTTTTCCCCCGCCGAAGGCGGGGGAAAAACACCTCATCTTTCGCAGATTGAAATGGAATTGCTGCAATGGTACGGGAGAAAGGAAGAGAGACTGATGAACGGTTTGGCAATCGTTGTGCTTTCCATAGCCGTGTTGGGCGGCGGTTATCTGTTTTACGGAAAATGGCTGGTGAAAAAATGGGGCATCGACCCCGCCGCCAAAACGCCGGCCTATACCCATGAGGACGGCCAAGATTATATTCCCACGCCGAAATCCGTCGTTTTCGCGCACCAGTTTTCCACCATCGCGGGGGCGGGGCCCGTCACCGGGCCCATCATCGCGGCCATGTTCGGCTGGCTGCCGGCCCTGCTGTGGATCCTCGTGGGCGGCGTATTCTTCGGGGCGGTGCAGGATTTCGGATCGCTTTACGCCTCGGTAAAGAACGAAGGGAAGTCCGTCGGCCTGATCATCGAGCGCTATATCGGCAAAACGGGGAAACGCCTGTTCCTGATTTTCTGCTGGATTTTTTCGCTTCTGGTCATCGCGGCTTTCGGCGACATGGTCGCCTCCACGTTCAACGCCGCGGCGGCGGGCTCGCTCTCGCTGGCCAGCCCGGTCGCGGTCGGCGACGCCACCGCCCCCGGCGCGGCGGCGGGCTCCATCTCGCTGTTTTACATCCTCGGCGCGGTGCTGTTCGGCCTTTTCATGAAATACGCGAAGCCGAAGCCCGCGGCGATGTTTCTCGCCGGCCTCGCGACCTTCGTGGCCATCATGGCCGCCGGCATGGCGCTGCCGGTCTACCTCAACAAAATGCAGTGGCTGCTGGTGGTGTTCGCCTATATTTTCTTCGCGGCGGTCGTGCCCATGTGGATTCTGATGCAGCCGCGCGACTACCTGAGCGCGTTCCTGATGATTTCGATGATCGCCGGCGGCGTGATCGGCATCTTCATGACGAACCCGGATATGAACCTTCCGGTTTTCACCGGGTTCCGCGTGAACGGGAAGATGCTGTTCCCCATGCTGTTCGTGACCATCGCCTGCGGGGCGGTTTCCGGGTTCCACAGCCTGGTTTCCTCCGGCACCTCCTCCAAGCAGGTGCGCAATGAAAAAGACATGCTCGGCATCGGGTACGGCGCCATGATCGTCGAATCCCTGCTGGCCGTGGTGGCGCTGGTGGTGGCCGGCGCGGCGGCGAAGGGCGGCGCGCTGCCGGAAGGGACCCCGTTCCAGATCTTTTCCGCCGGCGTGGCCGGGTTCTTTGAAAAATTCGGGATGCCGGTGTACGTGGCAAAGTGCAGCATGACGATGTGCGTTTCGGCCCTGTGCCTGACGACGCTCGACTCGGTGGCGCGCATCGGGCGCATGTCGATGCAGGAGCTGCTGTACGGCGGGGACGGAAAAGCGCATTCGCCCCTGACGAGATTCCTGACGGACAAATACGTCTCCACCGCCGTGACGCTGCTGTTCGGGTTTCTGCTTTCGCTCGGCGGATACAACAACATCTGGGCGCTGTTCGGCTCGGCCAACCAGCTTCTCGCCGCGCTCGTGCTGATTGCGCTCGCGGTGTTCCTCAAGACGACGGGCCGCGAGGGGCGGATGCTCTACGTGCCGATGACGTTCATGCTGGCCGTGACCCTGACGGCGCTGGTGATGGCCGTGGCCAATATCTTTGCAAAGATCGGCGGCGGGCAGTTCGTTTTCCTGACCGACGGTCTGCAGCTGATCGTCGCGGTCCTGCTGATGGCCCTGGCGGTGATGGTCGCGTTCCACTGCCTGAAAAAGCTGGCGCAAAAGCCCGGCGCGGTCAAAATCAAAGAGGCCGCCTGATTTCGTTTCCGTTCCCGGCCGGAGGGCCCGATCCTCCGGCCGTTTTTATCGCCCGCTCTCCGGCTTCCGGGGCGCGTCCTCCGCGATCTGCGCCGTGAGGGCCCCGGTGAGCGCGATCAGGTCGCGGGGCGCGACCTCCACCTGCGAGCCGATCCTGCCGCCGCTGACGAAAACGGACGGCTGCCCTTCGCAGCTGGAATCGATCACGGTGCGGAACCGCTTCTTCATGCCGATGGGCGAGCAGCCGCCCCGGATATAGCCGGTGACCTTGTTGATCTCGCTCACGCGGATCATCTGAACCGATTTTTCATTCACGCTTTTCGCGGCGGCCTTGAGGTTCAGCTCCTTCGCGACGGGCACCACGAACACGAAATAATCGCCGCCCGCGCCGCGCGTGACCAGCGTCTTATAGACCTGCGCGACGTTCTGCCCCATCTTCGCCGCGACGGAAAGCCCGTCGATCGCCCCGTCCGCGGCCCGGTAGAACCAGGGCTTGTACGGGACCTTGGCCCGGTCCAGGATCCGCATCACGTTCGTCTTGAGTTCCTTCGCCATACATCCTCCCTCCGCCTTTTTCAAAAGGCGGGCGAAAACTTCCCGCCTTTTTCAAAAGGCGGGCGAAAACTTTTACGCGGCGCCGTCCCAAAGGGCGGGACGGCGCCGTTCCCCCGTGAAAGTCCGCGGGAGTCTCCCGTTTCCGTCCCGCCAAACGAAGCTTACGGTTCGCTTACAGCAATTCCATTCCAATTTGCGAAAGACGATGTGTTTTCCCCCGCCTTCGGCGGGGGAAAACACAAACCCCCTTGCGTAATCAACTGGAAATACTGTAGGGGTGGACGCCGGGCCGGATCAGGCTTTGCCTGCGCGGTGCCAGCGGACGCCCTGGGGGGTGTCCTCGAGGACGACGCCGCGGGCCTTGAGCTCGTCCCGGATGCGGTCGGCCTCGGCCCAGTTCTTTTCGGCGCGGGCCTTCTGCCGCAGGGCGATCATCTTCTCGACGCCGCCGTCCGCGGAGGCGGTGTTTTTCGCGTAGAGCAGGCCCAGCACGCCGGCCAGCTCGTTGAAGAGGTTCAGGGCGAAGGAGCACAGCTCCTTCGAGGGAGCGGCCGCGGGCGTAAGAGAAGAGTTGATGTCCTTCGCGAGGTCGAACAGCGCGGAGAGCGCGTCCGCGGTGTTGAGGTCGTCCTCCATCGCCACGATGAACTGGTCCTGGTACGTCTCCAGCCTGCGGCGGACGGCCTTCTCGCCCTCCTTCTCGCCGGGCGCGGCGTGGGCGAAAAGGAATGCGAGGTTCCCGCGGCAGGTATAAAGGCGCTCCAGCGAGGCGCGGCACTGCTCCATCACGTCCCCGCTGTAGTTGATGGGGGAGCGGTAGTGCGCCGAGAGCATCAGGAAGCGGATCGGCTCGTAGCCGTATTTCTGGGCGACGTCGCGCACCGTGAAGAAGTTGCCGAGCGATTTCGACATTTTGCGGTTGTCGATGTTGATATAGCCGTTGTGCATCCAGTAGCGCGCGAACGGCACGCCGTTGCAGCACTCGCTCTGGGCGATCTCGTTCTCGTGGTGGGGGAAGATCAGGTCCTGCCCGCCGCAGTGGATGTCGATCGTCTTGCCCAGGTACCGGTTCGCCATCACCGAGCACTCGATGTGCCAGCCGGGGCGGCCCTCGCCCCACGGCGAAGCCCAGCTCGGCTCGCCGGGCTTCGCGCCCTTCCAGAGGGCGAAATCCAGCGGGTCCTCCTTCTGCTCGCCCACCGCGACGCGCGCGCCGGACCGCAGGTCGTCGAGCGGCTGGTGCGAAAGCTTGCCGTATCCTTTGTCCCTGCCCGTGCGGAAGTACACGTCCCCGTTCGGCGCGGGGTACGCGTACCCTTTTTCCACCAGCGACGAGATCATCGAAATGATCCCGTCGATGTTTTCCGTCGCCAGGGGGTGCACCGTGGCCGGGCGCACGTTCAGGCCCTCGGCGTCGGTCCTGTACTCCCCGATATACCGGCGGGCGACCGTGAAGGTGTCGCTGTGCTCCTCGTTGGCGCGGCGGATGATCTTGTCGTCGATGTCGGTGAAGTTCTGCACGAAGGTCACCTTCATCCCGCGGTACTCGAGGTACCGGCGCAGCACGTCGAACACGCAGATGGGGCGCGCGTTGCCGATGTGGATGAAGTTGTAGACCGTAGGCCCGCAGGCGTAGATTTTCACCTCGTCCGGCACAAGGGGGACGAACTCCTCTTTCCGCCTGGTCAGCGTGTTGTAGATCTTCATTTTGACTTCCTCCTGTTCCTTCCGGCCGTCTGATCTATTTTTTCTCCCCGGCGAGCTCCGCCTGCAGCGTCTCGACCTGCTTCTGCAGGCGGCCGATCTCGCAGCCCAGGTAACAAAGCTGCTGCGAGACCGGGTCGCCGATATGGATCTGGTCCAGGTTGGCGGGGCGCACGCCGTTCAGGCGCACCACGCGCGCCGGCACGCCCACCGCCGTGGCGTTGGCGGGCACCTCGTTCAGCACCACGGCGCCCGCGGCCACGCGGGCGTTGTCGCCCACGCGGAACGGCCCCAGGATCTTGGCCCCCGCGCCCACCAGCACGTTGTTGCCCAGCGTGGGGTGGCGCTTGCCGTGGTCTTTGCCGGTGCCCCCCAGCGTCACGCCCTGGTAGAGCGTGCAGTTGTCGCCGATCTCGGCCGTCTCGCCGATCACCACGCCCATGCCGTGGTCGATGAACAGCCCCCGGCCGATCTTCGCCCCGGGGTGGATCTCGATGCCGGTCTTATGCCGCGCGCGCTGCGAGATGTACCGCGCGACGAACTTGTGCCCGTGCACATAGAACCAGTGCGCCCGCCGGTACGCCCGCACGGCCTTGAATCCGGAATACAGAAAATACACCTCCAGCCGGGAACGGGCCGCCGGGTCGCGGTCCATAATGGAGTCGAGCTCCGCTTTCAATTCGGAAAACATCGAAAAATCCCCTCCGCAAAGGCCCCCTCCCCTCCGGCCGGGGAAACCGAAAAACGGCCCCCGTCCCCCCCGAAAGGGACGGAGGCGAATATCATCCGCGGTTCCACTCCGTTTTTATCGCTTTCAGCGGCCTGTAACGGGGCCGGCCGGGCGGGGATTTCCCCCCGCCTGCTCGCGGATGCATTTCGCCGCCCGCGCGGCGGAAAGCGTTTTCAGCCTTTCGGCGCTTTCTCTCTGTCGCCCGCTTCGGCGGTTACTTCTTCCGGTCGCCGCATTTCGCAGCAGCTCACAACACACACTACAGTATAATCGGGGAACGGCTCCCCTGACACAGCTCCAGTATAATACACATCGGGGCCGCTGTAAACTCCCCCTCTATTTTGCGCCGCGGAAGAGGTCGATATTCTGCCCGATGTAGACCGCCCCCGAGACCGCCGTGAAGGCCGCCGCGACCCAGACCAGGAACTGCCCGCAGGCGGAGAAGGCCGCGGCGGACGTCTCCGCCGCCGCCCCGAGCTCCAGCGCGGACTGCAGCGCGAGCACCGCGCACACCGCCAGAATCTGGAGGACCGTCTTGGCCTTGCCCCAGCGGTTGGCCGCGATCACCCGGCCGTCCTCCACCGCCACCAGGCGCAGCCCCGTGACCATGAACTCCCGCGCGATGACGATCAGCACCGCCCACGGGCTCGCGAGGCCGTCCGCCAGCAGGCAGACCAGCGCCGAGACGACCAGCAGCTTGTCGGCCAGCGGGTCCATGAACTTCCCGAAATCGGTGATCTGGTTCCGCTCGCGGGCGATCTTCCCGTCCAGCCGGTCGGTCAGGGCCGCCGCCGCGAACAGGGTCAGCGCCAGCGGATAATGCCAGCCGGCGGGCCATTTCCCCAGCATCGCGGCCAGGAAAAACGGAATGACCGCGGCGCGCGCGGTCGTCAGCTTGTTCGGCAGGTTCATGCCCTCGCCTCCTTTTCTGCCCGATTCCCTATACGGATTCCCCGGTGGGGTCGCCGTCCACGCAGCCGGTGATCCTCACTTGGACAAAATGCCCCGGCACGGGCTTTTCCCCGCCCGCCCGGAAATAGACCTTGCCGTCCACGTCGGGCGACTCCATGTACGAGCGCCCGAACCAGCACCCCGCGTACCGGTCGAATCCCTCCGCCAGCACGCGCAGCGTGCGCCCGGCCATCGCCTCGCACTGCTCCCGCATGACCTCCATCTGGATCTCGCCCACCAGCTCGGCGCGGCGCTTTTTCTCGTCCTCGTCGATCTGGTCCGGCAGCTCCGCGGCGGGCGTGCCCTCTTCCCGAGAGTAGGCGAAGCACCCCAGCCGCTCGAAGCGGTTCTCCCGCACGAAATCGCACAGCTCCGCGAACTGCTTCTCCGTCTCGCCCGGGTAGCCGGCGATCAGCGTGGTGCGCAGGCACAGGCCCGGCACCGCCGCGCGCATCCGCCGGATCAGCGCCTCGATCGACCTGCGGTCGCCCCCGCGCCGCATCGACCGCAGGATCGCGGCGCTGCAGTGCTGCAGCGGCAGGTCGATGTACGGCACGACCTTCTCTTCCTCCGCCATGGTCCGCAGCAGCTCGCCGGTCACGAAATCCGGGTAGCCGTACAGCACGCGCACCCACTCCACGCCGCCGACGCGGCACAGGCGGCGCAGCAGCTCCGGCAGCAGCAGGCGGCCCCCCAGGTCCAGGCCGTAGCGGGTCGTGTCCTGCGCGATGAGGACCAGCTCCTTCGCGCCGTTCGCGGCGAGGGCGCGCGCCTCGCTCTCGATGTCCTCGGGCGTCCGCGAGCGGTACCGCCCGCGGATGGCCGGGATCGCGCAGTAGGAGCAGCGGCCGTCGCAGCCCTCCGCGATCTTGAGGTACGCCGACCACGACGGCGAGAGCAGCATCCGCTCGCCGCTCAGCGGCAGGCGCTCCTTTTCGGGGAACACCTGCTCCTTTTCTCCGGCGAGGGCCCTGGCCACCACGGCGGCGATCGCGCCGTCCGCGCCGATGCCCGCGACGGCGTCCACCTCGGGCAGCTCCCGGAGCACCTCTTCGCGGTACCGCTCGGCCAGGCACCCCGTCACGACGATCGCGCGGATCTTCCCCTCCGCCTTCAGGCGGGCGAGCTCGAGGATCTCGTCGATCGCCTCGCGCTTGGCGGCGTCGATGAAGCCGCAGGTGTTCACCAGCACCGCGTCGGCGCGTCCGGCGTCGTCCTCCACGCGGTAGCCCGCGTTCCGCAGGGCGGCCAGCATCCGCTCGCCGTCCACCTGGTTTTTCGCGCAGCCCAGATTCACCAGTCCGACCGAATAGGCCATCCTATTGCTCCCCGTCCGTCTCATATTCTTTCAGCGCGCCGCGGATCTCCTCCCACCGGTAGCCCAGGCGCCGCAGCGCGGCGGCGGCCCGGCGGCGGCCCTTCTCGTCCCCCAGGGCGCGCGCGTATTTCCGTTCCAGCACCCGCCGCGCGCCCCCGGCGGGGTCGGGCCGGGCCTCGGCGGCCGCGCGCGCGGCCGCCTCCCGCCCGATCCCCCGGCGCAGGAGCTCCAGCCGCACGCGCTCCTCGGCGAAGCCCTTGCGGGCGTAAAGCTCCCGCGCCAGCACGCGGGCGTATTCCGCGTCGTCCACGAGGCCCAGCTCCTCCATGCGGCGCGCGGCGCGCGCCGCGGCCTCCCGCGGGAACGAGCGGGCCAGCTTCCGCTCCAGATCCCCGCGGGAGTGCGCGCGCAGGGCGAGCAGGCGCATCGCCTTCCGCTCCGCGCGGCGGGCGTCGCCCTCTTCCCGCAGGGCGCGCAGGGCCTCTTCCGTCACGGCGTCCCCCGGCCGCAGGCCGGAATCGAGATAGGCCTGCGTGTCGGCGTCGAACGCGAATTCCCCGTCGACGAACAGCGCGGTCAGGCTCTTTCCGCGCGCTTCGGCCGCGGAAAGGATCATTCGTCGTCGGCGCGGATGTCGATGTCCGCGTCGTAGCGGAGATCGCCGCCCTGCTCCCCGGCGGGGGCGGCCTGCTGCACGGGCTTCGCGGCGTGCGCGCCGGCCGGCTTCGAGGGCGCGCCCGCCTTGCCGAACAGCTTCTGGGAATTCTCGCGGACCTTTTTCTCGATCTCCCCGGCCGTCTCGGGGTGCTCCTCGAGGTATTGGCGGGCGTTGTCGCGGCCCTGGCCCAGGCGCATCTCGCCGTAGGAGTACCACGCCCCGCTCTTCTGGACGATGTCCAGCTCCGCGCCGAGGTCGAGGACCTCGCCGATACGGGAGATGCCGTGACCGAAGATCATGTCGAACTCCGCGGTGCGGAACGGCGGGGCGATCTTGTTCTTGACCACCTTGGCGCGCGTGCGGGAGCCGATCTGCTCGTTGCCGACGCGGATCGGCTCGCCCTTGCGGATATCGATGCGCACCGAGGCGTAGAATTTGAGCGCCCGGCCGCCCGTGGTGACCTCCGGGTTGCCGTACATGACGCCGATCTTCTCGCGCAGCTGGTTGATGAAGATGGCGACGCAGTTGGATTTGGAGATGGCGCCCGCCAGCTTGCGCAGCGCCTGCGACATCAGCCGCGCCTGCAGGCCGACGGCGCTGTCGCCCATCTCGCCCTCGATCTCGGCGCGCGGCACCAGCGCCGCCACCGAGTCGATCACGATCACGTCGATCGCTCCGGAGCGCACGAGGGCCTCGGTGATCTCGAGGGCCTGCTCGCCGGTATCCGGCTGCGAGACGAGCAGCGAGTCCACGTCCACGCCCAGCGCGGCGGCGTAGGTCGGGTCCAGCGCGTGCTCCACGTCGATGAACGCGGCGTTGCCGCCGTTTTTCTGCCCTTCGGCCACGCAGTGCAGCGCCAGGGTCGTCTTGCCGGAGCTTTCCGGCCCGAAGATCTCCACGATGCGCCCGCGCGGCAGCCCGCCGATGCCCAGGGCCAGGTCCAGCCCCAGCGACCCGGTGGAGATCGCCTCCACGTGCATGGCTTCGTTCTGCCCCAGGCGCATCACCGCCCCCTTGCCGAACTGCCTTTCGATCTGAGCCAGCGCCGTCTCCAGCGCCGCATTTTTGTCGCTGTTCCTATTGACCGTCTTGGAAAGCTTTCTGGTGGCCGCCCCTTTTTCAGACATCGTGACATTCCTCCACTCCGCGCTCCGCCGATGGATTCATTATACCCGATCCGCCCCCGAAAAGCAACCGGCGGCGGCCGGCCCCGGCCCGGCGGCGGCCGGCCCCGGCCCGCCGTTCAGCCCGGAGCAAAAAAGAAGTTTATTCAGGCGGGACAGTCTAAGGCAACTCCCGCCCCGCTCGGTCCCTTCCGGGAGCTTCCCCTTTCCGTCCCGGCACACAAAGCCTCCGGCTTCCTCCGCGCTCCGCGGCGGGCCGAAACCGGCTTTGCCGGCTTTGCCGGCGGCGGCCGGATACCACGCGGGCGACGCCGTTGAAATCCTTGCGGACGGAAAGGTCCTCCAGCGCGCCGGAGAACAGCGCGCGCACCGCTTCGGCCTGCCCGTCCCCGACCTCCACGGCGGCGACGCCGCCGGGTTTAAGCCTCGGCAGCCAGATTTCCGCGATCGCCCGGTAGAACTCCAGCCCGTCCGGCCCGCCGCAGAGGGCCTCGCGCGGCTCGCGCCGCACCTCTTCCTGCAAGAAGGGCAGCTCCCCTTCCCGCACGTAGGGCGGGTTCGAGATCACGCCGTCCGGCGCCGGCAGGCGTGCCGCCGAGGCGGGGTCCAGCATGTCGGCCTCCACGGCCGTGACGCCCGCAGCCCCCGTCCGCGCGATGTTCTCCCGCAGAAAAGAAAGCGCCGGGGGGTATTTTTCGAGCGCCGCCACGCGCGCGCCCGGCAGAAGGGAAGCCAGGCCCAGCGCCGCCGCGCCCGAGCCCGCGCCCAGGTCCGCGGCGAAGGGGCGGGGCCCGGCGCCCTTCAGCAGCTCCGCCGCGGTGCGGACCAGCAGCTCCGTCTCCTCGCGCGGGATCAGCACGCCCTCGCCCACCCTGAGCGTCAGCCCGAGGAACGGCCATTCGCCCAGGATATATTGTAACGGGCGGCCCGCGGCCCGCTCGCGGATGAGGCTCAGGTACTCCCGCGCCTTTCCACCGTCCGCCGGCTCCGCCGCGCGCAGGATGCGCTGCTGCCGCCCGAGGCCGAACGCTTTGCGGAACAGGCACCCGGCGTCGAAGGAGGCGCTCTCGTTCCCGGCCCGCTCCAGCAGCCCGCGCCCCGCGCGGTAGGCCTCGCCCAGGGTCATTCCGCGCCGTCCCCCGGCCCGACGAGGTCCTCGCCGTTCCCGGGGATCACGGCCTCGAGCGCCGCGATGGCGACCTCCATCATGCCGTCGTCCGGCTCGCGCGTGGTCAGGCGCTGCATCCACAGCCCGGGCGCCGAGATCACGTGCGTGAGGGCGTTGTCGTTGCGGCCGCAGTAGCGGATCAGCTCGTACCCGACGCCGACCGCGGCCGGGATGCACAGGATCTTGACGGCCGTGCGCAGGAACGGGTTCGAGAACGGGATGAAGAAGCCGATGAAGATGCCGATCAGCAGCATCAGCACGAGGAAGCTCGTCCCGCAGCGGGGGTGGAACCGCTGGTGCTTCTTTACGTTCTCGACCGTAAGGGGCTCCCGGTTCTCGTAGCAGAAGATGGTCTTGTGCTCCGCGCCGTGGTAGGCGAACACGCGCTTCATGTCCGGCAGCGAGGCGCACAGCGCGATGTACCCGACGAACAGGGCGAAGCGCATCAGCCCCTCGGCGGGGGCGCGCCACCCGGCCGCGGCCGGGCCGGCGGCGGCCTGCAGCAGGTTGAACAGCCACGTGGGCAGCAGGAAGAACAGGCCCACGCCGACCGCGACGCCCAGCACCGTGCCGGCGGTCATCACGGCGTTCATCGCCCGGTCCCCAAATTTTTTCTCGATCCACCGGTCCAGCTTCGATTCGCCTTCGTCGTCGCCGAGGCCCGCCTTCTCGACGGCGAGCGAGAGCGCCCGGTAGCCGATCGAGAGCGAGTCGGCGAACGCGGCGATGCCGCGCAGGAGCGGCAGGCGCCACGCGGGGTGCCGGTCGCGCAGGCTGCTGGCCTTCAGCTCCTCCGAGGAGATCGAGCCGTCCGGCAGGCGCACGGCGACCTCCGTTCTTTGGGGGCCGCGCATCATGACGCCCTCGACCAGCGCCTGCCCGCCGATGGACGTGATGGTTTTTGTCTTTTCCCTATGCATCGGGTTTTTTATTCCTTTCTTCGCCCGCCGGGCCGCCGGTTCCGCGCGAGCCGCTTTCCAGCTTTTCGTAGGTGGGGATGCGGATGGTCACGGCCGTGCCGACGTTCTCCTGGCTTTCGATCTCGAGGCCGCCGGAGTGCAGCGCCATGATCTCGTCCGCCAGGGCGAGGCCGATGCCCGAGCCGCGCACGGTCTGGTTCGCCTTGTAGAATTTTTTCTTGACGTTGGGCA